>ENA-OFDM01000359-OFDM01000359.1-metagenomes-genome-assembly--contig:-NODE-359-length-20273-cov-5.203284_pt1 | contig 20273 bp, 19 predicted proteins | sample MGYA00153385_OFDM01 | MGnify analysis MGYA00153385
CATCGCGAAGGCATGGCGATGGTGGATATGGCGCTGCTGTATCGAAGCAACGCGCAATCGCGGGTGCTGGAACACGCGTTGTTTCGCGCCGGGATTTCGTATCGCGTGTATGGCGGATTGCGATTTTTTGAGCGGCTGGAAATCAAGCACACGTTGGCGTATCTGCGGCTAGCGGGTAATCCCGACGATGACGGCGCGTTCTCACGGGTCGTGAATTTTCCGCCGCGTGGGATTGGTGCAAGATCGGTTGAGCATGTGCAGGATTTGGCGACGCGACATGGCGTCTCGATGCACGCGGCGGCCGTGGCGGGGATTGCGAGTGGCAATATTGCGGGGCGCTCGGCCTCGGCGATTGGCGGCTTTTTGAAAATGATTGAAGCGCTGAAAGTATCTGCGGCCAAAGTCACGCTACCGGAATTAGTCGATGAAGCGCTCGCCATCAGCGGGCTCCGCGCACACTACACGGCCGAGCGCGAGGGCGCGGATCGGCTGGAGAATTTGGCTGAGTTGGTGACGGCTTGTGCGCAGTATGAAGAGTCGTTTGAGGCTAACGCTGATGCCGCCGAGGAAGGCATTGATACCCCGCTAATCGGTTTTCTCACCCATGCCAGCTTGGAAGCGGGTGAGCATGAGGCGGGCGAAAGTGATGACGCGATTCAACTCATGACGGTGCATTCCGCGAAGGGTTTGGAGTTCCACGCCGTATTCATGAGCGGGCTGGAAGAAGGATTATTTCCGCATGACAATTCGCTGAATGATTTGACCGGGATCGAGGAAGAACGCCGCCTGATGTATGTGGCGATCACGCGGGCGCGGAAGCGTTTGTATCTTTCCTACGCCGCGAGCCGCATGCTGCACGGGCAAACGCGCTATGGCATCGTCTCGCGATTTATTGATGAGATTCCGCCGGAATTATGCAAGTGGATTGTGGTGCCGGAGAAGCAGGCCGCCTATGGTGGTGCCACATCGGGTAATTACCAGTCGGGTCATCAGGCTGGATTTTTTGATAAATATAAATCGGGTGGCAGCGCCGCGAACAGCACCTACACCGGTTTCAAACAATCGAATCGGGAATATGGTGGCACGGCAAATGATGCCGTCAATGAGAAGAGCGCCGAATATGGCCGCGACGGTGCACCGGACACGTCACGCGCCAATTTCGAAACGCGTCGCGGTGATGAAAATCATCCGTTCCGGATCGGCCAGAATGTGGCCCATGAAAAATTTGGCGAGGGCGTGGTCTTGAATTTTGAAGGTCGCACCGGCGATGCACGCGTGCAAGTGAAATTTCGCAATGACGGCACGAAATGGCTGTCGCTGCAATACGCGAAGCTGACGGCTGTTTTGTAACTTTGCAATCACACCGCCCAAAACTGCTCCTGAATTAGCCGTCCAGAATTAACTACGCAGTTCGCCATTCAAGCGTATCACGGCGATATCCACAAACTTGCCGCCGTGGCGGTAGGCGGGTTTGAAGACCACATCAAATCCACCTACGTCGACTCTGGTGAGGCTTGAAAGCGCCGTTTGCAGGCTTTCACGAGTGAGCGCTTTGCCTGCCCGCTTGATGCCCTCCACCAATACCTTCGCAGCAATGCATGCTTCCAGTGACGTAATGGACATTGCGCCTGAATTACCGGCATCCTTGAACGCATCCGCGCACTCTTTGACGACGGGGATTTGTACATTTCGTGGCGCGGGTACCGTGAGTGCAACGGTAATGCCTGCCGACTGCGAGCCGAGCAGCTTGGTTAATTGCGACACGCCAACGAACGAGAGACTGGTGACAGGGTACGGCTTATTCAGCACCAGCAGCGCGCTGATTAATTTTGCAGCGGGCGCGGATAGCGTTGTCACTAGCAGCATTTGCGGATCGGCAGCGATGACTTGGCTAACCGCGTCCTCGTTTAAGTCTGCGTTACGCTTGATGGCAATACTGGTCGGGGTTTTGCCAAACTTACGTAACGCGGCGGCCACACTTTCAAAGTTTTGTTTGCCGACTTGATCGTCATAATGCAAAACCGCAATGCGCGTGGTGCCGAGGCTGCCCCAAAAATTCACCAGCTTGTCGATTTCTTCTGTATACGACACACGAATCGTATAAACATAATCGTTCTGCTTGCGGATGGTATCGGCCCCCGTAAACGGGGCAAAAAACGGCACGTGCTTTTCAGCGACAACCGGCATGGCGGGCAAACTCAGGGTCGCCGATGCGAAGCCAAAAAGCGCAAGCGCACGCTCCTCTTCGACTAGTTTTTTAGCGTTCTCACCGGCGATTTTCGCGTCGTTTTTATCGTCCAGCGTGATCAACTTGATCTGACGACCATTGACCCCGCCAGCATCGTTGATTTGCTTGAAATAAGCCATTGCGCCCGCGCGGATGTCTATACCAAAATCAGCATTGGCCCCAGAGAGGGGCGCGGACTGACCGATGACGATATCAGCGGCTTGCGCAAATGAGGACAATCCCAACGTTATTGCTGATATCAACGCCGCGATGGCAAATACAAAAATAGCAGAAGATTTTTTCAAAGTAGACTCGACGAAGTGGATGCCTTAAATCGATTGGTGCTGGCATGCAGATTCCGTAAAAAATCGCCTCCCACCAGGAGCAGCGCAGAAAATCATGTCTAACTTTGTGTTTGATTAAAGCTAACTTAGCGTTAATTAAACGTCAGGCACCTATCGATAAGGTTGCATCAAGTCTACGTATTTATTAACACCGCAATATGAAAAAACTTCTGATGCAACTTACATTCGTCATAAACACTTTGTTGCTGACCGCGTCACATTTTAGGTTGCAGGTGGAGTAGATGGTGGAGGCGGAACATAGCCGCTGGCTTGCTCTGCACCATCGCCAAAAAAATGCCGCATCATTTGTTCTTCCAAATACTTCCGTGCGCGCTGATCGGCAAGATTCAAACGATTTTCGTTCACCAATCGTTTTTGATCTTCAAGCCATTCTTTCCACGCCACTTTCGATACTTGCTCATAAAGCTTGATACCAATCGGGCCCGGATACGGGGGGTAATCGAGGCCTTCGGTTTCTTTCTTAAGTCTGACGCATTGAATCATTCTAGCCATGCTGTGCTCCGGAAAATTAAGGTGAAATTAGAGGGGCTTGGAGTAAATTTTTGAACGCCGTTGGTGGTTATAAAGCGCCTGCTTGTCGGCTGGTAACTTGGCAACGTCTGTTTCAGCAAAGCCACGCTCCAGAAACCATTGTGTAGTCTGAGTTGAAAGTACGAACAACATTTTGAAGCCTTTTTCTTTCGCCCGTTTTTCGGCGAACGAGAGAATTCTCTCGCCTCGACCGCCGTCACGATAAAACGGATTCACGGCAAGGCACGCCAGCTCGACCGTTTTTTCGTTTGGAAAAGGGTACAACGCGGCGCAACCGATAATTTCATCGTCTTGTTGTAGCACTACAAATTGGTCAATTTCAGTTTCGATTCGCGCCCGATCTCGTTTCACCAAAATACCCTGCGCAACCAGCGGCTCGATTATGGCAAGAATGCCGTCCACGTCAGCCACCTTGGCATCACGGAGCTTGTCTTGCGGCTCCAACACCACCATCGTGCCGATACCGTGATGGGTAAAGAGCTCCATCAAAAGTGCACCGTCAACATGACGGCTGATTAAGTGCGCACGCTTCACGCCCTCACGCACCGCGCGAATCGTGCATGGCAGATAGTAGCGAACATCTTCCGACAGGGTATTGCCACTGGGCTTGCCGACAGCGCCCAACAGCTCCTGAGCCTGAATCGCGGTGAGCTGTGAAACAGGTTTGCCTTTCGCGTCAGTAGCCCCCATCGCCTCAATCAGAAAAATCAGTTTGTCAGCTTTCAACGCGACCGCAACCGAGGTTGCGACATCTTCCAGGGTGCAGTTAAAAATATCGCCGGTGGGAGAAAATCCGATCGGTGAAATCAGCACCACTTCGTGGTCGTCAAGTCGGCGAGTGATGCCTTCAACATCGACCTTGCGGACCTGACCGGTATGCATAAAATCGACGCCGTTATGCACGCCAAATGGTTTAGCGGTGATGAAATTGCCACTCGACACGCGAATATCAGCGCCCGCCATCGGCGAATTTGCCAGCTCGGTCGACAGCGTTGCTTCGATTTCCATACGCACAATGCCATTCGCCTCCTTGACGCATTTCAGCGCCTCGGCATCGGTCACGCGCCTGCCCTCGGCATAACGCGGGGTGACGCCGTGTTGCCGCATCTGATCTTCTACCTGCGGCCGTGTGCCGTGCACCAACACCACCCGCACCTCCAAACTTACCAAAACATTAATGTCGTTGGCGAGCTGCATCAGCTCGCCATCGGACAGCACTTCACCACCAAATGCGATGACCATCGTGCCACCACCGAATTCATGAATGAATGGGGTGGCAGAACGAAACCATTTGACAAAAACTTCAAGTTTTTTGGTGCTATTTTTTAACATGCTGAGTTAAATGGAATGAAGGTGGGGCTGAGGTGGAGAGAGGATGGAATAAAACGGAAATGACCGAAGGCGGGTGGTGGTGAGGTCAGATTTTACGGCATACGCCCGCCTGTATTCGAAACTCTCTGATCCCGATAGATATTTCGATTGTTGCGCTAAATCAGTTCATTTCGTCAGTTCCACTCACCCGCCACCGCTTGGAGCGCGGTAATCGCCGCCATGCCCGCTGTCTCAGTGCGCAACACGCGCCGACCGACGCTGGCTAACAGCACGCCCGCGCGCTCGGCGTCAAAAACCTCGTCCTGTGCAAACCCGCCCTCCGGGCCGATGATGATGGCAACCGGCGCACGTACCTTGCTCCACGTGCCCTGCACCGCATCGGGATGCAGCATGATCCGCGGCATGGCGGATGGTTTCCTTAACCACGCGGAAAAATCCATCACGCCGTGCACTTTTGGCAGGCGATTTCGCCCGCACTGCTCACACGCCGCGCTCACCACGCCTTGCCAGTGCGCCGCACGTTTTTCGGCACGCTCGGCATTGAGCTTGGCCGTTGCGCGCTGGGTTTGAATCGGCTGAATCGCGGCCACGCCCAACTCAGTCGCCTTTTGAATAATCCAATCCATCTTATCGCCTGTTGCCAGCGCCTGCACCAACGTGATGTCGAGGTTTGATTCACGCTCGACCGCGTGATGGGCACGCAGTTCTGCCACCACTTCGCGCTTGCCGATGCTGACAATTCGCGCTTCAAATTCACCTCCCAAGCCGTCAAACAATGTCACCGATTCGTCCTCGCGCAAACGCAGCACGCGCAAATGCATCGATGCTTGCTCATCAAGCGCTACGGAGCGGGGCAACACGCCGCCGCGCCCGATTGGGGTTGCATTAAAAAAACGCGGGTGCTGAAATCTTGGATAAGGGGGGGCGGCGGAATATAGGCTCAAAGCATGACTCCAACGCTGTGGGTGATGGCCCTCATTATAACGGCGCGCATAATGCGAGGTCCGCTTCGCGTTTCTGTTGGTGCGCTCAAAAAAGTGTTCTTCAAAAACACGATACAAGCGCGCAACAAACACCCACTACCTGGTGTCAAATTCAACATAGCGCGCATGCTGCTGCAAACATATTTGATTGATATTTTCTGATGTTACCCGCTCCATTTTCCACCGAACCACCCGCACGCATTGACAGCCCTACGCCCGAATCTGCGCCCGAAACGCCGTTCCAGGTCTTGCTTGCAAGTCTGCCGACGCTAGCAGCGCCGGTCATTGCGCTGATGCGTGAAGTGTCGGCGAAAGAGCTGATGCCCCGCTTCAAACACGTAATTGCCGAAAAAAAACACGATGGTACGGTGGTGACGGAGGCAGACCGCGCGGTAGAGGCAAAGCTTGTTGCGGCGTTACCAAAAATCTTCGATTGCCAGGTGCTCGGTGAGGAAATGCCCCCTGCGCTCCAACAGGAAATTTGGCGTGATGCCGATTGGTTATGGTGCGTGGATCCGTTAGACGGCACCGGAAATTTTACCAACGGCAAACGATATTTTGGTATCTCAGTCGCCTTGATGTATCAACGCGAAAGCGTGTTTGGCGTGGTGCTTGATCCGAATACGAATGAAGTTTTTCACGCGGTTCGCGGTCAGGGGTCTTGCATGATGGACGCGGCGGGGGTGACAAAACGCTTAAGGCAACTACCCGCCAAGCATTTGTCGGAGGCGATTGTTGAGGTGGGTCGCTACAAACGTTTGGGGCGTTTGCAGTTGGCGCTTAAAACTAATCCACCGTTCAAAAAAATTTCCTCCAGTGGCGCATCGGTATTGCAGTGGTGCCACATGGCTTGCGGGCGGGTGGATGCGTTCGTGCATGCCGGCGAACAGCCTTGGGATTACGCGGCAGGGGCGTTGATTTTGGAAGAGGCGGGTGGGCGTATGGCGACTTTGTTTCACGACAATTACTGGCGCTCAGTGGATGTGCAGGGCTCGTGGGAGAAATCGGTTATCGCGGCAAGACACCCTGCCCTGTTTGACGAGTGGAAGCGATGGGTGAGGAGTCATGTTTGATGATTTTTTATCTCAATATAAACACTAATATCGACAAGCCTCTTCAACTATTTATGCTCCGAAAGCCGCTCCCAGCATAACGTTTACACACAGAAAACCCTACTCTTCCTTTTCCCCGCCACCCGTATCAAGATTGAGCTCCTGAATTTTGCGGGTAAGCGTGTTGCGGCCGATCCCTAACAAGGTTGCTGCTTCGATCCTGCGGCCACCCGTGTGCGCGAGCGCTTTTATGATGAGCGCTGATTCAAAACTCTTGTTCAACCTGTCAAAAATTTCCTTTTCGCCACGCGCAAGCGACGCGGTCACTTCCCGCTCCAGCGCGTGTTTCCAATCGCTATCGATAGCGGTATTGGCTTTATCACCGCGAATATCTGGCGGTAGATCGTTAACCTCCACCGATTGCCCCGGTGCCATCACAGTAATCCAGTGGCACAGATTTTCAAGTTGGCGCACATTGCCGGGAAACGGATGCTGCGCGATAAACGCGAGTGCCACATTGGATAGCCGCTTGGATTCAACGCCCAGCTCTTTGGCGCTCTTCGCCAGAAAATGTTTGGTCAAAAGTGGAATGTCATCGCGACGCTCGCGCAGCGCGGGAAGGCGTAGCCGGATGACGTTCAGGCGATGGAACAGATCTTCGCGAAACAGGCCTTGTTTAACGCGCTCTTCCAGCGCTTGATGGGTCGCGGCAATCACGCGCACGTTTGCCGTTTGCGGTGTATGTCCACCAACGCGATAGAACTGTCCATCCGATAGCACGCGCAGTAATCTTGTTTGCAAATCGGCGGGCATGTCGCCGATTTCATCCAGAAACAAGGTGCCTCCCTCGGCTTGCTCAAAGCGCCCGCGCCGCATGGTGGCAGCGCCCGTGAATGCGCCGCGCTCATGGCCAAATAATTCGCTTTCCAGCAAATCCTTGGGAATTGCTGCGGTATTGATCGCGATGAAAGGTTTGCCCGCGCGCGGGCTGTGGCGATGCAATGCGTGCGCGACCAATTCTTTTCCGGTGCCCGATTCGCCGGTAATCATCACGGTGGCGTGACTTTGCGAAAGCCGTCCGATGGCGCGAAAAACTTCCTGCATCGTCGGCGCTGAACCGAGTATTTCGGGTGCCGCAGTGGTGGCTTCATCTTCCTGCGCTTCGCGTTGGCTTTCGTCGATGGCGCGCCGAATAAGCTCGACCGCGTGATCAACGTCAAACGGCTTCGGCAAATATTCAAACGCGCCCCCTTGGAATGCGGCAACTGCGCTTTCCAGGTCCGAGTAAGCGGTCATGATGATGATCGGCGTGGCGGGCAATTTAGTTTTGAGCCGTTGCATGAAATCCAGACCCGATGCGCCGGGCATGCGAATATCGCTGATGACGACCTGTGGTTCATCAGGTTCGCCCGCATCAAGCGCGTCCATGCCCTCTTGTGCGGTGCTGAATGACTTGAAAACAATACCTTCGCGCGATAGCGCTTTCTCAATCACCCAGCGGATAGATTTGTCGTCATCAATAATCCAGACAGGTTTCATTTTTTCTTTCGGGGAAATTACATATGATGTTGAGCAATGAATGGAGTGCAATTATTTTTTTACATGGCCGGGCGGGCTGCGCATGCTGGCGGGGTCACGCACCGGTAGCTGAACCGTGAAGCGGGTATTGCCAGGCACGCTTGCAAATTCGATTACCCCCAAATGCTGGTTGATGAAATTTTGCGCCAGCGATAGTCCCAAGCCAGTACCACCTTCACGGCCGGATACAAGCGGGTAAAAAATTTTGTCGCGCAGCGCTTCCGACACGCCAGGGCCGTTATCAATAATGCTAATCATGATGGCGTGGCGGTGGCGAAGCTTGGCTAACGTCACTTGCCGCGCAATGCGCGTGGTGAGCCTAATTTCGCCCTTGCCGCTCATCGCCTGCGCCGCATTACGGGCGATATTAAGCAACGCTTGAATCAATTGTTCTTTGTCGCCATACAGCTCAGGCAGGCTGGTATCGTAATCACGCCTCACGCAGACGCCGTCAGGAAATTCAGCCAACATCAGTGACCGCACCCGTTCCAATACCTCGTGAATATTAATGTGCACCATTTTTGGCACACGATGCGGCGTCAGCAACCGATCCATGAGCGCCTGCAGGCGATCCGCTTCTTTGATGATCACTTGCGTGTACTCTTTAAGGTCGCCATGTGGAAGTTCGCGCTCCAGTAATTGGGCTGAACCACGAATCCCACCAAGCGGATTTTTGATCTCGTGCGCAAGATTACGAATCAGCTCGCGATTCAATTGCTGGTTTTCGATTATTTTTTCTTCCCGGGCGATTTTTAGATGCTGATCGAGGTGATGAAACTCTAGCGCCAGACTGTCATCTTCCAGCGGCGCGACCACACAGGCCAGGTGCAGTAGGGCCGCGCCGTTCAATTCAACCGTTAATTCATTTTCGTTGATACCAATATTATTTTTAACCACCTGCTCAAGAATGGAAAATAAAGGCAGGTTGCCAGGCAACAGCTTTGCCAGCGACTGGCCGCGCGCATTTTTCTGGCTGAATTGAAAAAGATTTTCAGCCGCCGGATTGGTAAACACGACGTTAAAAGTCCGATCCAGCACCAGCACCGCCGTGGATAGCAGTTCTAGCCCAACGTATTTTGAGTAATGAACATCGGACATAAGAAATACAGGAATTTGAAATTTTCAGCCGGTGGGTAAATGGGAGTATGGCAAGCGGCAACGCTGTAAAAGCAAGTTCCTTGCCACGAAACGGCGGCCCACTTGCACCTGCGTTGTGTGCGCGCCAGACGAATTGTATGCGCTTGAATGCGACTGCCGCACATAAAAAAACGCCGAAGGTTTGTCACCTTCGGCGTTGAAATTCCGATCAGACAAACCGATCGAAAGGAGTTTGAGTTTATTGACTGGCGACAGTGTTGACCGCAGCCGAGGCGGCATTCGAGCTGTGGGCACGCATCTGGCTGATTGGCTGGAGCGCGGCCTGATTATGCTCATATTGCGAAATTTGATCCTGCAGATTACGAATTCGCTCAAAGTGTTGCTCGACCTGCGTTTTTATATCGTTCTGAATCGCAGCTTTGGCAGGGTTGGTTTGATCAATGACGGCAGGCAAGCGTGCCCGGAGCGCGCGAAACGATTCCGACGCGCGCTGTTCCTCGACCAACTGCGCTCTGGCTGTTGCCAAAAGCTGTTCTTGCTGATTAATCCTGGCCGCTTGATTTGTTGAAATGACGCGGGCCGGTGATGCAGAAGGCCGCAGTTGCGGCACGGGCAATGCGTTTATGGCTGATGTATTAATAGTGGCAGCGGCGGCAGGCGTGGCGGCAAAGGTGGGGGCGGTCGGCGCAAATGCGACTAAAGGCGTCGCCGGCAGTGCGGCAACATTCGCGGCAACTTCGACTTTGGCAGCGGCAACACTCGTCGGCACGAGCTTGACGACCGGCAATTTAGTGGCAGAAGTCGACGCGGTATTGGCCGGAATAGCGGTAACGACGGCGGTCGCCATTGGCTTGGCGGGCGGTGGCGGACTAAATCGAATATCGGGTGCCGCGGCAGCCGCTGAAAGGACGTTTGCGGGGACTACCAAACGCGCGACCGGTTGTGCCGGTAATGTTTTTACGACTGCAGGCATTGGCGATGGCTCTTCGGGCCGCGCAATGGTTGGCGCGACGCCGACGGGAATGAGCAACGGCGATGTTGCAAATTGCGCCACCGCTGCAAACGGAGCTGAAGGAGTAGGCTGGGATGCATTTTGCGCAGCGCCTTGAGTGACGCCTTGAGTGGCACTTTGGGTCGCCCCTTTAGCCGTATTTTGTCTGACGCTTTGGCCATCGCCCAGCATGCCAGCAGGGGTCGCTGGAATCACGGTGATGGGATCCAGCTCTACTTTATTAGCACCCTTGGTAGGCGAATTGGTATAAGTTACGCGCCCGCTTGCATCCACCATTTTGTAAATAGCAGCGCCGCTTGGTGCTGGCAAATTCGGTACATTATTCACGCCGCCCGCAGCAGCCATTGCGCTCTCACATGCAAATGTAGCGCACGCTATCGCGGCGGTGATCGCAATCAAAAATGGTGCTGAATTTATTTTTTGATGCATGAAGTCTGCTCCTTGGCAAGCTTGAGCGGGTGGACGAAGGTGTTGGATACGGTGGAGGCCTCAAAACCGATAAAATGTGAACGTTGCGTCGCCGAGTAGTGAGCATATGCGGTTCAAAAGGGTTTATCAACGCAATGGGTGGTGGCGGTAACAACAAAGCCCACTAGGGGTGGTGAACGCCCCTAAAATAATGCGGAATATGACAAAAAAGCTGTATTTTCAACCGCTTCAGCGAGGTCTTTAATTAGGTTTCTTAAATCGGATTTCGGCGTAAAAAAGCCAGAAGTACGCAAAAAAAGGGCTGCACCATGCATGGCGCAGCCCTTTGCTGGTGATGTTGCGGTCTCGAAAAATTATGACGAATAGTACATTTCGTATTCGACGGGATGCGTGGTCATGCGGAAACGTGTGACCTCCTGCATTTTGAGTTCGATATACGCGTCGATCATATCGTTCGAGAACACGCCGCCGCGCGTCAGGAATTCGCGATCTTTATCGAGATGCTCCAGTGCTTGATCAAGTGACGAACAAACGGTTGGGATTTTTGCATCCTCTTCTGGCGGCAAATCATACAAATTTTTGTCTGACGGATCACCTGGATGAATTTTGTTTTGCACGCCATCAAGGCCTGCCATCATCATGGCCGCGAACGCTAAATACGGGTTCGCAGTCGGATCCGGGAAGCGCACTTCGATACGACGCGCTTTGTCAGATTGCACGAACGGCACTCGAATCGACGCGGAACGGTTGCGCGCGGAGTAGGCTAATTTTACCGGCGCTTCAAAACCAGGAACCAAGCGCTTGTAGGAGTTGGTGCCCGGATTGGTAATGGCGTTCAATGCGCGCGCGTGTTTAATAATGCCGCCAATGTAATAGAGGGCAAATTCAGAAAGACCGGCGTAGCCATTGCCCGCAAATAAATTCTTGCCATCTTTCCAAATCGATTGATGTACATGCATGCCCGAGCCGTTATCGCCAACAATTGGTTTGGGCATGAAGGTCGCGGTTTTGCCATAGCTGTGCGCGACGTTATGCACTGCATATTTCAAAATCTGCGTCCAGTCGGCACGCTTGGTGAGTGTTTCGAATTTTGTGCCAATTTCGCACTGACCCGCATTGGCCACTTCATGATGATGGACTTCAACTTCGACGCCCATGTCCTCTAGCGCCAGACACATTGCCGAACGAATATCCTGCAATTGATCAACTGGCGGGACCGGGAAATAGCCGCCCTTGACCGGAGGACGGTGACCTAAATTGCCGCCCTCAAATTTTTCTGCATTGGACCATGCGGCCTCTTCGGAAAAAACCTTGCAGTAGCTACCGGACATGTCGACATTAAATTCGACCGAATCAAAAATAAAAAACTCGGGCTCTGGGCCAAAATAAGCCACATCACCAATGCCGGATGCCTTCAAATATGCCTCTGCGCGCTTGGCAAGCGAGCGTGGATCACGGTCGTAGCCTTTGCCTGTCGATGGCTCGTGCACATCGCATGAAAGTACCAGCGTGGATTCATCAAAAAACGGATCAATAAATGCGCTATCTGCGTCAGGCATGAGCAACATATCGGACGCTTCAATACCTTTCCAGCCGGCGATGGACGAGCCGTCGAAAGCGTGGCCTTCAGTAAACTTTTCCTCGTTGAAGGCTTTCACGGGAACCGTAACGTGCTGTTCCTTGCCTTTGGTGTCGGTGAAGCGGAAATCAACGAATTTTACTTCGCTGTCCTTCACCATTTTCATTACTTTTGCGATGGCCATTTTTTCTCCAAGTGGGTGGTGTTAAACAAGCGGAAACGAAAGCGGATGTGTTTAGCGAGAGTTCCAGACGTAAGCATCAGACGCCAGATCGCAAATCAACATTTACAGCGTTAGTGAGAGCATTGAGATTACAGCTATTAGCAGAATACATGCCATAGCCGGATATGCGCTAAGCCGTTGAGGCAAAATTACTTTTTTAAACGCATAAATTTTAATTGCGCCAGTTTGGTGCGTGGCATTCCCTATTGCACCAAAATGGCGCAGCAGAAATTGGCCCTAAAAATGATGCTCCAAATGCACAGAAAAAATATGGCAAGCTGTGACGGCAATATTCGACGATGAAATTTAGTGTTGCGGTTTGCATGAGGTTACCATTAGGCTCCATTCTATATTTCATCACGTGGCAATTCCGAGGACACCCCTACAAATATGACAGACCAGTACGCCGTCATCGGTAACCCTATTGCTCATTCAAAATCTCCGTTGATTCATGCTGCGTTTGCACGCGAGGTCGGTCACGATATTCTTTATAGCCGCATGCTGGTGCCGATCAATCAGTTTCGGACGGCCGTCGATGAATTTCGGCATAAAGGCGCGCTTGGTGCCAATGTCACTCTACCGTTCAAATTTGAAGCGTTTGAATATGCAACCCAGCTGACAGATCGTGCAAGAGCCAGCGGCGCGGTTAACGTGCTGCGGTTTGGTCGTCTAGATGATGGGCAAATCAGCACGGAAATCTTGGGCGACAACACCGACGGCATCGGCCTCACGCGCGACATCACCCAAAACTTGGGCATGGCGCTTCAAGGTGCGCGCATCTTACTAATCGGCGCAGGCGGCGCGGCATATGGCGTGGCCGGTGCTTTGCTCGACGAAAACCCCGCGTCGTTGACGATTACCAACCGCACTGATGCAAAGGCGCAAGCTCTTGCCACCACCTTGGTCACGTCAACCAGCAAATATTTTGGCTCAACCGTAATGGCAATCAGCGTCGATAAACTTTCCCATCAAGCGTTCGACGTTATTATTAATGCGACGTCTGCCAGCATGACGGATACCTCAGACAATCAAGCATCACTGGTGCCCGCGACCTGTTTTGCTCAAGGTTCACTGGCATACGACATGATGTACGGCAAAGCTCAGACCGCGTTTTTGCAACTCGCCGCGCAATCCGGCGCGCGCACAGCGGATGGAGTGGGCATGCTGGTCGAGCAAGCAGCGGAGGCATTTTTTGTATGGCGTGGCGTTAAAGTTAAAACTGCACCACTTATATCGTCGCTCAAACAAGGCTAACGTCCGCCGCTTGCAACCGAACACTTATATTTGTCCGCTCGCCGAAGTCCACTTGACGATCCCGCGTATTGACTAGGTTTGATTGAATCATCGCCATAAAGTTTTTCAAGGTTTGGCGGTCACTATTCTTCATCATCAGCAGCCGATCCTTTTAGCTCATACAGCCAGCAGATTTTGCGGGTCTCGGGCGCGGACAGCCTATCACCCATCAGGCCACAGCGGTAGGCGCGCGCCGACAGACGTTCAAAGTGCTGACAGTTTGCGCAGCTACCAAATGGGCTGCCTTCGTTGTCGGCCTGGAAAGTGGACAGGGTCTCTCGCAAAGCCGACACCGCGTTACGAATGCGGTTGGGGCTGATATTCCGGGTTGCATGTTGCCAGGCCAGTTGCGGCTGGCTGTCGTAAAGAAACTGCTCGCCTGCCTGCGAAAGTCGTAAACGTACCACTCGTCGATCCAGATCATCTTCATACCGCTCGATTAATCCGCGTCGATCCAGCAGCAGCAGGCTTTGTGAGGCCGTACCTTTGGTAATGCCGACATATTCAGCAAGTGCCTGCGGCGTATTGGAATATCGATTTGCTTTGGAAAGATAGACTAACGCTTCGACATGTACAGGCTGCAACTGTTCGTCGCTACCGACACGCCGCGCCTCCGCCCGCATCAAATTGCCAAGCCGCTCGATAAGTTCCAGCATTACTAGCGGGCTTTTATCCATGCGAAGGAATTTTCAATTGAGGTAAATAGCGATTCATACGAATACAACCGGTTGGCTGGCGGCAGGACAAAAGGCAGAGGGCAGGTTGCAGCGGAAGCTAAGGTGGACGCTAGGGCGCATCAATTCGTCGCCTTGGCAGACTCCACCTAAATAATTGTTTCGACTCGCTACTATACATGCTCTATTTTTTTTCAATCCATTTTAGTATTGAGTCGATACTAAATCAACGCTGCCGTCTTTTTAGGACGTTTACGATTGGCTTGACAATTTAAAGTGTGAACTTGATCACTTCTCCGGCTTGCTCGCTGACGACGCGAGCAAGCAGTTCTGCCAGCGGTTCACCGGTTCGCGTATTGCACCAAAGATGGCCTGAAGCCGTGGAAAGATTGCCACTAACGGTTGCCGCGTCATAGCGAAAATGAAAGCCGCCGGATTTTGCCGCCACCCAAATCTCACGATTCGGCGTCTGGCGATTCACGATCACCTTACTGCCATTTTCAAATGTCAACGTTAGGATGCCGCCGTTGAGTTCCGCATCAATATCAGTCTTGGCGTGATCCATTGCCGACTCGACAAGCGCCAGAATGTCGTCAACCCGTTTTTGAAATTCGCTCTCCACCATCATTAAAGGAGCACTCATGTGCGTGATACCATCGATTTCATTTTCCTACCCTTTATTTTTCTATGCGCAAAATCAGATATTTTAAAACCACTTCAGCAATTCTAATCGTTTTGCTTGGCTTCGCAACCGCTGCATTAAGCGCCTGCGGTCAGCGTGGGCCACTGAAACTGCCTGAGCCCGGCGTTGCCGCTGGGCCCGCCAGTCCAAGCAAACCGCTACCGCAAGAAAGCCCCGCAAAATGAGCGCGGCGCTCGAAGTGTTCGGTGTTCATCGAGACCCCGCTGGTGCCTTATGGATGGAAGATGTCGCGCTGTCGGAAATAGCGGCCAGCTTCGGCACGCCGACTTTTGTCTACTCCCGAGCAGCACTTACAGCGGCATATCAACAACTCGACAACGCGCTTAAGAAAACCCGTAACGGCAAGCCGCACCTCATTTGCTACGCCGTAAAAGCGAATTCGAATCTCGCAGTTTTAAGTGTGTTTGCCGAGCTGGGGGCTGGCTTTGATATTGTGTCGGGCGGCGAATTACGACGTGTACTGGCAGCAGGCGGCTCACCGGAGAGGGTGGTTTTTTCGGGACTAGGCAAAACTCGCGATGAGATTTCGTTTGCACTTTTGACGGGCATTAAAGGTTTTAATGTCGAGTCGGAGTCTGAACTTAGGCGTATTAGTGACGTAGCAGTTGCTCTAAACAAAATCGCCCGGGTAAGCTTGCGGGTCAACCCGGATGTTGACGCCAAGACACATCCATACATATCGACCGGGCTGAAGAACAATAAATTCGGGGTGGCATTTGATCGTGCGATTGGCACGTATCAGCTTGCGTCGACACTTCCCAATATTGAAATTGCTGGCGTCGATTGCCACATCGGTTCGCAACTTTCAGATGCGTCACCACTGCTGGAGGCGATGGCGCGCCTTGTAAATCTGGCCGATCAGCTGGAGGCAAATGGAATTCCTATTCATCACATCTGCCCCGGCGGCGGGGTCGGCATCACCTATGCCGACGAGCCAAATATTAATATTGAAACTTATGTGGCGGCCCTCGAGCAGGCCCTCAGTAGCGGCGGCAAAATCCGGGATGTGGAACTGCTGCTTGAGCCAGGCCGCCTACTCACCGGGAACGCTGGCGTGCTACTCGCAAAAGTCGAGTATGTAAAACCCACTGACAGCAAAAATTTCTTGGTCGTGGATGCCGCCATGAATGATCTGATTCGGCCAGCGCTCTATCAGGCGCATCATGAAATCGTGATGGCTGCCACAAGCGAAGATGCGGTATCGCGCATGTACGACGTGGTGGGGCCGGTCTGCGAAAGCGCTGATGTACTAGGCCGCGACCGTACACTGGCCGCGCGCGAGGGCGACCTGGTGACGATTCTGTCTGCAGGCGCTTATGGCTTTGTAATGTCATCCAACTACAACACGCGTCCGCGCGCTGCTGAGGTCATGGTGGATGGTGCCAGCGCTTATCTGGTTCGTGAGCGCGAGGCAATTGACGAGCTGTTTCGGGGCGAACATTTGGCAAACGTGCGCTGAATCGGGCCACTGAAACCACAGCGCCGCGGGCCGGGTTTTTGAGCAAAATCTGAGTTCCTCAAATCCAAATTCTATGCAATAAATTAAAGCTAAATATAATTGGTATCGATTCGCTACCAATTTGTAAGCGCCGTAAACAAATAACCACTCTTGACAGCATTCTAAAGTGGTGTAGGAAAATATTTCTGTATAGAATCCGTAACACCAAGTGCTCGCGATGTCTCATAAACATTTGGTGTTTTTTCAGATGCATGTGAAACAACCGTGAGCGGAGTGAGGCTGTTTTGCCATCTGCATTCTCAGGCATTCGCCATTTCGCTCAGTCGTTCGTCCGAACTGATTCTTTGGTAGTACGGCATAACCGCGCCGTACGCGATATCAAGCAATTCGGTCCAACCATCGAAAGGAGTTGATCATGGCAACAGCCAAGAAACCGGCAGCGAAACCAGCTGCAAAAAAGCCGGTAGCAAAGAAACCAGCAGCAAAAGCAGTCGCTAAGAAGCCAGCAGCAAAGAAGCCCGCTGCTAAAAAACCAGCAGCAAAACCTGCCGCTAAAAAAGCAGTGGCAAAGAAGCCGGCAGCAAAGAAACCCGCTGCTAAAAAGGCGGTAGCGAAGAAGCCCGCTGCTAAAAAAGCGGTAGCAAAAAAACCTGCTGCTAAAAAGCCCGCTGCTAAAAAAGCGGTAGCAAAAAAACCTGCTGCCAAAAAAGCTGCACCCAAAAAGCCTGCTGCCAAAGTAATGGCAAAGCCTGCTGCAAAGAAGGCCGCGCCGAAGAAAAAGGCGGCAGTCGCCAAACCAGCGCCAATGATTGCTCCGGTAATCACGCCGCTCATCAAACCGATGGGCTAAGCTGTAAAGCGTTAGCTGTAATACCGATTCCGATCCGTACGGGAGCATTTTTATTTGCCCGGCGGATCGGGTTGTTTTCGGAGGTCTCGATATGAAAAAGCAACCCCTCAATCGCCTGCTGCCTCAATCGCTGTTATCTATTTGCGAATGTGGTCAGCGCCGCTCATCCGAACGCCCACGCGATGCGCGCCCACCACGCCGTGATCGCCCCTCGCGCTGAAATTTACTTTCGGTTGCAGATCTGCCTCAGGACGGAGTAAATCGCCGCAGCAGTCATCAGGTAGAGAATCGGCACTAGGATAACAAGGTCGATGCGGAAAAAATTCTTTGATCCGTCGAGTGCGCCAGCATGTTCCATTGCCGCCAACATTTGCATTTCATAAAAACCAAATATTAGCCATAAAAATCCCGCAAATACAGCAGCTTCACGAAAAAACGTTTTATCGAATGCCTTGCCTGCCTTGGTGGTGAGAACCACCTGCGTCGCAATCAAAAAAACCGCAATCGCTACTCCCGCATACGGCCAATACGCAATTAGCGCAGCAGGCCCGAAAAAAATCCATGACATAAAAATTTCATTTAGATATGAACATGCCAGAGTCTAAGGCAAATCTGCCTGCGGCATGCGCCGTAAGATTATTTCTGTCTTTCTCAACAACCATGGTGCGTTGCGATTTTTATCGTAAAACCGGGGTCGCGGCACTATCGCGGCCAATTTTGCGGACTGTTCCCGCGTAAGACGGGAGGCTGACACGCCGAAGTAATGACGAGCCGCCGCTTCTGCGCCAAAAATACCATCTCCCCACTCGATCACGTTTAGATAAATTTCAAAAATTCGCTCTTTATCGAGGATCGATTCCATCATGACGGTGATAAGTGCCTCTTCACCTTTGCGGATGGCGCTGCGCTCCCCGGTCAGAAAAAGATTTTTCGCCAACTGCTGCGAAATTGTCGAGCCGCCCGCCACAACCTTGCCTGTCCTTTGATTCTTTTCTAGCGCCTTTTGGATACCCTCCCAATCAAAACCCTCATGATCGGCAAATTTTGCATCTTCCGCGACGATAATCGCACGTTTCAAATTGCTGGAAATTTTGTCGTAAGGCACCCATGCATACTGAAGTTTGGCTGCGGCATCCGCTTCTTGCATCACCCCAAGCCGCGCCCGCATGAATGCCGTACTGCTGGGCGCTTGATCAATCCACCACCAAAGTTTGATGGCGACGTACGTTTGGTAGGCGATAAACAGCATGGCGACGAGCGCCAACGCCAAAGCGCAATAGCGAAGCAGTTTGCCCATTAAAGAGAGGGCCGCTACGTTGCTTGGATCAGATTGAATGCCATGAATTCTTTATCGTGATAATTCTGCCCTACTTTGATTGCGTTGCGCTCGATTCCAAAGCTGACAAAACCCGTGCTGATGTAAATGAACGTGCACCCTCGTTGGAACGGGTCACGGTTAAGTTGATTTGCTCAAGTCCAGTTAGTTGTTTTACGTCGGTAAGCAGCGCGCCGAATATTTTTTACCCAAACCAAACCCGCGTGCATTTGGTACGACATACATCCCGACCACGTTACCCTTGTGGCGTTGTTTGATTCGAGTCTCGCGCGCAAAACCTGCATAACCCAACCGTTCATCCGTTGCAGAAAACGCGCCGAATACAAAATCATCCGAGTCGTTTCCGCCAAATCGCTTCGCCAATTTTTCCGGTGCCGTTGCCACACCTTCTGCATAACTGGTGATGAACGCATCGGGAAATCCTTTTAATCCCTGATTTCGCACTCGCCAGTATTGCGCCACGTCAGTGCCGTGGCCTACGCTCAATCGGCGACTCAACGGGGTACACAAGTCAGGTGTCAAGATCAACTAAGCGTCGATGCGACCCAGTCTCACCACGGTCAGCCCCGGTTTTACATGAACCATCGTCGGCATAATCAGCACACAGTTGTCGTACGGCGCGACCACCGGCTTGCCACCGTCATGCCCGATTAAATCCCCCTGCTTTGGGATAACCGACAAGCCACGCAACCCGTCCGCGAATACAAAGTCCGAGTGGTTGGCTACCACCGTTTCGGAGACGCGCACCACACACGGCTTAAGCAAACCGGTTTTGTCAATTTGCGATTCCGCCAAATCAAGATCCACCATATCGCACACACGCAAAAACCGCCATGTTGTCTGCCAAGCAACATCTGCTGCTGCGTGCTCCCAGTGCTGTCCACATTCGACTAACAGCGCGTTTTTAGGCGATGCAGGATCACCAAAACCACCGTAATCACGCATTCGCGTGCCGTTGGCATGCCCGCGATCCGAGACGATATACAGTGGCAGTCCCACTTGTCTGGACAGTTCAATCCCTTTATCCAGCGGCCCTGAAATCATTACCGGGCCATGCGGGTCGTGCATGGAATGAATATCAAACAGCATGTCCACGCTGTCGATTACCGATCGCATTGCGCGGGCACGGGAGAGTTCAACTGAATTTCGCAGGCCGCTCAGAGTGGCAGGATTCCAAACTCGATTAAAGTCCTCATCAACGAAACGCGAGCTATGCGGCGCAGCGGGGTCGAAGCGTGAATATGCCGCCACGTTAGCAAACGACAACGACAGTTTGCCTCGGGTCGGCCGAAGGTTCATTTTGAACAAGCGGTCTACCGTGATTGCACCGCAAATCTCGTTGCCATGCGTAACGGCATTTATCATTACATGCGGCCCCGGCTTGCCGGAATCAAACGTGGTGATGTATTCGATGCCAGAGTTACCGCTCTGATAGCCGGAAATATCCGGCGCGCATAACTCGACCTTGGAAACGAAATTAGTGTTTGTGGTCATGGTGATCGCCGCGTGGACTGGTGTGATCATCGTGATCATGGCTGCTGTGATCATG
>ENA-OFDM01000365-OFDM01000365.1-metagenomes-genome-assembly--contig:-NODE-365-length-20127-cov-2.932194_pt1 | contig 20127 bp, 20 predicted proteins | sample MGYA00153385_OFDM01 | MGnify analysis MGYA00153385
AGAAGGTAACCATTTAAAAAATCAGGTATCAAAAAATCAGACATCAGAAATTGTATTGATGTTTTTTATTAATTTTAACCAGCATGATTCAGCCACTTTTACAGGTACAAAATTTATTGATTGATTTTATAGCAGAAGGTGCCGTAAGCAATGCAGTAAAAAATATTTCGTTCTCCATATTGCCCGGAGAAATAGTAGCCATCGTTGGCGAATCAGGTTCCGGCAAATCTGTTACTGCTTTATCACTACTGCAATTACTTCCTAAACAGGCAAATATTAAAGGACAATTATTATTCTCAAACAAGGAAAAAGCCACGGTTGATCTGCTAAAAATTTCACCCAAACAAATAAATGCCATCCGGGGAAAAGATATGGCCATGATTTTTCAGGAGCCAATGACATCTTTAAACCCTGTACACACATGTGGAGTACAGGTTATGGAAGCTTTGATCTTGCATAAAAAAATTACTAAAGCAGCTGCAAAAGAAGCAACAATTGAATTGTTTAAAAAAGTAGAATTGCCAATGCCTGAGCAAATGATTGATCGTTATCCGCACCAAATAAGTGGGGGACAAAAGCAGCGGGTTATGATAGCAATGGCAATGAGTTGTAACCCTGCTTTGCTTATAGCTGATGAACCAACTACCGCATTAGATGTTAGGGTACAGAAAAATATTTTGTTGCTGCTTAAAAAATTACAGGCAGAAAATGGAATGGGTATTTTATTGATTACGCATGATCTTTCATTGGTAGCTGATGTGGCAGATGAGATTGCAGTAATGTACAAAGGAGAAATTGTTGAGGCCGGTATTGCTAAACAAATATTGGCGACTCCGCAACATATTTATACAAAAGCTTTGCTTGCATGTTTGCCTACAATAAAAAGCAAAGGCACACGTTTGGCTGTAATTGCAGATTATTTGAATGATAATATTTTGGTCGTAAAAGAATTACCAGTGGATAATTTAATTGCTTCCTCTGAAATTATTTTGAAGGTTGAAAATTTGAGTGTCAGCTATCCCACTAAGAAAAATATTTTTGGCAAAACTTTAGCGGAATACAAGGCAGTAGATGATGTGAGTTTTACTGTAAATAAAAATGAAACTGTAGGGTTAGTTGGCGAAAGCGGTTGTGGTAAAACAACCCTGGGCAGAGCAATTCTTAACCTGATAAAACCTATAACGGGGAATATTTATTTTAAAGAAAAAAATATTGCAAAAGCTACGGATGCAGAAATGCGTTTGATAAGAAAAGAATTACAGATTGTATTTCAGGATCCATACGGTTCTTTAAATCCAAGATTAAGTATTGGTGATGCCATTACAGAACCTATGAAAGTTCACAGTCCAACATCTACCCAAAATAGCAGAAAGGAAAAAGCTATGCATTTGTTGGAAGAAGTAAATTTAAATACTTCTTTTTTTAATAGATTTCCACACCAGTTTAGTGGCGGCCAAAGGCAAAGAATCTGTATAGCAAGGGCGCTTGCACTCGAACCAAATTTTTTAATTTTCGATGAAAGTGTTTCTGCACTTGATGTGAGCGTGCAGGCACAGGTGCTAAATTTAATTAACGATTTAAAGGCGGCACACAATTTTACTTCCATTTTTATATCGCACAACCTTGCGGTAATACATTACATCAGCGACAAAATAATGGTGATGAAAAACGGTAAAATAATAGAATCGGGTACAGCTGATGACGTTATTTTTTCTCCAACGCAGATCTATACAAAAGAATTGCTAAATGCTATTCCAAATTCAAAATTGAAGTACTGATTTCCACTTAAAAACCTTACTTTTGCCCACTTTAAGAAAATCATGCCGTAACATGATAAGTGCCTTTACATTTATGAGGCTTTTTTTCAGCGGAAATTCTTTCTGCACGGCATGTAATAACAATTTATAAATTTATTACTGCATGAAATTATCACAGTTCACATTCGATCTTCCATTAAATCTTATTGCACAAAATCCCGCCAAGCGCAGAGAAGACAGCCGCATGATGGTAATAAACCGTAAAACGGGCAATATAGAAAACAGGCATTTCAACGATATTCAGGAATATTTTGACGACAAAGATGTGTTTGTAGTAAACAACACAAAAGTTTTTCCTGCACGTATGTATGGTCGGAAAGAAAAAACAGGAGCTAAGATTGAAGTTTTTCTTTTGCGTGAATTAAACAAAACAAACAAATTATGGGATGTAATTGTTGATCCTGCACGTAAAATAAGGGTTGGTAACAAACTTTATTTTGGTGAAAATGATGAGCTTGTTGCAGAAGTAATTGACAATACCACAAGCCGTGGCAGAACTATCCGTTTTTTATGGGATGGTACGGAAGAAGAATTTAGAACTATGCTTGACTTTATGGGTGAAACGCCTTTGCCAAAATACATTAAGCGCAAGCCTGAAGAAGAAGATAAAGAAAGATACCAGACTGTTTATGCAAAACATGAAGGTGCTGTGGCTGCCCCAACTGCGGGACTGCATTTTAGTAAGGAATTAATTAAAAGGCTGGAAATTAAAGGAGTGCGTTTCGCAGAAGTTACTTTACACACAGGGTTAGGAACTTTTAGACCAATTGAAGTAGAAGACCTAAGCAAACATAAAATGGATGCTGAATATTACAAGATTGATGAAACTGCTTGTGAAATTGTAAATAAGGCAATTGAAAAAAAACATAGAATTTGCAGCATCGGTACAACCACTATGCGTGCAATGGAGACTTCATACACCGCTCAAAAAATGCTAAAACCTTCAGAAGGGTGGACGAATAATTTTATACATCCACCATACAATTTTAATATAGCAGATTCTCTGGTAACCAATTTTCATCTGCCAAAAACAAGCTTACTAATTATGGCTTGTGCTTTTGCAGGTTATGATTTAATGATGGAGGCATATAAAAAAGCCATTAAAGATAAATATCGTTTCTTCAGTTATGGAGATTCAATGTTGATCATCTAAACCATTTATACTGAATATTTCAAAAGCATCTTTTAGGATGCTTTTTTCGTTTACAAGCAAAAAAAGGGGCCGTGATGGAAATCGCAGCCCGTATTAATCCAATATCCTATGAAAAACCACTATTAAAACGCACTCATATATCATATTATTGTGTAAAGTATAAAAAATAGTTTTTTTTCTAACGAATTACTAACTTTCAACTGCAAAGAATAACTATGAGAACAATTAGTGATTGGCTTAATGAATATGGTGAAAGCCACAAGAACGAAACCAACAAACTCATCCATTGGATTTGTGTTCCGGTTATTTTTTTCTCTATTTTAGGAATGTTGTATGCTATTAAACTTCCATTTTATATGGGCAATTATCAACTAAATGTCGGCTTAATAATAAGTGTGGTTGCGTTAATTTATTATTTTTCACTTTCGCCGAGTTTATCAATAGGTATGTTTTTTTACCTCGCAGTTTGTATGCTCTTGGCTAATTTAATAGAGCATAGTGGGATTTTGCCTCTGTGGCTTCTTTCAGTCATAATATTTGTGTTGGCTTGGGTTGGACAGTTTTATGGACATAAAATAGAAGGTAAAAAACCCTCTTTTTTAAAGGATATTCAGTTTTTACTGATTGGTCCGGCTTGGCTGATGAGTTTTATTTACAAAAAAATTGGTGTATCATTATAATTTTACCATGCAACATTAAACTTTAATCCAAGTTCTTTTAAATTTTCTACAACCAAATTTCCTATAGGAATGCCATTTGATCTTCTCTCTTTCTCAAATGCCATTTCCGGCTCGCCTGGAATAATTACTCTTTCTTTTTCATTTATAGGAGTGGCATTTCTAAAAGCCTGTATCCATTGGTCCATATCTTTTTTAAAATCTTCTGCAGGTCTAAAAGCATCTATACGCATTGCACCAAAAAAATGGCCGATACCTTTACCCGGCATATTTGCTGGAATCGGAATGTATGCGGGAAAAGGAGGAACCCATGGGCCATAATTTGCACCACTTAAAACTCCTGAAAAAATATCGACAATACTGCCAAGCATATAACCTTTGTGGCTGCTGCCTTCCCTGTTACCACCGAGGGGCAATAATGCGCCGCCATCTTTTAACTCATGTGCATTTATACTTTCTCCTCCTTCTTTTGTTTGTACCCAACCCGCAGGAACAGCTTTATTTTTTCTTTGAAGGATTTCGAGTTTACCATTGGCTGCAGTTGTAGTAGCAAAATCAGCCACAAATGCAGCCTCTCTTCCCGCAGGTATTGCAACTGCAATGGGATTTGTGCCCAGCATTTTATCTCTGCTAAAAGTTGGTGCTACTAATGCCGATGCATTCGTCATAGAAATACCTATCATATCATGCGGCAAAGCCATCATAGCATGGTGACCCGCAATGCCATAATGATTGCTGTTTTGCACGCTCACCCAACCTGTACCTACATTTTTTGCTTTTTCAATGGCAACCTGCATAGCAAATGGCGCTACTACCAAGCCGAGTCCGGCATCACCATCAATAACTGCTGTTGAGGGCGTTTCATGAATGATTTTTATAGTAGGTGTGGCATTTACCCTTTGCGTTTCCCAAAGGCGGACATAACCGCTTAATCGTGCAATCCCATGGCTGTCCACACCTCTCAAATCTGCACTCAGTAAAGTTTCTGTAGCAATTGCTGCATCTTTTTGTGAACAGCCAATCTTTAAAAAAATATTTTTTGCAAAGATATAAAGCTGCTCATAAAAAAATAATTGGTCCATGCTGTAAAGGTACGAGTTGAGAGAGAGACCTCAGACGATTGACAACAGACAACAGACTATGAATAATGTAGAACTTTAGAATGCTTGCTGCACTCCGTCCGATAACAGATAAACCATAATTATAAATTCACTTACATAATTATCATCTTTTAAAAGTGGAAAAACTTATAAATTCTAGAACTTTTACTCTGGTCTATCGTCCGTCGTCTGCCGTCCTTTCCCCGAAATGTATTATTTTGCAGCCATGCAACAATACCTTTATTTGCTAAAAAATATTTTAGAAAACGGAACCGATAAAAGTGACAGAACAGGCACAGGAACCCGCAGTATCTTTGGATATCAGATGCGTTTTAACCTTGTGGAAGGTTTTCCTTTGGTTACTACAAAAAAGGTTCACATGAGAAGCATCATACATGAACTCTTGTGGTTTTTAAAGGGTGAAACAAATACTGCATATCTCAAAGAAAACAATGTAAAAATATGGGATGAATGGGCAGATCAGAACGGTGATTTAGGTCCCGTTTACGGCAAACAATGGAGAAGTTGGGAAGCGGCAGATGCTGTAGAAATAGATCAGGTAAAGGATGCTATCCATCAGCTAAAAACAAACCCCGACAGCCGGAGGATAATTATAAGTGCGTGGAACGTAGCCGATCTCCCAAAAATGAAATTAATGCCATGTCATTGTTTGTTTCAGTTTTATACAAGTTCGCCGGATGAAAATGGAAGAAGGAAACTGAGTTGCCAGTTATACCAGCGTAGTGCTGATATTTTTCTTGGAGTACCCTTCAACATTGCATCTTACGCATTACTTACCATAATGGTTGCACAGGTCTGTGATATGGATTTGGGTGATTTTATCCATAGTTTTGGAGATGTACATTTGTACAACAACCATTTTGAACAGGCAAAATTGCAATTAGAAAGAACTTGCTTAAGTTTATCACAAATAAAATTAAATCCTGCTGTAAAAGATATTTTCAATTTTAAATTTGAAGATATTGAATTGTTACATTACAAGTCTCATCCAGGTATAAAAGCACCGGTAGCAGTATAAACAAGACAAATGATTTTAGACAATAGATAACAGACAAAAGACTTTTTTGAAGAGTTATTCTTTGTGTCAATAAAATAAAAAAAGATTACATGATCTCTTTAATAGTGGCGGCATCTGAAAACAATGCAATAGGGAAGTCCAATGTTATGCCCTGGCATTTACCTGAAGATCTAAAATTTTTTAAAAATACCACCTGGGGAATGCCAGTAATTATGGGTAGAAAAACTTTTGAATCAGTAGGAAAACCTTTGCCTGGAAGAACAAATATTATTGTAACTACAAACCCAAACTGGGAAGCCGAAAATACTATAACAACAGTAAGTATTGAAGAGGCAATTAAAGTGGCGAATGAAACAAATGCCAAAGAAATTTTTATTACCGGCGGTGGAGAAATATACAAACAAACACTGCCAATTGCTGACAGAGTTTATTTAACCCGTGTGCATACTGTTATAGACGGAGATGCTTTTTTTCCTGAAATGGATTTTAATACCTGGGAGATTTGTTTTGAGAAATATGTGAAAGCAGATGAGAAAAATAAATTTGATATGACTTTTCAAACTTGGAAAAGAAAATGACATTTTCTGATATTAATAAGTGATTTTTAAATTTATACTGCAATTGTATTCTCCTTTTCAACTAATAAAAAAGTATTTAAAATATTATATAATTGCTTCCAATGGGAAGGGTCATGGTGTGCATTCTCCGTTTGTTTTTGAATTTATTAAAAATGTATTAACCGATAAAAAAGAATATCCCTGTTATCAGCCAATTGAAAAAATAAGACAAAATTTATTGATTAATAATAATGTAATACAGGTAGAAGATTTTGGTGCCGGTTCAATTATTATTAAAATAAAAAAAAGAATTGTAAAACATATTGCAGCATCCTCCTTAAAATCTAAAAAGTATAGCCAGTTATTATTTAGAATCGTTCAATATTATAAAAAAGTAAATATTTTAGAACTTGGGACCTCACTGGGAACTACATCATCATATTTAGCATCTGCACCTAATGCAGCTGTAACAACCATGGAGGGTTCAGCTAAAATTGCTGCAATTGCAAGAGTAAACCTTTCATCATTGGGGTTAAAAAACATTGGCGTTATTGAGGGTGATTTCAATAATACTTTACCCGAGTATTTATCATCCAATAAGAAAATTGATTTTGTTTTTTTAGATGGCAATCATCGCAAAGTGCCAACCCTTAAATACTTTGAAGAAATTCTTTTGAATGCAAATGAAGAAACCATTTTTGTTTTTGACGATATACATTGGAGTAAAGAAATGGAAGAAGCCTGGGAAATCATAAAAGCACACACACAGGTTACGCTTACCCTTGATTTGTTTTTTATTGGTATTGCATTTTTAGGAAAAAATTTTAAAGAGAAGCAACATTTTGTAATACGATTTTAATTTTTCATACCTTACGATCAATACTAATATTTATGACGATTGGAGTTTTAAAAGAACCTGGTAAAGAAACAAGAGCCTCTCTATTACCTGAACATGTTCTGTTATTAAAAAAGCAACTGGTTGATGTAATGATTGAAAATAATGCAGGTATAAATGCATTTGCATCTAACAATCAATATGAAAATGCCGGTGCATCTATAGGTTCAAGAAATGATGTGTTACAAACTTCAGATATTATTTTATCTATAAGCCCACTTAGCAATGAAGACATTGCAGTATGTAAAGGCAAAATTCTTTTTGGTTTTTATCAGCCATTGTTTAATGCACAGCAAACGAAATTTTTAGCCGAAAAAAATTTTACCGTTTTTAGCATCGACATGTTACCACGCACCACTCGTGCACAAAGTATGGATGTACTTAGTAGCCAGGCCAATATTGCAGGTTACAAAGCGGTATTGTTGGCGGCCAATTTATTCCCAAAATATTTTCCAATGTTTATGACCGCAGCAGGAAGTATTCCGCCTGCAAAAATGTTGATATTGGGTGCAGGTGTTGCAGGTTTACAGGCAATTGCAACCGCAAAAAGATTGGGCGCTGTGGTGGAAGTTTTTGATACGAGACCGCAGGTCAAAGAAGAAGTAATGAGCCTGGGGGCAAAGTTTGTAGAAGTAGAAGGAGCTGCTGATGCAGCCGGTGCCGGTGGTTATGCCGTTGAGCAATCTGCAGAATTTATGGCTCGCCAAAAAGCAAGAATTGCGGAGAGTGTTGCCAAAAGTGATATAATTATTACAACTGCCGCAATACCGGGTAAAACTGCACCGATTTTAATTACAGCAGACATGATTGACGGGATGAAAAGCGGTTCTATTATTATTGATCTTGCAGCATCTACGGGTGGAAATACTGCCTATACCAAAAATGATGAAACAGTTGTGGTGAATGGGGTTTCCATTGTTGGAAACTCTGCACTTCCTGCTGCTATGCCAAGCGACGCAAGTAAGTTATACGGAAAAAATATTTTAAATTTTTTGCAGCTTATCATAAACAAAGAGGGAGCAATAAATTTAAATTTTGAAGACGATTTGGTAAAAGGTACCTGTGTGGCTCATGGCGGAGTAGTTACTAACGAAAGAGTGTTGTCTTTGTTATCTGTGTAAATAAACAAAAATTTAATTTAAAATATTTCTATTAAATTCTTTAAATATCATGCAACAAATTTTTTCTTTTTTCGATGAAAATCAACAGATAATCTACATGGTTATTTTAATGATTTTTTTAGGTATAGAAGTAATCGGTCGGGTACCAAGTGTACTTCATACACCTTTAATGAGCGGTGCAAATGCAATACATGGTGTAGTGGTTATCGGTGCTTTAATAGTAATGGGCGAAGCAGCAGCTGATAATTATCTAGCACTTATACTTGGGTTTTTAGCCGTCGTTTTGGGAACATTAAATGTGGTGGGTGGTTTTGTTGTAACAGATCGGATGCTGGAAATGTTTAAGAAAAAAAAGCAATAATGTATTCGCCGTTGGCAAAAGTTATAAGGTTACATCAACCAATAAATAAGAAGATAAAGACCTGAGTTTAAGGCATTATCATTTATCCATAAAAAATTATCAAATAAAAAATGTTTTCATCTGTACTCAACATCATTTACTTAATAGCCTCGGTGACCTTCATCATAGGGTTAAAAATGTTATCCCGTCCGGAATCTGCCCGCAAAGGGAATCTTATAGCTGCAGCAGGAATGAGCTTTGCTATTTTTGGAACTGTATTTTTATATCAAGCATCCAATGGGCAACACTTGGGAAATTTGTTGTGGATGTTTGCCGCATTAATAATCGGTGCAGTTTTGGGCGCTGTAAGTTCCCGCAAAGTAAAAATGACACAGATGCCGGAAATGGTGAGTTTATTTAATGGAATGGGCGGTGCATGTGCCATGCTTATTTCTTTAATTGAATTTAACCATATTGCCGGATCTGAAATTGCGTTGGGGCATTTTATAGCAATCGTTCTTGGATTGGTTATAGGAAGTATTTCTTTTGCGGGCAGCATTATCGCTTATTTAAAGTTGAGTGGTAAGCAAAAAGATATCAGTTTTAAAGGACAACATATTTTTAACCTCGTTTTATTCTTTATTATTTTAGTCGGTGCTGTGCTTACTTACATTGTAGAACCTGCTATGGCACCTACATTTTTTTATGTGACATTCGGCCTGGCAATTTTATATGGAGTATTTTTTGTGCTGCCAATTGGCGGTGCTGATATGCCTGTTGTAATTTCTTTGCTTAACTCTTTAACAGGTGTAGCTGCAGCTTGCGGCGGCTTTCTATACAACAATAAGGCTATGCTTACGGGAGGAATTTTGGTTGGTGCCGCTGGGACTTTACTTACTGTATTAATGTGCAAAGCAATGAACAGAAGTTTACTGAATGTAATTATTGGAAACTGGGGTGGCAGTAATGCAGCCGGAGGTTCTACACAAGAAGGAGGCAGTTATAAAGAAGTATCAACAAGCGATGCAGCTATGCTGATGAGTTATGCAAAAAAAGTAGTAATTGTACCCGGTTATGGTTTGGCTGTAGCGCAGGCTCAACATGCCTGTCATGAGTTGGAAAAAATCCTTACAGATAAAGGGGTAGAGGTTTCTTATGCAATACATCCGGTAGCAGGTCGTATGCCCGGGCACATGAATGTTCTTTTAGCAGAAGCTGATGTGGATTACGAAAAGTTAGAAGAAATGGAAGACGCAAACAATAATTTTAAAACTACAGATGTAGTGCTGATTTTAGGTGCAAACGATGTTGTGAACCCTGCAGCAAAAAATGATCCAGCATCACCAATTTATGGAATGCCTATTTTAGAAGTAGAAGATGCAAAAAACGTGATTGTAAACAAACGGAGTATGAAGCCGGGCTATGCTGGAATTGAAAATGCACTTTTTTATCAGCCAAAAACTTCTATGTTATTTGGAGATGCAAAAAAAGTATTGCAGGATCTGTGTGCAGAAGTAAAAGCAACATAAAATTCATTTGGGTTTTACATAACATTTTGGTTTGTAATTTTATATATGGTTCAGGAAGGTCATTATTTTCTTTTGAGTAATATAAATTTTATTAAAACGCCCCCTTTTTTAAAATTGGTATTAGTTGTTTTTTTATTTTTTTGTTTTGGACTAAATATAAAGGGACAAAATCTTTTTGCCAATGCAGATTTCGAGCAGTTGAATAACTGTACTGAATATCATCAGGATTGCGCATCGGAAGCTTGGTTTTATATCAAGCCCTCGGCCACACCGCTTTTTACACCAAACGTAGTTCCCAAACCCTTTGGTGGAAAAGATCTGCTGATATTGCCAATAGAAAACATTTACGATCCTCAAAAAAAAAGGCAGTTTGTTTATACAATGTTTTGTTGCCAATTGCAAAAAGGAAAGGATTATAAACTTTCTTTTTATGTAAATACTGCCGGTAATACTTTTTTCGGGATGGATTTTTATTTCAGAGAAAATGAATTTACCTCTGTAAATTTTTCTAAGGATTCTGTAAAAGCATCTATTCATATTTCCAAGGACGACATTGTTAATGAATTGAGTGGATGGAATTATGTAGAAAAAATATACAAAGCAACCGGGGAAGAAAAATTTTGTTTAATCGGTAATCTGGCTAAAGAAAAGTTTAATTTTTCGCCTAGCCAGAGAATGAATAAAGGAGGAGATGTTTTTTATTTTATTGATGATGTCGTTTTTAAACCTGTAATATCACAACCCATTTGTGCAGATTATAAAATAAATTTAGAAAAATTATACGCACAAAATTTTAGACATACAGAACTTGTACTTGTAGATAATAATAATGAAATAGTGACAGATACAATAACAGTTCCGGGAGTTTTTTTTGAGACGGATGAATCGATAGTAAAACCTGTTTTTAAAAAATTATTAGACAGTCTTATTTTAAATTTATATACAAAAAATGTGGTTAAAATAACTGTAGAGGGCCATACCGACAGTAAAGGATCGCAGCAACGAAATACAATATTATCAACCCAAAGGGCAGAAGCTGTTCGTAACTATTTTTTGAAGTCATTACCTGAGCTTCATAAAATTATTTTTGCTTATGGAAGAGCATCAGCATTTCCTGTTGCAGATAATGCCACCGAAAAAGGCAGAGCACAAAACAGAAGAGTAAAAATAATTTTGGCTTACAAAAACAAAAGCGAGTATTATTTTTTTTAATACTGTTATTTTACAAGGTGAAAGTTAACTTCCTGATTTACTTCATAATTTCTTAAAGAAGATTGACGGGTTTAATGAAACAGATTTTATTGAAGTGCACGGATCAGGCGAGCAAATGTTCCCCGTATGAATTAATATAGCCAAAAAGTTTAACCCTGCTGTTCATTTTAAGCCTGAAAATGTAAGATGGATTACAAATCAGTATTATTTAAATAAACTACATTTTTACTGCTGATTCACTTTTTCATAGAGGTAAATATTATGTGCAGACGCTAGGTGTATGTTTTTGAAAGAAATGCTAAAGGAAATTCAAAAATTACAAAACCTATGCCGGTATTGAATTTTTGTGCTTCATCGGGTGAAAAATTTACATTAATACAATCCATTATATTTTGAAAAGGTTTGCTTGTAAATAACGAAGTAAGTTTTCTTGCAGAAAATATTACAGTTTGCCATAAAGATAAAAATGGAAGGTATTCAAATTAGTATTCTTATTATAAAAGAAGAGTTTCTGCAAATGATTTTGCATTTTGCTATATAGTATAAATTCAAATTAAACTTACGGATGTTTCTTTAATGCAGACGCAGGACTATCTTCGGAGAAAGAAAATTGAAATTAAAACTGACATTTAAGGTTGGGCTTTGCTTAATAACAATGGAAAATACATTGGATTTGTAAAAGTTTTGCCGGGAAAATTCGACAATCATTATCCTTAAGAATTTCGAATTCTTAACAAGTAATAAAGTGATTTTGTGCAACGAATTTTGCATCTTTGTAGTGTTACTAAAAAACTAATCTTCTCGAATTATTAATATTTTATAAGTTATGAAAAAATTCATTTTAATATTATTATCTATTCCCCTTTTTGTGAGAGCTCAGCAAAATTCTATAATGATAGAAGGTACCGGTGCTAATATTTATGTGAATCATACAGCTGCTCCTAAAGAAAACTTTTACAGTATTGGCAGGCTTTACAATATAAGTCCGAAGGAACTTGCCCCCTTTAATAAGCTTTCATTGGAAAATGGCTTAAGTATTGGGCAGATAATAAAAGTGCCTTTAAAGTCTGTGAATTTTACTCAAACCAATAATATTGCTGTAGATGAAATTGCAGTCCCTGTATTACATAAGATGGATATCAATGAAACGCTTTTTCAGGTAAGTAATCAATATGGTAAGGTTTCGGTTGCGTCGTTAAAAAAATGGAATAATTTAAACTCAGACGATATTACTAAAGGGCAAAATTTAATTGTAGGATATTTAAAGGTTAAAAAAGATCTTTCTGCATTTGCTAAGGAAGGAACGAAAATACCAAATGCTGATGTTGCACAGGTTCCAGCAAAGGAAAAGATTGCTGATAAACAAATAATTGTAAAACTTATACAGCCTATTACTAAGCCGGCAGAAAAAGACATGATGGTTGTGGTGGAAAAGAAGGATAATGTTTTTGATAAAACTACGATCAAAGATGTAGTCCCTGAAAAATCAACTTTAAGTTTAAATAATAAAGAAGGTTTTTTTAAAACCGGGTTTAATAACACTGGCAAAAGCGAAAGTGGTACAGCAGGTATTTTTAAAAGTACCAGTGGTTGGGAAGATGGTAAATATTATTGCCTGCACAATACTGCTGAACAAAACAGTATTGTAAAAATTACAAACCCTGCAAATGGAAAATTTGTATATGCAAAAGTGCTTGATGTTATTCCTGATTTAAAACTAAATAACGAATTAAATGTAAGGATAAGCAGTGCTGCTGCCGAAGCTTTGGGAACGGATAACAGCACAAACTTTAATTGTAAGATAAATTATTGATCAGGTCTTTAGGTTAATGTTTTAGAAATCTATATCCTCTTAGAAATTCCTTTATTTCCATTTTTTTCTTTCCTTCCAATTGTAATGTTTTAACATTGATGTAACCATTTGTGCCAGCAAATTGAAGGAAGTTTTTTTCATCTGTCTTAATTGTACCTGGCGTAATCTCAGGTTTATCTAATAACTTTTCTACCGCAAATATTTTCAGAATTTTATTATGAAGTTTTGTGTATGCAGCAGGATAGGGCGATAAACCAAGGATGAGAGAATAAATTTCTTCTACATTTTTATTCCAGTCAATATTCCCTGTTTCAGTTAATAATTTTGGTGCATGTTTAATTTCGCCTACAATATTTTGTTGTGGAATTTCCTTTAATTGACCATCGGCTAGCAACCTAATTGTTTGCACCAATAATGCTGCACCCACTTCTTTTAATTTATCATGCACAGTTCCGGCATTGTCATTCTCTTCAATGGCTATTTTTTCTGACAGCAAAATGTTACCGGTATCAATTTCCTGCTGAAGTTTAAAAGTAGTTACACCAGTAAATTTTTCTCCGTTTATTACCGCCCAGTTTATTGGCGCTGCACCTCTATATTGTGGCAGTAAAGAACCATGCACATTTATTGTTCCAAGTGCTGGCATATTCCAGACAATTTCTGGCAGCATTCTAAATGCAACGACTGCTTGCACATCTGCTTTTAATTCTTTTAATGATTCAATAAACGCAGGATCTTTTAATTTTTCAGGTTGAAGGATATGTAAGTTATTTTGAACTGCGTATTTTTTAACTGCACTTTGTTTAAGCTGTAAACCTCTGCCGGCCTGCTTATCAGGAGCAGTTATAACTCCCACAATATTGCAACCTGCATTTACCAATGCATCTAAACTTGCTACAGCAAACTCAGGCGTACCCATAAAAACAATTCGTAAATCTTTAAAATTATCAACCATGAATGTAAAGGTAGCTCCGAAACTTTATGTGGGAGAGTTTATAAAATGAGAACCTTTTATTCAAAATCTCTATACAACAAATATTTTTTTCTCATTGCTTTAAATTTAATCAAATCTTTTTCCCAGCTTTTTCTGATTTCTTTTTCAGGCCTTCCTTTTTTTATTTGACTCATTAGGATATCATTTCCTGCAAGTTTATTAAAAAACTTATTTGCAAGAAAAAAACTGTCTTTACCCGGGAACAGTTTATAGGCCTCAATTAAATATTTTAATTGAATACGGTTATTTACTTTTTTTAAAGTTTCATCAACAGTCCCTGATAAGTTCCAGCCGTAACAAAGCTGGTTAAAACATTTGCTACTTTTAGCACCTTCATTAGGCTTTGGTGTAAACGAAAATAAATCTTTTGGCAATGTAGGATGTCCATAAATCTGAAAAGGTTTATCTGTTCCTCTGCCCTCACTTAAAACTGTACCTTCAAAAAAACAGGTGCTTGGGTACAAATAAATTGATTGCATTTCTCTAAGGTTAGGAGATGGGTTTACAGGCAATTGATATTTGCTGTTATGATCATAATTTTTGCACGCAATTACCCTTACCAAAAAACTATTACCTGTATTTTCAATACTTTTTTTATAGCTATAATTTTTATTTGCCTTATCAGATAATAAGTTTTGTCCCGCTAGCATTAACGCATATTCACCCACGGTCATCCCATACACGATAGGAATAGCCTGCATTCCAACAAAACTTTTAAAAGAAGGTTCTAACACCGGGCCATCAACATAAAACCCATTCGGATTCGGTCTGTCTAGAATTAAAATTGATTTTTTATTTTCCAAGCAGGCTTCTAAAACATATTCCAATGAAGATATAAATGTGTAAAACCGAACGCCTATATCCTGTATATCGAAAATGACTACATCAATATTTTTTAAATCATCTTCTGTCGGTTTTTTATGATTGCCGTATAAACTTATTACAGGTAATCCTGATTTTTTATCAATGCCATCTACAACATGTTCGCCCGCATCTGCAGTGCCTCTAAAGCCATGTTCGGGGCTAAATATTTTTACCACATTTATTCCTCGTTTTACCAATGTATCTACTAAGTGTATGCTTGCAACTGTACTTGTTTGGTTGGCAAAAACAGCCACTTTTTTTGCTTTAAGTAAGGGTAAATAAATTTCCATTCTATCAGCACCTGTAATAATCTTACTTTTTTGCTTTTGTGCTGTGGCATTTATATTAATAACTACTAAAATGGCAATAAATATTAATTGTAGCTTCATCTCATAAAGTTGGGATATATTTTTAAATGACTGCATGTTGTTATTAGTTAAATTGCAATTAAATAAAATAATTATATAAATAATAAAATTATGGCAGAGGTTAAAAGCGGTGATGTTGTAAAAGTGCATTACACAGGTAAGCTAGCAAAAGGTGAGCAATTCGATTCGTCTATCGGTAAAGATCCATTAGAATTTACTGTAGGAGCAGGGCAAATGATTGCAGGTTTTGATGCTGCATTACCGGGAATGAAAGTAGGTGATAAAAAAACGATCAATATTGTAGCAAAAGATGGCTACGGCGAAACAGATGAGACTGCTATTATTGAGTTTCCAAAAGAGAATGTGCCTGCAGATATGAAGCTGGAAATTGGTCAACAGCTTACCCTTAGTGATGAACAAGGGCAGCCTTTTCCTGTTGTGGTAAAAGAAGTAAAAGATGATATAGTTATTTTAGATGCCAATCATTTTTTAGCAGGGAAAGAGTTGGTTTTTGATATTGAATTGATAGAAATTAATCAATAATATTTCACCCTCTTTATTACCCCACGAGGTGGAAAAGGATGACCCGAATAGGGTTTCCAATACCTAAATAATTTTTGTGATCTAAAATACCCATATTTTATGATGTGGGTATTTTTGTTTTAATGAATCCTGAAGGTGTTCAACCTTACTTAACCCGGGACGCAGCCCATGGAATAAGTGAGCAGCATATAAATAATAAATTATCAATTAAAGTTGAAAGAAGATTAATGGCTGAATGGCTACCGGATAAAAAGTAGTAGCTGCCGCAAATAAAAACCCTCAATATCATAAAGCTAGTCTGCGGCACTACTACCAACAGCCGGAACAAAAGCTGATAAAAGATTATCCGTTGATAGCCCCAAAATAATTTCTTAAAAGATGACAGCAGTAATTAATTTACATTCATAAAAAATAATAAATGATACAGATAAATAAAGAAGCTTTGGTAGAAAGATTTATGCGGTATGTGCAAATTGATACGCAAAGCGATCCTGAAAGCAACAGTTTTCCTACAACTGAAAAACAAAAAGATTTAAGTAAAATATTGGCTGCAGAATTACAAACAATGGGGCTTTTAAATGTAGAGCTGGATGAGTTTGGTTATGTGTATGCGACCATAGCGGGCAACAGCGAAAAACTTAATATTCCTTCAGTTTGTTTTTGCTCACACGTAGATACAGCGCCTGATTGCAGCGGAAAAAACGTAAAACCAATTTTGCATAAAAATTATGATGGCACCGATATCACATTGCCTGATGATGCTTCACAAATTTTAAGCGTTGTAAAATCGCCTTATTTAAAAACACAAATTGGCGGCGATATTATTACAGCAAGTGGCAATACTTTATTGGGTGGTGATGACAAAGCCGGTGTATCAATTATTATGCAGGCTGCACAATATTTAATGGATAATTCAACCATAAAACACGGGGATATAAAAATTGTTTTTACACCAGATGAAGAGGTTGGAAAAGGTGTTGCAAAAATAGATATGCAAAAAGTGGATGCACAATTTGGTTACACTTTAGATGGCGGAGAAGCGGGGAGTTTGGAAGATGAATCCTTTAGTGCAGATGGTGCTACCATTACAATTAATGGCGTAATTGCTCACCCGGGTTATGCAAAAAATAAATTAAAAAATGCTATAAAAATTGCCGGAGAAATTTTAGATGCATTGCCTAAAAGATTACACAAGAGAAGGTTTGCTCAGCCACCACAACAGGCTAAAAAAAATTGCAGAAGTTGTGGTTGCAAAATATGGGGGTGTAACAATGGAGTATATGCAAACCGAGCAGTACAGAAATATGAAAGAAATTTTAAACCAGCATCCAGAGGTTGTGGCAAATGCCGCTGAAGCCATTAAACGCAGTGGGCTAACGGTTATACAGGAAAATATTCGTGGTGGAACAGATGGTAGCCGCTTAAGTTACATGAGTTTGCCCTGCCCCAATATTTTTACAGGTATGCAAAACATACACGGCAAACAGGAGTGGATTGGCGTAAATGATATGATGAAAGCTGCGGAAACAATCGTGCATTTGTGCATGGTGTGGGAGGAGAGGAGTTAATAAGGAATAAGGAATTTGGAATTTGGGATTATGAATTTGTTTGGGCTGTGGTCTGAAAAGCTTTTTGGATCAGTGGTTCGGGCTTTGCGTTTCAAGTCCTCATTTCGCTGCGCTGCATAGTGGGCTTTTCACTTCAATCCCGCAGCCATTCAGCATAAATTTAAGGGTTGTAAGATTGAACATGTCAAAATTGATACGCTAATAATTTTTATACAACCTTGTAATTCCTGTAATCAAACAACCTTACCCCAAAAAGCTTTTCTGTTATATTTTTAAAATGATCTTTTAATGATAATTTATTTTTTGTTTCGTTGTAATTAAAAACCCAATGCACATTGTCAATACGACACTGCATAACCTTCGGGTGTGTGTGGTCATAAATTTTTAATGCATTTACCAGACTGTTAGCGTAATCATCGGGCACTACTAAGTTGTTTTCCTCGTACTTGCCGTTGTGATAAATTTTATTTTTATAGTCCTGTTTCGATTTCATTACCTCTGGGCTTTGCACCCATCCATAGTGATGGATATAAGCATTTATTTTTTTTACATTCAGTTTTTTGTTATCATCCTTTCTAAAGCCTTGCGCATCCCTGTAGGAGTAAATATTTTTATTGTTTTTTATTATTCTTACTTCATTTCTGTACCAATGGGCTTCCACACCAACATAGTTATACGAACCAAAAAAATGACGGTATTTCAATAAAAGGCCATCAACATTTTTATCATCTTTAAATTTATGCATGGCTTTTTTTATTTCTTCATACCCATCTTCATGTAAAACTTCATCGCCCTGTATATATATACACCAATCAGCATCTGCAGGTATTTGTTTATATGCTTTATCGGTTTCTGAAGCCAGCACTTTTCCGTTTGCACTCAATGTAAAGTCCCATTCAGTATCTATAATATTTACCTTCTTATCAATGTTTGCTACAAGTTCTCTTGTGCCATCTGTAGATGCCCCAACCGCCACAATAACTTCATCACATAATGGTAAAATAGATTGTATTGCTTCCACTATTGGGTACTGCATTTTTACTGCATCTTTTATAAAGGAAAAACCTACTACTTTCATCAATAAAAATTTAAGTTATTTCAAAAATAACATAACTATTTGATGTATTTAATCAAACTCATCATTGATGTTTATTACCTACCTTGCTGTAAAATAAAAACCAACGCATTATGGATTTACTAAGAGATTATTGGTGGCTCATTCCAATTTTAGCCATTATTTCCAGTGGGCTGTTTACCATTAACCAGGGCACTATTGGGGTAATAACCCGGCTGGGTAAATATGCAGGAATAAAGCGTGCCGGGCTTAACTGGAAAATTCCCTTTATTGATCAAATTTTTAAGAGAGTAAGTATTCAAAACCGTTCTGTGGAACTCGAATTTCAGGCAGTAACCATTGATCAGGCAAATGTTTATTTTAAATCGATGCTGTTGTATTCTGTGCAAAATGAACAGGAAGATACCATCCAGAAAGTAGCATTTAAATTTATAAGCGATAAAGATTTAATGCAGGCTTTAATAAGAACGGTGGAAGGAAGTATCCGTGCTTTTGTGTCTACAAAAAAGCAGGCTGAAGTTTTAAATGTAAGAAGAGATATTGTTGAAAATGTAAAAGAGCAGGTTGATGTTGCATTGGAAAGTTGGGGTTATCATTTGCAGGATCTGCAGATAAATGACATCACCTTTGACGAAGCTATTATAATGAGCATGAGCAAAGTGGTGGCCAGTAATAATTTAAAAGCAGCAGCAGAAAATGAAGGGCAGGCACTATTAATTACAAAAACAAAAGCAGCAGAAGCAGAAGGTAATGCTATTAAAATTGCTGCTGAAGCTGAAAGACAGGCTGCACAATTGCGTGGACAGGGCGTAGCGCTGTTCCGCGAAGAAGTAGCAAAGGGAATGAGCCAGGCAGCAACAGAAATGAAACAGGCTAACCTTGATACAAATGTGATTTTATTCAGCATGTGGGTAGAAGCTATCAAAAATTTTGCTGAATATGGAAAAGGAAATGTAATTTTTCTTGATGGAAGCAGCGATGGAATGGAAAAAACAATGAGACAGATAATGGCCATGCAACAATTGCAGGATAATAAATAGTTTTTATAACCGCTAATAATGTGCTCCGTTTTTTAAACGGGGCATTTTTATTTTTTGCAGATTAACAATTTCTTTTGCTCATTTCTATTTTAATTTCATTTAATTGCAAAAGGATTAGTTAATCTACTAAGATAACATCTAAATAACTCTTCAAAATATGTTTGATATTTTTTTACAGGTAGACAGTACAGCTGCAGTTGCGGCTGCTACTGCAAAATCAGAATCTGTTATTGGTATGTTGAGCAAAGGCGGACCGATAATGATTCCACTTGGAATTTTATTTGCACTTGCGGTATATGTTTTTATTGAAAGATTATTGGTGATAAAAAAAGCCAATGTAGCTGATGAAAATTTTATGAGTATTATAAGAGACCAGATTACAGGTGGCAATGTTTCGGCGGCGAGAAGTCTTGCAAAAAATA
>ENA-OFDM01000366-OFDM01000366.1-metagenomes-genome-assembly--contig:-NODE-366-length-20106-cov-10.902249_pt1 | contig 20106 bp, 16 predicted proteins | sample MGYA00153385_OFDM01 | MGnify analysis MGYA00153385
CGATGCATGGAACGATGCGGTGTCTCGCGGCCCCGGCTGGAAGCGGCGCGCCGTGGACGGTGCACGCCGCGCCGTCAAAAGCTTCGACGTCATCGCGGCGCCGATCGAGCGGCTGATGAAGTCGGCCGCAAGCCGGGTGGCACCCGAAAAACTGAAAAAGCCCGGCAAGCTTTGACGACTTGCCGGGCCACATTACGGCTGCGCTTACTTCGGCAGCAGCACCTTGTCGACCACGTGGATCACGCCGTTCGACTGCATCACGTCGGCGATCGTCACGTTGGCGGTGCCGCCGGATTCGTCCATCACCATTACCGTGCCGCCCGAGGCCATCGCCGTCAGCGTGCCGCCCGAGACGGTCTTGAGCGTTGCCTTGCCACCGCCTGCGGTGATGGCCTTGGTGATGGCTGCGGCGTCCATCTTGCCGGCGACCACGTGGTAGGTCAGCACCTTGGTCAGCGTCGGCTTGCTCTCGGGCTTGAGCAGCGTGTCGACCGTGCCGGCCGGCAGCGCAGCGAAGGCCGCGTTGGTCGGTGCGAACACGGTGAACGGGCCTGCGCTCTTGAGCGTGTCGACCAGCCCGGCGGCCTTGACGGCAGCCACCAGCGTGGTGTGGTCTTTGGAGTTGACGGCGTTGTCGATGATGTCTTTGGTGGCGTACATCGGCGCGCCGCCGACGGTGACCTGGGCGATCGCGGTGAGAGTCGAAGCCGACATCACCAAGGCGAGGGCGACGGTCGAGAGTTTGATGCGTTGCATGAATGTCTTCCTGTGGCTTTGTTCAAATTGACGCTGCAGGATGGCCGCGTGGGGGCTTGTACGCCGCACCCGCGGCACCGGATGCGGTGCCCCGCACTTCTTTGTCCGCACTTCTTTATGAGCTCGCTTTTGCGTTGTAAACGGGGTGCAATTCGGCGCCATGCCCGCCACCGCGCCAGTCGACAATAGGGCTCCGGGCCTTGGCGGCCCCGCTCGCCAAGCCCAGCCAACGATGCCCGCAGTCCCCGCCCCCCATCCGGAACATGAAGCCGCGCGGCTGGCTGCCCTGCGCGCGCTGCGCTTGCTCGACACGCTGGCCGAGACCGCCTATGACGACATCGTGGCGCTCGCCGCGCAGATCTGCGGCACGCCGATCGGGCTGGTGTCGCTGGTCGACGCCGACCGGCAGTGGTTCAAGGCGCGAGTCGGGCTCGATGCCACCGAAACACCGCGCGACCTGGCCTTTTGCGCGCACGCCATCATCGCGTCTGAGCCGGTCTTCATCGTCGAAGACGCCGCGCTCGACGCGCGCTTTTGCGACAACCCGCTCGTCACTGCCGGCCCGGCGATCCGCTTCTACGCCGGCGTGCCGATCGTGCTACCCGACGGCCAGGCGATGGGCACGGTGTGCGTGATCGACACCGTGCCGCGCGCGCTCGACGCCGCCCAACTGGGTGGCCTGCGCGCGCTGGCGCGGCAAACCACTGCGCTGCTCGAATTGCGGCGCGCCTCGCTCGCTGCCGAGCAACAGGCCCGCACCTTCGAAGACTTGTCGAACCAGGCCGAAGAGGATCGCAGGAGGAGCGCCGAGCTGCTCGAGATGGTGCTGCGCGGCGGCAACCTCGGCCTGTGGGATCTGCACGTGCCGAGCGGTCGCTTCACGACCAATGAGCGCGAGCGCGCGATGCTCGGCTACACCGAAGCCGAGGCCCGACCCGAGCTGATGCATTGGCGCTCGCTCGTGCATCCCGACGATCGCGCCGCGATGGATGAATCGATCCTGCCGCACCTGAAGGGGGAAGTCGGCTTCTATTCCTGCGAGCACCGCATGCGTCACCACGACGGCCACTATGTGTGGATGCTCGCGCACGGCACCATCGTCGAGCGCGATGCAACGGGTGCGCCGCTGCGGTTCGTCGGCACCCACACCGACGTGACCGAGCGCCTGCGCAACCGCCACGCGCTGCAGAACGTGCGCGACGCGCTGCAGCGCATGGGCCAGATCGCCAAGGTCGGCGGCTGGGAACTCGAGCTTGCCACCGGCACGCTCGCCTGGACGCCCGAGGTCTACCGCATTCACGAGCTCGACCCGTCGATCGAGCCGGGGCTCGTCAACGCCATCGACTTCTACGCGCCCGAGGCACGGCCGGCGATCGAGGCTGCCGTGTCGACGGCGATCTCGCACGGCATACCGTGGGATCTGGAACTGCCGTTCATCACCGCGAAGGGCCGCGCGCTGATGGTGCGAGCGCAAGGCGAGGCGATCATGCAAGACGGCGTCGCGGTGCGCTTGTTCGGCGCCTTTCAAGACATCACCGAACGCAAGGCCGGCGAGCAGGCGCTGGCCGAAAGCCAGCGCCGTTTGCAGCTGATCACCGAGAACCTGCCGGCGCTGATCGCGCACATCGATCACGCGCAGCGCTACACATTTTTGAGCGCGCACATTCAGCGCGTGCACGGCGTCGACACCGCGGCCGCGGTCGGCCGCACGATGCGCGAGGTTCGCGGTGAGGCCGCCTACGCGCAACTCGCGCCGCACGCCGAGGCCGCGCTTCGCGGCGAAAACGTCACCTTCGAATACACCGAATGCGTGCGTGGCCGCAGCGTGCACTACCAGTCCAACTACGTTCCCGATATCGACGCCGCCGGCCGCGTACAAGGCTTCTACGCGATGACCTTCGACATCACCGAACTGCACGAATCGAGGGCCCTGCTCGAACGGCTCGCGCGCGTCGACACGCTGACTGGGCTGCCGAACCGGCGCCAGTTCGACGAGCGCATCGCCGAGTCGCTGATGCGTTCGAAGCGGCTCAAGCAGACCATGGCGGTGATGTTTCTCGACATCGACCACTTCAAGCGCATCAACGACACGCTCGGGCATGCCGCCGGTGACGCCGTGCTCTGCGAATTTGCGCGCCGACTCAAGGCGTGCGTGCGCACGACCGACACCGTCGCACGGCTCGCGGGCGACGAATTCGTCGTGCTGCTCGAAGGGCTGACCGAGGGCGCAGCGGGGGCGCGTGAACTCGAAGCGCTGTCGGCCAAAGTGGTGAGTTGCATCCGCCCGCCGTTCGTCGTCGACGGCGACGGTGACGGGCTGACGGTGACCACGAGCGTCGGCGTCGCGACTTGTGCCGCGGGCGAGTTCAGCGCTGCACAGGTGCTCGCGCGCGCTGATAGCGCGCTGTACGCGGCCAAAAGCCAGGGCCGCGACCGCTACGCCATCGCCTGATCGGGTGCCGAACTGGCCGCAATTGAGCCCGCTTATCCGTGCGGCGTCGGTGCGCCTCACCCGAGACAATGAGCCGGCGCTACCAGCCGGCGCCACGCCATGGCCGAACAAAATTCAGACGACCGCGATCTTCCCGCATCACAACGCAAACTCAAGAAAGCGCGTGAAGACGGGCAGGTCGCGCGCTCGCGAGACTGGGGCCACTTCGTCGCGATCGCCGCCGGCAGCGCGCTGCTGCTGGCCGCCGCGCCGATGCTGGTCGAGTGGGTCAAGCAAACGCTGATGCAGGGCCTGCAGTTCGACGCTGCGGCAGTGCGCGATCCGCGGTTCATGGGCGAGCGCCTGCAGGCGATGACGATCCGCTGGCTCTGGGTGGTGCTGCCGGCGGGCTTCGTGATGATGGCCGCGTGCGTCGGCGCGAGCCTGGCCATCGGTGGCTGGAACTGGACCCTGAAGCCGCTGATGCCCAACTTCGGCAAGCTCAACCCGTTGACCGGCATCGTCGGCATCGTCTCCAAAGACAAGCTGATCGATGCGCTCAAAGGCAGTGTGCTCGCGCTCGTGCTCGGCACCATCGGCGCGATCTACGTCAAGGCCCACACCGAAGAATTCATCGGCCTGCTCGCGATGCCGTTGCCGGCTGCAATTCAGCACGGCGCGAGCGCGATGGTCGGCGGCGTGATGCTGCTGTTGCTCGCACTCGCCGTGTTCGCGGGCATCGACGTGCCGCTGCAGCTTTACCAACACGCGCAGCGCTTGAAGATGAGCCACCAGGAACAAAAGCAGGAGCACAAGGAACTCGAAGGCAACCAGGAAATCAAGGCCAAGATCAAGGCACGCATGCGCGAGATGACCAAGCGCCGCATGCTCGCCGCCGTGCCGCAGGCCGATCTGGTCGTGATGAACCCGACCCACTACGCGGTCGCGCTGAAGTACGACGACAAGAAGATGGGCGCCCCGCGCGTCGTCGCCAAAGGCGCTGACCTGCTCGCGATGACGATTCGCGATCTCGCCAAAGATTCGAAAGTGCCGGTGTTGCAGGCGCCGGCGCTGGCACGCGCGCTGTATGCGCACGCCGAGATCGACCGCGAGATTCCGGCAGCGCTGTTCGCTGCCGTCGCGCAAGTGCTCGCCTACGTTTACCAGTTGCGCGCCGCGCTCGCCGGGCAGGTCGCGATGCCAGCCGCCCTGCCGGAGCTGAACGTACCGCAAGAGCTCGATCCGCACCACGCGCCGGTGCCAGGGACAGAAATTTTCGACTGACGCCTCGCTTTGTCGCGACGCGGCAGCTTTCTGCTGGCGCGCATCAAACCGAAGCTGCGGCTTCGGTGACGGCGCTGCGATAACGCGTGCCCGGCAATCTTCGTTGCCTGACGACAGCTGCTTCGCGCTGCCCGGGCTACGACTTGGTGTCGGGGCCCTGCGTCGTGACGACTTGCCCGTCCTTGACCGGCAGTGTCGGGCCTGGTTTGAAGGACGTTCGCGCCACGCCATCCTTGCCGTCGAGACGATACGTGACGTTGTAGCCGACCTGCTTTTGTGTCTTTTCGTTGACCGTCTTGCAGTGGCGCTCGGTCGTCATCGTGACATCTTTGTCTTGCATGTTTTTCTGAACCTGGTTGCCGGCATAGCCGCCTGCCGCAGCTCCAGCGACGGTGGCGAGCGTCTTGCCCTTGCCGCCACCGACTGCACTGCCCAGCAGACCACCTGCCAGCCCACCGACCACAGTGCCAGCGATGCGATTTTCGTCCTTGACAGGCGCTTGGTGCCGCACTTGAACGTCTTCGCATTTCTCGTGAGGCGTCACGACAGTCTCGAAGACCTCCTTCACTGTGACGACTTCGGCAGTCTGCGGCTTGGTCATCGTCTTGTAGCCCGTGACGGCGCCAGCTCCGAGCACCACCATGGCGATGCCACCGACTGCGATTCCCTTGATCATTGACTTGTCCATGTAAATGTTCCTTTTTCGACCGCACGATTTTCGTCGCTTCGACGACCTGCTCGGCACCTGTTGATGCGGTCGCACTGAATGGAAACGCAGCTTGCGGGATATCTTCACGAACCCCCTGTAACGTGGAGCAGCACAGACAGGCGCTGAGCGAACCAAGCCTGCGTGGCGCGCGCCTGACGCCGAATGGGTTGGCGGCCCGTTCAGTCATCAAGACTTCAGCCTGCGCGAACACAGCCCGGAACTGGCGCGCCTTCACCCCGCTTATCCGGCTCAAGTTTCGAGCCCGCCCCGGAACAATGGCGCAGCACCTCGCGGTGCGCCTTGCCAACTGTTTTTCGGAGCCTCCGCAACCCATGAACCCGATGCTGCAGCAGATGCAAGCCTGGCTCGGCCCCAATGCCAAGGCGGTACGTTCGATGGCGGCGCCGCTGGTGGTGGTGATGATCCTGGCGATGATGGTGTTGCCGCTGCCGCCGTTCGCGCTCGACCTGCTGTTCACCTTCAACATCGCGATGGCGTTGATGGTGATGATGGTCGCGGCGTACATGGTCAAGCCGCTCGACTTCGCGGCGTTCCCTTCGGTGATCCTGCTGACCACTTTGCTGCGGCTTTCGCTGAACGTCGCATCGACCCGCGTCGTGCTGCTCGAAGGCCACACCGGCGCCGGCGCGGCGGGTGCGGTGATCGAGTCGTTCGGCCACTTTCTGATCGGCGGCAACTTCGCGGTCGGCTTAATCGTGTTCGCAATCCTGGTCGTGATCAACTTCATCGTCGTCACCAAGGGCGCAGAGCGCATCGCCGAAGTCGGTGCGCGCTTCACGCTCGATGCGATGCCGGGCAAGCAAATGGCGATCGACGCCGACTTGAATGCCGGCCTGATCGACGACAAAGAGGCCAAGCGCCGCCGCTCCGAGGTGGGTGACGAAGCCGAGTTCTACGGCTCGATGGACGGTGCCAGCAAGTACGTGCGCGGCGATGCGATGGCCGGCCTCTTGATCCTTTTCATCAACATCATCGGCGGCTTCGTGATCGGTGTGGCGCAGCACGACCTCACGGCGGCGCAGGCGGCCAACAGCTACATCTTGCTGGCGGTCGGCGACGCATTGGTCGCGCAGATTCCGGCGCTGTTGATTTCTGTCGCGGCAGCGATGGTGGTCTCGCGCGTCGGCAAGGGCGAAGACGTGGGCAGCCAGATCGCGCGCCAGGTGTTCAACTCGCCGCGCGCGCTCGCCATCACGGCTGGCGTGATCGCGGCGCTCGGCGTGATCCCGGGCATGCCGAACCTCGTGTTTTTGTCGCTCGCCTCGGCCTTCGGCTACGCGGCCTGGTGGATGAACCGGCGCGACAAGCTGGCCGCACAAATCCCGCCGCCGCGCCCGGCAGAGGCCGCGCAAGCGAACCCCGAAGCGACCTGGGACGACCTGATGCCGGTCGACACGCTCGGCCTCGAAGTCGGCTACCGGCTGATCGCACTCGTCGACAAGGCGCGCCAAGGTGACCTGCTCGGCCGCATCAAGGGCGTGCGCAAGAAGTTCGCGCAAGACGTCGGTTTTTTGCCGCCGCCGGTGCACATCCGCGACAACCTCGAGCTCAAGCCGAGCGCGTACCGGCTGACCCTGCGCGGCGCGGTCGTCGGCGAAGGCGAGGCTTACCCCGGCATGCTGCTGGCGATCAACCCCGGCGGCGCGACCACGCAGCTCATCGGCACCGCGACCACCGACCCCGCGTTCGGCCTGCCAGCGGTGTGGATCGAGGAGCGCCAGCGCGAGTCGGCGCAGATGGCGGGCTTTACGGTCGTTGATTGCTCGACTGTCATCGCGACCCATCTTTCACACTTGATGCAAATGCACGCGGCCAAGTTGTTGGGTCGTGTCGAGACCCAGCAGCTCGTCGAGCACGTGACCAAGCTGGCCCCGAAACTGATCGAAGACGTGGTCCCGAAAATGGTTGGCATCGCCGCACTGCAAAAGGTTCTGCAGCTTCTGCTCGAAGAAGGCGTGCACATCCGCGACATGCGCTCGATCGTCGAGAGCCTGGCCGAAACCGCCGCCACCGTGACCGACCCGGCCGAGCTGGCCCGCCGCATCCGCATTCACCTTGCGCCGAGCATCGTGCAGCAGATCTACGGCCCGGTGCGCGAGCTCGACGTGATCGCACTCGAACCCGAACTCGAGCGCATGGTCACGCAGGCGCTCAACTCACCGCACGGCGCCGCGCTCGACCCCGGCGTGGCCGAAACGCTCGCCAAAAGTGCCACCGACGCCGCCAAGCGCCAGGAAGACCTGGGCCACCCGGCCTGCCTGCTGGTGCCCGACATGATCCGCGCCCCGATGGCACGGCTGCTCAAGCGCGCCGCGCCGCGGTTGCGCGTGCTCGGCCACTCTGAAATTCCCGAGACACATTCGATCCGCATCGGTTCGATCATTGGAGCCCATTCATGAACGTTCGTCGTTTCACTGCGCGCACTTCACGCGACGCACTCGTTCTGGTGCGGCAGGCCTTGGGCGAAGACGCGGTGGTGCTGTCGACCAAGCCCAGCGTCGACGGCGTCGAGGTGCTCGCGATGGCACCCGAAGGCATGAAGCAGATCGAACGCATGGCGGCCACGCCGAGTGCGCCCGCACCCATCAGCGCCAAGAGCGGCCTCGGCCGCACGGTGCAGCGCGCCGAGCCGCAAGCCGATGCGCAAAGCGATGTCGACCTCGACGTGGCCCAACTCTCGATGAGCACGCTGTCGTTTCAGGATTACGTGCGTGACCGCATGCTGCGCCGCCGCCAAGCCGCGATGGCACCGGCTGCGCCAACGCCGGTGCGCGAGGAGCCGCGTGCCGCTTCACTCGCCGCCGACCGCGCCAGCGTGCTCGAACAGCGGATGAGCGCGCCGGCTGCAGCGCCGCTGTTGCGCGAACCGCCGGTGTTGCGCGAGCCTGCCACTTCGTTTTCGAACACGCATGCTGCTGCGCCCGCCGCGATCCACACGCCCGCACTTGCCGACACCCAACACGCCGGCTCGGCCAGCCACGCCAACGCGCGCCGCGACCAGGAAGACATGATGAGCGAGCTGCGCTCCATGAAGGGCCTGATCGAAGAACGCTTCGGCGCGCTCGCCTTCATGGAAAAGTTGAACCGCCAGCCGGGCCAGGCGCGCCTCACACAAAAGCTGCTCGACTGCGGCTTCTCACCCGCGTTGATCCGCAAGATCGGCGACAGCCTGCCGATGGACGTGGCCGACGAATCCAACTGGGCGGCCGGCGTGCTCGAGCGCAACCTGCTGACCGCCGAAGCCGAAGCACCGCTCGAAGACCAGGGCGGCGTCTATGCGCTCGTCGGCGCAACCGGCGTCGGCAAGACCACCACCACCGCGAAGATCGCCGCCGCGTTCGCCGCCAAGTACGGCGCGAGCAACCTCGGCCTGATCACGCTCGATGCCTACCGCATCGGCGCGCACGAGCAGCTGCGCGCCTATGGCCGCATCCTCGGCGTGCCGGTGCACACCGCGCACGACCGCGCTTCGCTCGAAGATTTGCTGGAGCTGCTGGCGGGCAAGAAGATGGTGCTGATCGACACGGCCGGCATGGCGCAGCGCGACGCGCGTACCCGCGAGCTGCTCGACATGCTCAGCCACCGCTCGATCAAGAAGTTGCTGGTGATCAACGCCGCCTCGCAGGGCGAGACGATCGAAGACGTGATGATTTCGTACCACGCGCCGCTGTGCGCCGGCATCGTGCTGTCGAAGATGGACGAGGCCGTCAAGCTCGGCCCCGCGCTCGACGCGCTGATCCGCATGAAGCTCAAGGTCATCGGCGTGGCCAACGGCCAGCGCGTGCCGGAAGACTGGCATCGCCTCTCGGGTAACGCGCTGGTGCACCGGGCCCTCCGCGCCGGCGGCAGCAGCGCCTACAAGCTCGACGCGAGCGAGGTCAGCTTGATCTTCACGGCGCCGCTGGGCCACAGCGGCGCCGCCCGTACCGACTCACGCACCTCGCGCCCCTCGCTCAATGCCTGACCCGGCCAGCCGCACCCGATTTCATCCGACCGCACCCGACCCCATGAACCGCTCTGCCGCTGCGAGCCACGAACCCATGTCCCGACCCCTGCCGCTCGACCAGGCCGACGGCCTGCGCCGCCTCTTCGCCCACTCGCGCGTGTGCATCGTGCCCGTCGTCTCGAACCCGAACGTCGCGTTCGGCGGCGTGATGCTCGAGCGCCTGTGCACGGCCTTCGCCGAGCACGGCAAGCACACGCTGGTGGTCGACGCCTCCGAGCGTGCCAGCGCGCACAGCGAGATGGCGCTGCTCGACCTCGCCGAATGCATCGAGTCGCTCTCGGCACAAGTTTCTTACCTCGCCGCGCGCGGCCTGCCGCTGCGCTTCGTCGACGCCACCGGCTCGACAAATGCCTTTCTGCAAGCCGTGATCGAGGCCGCGCCGCATTGCGACGTGCTGCTGGTGCACGCCAGCGCTTCCGACATTTGTCGCTTGTTTTCGCGGAGCGCCGAGATCGATCGCGTCAGGCCTTTGCTGCTCGCCGACGACCGCCCGGCGAGCGTGACCCACGCCTACGCCGCGATGAAATTGTTGACGCAACGCGCCGGCCTCGTCGTGCACGACTTGCTGCTCGGCGCCGCGCCGCAGTCACCCAGGGCCGAGCGCATCGCGATGCAAATCGCGACCTGTGCCGACGACTTTCTCGGCGCGGTGTTACGCGACTGGGTGCAGATCGACCCCGCCTGCGATGCGACCGAGGCGCCCACGCTCGAGCTGCGCCGCCTGGTGCGCGAGCAGCTCCGTTCGGCCCACGCCGACGCCATGCAACCGGACGTGCCGCACGGCTTCGCCCCGCACGCCATCCAACACAACGCAGGAGCCGCGCGCGCATGGGCCCACAACTGAAAACTTCGGAGCACGCGATGTACACCGCCAAAGGCCAGCTCGACCTGAACACGACCTTGAAGCAGTACAGCGGCTTGGTGCGCCGGCTCGCACACCAGATGATCGCCAAGCTGCCGGCCAACGTCGAGATCGACGACCTGATCCAGGTCGGCATGATCGGCCTGGCCGACGCGATGACCCGCTTCGACGCCACGCAAGGCGTGCAGTTCGAGACCTTCGCAACGCAGCGCATCCGCGGCGCGATGCTCGATGAATTGCGCGGCAACGACTACCTCTCGCGTGGCACCCGCAAGCACCAGCGCACGATCGAATCGGCGGTGCACAAGCTGGAGCAGCGACTCGGTCGCGCGCCGGTCGAAAGCGAGATCGCCCGCGAAATGGGCCTGACGCTGGTCGACTACCAGGAGCTGCTCGGCAAGGTGCGCGGCACGCAACTCGTCTACCTCGAAGACATGGCCGGCGACGAAGGCGACAACGACTTTCTCGACCGCCACGTGGGCGATGAAGACAGCAACCCGCTCGCCCAACTGCAGGATCACCGCATGCGCGAGGCGCTGGTCGAGGCGATCAAGGTGCTGCCCGAGCGCGAGCAGTACGTGATGAGCATGTACTACGAGCACGACATGAATTTGAAGGAGATCGCGGCGGTGCTGAAGGTGACCGAATCGCGCGTGTGCCAGTTGCACAGCCAGTCGATCGCGCGGCTGCGCGTCAAGCTTCGGGCCTACTGATGGACGGCATATTTGCCACGCTGCTGATGAAGCGCGCACCGAAGTCGACGGTTCAACGGGTCGAGCGGCTCGACCCCTCGCCGGCCGCAGTGCAACCCGATCTGCACGCTGCGATCCGATCGATCGGCAAGCAAGCCTCGACCATCCGCCGCGAGTCGGCCGAGGTGCGCGGGCTGATCGACGATTGGACCAAAGTTTCAGAACGCAGTGCACAGGCGGTCGGCGCGCTCAGCGCGCAGGTCAAGGAGATTCACCGCGCGCAAGCCGGCATCGGCAGCGTCTCGACAGCCGGCCTCGGCGCGGTCGACCGCGTGCGGGTGGCGGTCGAAGGCGTGGGCCGCGAGGTCGGCGAGGTGGTGGCGACCCTTGCGTGATGTTGCAAGGGCCGCCGAGAGCATCACCCAAATCGCCTTGCAGACCCGGCTCGTCGCGTTCAACGCATCGGTCGAGGCCAAGCGTGCCGGCGACGCGGGCCGCGGCTTCGGCGTGGTGGCCGACGCGGTGAAAGACCTGGCCGGCAAGGTCGGGTTTTCCTCCAAGGAGATCATGCGCACGGTCGGTGTGCTCGACAAGCGCATCGATGCGCTGGCACGCGAAACGCAGCACACCACCCGCTTCGTCGCGCTTGCCGACAAGCTGTTCCCGGCGGTGCAGGAGCGCATGCTCGCGTTCAGCCCGAAGGTGGTGTTCTGCATCGCGGTCGATCGCAATGGTTTCGTGCCAACGCACAACAAGAAGTACAACCAGCCGCAGCGCGGCGAACTCGCATGGGATAGCGCGAACAGCCGCTGTCGCCGCATCTTCAACGACCGCACCGGCCTGGCCTCGGCGCGCAACGAGCGGCCCTTCTTGCTGCAAAGCTACCGCCGCGACATGGGCGGCGGCAGCTTCGTCGTGATGAAAGAAGCCGCCGCGCCGGTGACCGTGAACGGCAAACACCGGGGCGGCCTGCGGCTGGCGTTCAAGTTTTGAATTTACCCCCTCGGCCCTTCGGGGAGAGGGAGCCAAACAGATGCGTATCACTCGATTGATCTGGCCGCTACCGGCGCTGCTCGCGTGGGCGCTCGGCTGGGCGCTGTTCGGATTGATGCGTTCGATCGATGCGCCATTGTTCGCGGCCATTGCCACAGCGGTCGCGCTCGGCGCTGCGCTCAGCGTTCTCGCCACCACACCATGGCGCCGCGTCTTCATCGCCGCCGGCTTTCCGCTCTCGCTTGCCGCCTCGGGTCTCGCGGGCACGATGCCGGCGTGGGGCTGGCTGCTGCCGCTGGCGCTGCTCGCACTCGTCTACCCGCTCAACGCGTGGCGCGATGCGCCGCTGTTCCCCACACCCGTCGGTGCACTGCGAGAGCTCGCACAACGCGCGCCACTCACACCGAACGCGCGCCTCCTCGATGCCGGCTGCGGCCTCGGCGACGGCCTGCGCGAGTTGCACCGCGCGTATCCGCCGGCCGCCACGCACGGCCTGGAATGGAGCTGGCCGCTGCGCGCACTGTGTGCGTGGCGCTGCCGCTTCGCGACCGTGCGCCGCGGCGACATCTGGGCCGCCGACTGGTCCGGCTTCGACCTCGTCTACGTGTTCCAACGCCCAGAGAGCATGGACCGCGCCGCCGAGAAAGCGACGCGCGAGATGAAGCCGGGCGCGTGGCTTGTCAGCCTCGAATTCGAAGCGCCGGCGTTCACGCCGACCGACGTGATCGAGTGCGCCGACGGCCGTCGCGTGTGGCTCTACCGCGTGCCGCTCAACGCGCAGCCAGCGGGCTCGCACGCTGGGCGGTAGCGGGCGGGGTAACGGGTGGCATGGCGGGCGGCGTGGCAGCGATGAACCCGGCAACGTCGTCGAGCACCGGCGCGACCCAGCGCAGCGGCGGCGAGAACGCGCCGATCAACGTCGTGTGGCTCGCGCGTTCGTACATCTGCAACGTCACCGGGGTGCCCGCCGCCGAGAGCGCGGCGGCGAGCGCCTGCGTGCTGCGCGTCGGGCTCACCAGCTTGTCGTTGACGGGCGCGCCGAGAAAGGTCGGCACCACGTGCACGTTGCCGAACTCGATCGGCTGCGCCTTCGGCGGGTAGTTCGGGTGAAAGAAGACCGGCTGCGCATCGGGGTTGTCGGTCGGAAAGAAATCGTACGGGCCGGCCAAACCGATCCAGCCGGCAAGCTCGGCCGGCAGGTGGCCGGTGCTGCCGAGCCAGCGCGGGTCGAGCGCAAGCATCGCGGCGTTGTAGCCGCCGGCGCTGTGGCCCATCACGAACACGCGTCTCGGGTCACCGCCGAGGCGCGCGGCCTGATCGAACCCCCATGCCAGCGCGAGTGCGCTGTCGCGTAAAAAATCGGGGTAGCGCACGGCGGGGTAGAGCCGGTAGTCGGCCACCAGCGTCAACACGCCGCGGGCCGCGAGCGCACTGCCGACGAAGGCGTAGTCGGCGCGCTCACCGGTGTTCCACGAGCCACCGTAGAAGAACACGACGACCGGCCACCCGGCCGCTGGTGCCGCGGCCGTCGGCGTGTACACGTCGAGTGTTTGGCGTGCGAGCGGGCCGTACGCGACGGCCTTGTCGACGCGGTGCCCTTCGCTGCTGTTCGCGATGGCGTTGAGCACGCGCACCGGCGCGCAAGCGGTCAGACCGATCAGTGCGAGCAGCGGCAAGAGGGTCAACAGAATCAATTGTCTGACGGTAGGCAAGCGGGTTCCTCGGTGAAGACGACTCACCGAGCCTTACGGCACAGGCCGCGTCTCGGATGCAAGCCCCTCACGGCGGCCCCCAGCAGCTCAGGGCGCGAACGTCGGCACGATGCCCATATTGGCCCAGATGAACGCGTAGCTGTCGGCGGCCTCGTCGAGCGCCTTGCCGAGGTTGCTCGAGCCGTGGCCCGAGTTGGTCTCGATGCGGATCAGCTTCGGCGCGCCCCCATCCGCGCCGGCCTTGGCCTGCAGTGTCGCGATGTACTTGAACGAGTGCGCTGGCACGACGCGGTCGTCGTGGTCGGAGGTTGTCACCAGCGTGGCCGGGTAGTTCGCGCCGGCCTTGATGTTGTGCAGCGGCGAGTAGCCGAGCAGGTACTTGAACTGGGTTTCGTCGTCGCTCGATCCGTAGTCGGATACCCAGGCCGCGCCGACCGAGAATTTCTGGAAGCGGAGCATGTCCATCACACCGACCTGCGGCAGTGCCACCTTGAACAGGTCGGGTCGCTGGTTGACCACCGCGCCGACCAGCAGGCCGCCGTTGCTGCCGCCCTGCAAGGCGAGCCGGTCGGGCGCGGTGTAGCCCTGCTTGATGAGGTATTCGGCGGCAGCGATGCAGTCGTCGAACACGTTCTGCTTTTTCAGGCGCATGCCGGCTTCGTGCCACGCCTCGCCGTACTCGCCGCCACCGCGCAGGTTGGCCATTGCGAACACGCCGCCTTGTTCGAGCCAGGCGATGCGCGTCGCGCTGAAGTACGGGTTGAGCGTGATATTGAAGCCGCCGTAGCCATACAGGATGGTCGGGTTGCGGCCGTCAAGCGCGAGTCCCTTCTTGTGCACCACGAACATCGGCACGCGCGTGCCGTCGCGGCTCTTGAAGAAGACCTGCCGGCTCTGGTAGCGACTCGCGTCGAAGCCCGGAATCTCGGGAGCGCGGAACAGCGTCGAGCGCGCCTCGGCGATGTCGTAGCGAAAGATCGTCGGCGGCCGGCTCATCGAGGTAAACACGTAGAACAACTCGGCATCAAAGCGCTCGCCTTTGAAGCCGCTCGCATTGCCCGGGCCGGGCAGTGCGATCGTGCGCAGCAACTCGCCGCCCTGCGCGCGCACCTGCACGCGCGAGGCCACGTCTTTCAGGTAGGTCGCGAAGAGTTTGCCGCCGGCTGAAGTGATGTGCTCCAGCACCTCGGGCCGTTCGGGCAGCACGGTCGACCAGTTCGCAGCTTCCGGCCGCAAAGGGTCTATGCGCACCAGCTTGCCGTTCGGCGCACCGCGGGTCGTGCGCACCAGCAACTGCGCGCCGACGTTGTCGACGGTCTCGAAGCGGTCGTCGCCGATCTCGGCAACGATCGGTCGGAAGGCGGTGCCCTCTTTGCTTTCTTCGCGCACGAACAGGTTGTTGCCGCGCTTGCCCGGCTCGTTGCTGGCGAGCAGCGCAAAGCGTTCGTCCTCGGTCGTCTGGACGCCGTTGAAACGCTGCGGGTGCGACGGGTCTTCGTAGACCAGTGTGTCGGCCGCCTGTGCGCTGCCGACTTTGTGGAACCAGACGGTCTGGTTCTCGGCGCGAGCGGTCATCTCGTTGCCCTTGGGCGGCTGCGGGTAGCGGCTGTAGTAGAAGCCGTCGCCGCGCCACGCCGTTTCCGAGAACCGCACCCAGCGCAGCACCTCTGGCAGTGTGCGGCGGGTGGTCATGTCGAGTACGTACAAGTCTTGCCAGTCGGAGCCGGGGATCGCGGTGTGCGTGTAGGCGGCGTAGCGGCCGTCATGGCTGAGCGTGAAGGAGGTCAGGCGCACCGTGCCGTCGGGCGAAAACGTGTTGGGGTCGAGCAGCACGTCGGGTGCGCCGCTCATGCCTTTTTGCACGTACAGCACCGACTGGTTTTGCAGGCCGTCGTTCTTGTAAAAGAACACCAGGCCGTTCTTCTGGAACGGCGCGCTGTACTTCGGGTAGTTCGCAATGGTGCGGATGCGTTTGCGCACCGCGGCCCGGAAAGCAATCTTGTCGAGGTAGCCGAAGGTCGTCGCGTTCTGGGCCTCGACCCAGGCTTTCGTCTGCACCGAGTTGTCGTCTTCGAGCCAGTGGTAGGGGTCTTCGACCGGGGTGCCGAAATAGGTGTCGACGTGATCGGTCTTCACGGTCGTCGGGTAGGTGATGGCTTGGGCGCTGGCGGCAGAGGTAAGAGACGCGGCAGCCAGGGCCAGCGTCCATCGAGAAAGCAGTTTGAGCATGGTCATGGATTCGTGGTGATGCGCCGTACGGCGCAAAGGAGCCAAAGTGCGGCCGGAGAGTCGAGGGCGTCCTGCTGCTCCAACCCAATTCACCCCAACCGCGCCCGATGCCGCGCCACCTGCGCCTGCACCTGCGCGGGCGCGGTGCCGCCGAGCACGTTGCGGGCGTTCAGCGAGCCGCGCAGGCTGAGCACTGCGTACACGTCGTCGGCGATCGTCGGGTCGAACGATTGCAGTGTGGCCAGCGGCAGATCCGACAAATCCGTGCCGCGCCCGATCGCGAACTTGACCACATGCGCCACCACCTCGTGCGCGTCGCGAAACGGCAGGCCCTTCTTCACCAGGTAGTCGGCGAGGTCGGTCGCGGTCGCATAGCCGCGTCGCGCCGCGCGCTCCATCGCCTCGGGCTTGACGGTGATGCCCGCCACCAGCTCGATGAAGATGCGCAGCGTGTCCTTGACCGTGTCGACCGTGTCGAACAGCGGCTCCTTGTCTTCCTGGTTGTCTTTGTTGTAGGCCAGCGGCTGGCCCTTCATCAACGTGATCAGCGCCATCAGGTGACCGACGACGCGGCCGGTCTTGCCGCGGGCGAGTTCGGGCACGTCTGGGTTTTTCTTCTGCGGCATGATCGACGAACCGGTGCAAAACCGGTCGGCCAAATCGATGAAGCCGAAGTTCTGGCTCATCCACAACACCAGCTCTTCGCTCAGGCGCGAAAAGTGCACCATGCACAGCGCCGCAGCCGCCGTGAACTCGATCGCGAAATCGCGGTCGCTCACGGCATCGAGGCTGTTCTGGCACACGCAGGCGTTGCCGAGTTCATCGACCATGCCGAGCGTGCGAGCGACGCGCTCGCGGTCGAGCGGGTAGCTCGTGCCGGCCAGCGCAGCGGCACCGAGCGGCAACCGGTTCGTTCGCTTGAACACCTCGCCCATGCGCTCGGCATCGCGCGAAAACATCTCCACATACGCGAGCAAGTGGTGTCCGAAGCTCACCGGCTGAGCCACCTGCAAATGCGTGAAACCGGGCAGGATGACCTCGGCGTTTCGCTCGGCCACTTCGATCAGCGCGCGCTGCAGTGCGGTCAGCAACTCGCCGATCGCGGTGATCTCGTTGCGCAGCCACAGGCGCACGTCGGTCGCGACCTGGTCGTTGCGTGAGCGGCCGGTGTGCAGGCGCTTGCCGGCGTCGCCGACGATGCTGGTCAGGCGCGCTTCGATGTTCAGGTGCACGTCTTCAAGGTCGAGCTTCCACTCGAACGCGCCGGCTTCGATTTCTTGCGTGATCTGCGCCAAGCCACGCTGGATGGCCGCGAGATCATCGGCACCGATGATGTTCTGCGCCGCCAGCATTTCGGCGTGTGCGAGGCTGCCGGTGATGTCGGCTTTCCAGAGCCGCTGGTCGAACCCGACGCTGGCGGTGTAGCGCTTGACCAACTCGCTCATCGGCTCCGAGAACAAAGCCGACCAGGCTTCGGATTTTTTGTCGAGTTGGTGGGTGGACATGCGGGCGGGCGCTGGACAATGCGGGTCACCGATTCTATCGAGGCGCCTCGCCGAAACCGTCGATGTCCGTCCGTTCTCCAACGCCCGAGCCGCTCCGCGCCACGCCTACCCGGCCGGGTGAGTTGGGCCGTTCGACCGGCTTCGGCACGACGATGTTCGACGCGCTCGCGCCAGCCACGGCGGCCGTCAGGTCACCGGGTTCGGTCTTTGATGTGTGCCATGTCGGCGTTGTGTTGCGTGCCTTGTTGTTCGTGCATGGCGCGCTCGCGATCGGCGTGTTGTTCGTGGCCGCATCGGTCGCCGGCTGGGTCACCGCGTTCGCGGCCGGCTCGAGCGCGGCACTGCCGGCCGTGCTGATGTGGTTGCTGTTCGCCTGCGCCGGCCGCCGGCCGTTCGGCGCGTTGCCCGCGGCAGGCCAATGGGCGGTGGCGCTCGCGCTCGGTGCCGCGAGCGGTGCGGCCGGTGCGACGCTGGCGTGGCTGGCAGCCGGTGACCCGCTCGGCGCGGCCGCCTGGTTCGCGCCGGCGCTCGCGGGCGCCGCATTGGCGGCCGTGATGTTTCAGTGGCTGCAGTTGCGCGCGCAGGCGCTGCTGCCGGCCGACACGACCGCGCGGCTGGCCGAGTTGCAGTCGCGCATTCGTCCGCACTTTTTGTTCAACACGCTCAACACCGCGCTCGCATTGGTGCGCCACGACCCGGCGCGTGCCGAGGCTGTGCTCGAAGATTTGGCCGAGCTGTTTCGCGTGGCGATCACCGAGAACGCCGAATCGGTTTCGCTCAGTGAGGAGGTCGAGCTCGCGCAGCGCTACCTCGCGATCGAGCAGGTGCGTTTCGGCAAGCGATTGCAGGTGACCTGGGAGCTCGACCCCGATGCCGGCGCCGCGCGCGTGCCGCCGCTGCTGCTGCAACCGTTGGTCGAAAACGCGGTGCGCCACGGCATCGAGCCCGCGGCGGCCGGCGGCACGATCCGCGTGCGCACGCGGGTCAAACTCGGCCGCGCGCTCGTGTCGATCGTCAACAGTGTGCCGGCCACCGCCTCGCAGCCCGGCAACGGCATCGCGCTGCGCAACGTACGCGAGCGCCTGCGCCTGATGCACGACGTGGCCGCGCAGTTCGACGCTCGGCGCGAGGCCGATGTGTTTCGCGTGCAGATCGTGGTGCCGTTATGACCGGCCTGCGGGTGTTGATCGTCGACGACGAAGAGCTCGCTCGGCTGCGCCTGCGCGGCCTCGTGCAAGACAGCGTCGACCCCAAGGCCACGGTTGTCGGCGAGGCGGCGAACGCATTGCAGGCGCTGACCTGGCTGGCCACGCAGCCCTGCGACCTGATCCTGCTCGACGTGCAGATGCCGGGCCGCGACGGCCTGCAACTCGCGGCCGAACTCAAGCGCCTGCCCGCGCCACCGGCGGTGGTGTTCGTGACGGCGCATGCGCAGCACGCGCTGCACGCGTTCGACCTCGACGCGGTCGACTACCTGACCAAGCCCGTGCGGCGCGAGCGGCTGCACGCGGCGTTGCAGCGCGTGGCGCAGCGGCTCGCGTTGCAGCGTGGCGTGCCGGTGGCGGCGCCGGCTGCAGCGCCAGAAGAGGGGCTTGCGATCGTCGTCACCGACCGCGGCCGCGTGCTGCGCGTGCCGCTCGCCGAGGTGCTGTACTTCAAGGCCGAGCTGAAGTACGTGACGCTGCGCACTGCCGAGCACACCCACGTGCTCGACGAGGCATTGAGCGATCTGGAGCAGCGCCTCGGCGACCGATTTTTACGCGTGCACCGCAACGCGCTGGTCGCACGCAGCGCCGTGCGCGCACTCGAGCGGCGCGCGATTCCCGGCATCGCCGGTGAACGCGACGAAGAGGGCGGCGAAGGCTGGGCCGTGCGCATGGCGCCGGTCGACGAATGGCTCGCCGTCTCGCGCCGGCAGGTGGCAGCGGTGCGCGAGGCGCTGGTGGCTGTGGGGCGGTAGTGCGGGTCGCGTGGCCACGGCGAAGGCGCATCGTGGGGGCGGTGATCTCAGGCGTGGCGCTCGTGTGCGCCGTCTGGTTTGCGCTGCGTTCAGGCGGCGATGCCCGACTGCCGCACACGCCGGCGGCCGATGTGATGCGCGGCGAGCCCGTCGCGCTGCCGCAGGCGGTCGCTGCGACAGCGCCACTGCCGTCGGCCCCATCGCAAGCCTCGCTGCGGCACGGGCCTGACGAGATGCAGCTCTGCAATGGCGCATGGTTCAAATCCGAAGCCGAGAGCGCCGTCGACCGGGCCGATTTCGAGCGGGCGATCAACTTGCCGCAAAAGCGCGCCGCCATCCTCGCGACGCTCAACGCCTCGCCCGACGACATGTCGCGTGCAGCGGCCTTGGTGCTCACGGTGACCGACCGTGGCGATGCGCATCGCCGAGCGCTGATCGGCTTCCCAGCCACCTGCGAAGGTGCCGCGTGCGCTGCCGTTGCGGCGGCCGATGCCGAGGTCGCCGAGGCGCGCGAGGCGATCGCAAAGGTCGCGCTCACGAGCATCGACCCGAGGGTCTACTCGCTCGCGCTGAATGTCTGCAAGAGGCATCGCGAGGGCACTTGCGAGCTTTTGAGCGCACGGCAGTGGGCGCGCCTCGACCCGAGTAACGCGAGCCCGTGGATGCAAGTGCTCGGCGATGCGCGCGCGAGCAAAGACGATGCGGTGCAGGCCGAGGCGCTCCACCGGATCGCGAACGCGCAGCGAGAAGGGTTCGGCTCGTATCCGTTGGCCAGCGCTGTTCGCAAGGCGGCCCACTCGGACGACGACTGGTCGGTGGAGGCGAATTCGATGATGGTGTCGAACGCGCTCGTTTTCGACATGGTTTGGCAGCCGAGTTACCAAGTGCTGATGCAACTCTGCACGGTCGATGCACTGCGCGACGCCAACCGTGCGCAGGTGTGCGC
>ENA-OFDM01000368-OFDM01000368.1-metagenomes-genome-assembly--contig:-NODE-368-length-20074-cov-3.307458_pt1 | contig 20074 bp, 18 predicted proteins | sample MGYA00153385_OFDM01 | MGnify analysis MGYA00153385
GGGGGCATTAGCGTCGAGGCAGTGCCGACGACCCGCTTGACGACGGCCGCCGAGGTGCTGGTGGCGACCGGCCACGACGCGTTCGCCCGGGCGACGCTGCGGTTCGAGCTCGCGAAGGGCTGGGTGGGCGAGGACGCGACGGCGTGGATCGGCATCGACCAGCACGAGCGCGTGCCCTACCTCTCGGCCCTGGGCAACCCGGGTGCGGTCGGGGCGCTGCTCGGCGAGATCGTCCCCGAGCTGCCCCCGCGGCAGCGGGTCACCGTGCCGCGGGGTACCTCGGCCAGGCTGCCGGACTGGGCGGTGCTGCACGGCATCGACTGGGATTTCCGGTGGGTCGACGCCCCGCCCGCCGAGCAGCCCGCCGAGCACCGGGTCGTCGCGCTCGAGGACGACGCCGAGCTCACCGCGTTCCTCAAGCTGGCCAGCCCGACCGCCAGCGCGCTTCCGGGGGATGTCGGCGTACGCCACTGGCTCGGCGTCCGGGCGCACGGCAGCCTGCTGGCCTGCGCCGCCGACACGAGCAGCTCGACCGGTGTCGGCCACCTGTCCTCGATCGCGGTCACGCCGCAAGCCCGCGGTCAGGGACTCGGCCGGGCGGTCACCGCCGCGCTGACCAGGCGGCTGCTGGCCGGCGGCTGCGACATCGTCACGCTCGGCATGTACGCGACCAACACGGCCGGCCGTGGCATGTACGACGCGCTCGGCTTCAACGACGACCACCACTTCACCAGCGGCCCGCTACGCGTCAGGACGTAGCCGCATCGACCCCCGCCTCGCGCCGCTGGGCGGCGGTGATCGGCGTCGGCGCACCGGTCAGCGGGTCGGCGCCACCGCCCGTCTTCGGGAAGGCGATGACGTCGCGGATCGAGTCCGAACCGGTGACCATCGCGGCGATCCGGTCGATGCCGAAGGCGATTCCGCCGTGCGGCGGCGGCCCGTAGGCAAACGCCTCCAGCAGGAAGCCGAACTGCTCCTGCGCCTGCTCCCGGCTCAGCCCGATGACGTCGAAGACCCGCCGCTGCACGTCGCTGGAGTGGATGCGGATGGAGCCGCCGCCGAGCTCGCTGCCGTTGAGCACCAGGTCGTACGCCCGGGCAGGCACATCGGCCGGGTCGGTGTCGAAGGTGTCGACGTGCGAGAGCGCCGGCGCGGTGAACGGGTGGTGCACCGCGGTCCAGCCGCCCTCGACGGGCTCGAACATCGGGAAGTCGGTCACCCAGAGGAACTCCCAGCGGGAGTCGTCCAGCAGCCCGAGCCGCCGGCCGATCTCCAGGCGGGTCGCGCCGAGTAGCGCGAGGGCGTCGGCGCGTGGCCCGGCGGCGAAGAACGCGCAGTCGCCGACCGAAGCCCCGACCGCTACACGGAGCCCCTCGCGTTCGGTCTCGGACAGGTTCTTGGCGACCGGACCGCCGAGCGTGCCGTCCTCGGCGAAGGTGACGTACGCCAGGCCACGGGCGCCGCGCTGCTTGGCGAACTCCTGCCAGGCGTCGAAAACCTTCCGGGCCTGCGACGCCCCGCCGGGCATGACGACCGCGCCCACGTGCGCGGCCTGGAAGACGCGGAACGGCGTCCGGTCGAAGTAGGCGGTGAGGTCGACCAGCTCCACGCCGAACCGCACGTCGGGCCGGTCCACGCCGTAGCGCCGCATCGCCTCGTCGTAGGTCATCCGCGGGAACGGCGTCGGCAGCCGCACCCCGAGCACGTCGGACCAGATTCGCGCGAACAGCTCCTCACTCAGCTCGTACAGGTCCTCCTCGTCCGGAAAGCTCAGCTCGATGTCGAGCTGGGTGAACTCCGGCTGCCGGTCGGCCCGGAAGTCCTCGTCGCGGTAGCAGCGCGCGATCTGGAAGTACCGCTCAAGGCCCGCGACCATCAGCAGCTGCTTGAACAGCTGCGGCGACTGCGGCAGGGCGTACCAGGACCCGGGCTGCAGCCGCACCGGCACCAGGAAGTCGCGGGCGCCCTCGGGAGTGGAGCGGGTCAGCGTCGGCGTCTCGATGTCGAGGAAGTCCCGCTCGTCCATCACCCGACGGATCGTGCTGGTGATCTTCGAGCGGGTACGCAGCGCTTGCGCCGGCCCAGCCCGCCGCAGGTCGAGGTAGCGGTAGGTCAGGCGTACCTCGTCGCTGACGTTGATCTCGTCATCCAGCTGGAAGGGCAGCGCGGCAGCCGTCGACAGCACCTGCACCGCGTCGGCAGCCACCTCGATGGCGCCCGTGGCCATCGCCGGGTTCGCGCTGCCCTCGGGCCGCACCCGTACCGAGCCGGTGACCAGCACGCAGAACTCGGCCCGCAGGTCGTGCGCCACGTCGGACTCCCGTACGACGACCTGCGCGACCCCCGACGCGTCGCGCAGGTCCAGGAACGCCACCCCGCCGTGGTCGCGCCGGCGGGCCACCCACCCCGCCAGCGTGACGGTGCTGCCGGCGTGCTCCTCGCGGAGCGAGCCGGCCAGGTGGGTGCGCATCACGAGAGGAGCTCCTCGAAGTAGGCGGGCAGCGCGTCGAGCGCCACGGCGGTCTGCCCGCCGGTACGCAGGTCCTTCACGGGCACCTCACCGGCGGCCAGGTCGCGGTCGCCGAGCACGACCGCGAACATCGCCCCGCTGCGGTCAGCAGCCTTCATCGCACCCTTCAGGCCGCGGTCGCCGTACGCCAGGTCGGCGGCAATCCCGGCCCGCCGAAGTGTCCCGACAATGGCGACGGCGCGCGCCTTCGCAGCAGCGCCGAGCGGGACAAGGAACACCGCGGTGCGCGGAGCCGGGGCGGTCCGCACCCCCTCGGCCTCGAGCGCGAGCAGCGTGCGGTCGACGCCGAGCGCCCAGCCGACCCCCGGCAGCGGCGGGCCCTCGATGGCCTGGCTGAGCCCGTCGTAGCGACCGCCGGCGCCGATGGTCGACTGCGCGCCCAGCAGCGGGTGCACGAACTCGAAGGTGGTTCGCCGGTAGTAGTCGAGCCCGCGTACCAGCCGGAGGTCGTCGACGAAGGGCACCCCGAGGTCGGTGAGCGCAGTGCGTACCGCCTCGTGGTGCTCCTTGGCCGCCGCCGACAGGACGTCGGCGAGCAGCGGCGCGTCGGCGGTCGCCGCGCGCACATCGGGGCGCTTGTCGTCCAGGACCCGCAGCGGGTTGAGCTCGATCCGGCGGTCGGTCTCGGGGTCCAGGCCGCCGACCCGCGGGCGCAGGTAGTCGCGCAGCCGGTCGCTGTAACCGGTGCGGTCCTCGGGGTCACCCAGGGTCGAGAGGTGCAGCTCGGTGCGGGTGAGCCCGAGCGAGCGGTACGCCTGGTCGGCAAGCGCGATCAGCTCGGCGTCGAGGGCCGGGTCGGCGCTGCCGAGCGCCTCCGCGCCGACCTGGGTGAACTGCCGTTGCCGCCCGGACTGCGGCTGCTCGTAGCGGAACATCGGGCCGGCGTACCAGAGCTTCACCGGCAGGGCGCCGCGCTCCAGGCCGGCGTCGAGGACGGCCCGGACCGCCCCCACGGTGCCCTCGGGCCGCAGCGTGAGCGAACGCTCGCCGCGGTCGGTGAAGGTGAACATCTCCCTGCTCACCACGTCGGTGGTCTCCCCGACGCCGCGCGAGAACAGTGCGGTGTCCTCGAACACCGGCAGCTCGAGATAGCCGTAGCCGGCCAGCCGCAGCGGCGCGATCATCGCGTCGCGCACGGCGAGGAGGGCTTCGGAGCGCGGTGGTACGTAGTCGGGCACGCCCTTGGGTGCGGCGAAGCGCATCACAGGCCCCGGCTGGGCGCCGGCAGGCCCTGCAGGTAGGGGTTGGTGGCGCGCTCGTGGCCGACGGTGGTGGCCGGGCCGTGGCCGGGCAGGACGACGGTGTCGTCGGCGAGCGGCAGCACCGCTGTGGCCAGCGAACGCAGCATGGCCGCGTGGTCGCCGCCGGGCAGGTCGGTGCGCCCGATCGACCCGGCGAACAGCACGTCTCCGGCGATCAGCAGCGGCTCGCCGGCAGCCTCGTCCCCCGGCAGCCCGAACATGATGGAGCCGGGCGTGTGACCGGGCGCGAGGTCGACGGTGAAGCGCAGCCCCGCGAGCTCGAGCGGGCCGCCGGTCGGCAGCTCCACGACGTCGTCGGGCTCGGTGAACACCAGACCCCCGAACAGCTGCTGGCCGACACCGAGGCTGAGCCCGCGGCCGGGGTCGGTCAGCAGCGCGCGGTCGGCAGGGTGGACGTACGCAGGCACGTCGTGGGCCCCGCAGACCGGTACCACCGACCACATGTGGTCGATGTGGCCGTGCGTCAGCAGGACGGCGACCGGCTTGAGGCGGTGCTCGCGCAGCAGGTCCTCGACGCCCTGCACAGCGTCCTGACCGGGGTCGACGACGACGCACTCGCTGCCTGCGGAGGCCGCCACGACGTAGCAGTTGGTGCCGAACGAGCCGGCCGGGAACCCGCGGACGAGCACGGACGTCCTCTCGCAGTACGAATAGGGCCGGCCCGACCCTACCGGCGCGCCCGCCGCCGGCCCGTACGCATTTCTCCCTAGACTGCGATTCGACCGGAGCCCCCTTGGAGGACGCAGCGTGGCCAGCACCAGGCGTGAGAAGGAGCTGGCCCGGATGCGGGCCGAGCGGCAGGCGGCTCGTCGCGCGGCGGAGGCGACCCGACGCAAGCGGCGCATCACGATGATCGCCAGCACGGTCGCGGTGCTGATCGTGGCCGGGGTCGTCACGGTGATTTCGCTCAGGAGTCGCGGAGGTAGCCCGACGGCAGCCTCGCCGGCGCCGAGCGCGTCGGGACCCTGTGCCTACAAGGCGGTCGGTGCGGCGAGCCGGCCGGTCAAGCCGCCGCCCGCTGTGCCGGCCGCGAGCGGGCCGGTCACCGCGACCATGACCACCGACCAGGGCGTGGTCGCCTGGACGCTGGCGACCGAGAAGGCACCCTGCGCGAGCGGCAGCTTCGTGTCGCTGGCCGCTCAGAAGTTCTTCGACGGCACGCCCTGCCACCGGCTGACGACCGAGGGCATCTTCGTCCTGCAGTGCGGCGACCCGACGGGCACCGGCAGCGGCGGCCCGGGCTACCAGTACGCCGAGGAGAACCTCACCGGCGCGACGTACCCACGAGGGACGATCGCGATGGCCAAGAGCTCGGCTGCCGGCTCGACGGGCAGCCAGTTCTTCCTGGTCTACAAGGACAGTTCGCTGCCGCCGCAGTACACCCCGGTCGGCACGATCACCGCGGGCCTGGACGTGCTGGACAAGGTGGCCGCCGGCGGCGCCACGCCCGCCGATGCCACCACCGGCAACACTGCGCCCAAAATCAAGGTCAACATCGCGACTTTGGCGACCGCGCCCGCGTAGTCGGCGGCTGGACGAGCCTGAGTTGCTTCGGCGCTGGCCCGAGCACTACCTGCCCCGCGCCGCGCGTAGCTGGCAGCCCGGGCGCGGCACGATCCGACGGGCGCCCTCACGCTGGCCCCATTCAGGACGTGACGCGGTAGGCGTCGTACACACCCTCGACGGCGCGGACCTGGTTGAGCAGGTGGCCGAGGTGCTTCGGGTCGGCCATCTCGAAGGTGAACCGCGACACCGCCACGCGGTCGCGGGTCGTGGTGACCGTCGCCGAGACGATGCTGACGTGCGCGTCCGACAGCATCCGCGTGACGTCGGACAGCAGCCTCGTGCGGTCCAGCGCCTCCACCTGGATCGCCACCAGGAACATCGAGCCCGCGGTCGGGGCCCATTCGACCTCGACGACCCGCTCGCCGGTGAGCAGCAGCGGACCGGCGTTGGCGCAGTCGCCGCGGTGCACCGAGACGCCGCGGCCACGGGTGACGAAGCCGACGATGTCGTCGCCGGGCACCGGCGTACAGCAGCGGGCGAGCTTGACCCAGATGTCGGTCACACCCTTGACCACGACCCCTGAGTCGCCGGGGGCCCGCTGGCGCGACGGGCGGGCGGGACGGATGGTCTCGGCGACGTCCTCAACGATGCCCACCGTTCCGCCGGTCGCCGCCACCACCTTCTGCACCACCGACTGCGCCGACAGCCTGCCCTCGCCCACCTCGGCGTACAGGGCGGTGACGTCGGCCAGCCGCAGGTCTTTCGCGAGGCTGGGCAGCGCCTCACCGCCGAGTAGGCGCTGCAGCGGCAGGCCCTGCTTGCGCACGGCGCGGGCGATCAGCTCCTTGCCGGCGTCAACGGCGTCCTCACGACGCTCCTTGGCAAACCAGGCGCGAATCTTGTTGCGCGCCCGGGGGCTCTTGACGAAACCCAGCCAGTCCTTGGACGGCCCGGCGCCCTCGGCCTTGCTGGTGAAGATCTCCAGCACGTCGCCGTTCTCCAGCACCGACTCCAGCGGCACGAGCCGGCCGTTGACGCGGGCGCCGATGCAGCGGTGACCGACCTCGGTGTGGACGGCGTACGCGAAGTCGACGGCGGTGGCACCGGACGTCAGCGGGATGACGTCGCCCTTGGGGGTGAAGACGAAGACCTCGGCGGAGTGCAGGTCAAAGCGCAGCGAGTCCAGGAACTCCCCCGGGTCCGCGGCTTCTTTCTGCCAGTCGAGCAGCTGGCGCAGCCAGGTCATGTCGTCGCCGCCGAGGGCTCCGGCCGGGCCGCCCCCCTTGTACTTCCAGTGCGCAGCGATGCCGTACTCCGCGCGCTTGTGCATCTCGTTGGTGCGGATCTGCAGCTCGACCGGCTTGCCCTCTGGGCCGATCACTGTCGTGTGCAACGACTGGTACATGTTGAACTTGGGCATCGCGATGTAGTCCTTGAAGCGCCCGGGGACCGGTGACCACAGCGCGTGCACGATGCCGAGGGCCGCGTAGCAGTCGCGGACCGAGTCGACGAGTACGCGGATGCCCACGAGGTCGTAGATATCGTCGAAGTCGCGACCGCGCACGATCATCTTCTGGTAGATCGAGTAGTAGTGCTTGGGGCGCCCGCTCACCGTCGCCGACACCTTCGCCGCCTTGAGGTCGGTCTGGATGCGCTCGGTGACCTGACTCAGCTGGGTGTCGCGCGAGGGCGCCCGGTCGGCGACCAGGCGGACGATCTCGTCGTAGCGCTTGGGGTACAGCGTGGCGAAGGCGAGGTCCTCAAGCTCCCACTTGATGGCGTTCATGCCGAGCCGGTGGGCAAGCGGGGCGAAGATCTCGAGTGTCTCGCGGGCCTTGCGCTCCTGCTTGTCCGGTGGCAGGAAGCGCAGGGTGCGCATGTTGTGCAGTCGGTCGGCCAGCTTGATGACCAGCACCCGCGGGTCACGGGCCATCGCCACGACCATCTTGCGGATCGTCTCGGCCTCGGCCGACTCGCCGTACTTCACCTTGTCGAGCTTGGTCACGCCGTCGACCAGGTGCGCGACGTCCTCCCCGAACTCCTCGCGGACCCCGCTCAGCGTCGTGGGGGTGTCCTCGACGGTGTCGTGCAGCAGCGCGGCGACCAGCGTGGTGGTGTCCATGCCCAGCTCGGCCAGGATGGTCGTCACGGCGAGCGGATGCGTGATGTACGGATCGCCGCTGCGCCTGCGCTGACCTTCGTGCGCGGCCTCGGCGATCTCGTACGCCCGCTGCACGGGACGCAGGTCGGCCTTGGGGTGCGCGACCCGGATGGTGCGGGCCAGCGGCTCCAGCACCGGGGAGGACGCGGCCGCATAGGGCGACGTCAGGCGCGCCAGCCGCGCCCGCACGCGGCGCCCGGTCGGCGGGCCGGTGACCTCGACAGCCGGGCTCCCCACCGGGCTCAGGCCCGGTGCGGTGGGCGGGGTCTCCGTCGCCACAGGCACCTCCTTCGCGGTCCGCCCCAGTCTACGAGGCCACGAGCCCGGGCCCGCGCGGTGAGTTCAGTACCGCAGCAGCGTGTGCAGCTCGAGCCCCGGGGCGGCGGCCGCGACCCGCGCGCGGCCGCCCAGGAAGGCGAGCTCCATCAGCACGGACAGCCCGATCGGGACGGCGCCGGCCTGCTCGACCAGCATGACGGCGGCCACGGCCGTACCGCCGGTAGCGAGCACGTCGTCGACGACCAGCACCCGCTCCCCCGGTGCGAAGGCGTCCTGGTGCACCTCCAGCTCCGCCGAGCCGTACTCGAGCTCGAAGGTCTCGGCGTGGGTCGAGCGCGGCAGCTTGCCCTTCTTGCGGACCGGGACGAAGCCGGCCCCGAAGTGGTAGGCGACCGGCGCGCCGAGCAGGAAGCCGCGCGCCTCGATCCCCGCGACCTTCTCCACCGTGCCGCGGCCGAAGTGCGAGACGACAGCGTCCACGACCCCGGCGAACGCGACGTGGTCGGCGAGCAGCGGGGTGATGTCTTTGAAGGTGACCCCCGGCTCGGGGAAGTCGGGGACGTCGGTGATGCGGGAGCGCAGCAGGGCCTCGAGGTCCAGCGCCACGTCAGCGCCGCCGCTTGCCCGAGGGCCGGCCACCCGTGCGCTTGGCCTGCGCCTTACCAGCCGGCCGGCGGGCCGCCGCCGGGCCGGGACCGGGTTCTGCCGCCGGCGCCGCGCTGCCCGCGACAGCCACCGAACCGCCACCGGTCCGGGCTGCGCCCACGGCCGCAGCCGGTGCGGCGGCGCGCAGACTGCTGCGGCCGGTGCCGCTGCGCCGGGAGAGCACCCGGGCGGACAGCGCGCGGTACTGCGGCTCGCGTTCCTTGAGGTCGGCGAGCAGCGGGGTGGCCAGGAACAGGGAGGAGTACGCCCCGGACGCCAGCCCGACGAACAGCGCGAGCGCGAGGTCCTTCAGGGTGCCGGCGCCGAGCAGGAACGCGCCGACGAACAGCAGCCCCGACACCGGCAGCAGCGCGATCAACGAGGTGTTGATAGAGCGCATGAACGTCTGGTTGACCGCCAGCTCGGCTGCCTCGCTGTAGGTCGACCGGCTGCTCCCGGCCAGCCCACGGGTGTTCTCCTCGACCTTGTCGAAGACCACGATCGTGTCGTACAGCGAGTAGCCCAGGACCGTCAGCAGCGCGATGACCGTGGACGGCGTCACCACGAACTGCGTCAGGGAGTAGATCCCGGCGGTGAGTATCAGGTCGTGGATCAGCGCCACGATGGCCGCAATCGCCATCTTCGGCTCGAACCGGATCGAGATGTAGATGATCACCGCGATGAGGAAGGCGAACAGGCCCTGCAGCGCCTTGTTGGTGATCTGCTGGCCCCACGCCGGCCCGACCGACGAGGGGTTGATCTGGTTCGGGTCGGTGATCCCGAAGTCCTTCTGGACGGCCGCAATGACGGTGTCGACCTGTGCCGTCGTCAGCGGCTCGGCCTGGACGCGCAGGTCCTTGGCGGAGGTACCGGGACGGCCGAGCTCCTGCGGGATGACCTCGCCGATGTTCAGCCGCGCGAAGGTCGCCCGGGCATCGGCGACGCTGTGGCCGTTGGCGGGGAATTGGAACGTCGACCCACCCTTGAACTCGACGCCGAGGTTGAAGCCCTGGATGAGCATGCTCAGCAGCGCGATCGCGACGAGGCCGATCGAGATGCCGTAGAAGCGCTTGCGGCGCTGGATCAGCGGAAACGCGGTCTCACCGCGGTAGAGCCGACGGGCGAGGGACATCTCAGGCCTCCGTGGCAGAGCCGGCGATAGCGGAACCGGCGGGGACGGCTACCGAGCCGGAGCCGACTGGTTCCGCGCCGGGAGGACGCCGCCGCGCCGCCGGGGCCGAGACCTGCGTGCTGACCGGCTGACCGCCGTCCGGCCCGTGGAAGCCGGTCGGACCACTGCGGGAGAACCAGCGGTACCGGGAGAGCAGCGAGACCAGCGGGCGGGTGAACAGGAACACCACCACGACGTCGAGCAGCGTGGACAACCCGAGGGTGAAGGCGAAGCCGCGGACGCCACCGACGGACACGAAGTACAGAATGATGGCCGCGAGGAACGACACGGTGTCTGCGGACAGGATGGTGCGCCGGGCGCGTACCCAGGCACGGTCGACCGCGCTGCGCGGCGTACGACCCTCCTTGATCTCGTCCTTGAGCCGCTCGAAGTACACGACGAAGGAGTCGGCCGTGATGCCGACGGCGACGATGAAGCCGGCGATACCGGCCAGCGACAGCGCGAAGCCGATCCGCTCACCGAGGATGCAGATCGCGGCGTACGTCAGCACCGCCGAGACCAGCAGGCTGGAGATCGTCACCAGGCCGAGGGCCCGGTAGTAGAGCAGCGAGTAGAGGACGACCGCGAGCAGGCCGATGCCGCCCGCGAGCAGGCCGCTGTGCAGCTGGTCGGTGCCCAGCGTCGGGGAGACGGTCTGCTCCTCCTGCGCGACGAAGGTCAGCGGCAGGGCGCCGAACTTGAGGACATTGGCGAGCTCCTGCGCCGACTTCTGGGTGAAGCTGCCGGTGATCTGGGCGTCGGAGTCGATCCGCGAATTGATGGTCGGCGCGCTCTGCACGACGCCGTCGAGCACCACGGCGACCTGCTTGCCGATGGTGTTCTTCGTCAGCTCGGTGAACTTGTCCTGGCCGGGACCGTTGAAGGAGACCAGCACCTGGTAGCCGCCGGTGCCCTGCTGGATCGGCCCGGACGTCGCGCCCTTGACGTCGGTGCCGACGACCTTGGCGACGTCGAGCTTGTACTTGACGGCGCCGTCCTTGGAGCAGGCGACGATCTGCCCGTCCGGCTTGTCGGTGTCGCCCACGCCACGCCGGTTCGCCGGGTCGGAGCAGTCGAGTGCGGCGAAGTTCGCATCGGTCGCCGGGTCACCGGTGAGCACCTGGCCGGGCTTGCGGTCGGCCAGGGCGCTGCCGGTCGGCGTCGCGGCAGGGGCGGGTGAGGCGGCCGGAGCGGCCGAGGCGGCCGGGGCGGGTGAAGCGGCCGCAGCGGGCGTCGGCGTCGCGTCCGCGAGCACCTGGGACAGCGCGCGGCCGGCCGGGCTCGCGGGGGGAGCGGGGGTCGCGGCGGGAGCGGGGCTCGCCGCGCCGGGAGCGGGGCTCGCCGCGGGCGCGGGGGCGGCGCTCGGCGGGGTGAGCAGCTGCGGCGCGGTCGGCGTCGCGGCGGCGGCCGGCCCGCCCGGCCCGGTGTTCAGGACCTGGCGGAAGCGCAGCTGCGCGGTCTGGGTGACGTTCTTGATGGACGAGCGGTTGCCGCCGGGGACGCTGACGACGATGTTCTGACCCTGGACGACGACCTCGGCCTCGGAGACGCCGGCACTGTTGACCCGCTGCCGGATGATGTCGACCGCGGTGGCGAGCTGGTCCGCCGACGCCGTGCTGCCGTTGGGCGGTCGAGCCTCCAGGATGACGCTGGCGCCGCCCTGCAGGTCCAGACCGAGTTTGGGGACCAGCGGCGAGCTGCCTGGCCCGGCAAGGAACACCACGGCGTACAGCACCGCGATGATGGCGAGCAGCACGCCGAGGTAGCGGCCGACGCGCAGCTGGCCGCGGGAGGTGGGCGCTGGTCGTGCCACGTGGCGGGTCCTTGTCGTCGACAGGCGGCGTCGTGGTCAGCAGGCGCCGGTGGTGCGGGTGTGCTGCCTTGGCAGTGGTGCCGGGCCACGGCCCGGCCAGGCGGGCAGCGCCGGCCGACAGACCCGGACCGGCTGAGCATACGTGGGCTTCGTGCCGTAAACGGCGGGTCGCACATAGCGGTCTCCGGCTGCGGCGGCCCCGCTAGGCGAGGTCGAGCGGGAGCACCCCGACGGGTCGGGGCGGCGTGAGACCGAGGTGCTGCCAGGCCGCAGGGGTGGCGACCCGGCCTCGCGGGGTGCGTACGACCAGCCCCGAGCGCACCAGGAAGGGCTCGGCGACATCCTCGACGGTCTCGCGCTCCTCGCTCACCGCGACTGCCAGCGTCGACAGCCCGACCGGGCCGCCGCCGAACCTGCGCACCAGCGCGTCCAGCACGCAGCGGTCGAGGCGGTCGAGGCCGAGCTCGTCGACGTCGTAGACCTTGAGCGCGGCGCGGGCCACCTCGCGCGTGACGACGCCGTCGGCGCGCACCTCGGCGAAGTCCCGGACCCGGCGCAGCAGGCGGTTGGTGACGCGCGGTGTCCCGCGGGACCGCCCGGCAATCTCGGTCGCGCCGTCCTGGCGCAACGGCACGCCCAGCAGCCCTGCGCTGCGCAGGAGCACCTGCTCCAGCTCGCGCGGGCTGTACGGCTCCATGTGCGCGGTGAAGCCGAAGCGGTCGCGCAGCGGGCCGGTCAGCAGGCCGGAGCGGGTGGTGGCGCCGACCAGGGTGAAGGGCGGTACGTCGAGCGGGATCGCGGTCGAGCCGGGGCCTTTACCGACGACGACGTCGATCCGGAAGTCCTCCATCGCCATGTACAGCAGCTCCTCGGCGGGCCGGGCGATGCGGTGGATCTCATCGATGAACAGCACCTCGCCCTCCGCCAGCGAGGTGACCAGCGCGACCAGGTCGCCGGCCCGCTCCATGGCCGGGCCGCTGGTGATCCGGATCCCGGTGCCCAGCTCCGCCGCGATAATCATCGCGAGCGACGTCTTGCCGAGGCCGGGCGCGCCGGACAGCAGCACGTGGTCGGGCGGCCGGCCCCGCCGCTGAGCGCTGTCGAGCAGTAACGACAACTGCTCGCGGACCCGCCGCTGGCCGACGAACTCGGCGAGCCGTCGGGGCCGTAGCGCCGCCTCAACCTGCTGCTCGTCCTCCAGAGCCTCCGGCCGGGCCAGCCCGTCCGCCTCCCGGCGCTCCAGCTCGCTCACCGGGATCTGCTCAGCAGCGTCAGGCCCTCGCGCAGCAGCCCCGGCACGTCGGCGTCGACGGCGTCGGGGTGCGCCTGGCCCAGCCGGGCCACGGTGTCCTCCGCCTGCGCGAGCGGCCAGCCCAGGCCGGTCAGGGCGTCGGTCAGGGTGGCCGCCCAGCCCGCCCGGGCGGTCGGTGCAGCAGCCGAAAGCACCACGCCCACCTTGTCCTTGAGCTCGAGCACCATCCGCTGGGCACCCTTCTTGCCGATACCCGGGACCATGCACAGCACGGCGAGGTCCTCGGTCTGCAGGGCGCGGCGTACGGCGTCGGGTTCGTGGACGGTGAGCACCGCCTGCGCCAGCCGCGGCCCGACCCCCGAGCTGGTCTGCAGCAGCTCGAACAGGTCGCGCTCGTCCACGTCGCCGAAGCCGTACAGCGTCAGGCTGTCCTCACGCACGACCAGCGAGGTGGCCAGCTCGGCGTCTTCGCCGATCCGGAGCCGGGCCCGCGTGCCGGGCGTGGTCTGCAGTGCCAGCCCGACGCCGCCCACCCGCAGCACGACGCCGCCCGCCGTCAGCGCCGTCACGGTGCCCCCGACGCTGGCGATCACCGGCGCGCCGCGGCGGCGAGGCGGGCCAGCGCGGGGCCGCGCCACAGCTGGCAGAGCGCGAGCGCGAGGGCGTCCGCGGCGTCGGCCGGCCGCGGCGGGCCGTCGAGCCGCAGCAGCCGGGCGACCATCAAGCCGACCTGCGCCTTGTCGGCGCGGCCCGAGCCGGTGACGGACGCCTTGACCTCCGAGGGGGTGTGCAGTGCGACGGGCAGGCCCCGACGGGCTGCGCACACCACGGCCACCGCGCCCGCCTGGGCGGTGCCCATCACCGTACGCACATTGGACTGGGCAAACACCCGCTCGACGGCCACGGCGTCGGGACGGTGCAGGTCCAGCCAGCTCTCGAACTCCCGCTCGAGGGCGACCAGCCGCTCACCGAGGGGGGCGTCTGCGGGCGTTCGGACGACACCCACCGCGACCAGGGTCGCGCGGCCGGGCACACCCTCGACCACGCCTAGCCCGCAGCGGGTCAGACCGGGGTCCACGCCCAGCACCCGCACGTCGCCTCCTGTCTCGAACAATCGTTCGGGACACTACGGCCGGTGCCGGCCGGCTGCCCGCAGGCGCGCCGGTGCAGAGCTGGTCGCTCCCCTCCAGCCGGCCCGCCGGTCCTGTGCTCGAGACCTCCAACGGCTGCACCCCGATGTGCTCTGACACCCCGGCCGGGATGGCCGACCGCGTCGGCGGCGCCAGGACGGTCGAGCACAGACCGCGTCCCGCCTCAGACCGACTCGAGGACCTCGTCACTGACGTCGAAGTTGGCCCAGACGTTCTGTACGTCGTCGAGGTCCTCCAGGACGTCGACGAGCCGCAGCACCTTGCGGGCGACGTCGTCCTCCAGCGGGACGCTGACCGTCGGCAGCCAGGCCATCTCGGCGGACTCGACGGTCAGCCCGGCGTCGGTGGCCGCCAGTCGTACGGCGTGGGTGTCGCCGGCCTCGCAGATCACCTCGAACGCCTCCCCCACGTCGCTGACATCCTCGGCGCCGGACTCGAGCACCGCCAGCAGTACGTCGTCCTCGGCGAGGCCGTCGGTCTTGGTGACCAGTACCAGGCCCTTGCGCCCGAACAGGTAGGACACCGAACCGGGGTCGGCTGGGTTGCCGCCGTTGCGGTTGATGGCGGTGCGTACCTCGGCGGCGGCCCGGTTGCGGTTGTCGGTGAGGCACTCGACGAGTACGGCGACACCGCCGGGACCGTAGGCCTCGTAGGTGATCTCCTCGTAGGCCGCGGCGTCACCCAGCTCGCCGCTGCCGCGCTTGACCGCCCGGTCGATGTTGTCGCTCGGGACAGACTGACCTTTTGCCTTGACGATGGCGTCGGCGAGCGTGGGATTGCCCGACACGTCTGCGCCGCCGGTACGGGCCGCCACCTCGATACTCTTGATGAGCTTGGCGAACAGCTTGCCGCGCTTGGCGTCGACGACGGCCTTCTTGTGCTTGGTCGTCGCCCATTTGGAGTGGCCGCTCACGATGCCCGTCCTCTCGTCGCCTCGGCCGCGATGCTAGCCCGCACGACCTGGACGAACAGCGCGTGCAGGCGTACGTCACCGGTCAGCTCGGGGTGGAACGAGGTGGCCAGCAGGTCGCCCTGCCGGACGGCCACCGGGTGGCCACGGACCTCGGCCAGCACGTGGACGCCCGGCCCGGCCCGCTCGACCCACGGCGCCCGGATGAAGACCGCGTGCAGGTCGCTGTCGAGCCCGGCGACCGCCAGCGGCGCCTCGAAGCTGTGCACCTGGCTGCCGAAGGCGTTGCGGCGCACGGTCACGTCCAGACCGCCGAGCAGCACCTGCCCGGGAGGCCCGCCGACGACCTCGTCGGCGAGCAGCACCATCCCGGCGCAGCACCCGTACGCCGGCAAGCCTGCGCCGAGGGCGTCCCGCAAGGGGCTTAACAAGCCGAAGACGTCGAGCAGGCGGCCGATCGTCGTCGACTCGCCGCCGGGCAACACGATCCCGTCCAGACCGTCGAGCTCGTCGGCGGTGCGTACCGACCTCACGGTCGCCCCGGCTGCCTCCAGGGCCCGCCGGTGCTCGCGGACGTCGCCCTGCAGGGCGAGGACGCCGACGAGCGGCGCGGTCACCAGCCTCGGGCCGCCAGTAACTCGCCGGCGCCGAGCGAGTCCGCCGCGATGCCGACCATGGCCTCACCGAGCCCGCGGCTGACCTTGGCAATCCGCTCGGCGTCACGGAAGTACGCGGTGGCCTCGACGCAGGCCCGCGCGCGCTGCGCCGGGTCGCCGGACTTGAAGATCCCGCTGCCGATGAAGACCCCGTCGGTGCCGAGCTGCATCATCATCGCCGCGTCGGCGGGGGTCGCGACACCACCGGCGGTGAACAGCACGACCGGCAGCCGGCCGAGCTGCGCGGTCTCGCGGACCAGCCCGACAGGCGCCGCCATCAGCTTGGCGGCCTCGAACAGCTCGGTCTCGTCCATGATCGTCAATCGCTTGATCTCGCCAAGAATCGTCCGGATGTGGGTGGTGGCCTGGCTGACGTCGCCGGTGCCCGCCTCGCCCTTGGAGCGGATCATTGCCGCGCCCTCGGAGATCCGGCGCAACGCCTCACCGAGGTTGGTGGCACCGCAGACGAACGGCACCGTGAACGAGCGCTTGTCGATGTGGTGGGCGTAGTCGGCAGGGGTGAGCACCTCGGACTCGTCGATGTAGTCGACGCCGATCGCCTGCAGGATCTGCGCCTCGACGAAGTGGCCGATCCGGGCCTTCGCCATCACCGGGATGCTGACCTCGGCCCGGATGGCATCGATCATGTCGGGGTCGCTCATCCGCGCGACGCCGCCGTCGCGCCGGATGTCGGCGGGCACCCGCTCCAGCGCCATCACGGCGACCGCACCGGCGTCCTCGGCGATCCGGGCCTGCCCGGCGTCGACGACGTCCATGATGACACCGCCCTTGAGCATCTCGGCCATGCCGCGCTTGACCAGACGGCTGCCGGTGGTGGCGTCGGACGGCTGGTCTGCTGCGCTCTGGGGGGCGGACACGGTGGACCCTCGCAATCGTCGGTGTGGAGTCCTCATCCTAAGTCAGCCGGCCGCACCGGGCCTGGCGGCGCGGACCGCTGCCGGCAGCGCCGTGTCGTCGATGTCGAAGTGCTGCGGCAGCACCCGGTGGCCGGCAAGTCGCAGTGTCCGGGGCACCCGCTTGACGCGCTGGGCGCGGGCATTGGCGACCGCGCTGTTGTGGAAGGAACGGGCCAGCCCCACCCGCTCGGCGGCGTCGTCGAGCTCGTCGCGTACCCGCGCGCTGCCGACGCTGGACAGCAGTGGCAGCGCGGCCCGCAGCGCCACCGACAGCTCGTTCTCGACGGCTTCGCGCGCGACCGGGCCGCCGAGCAGCGCGGCGGCGGCGGCACTTTCCAGCGTGAGCGTCTGCGGCGCCCGCGGGGGCAGGTGCCGCACGACCGCGCGGGCGGCGGCGGCCCGGCGTACCAGCGCAGCGTCGAGCCCGGCCCAGGCGGCGTCGACGCGGGCGTGCAGGCGGTCCAGCCGCCCGGCCGTCCAGCTGATGTAGACAGCGACCAGCAGCAGCGCGAGGACCAGCAGTGTCCAGCCGGCCGGGCTCACCCTCGCCCGCGAAGCTGGTGCAGCAGCCGGCGCAGCGCCGACGGGTCCGCGTCATCAATGTTCTCGTCGTCGGGCTCCTCGTCGTCGGCCTCGACCACGACCGGGCTCGCGGCGACCACGGTCTCGTAGACGGCGACCACCTGCCTGGTCACCTCCGACCAGTCGTACTGACTGACGGCTGACCGGCCGGCGCGGGAGAAGGCGGCCCGTCGGCCCGGGTCGCCCAGCAGGTCGGCGAGGGCGCCGGCCAGGGCGGCTGCGTCGCGTACCGGGAACAGCACGCCGTTGCGGCCATCCTCCAGAACCCGCCGGAAGGCCTCCAGGTCGCTCGCCACGACCGGCGTCCCGGAGGCCATCGCCTCCAGCAGCACGATGCCGAACGACTCGCCGTGCGTGTTGGGGGCGCAGTAGACGTCGCCACTGGCGTACGTACGGGCCTTGTCGGGTTCGCTGACCAACCCGAGCAGCTCCACGTGGTCGCGCAGGCCGGCCGGCACCTGGCCGCGGACCTGTTCGACGTCACCCGGCCCGGCCACCAGCAGCTGGACGTCGGGGACCCGGCTGACCAGCTCGGGCAGCGCCTCCAGCAGGACGGCCAGACCCTTACGGGACTCGTCGATCCGCCCGAGGAACACCACGGTGGGAACATCCGGCCGGCCCGGCAGCGGCCGTGCGTCGGCGTAACGCGAGACCTCGACGCCGTTGGGCACCAGCACGGCGTCACCGCCCAGGTGCTCCATGATCACCCGGCGGGCAGCGGGCGAGACGGCGATCCGGCCGGTCAGCTTCTCCATGCCCGGCTGCAGGACAGTGCCGAAGACCTGCAGGATGCGGCTGCGCGGGGTGGAGGTGTGAAAGGTCGCGACGATGGCGCCTTTGGCGGTCCACATCGCGAGCATCGACACCGACGGCACGGTCGGCTCGTGGATGTGCAACACGTCGAAGCGGCCCTCCCGCAACCACCGCCGGGTACGCGCAAGTGACAGCGGCCCGAAGCACAACCTGGCGACCGAGCCGTTGTAGGGGATGGGGACGGCGCGGCCGGCCGCAACGACGTAGGCCGGAAGGTCAGGCGCGTCGGGCTCGTCCACCGGGGTCAGCACCGACACGTCGTGCCCGAGCTCGATGAGGTGCTCCGCCAGGTCGCGTACGTGCGCCTGCACGCCGCCGGGCACGTCCCATGTGTAAGGGCAGACCAGCCCCACCTTCACGCGGACGCCCGGCGGGGGTCGTCGGCGGCCAGGTCGTCCAGCCAGAGCCGCTGGAGCATGTGCCAGTCGGCGGGGTGTGCGGCGATGCCGACCGCGAAGGCGTCGGCGACCGCCTGGGTCATCGTCGCCACGTCGCTGTGCGGGACCGGCTCGTGGAACGTGCACAGCCAGCCGTCGCGCGAGAAGGCCAGCGTGACGGGCAGCAGGACGGCGCCGGTCTGCAGCGCGAGACTCGCCGGGCCGGCGGGCATCCGGGCGCGCTCACCGAAGAACAGCACGTCGACGCCCCGGGCCGACAGGTCGCGGTCGGCCAGCAGGCACAGCGTGCCACCGGCGTGCAGTCGCTCGGCGAGTACGTCGTACGGCGGGCGCGGGCCGCCGGTCAGCGCCAGCACCTCCATCCCCAGCGACTCGCGGAAGGCCACGAAGCGGTCGTACAGCGACTCCGGCTGCAGCCGCTCGGCCACGGTCGTGAACGGCACGCCGGTGGCCCCGCACCAGGCCCCGGCCTGGTCCCAGTTCCCGCTGTGCGGCAGCGCCAGGACGGTGCCGGTGGACGCGGCGACCGCGGTGCGCAGCCGCTGCTCCCCCACCGTGGTCATGCCTTGGACGACCCGCTCCTGCGACGTGACCGGCAGCCGGAAGACCTCGCACCAGTACCGGGCGTAGGACCGTACGGCGGCCCGGGTGAGGTCCTGGCCGGGGGCGACCCGCGCGAGATTGCGGCGGAGCTGATCGACGCCCCGGCCGCCGCGCCGCGCCGCCAGATCGGCGCCTGCGCGGAAGAGCCGGTGCGCCACCGGGTCAGGCAGTGCCCGCACCACAGCCCAGCCCGCGGCATACCCGACGTCGACCAGCCGGTCCCGCAGCCTGCTCACGCGGCCGCGGCCGCTTGTCGCCGCACCTCGACAGCGCGCTGCCCGACAGTGATGGTGGTGAGCACCACCAGCAGCCAGAGCAGAGCGGTCAAGACCACGTCGGGGGCACCGAGACCGACCAGCAGGGTGCCGAGCAAGACCAGTGTCAGGCGCTCGGAGCGCTCGGCGATACCGACGTCGCAGCGCAGTCCGAGCCCCTCGGCCCGGGCCTTTGCGTACGACACCACGACGCCGGCGACCAGGCAGTAGAGCGTGACCGCCGCGAGCAGCCGGTCGTCGCCCCGGCCGGTGAACCACCAGGCGAGCGAGCAGAACACGGCGGCGTCGGCGACCCGGTCGCAGGTCGAGTCGAGCCAGGCCCCGAACCGGCTGCTCGTACCGCGCTCCCGCGCCATCGCGCCGTCAAGCATGTCGGTCAGGACCGACAGGAACGCGACGACCGTACCGATGAGGAACATCCCGCGAGCCAGGAACACCAGCGCTCCGGCGCTGACCCCGACCGTGCCGATGACGGTGACGGCGTCGGGGCTCACCCCTGCCCTCAGCAGACGCCCGGCTACCGGCTTGGCCACCCGGCCGATCAACGGGCGGAGCACGTTGAGCATCCAGGTCCGTCCGGTCGTGAGGGCAGGTCGCCCGAGCCTACTGAGCGTTCGGTGCGGCAGGCTGGCGCTGTGGAGGCGCAGCGCACGGTGGCGGTCGTGCTGCTGGGCGCGCCGGGCTCGGGCAAGTCCACCCTGGCTCAGGCGCTGCTCGCGGCGGCCGGGGCTGCTCTCGCCCGCGGCTCAGGGCTCGCGCGCGGTTCGTACGACTCGCGCGGTGTCCGGGTGGTCCTGCTCGACCCGCCCGGCGATCCGGACCTCGCGGGCCAGCTGCATGCGGCGCTGCGGGTCGCCGACGCGGTCGTGCTCGTCGTCTCCCCCGTGCAGGGCGTCGATGCGCGAACCGTGGCGCTGTGGGAGTCGCTGGAACATCTGCCGCGGCTGGTCGTCCTGAGTCAGCTCGACCGGCCGGGGGCGGACGCGGACGAAGCCGTTGCGGTGTGTCAGCGAGTGCTCGGCGAAGGCGTCCTGCCGCTGCAGCTGCCGTTGCACGACGACGACGGCTCGGTGGGCGGCCTGCTCCGTGTTCAGAACCACGACCTCACCGATGCCCGCGCGCTCGTCGGCGAGGCGCTGGGCGCGAAACG
>ENA-OFDM01000371-OFDM01000371.1-metagenomes-genome-assembly--contig:-NODE-371-length-19967-cov-3.145942_pt1 | contig 19967 bp, 19 predicted proteins | sample MGYA00153385_OFDM01 | MGnify analysis MGYA00153385
TATCGCGCTTTCGTTTGGATTCCGATCGGCGAACAGGCCATCGGCATCGCCTATGCGCTCTATGGGCTCCTCGGATCGCATACCATCACGGCCCAACAATTCGCAACGCAGGCAATCGTCAACGTCATCGTCGCGGCGCTCTTCTATCTTTTGCGACCGAGCGCGGCCTCGATGTTGGGCAACGCCCGAACCGCCCGCGCATAGCGAAAAACGATTCCGGAGGCTACACCGACGGCGCACTCGATATCGGTTCGCGGTCGGACCACATGATTGCATAGCCCAGGAGGCCGGAGCCCGATCTCACCATTATTTCTTAGCGCTCGCGAATGTGAGGGACTTGACGGTGATCGCCCCGACTGCATCTTCGCGAAGTGCTCTTCTTCCGAGCTGCTTGCGGACGCAGATCTGACGATATGAGCTTCGGGCAGCGGGATGGCGGTAGCCGAAGATATCTTTGGCCTCTCCTCGCTTCGGTCGTGCTCAACACGCTGTGGTTAGCATACCCTCACCTTTCATTGCATCAGGACGTTCGGAAAGACACGATGGTCGTTTCGACGATTCGCATCGAACATCGAAGCGCTCGGCACCCTCGCGCGCGCCGACGTCCGCCGCCGCCGCCGCAGTTTGCGGTTCTCCGATCGCCGCTTCCGCAACGGCCTGCTACACAGAAACGACAAGCGCTGAAGAAGACCGCCGTTTCGCCAACGTCGAGCGAACACCGCCGCGATCTCCACACGCTTGCGTTAATTAAGCCGAGCCGGGATCTTGCGGGTGCGCCGTCGATGTCGTTCACGACGAACCAGACTGCCACGCTTAAGGTGCCGGTAAACTGGGATAAGCAAGACTTTGCCAATGGCGCGGCGGCTGACACGACGCTCTGGCTCGATTTTAAAAAGGCACGAGGTGCCATCGTTCCGCGTGTTTTTCTCTTACATTTAAAAACGACGTACATGAGCGGGCCGACGCTGCAAGATGCGGTCCACGACATCCTCGGAAATCTCCATGCCGAGGGTGCAAAGATGTACGTGAGTAAAGCGAAGACGGTTTGCCGCGGAAAGCGCTTAGGCTGGTTCCTTTCATATAGAAAACCGAACGACGACCCGCCGTTGGACTTCGTCGATACACTCTACGTGGCAGGCGACACGGTTTACCGGGCAACGTATTCGCGTCCACCGGGCCAGCCTGTGGACGCGAAGACGATCGCAGCCTTGAGCACGCTGTGCACGTGGTAAGAGCCGGAGCGCGCAGGCACTGCTGGCAGCGCGAGATGACGGTGGAGGTAGGGGCGCGCTTCTAGCGCTTTTTCCAAAGCGGAATCGATTCGCGATAATAACGCGAACACTCCGACCCTCGCCGTACGAAATAAATTTCGCGCGGAACCCCGAATAGTTCGGTAGTCGACCCGCGCACAGCCATTCAGACAACGATGAAATTCAATATGTCTTCGGGTGGACCGCCCAATCGGAATAAACTTCTCGGGATCATGACTCGTTATGGTTCGAAGCCGTCGGTACCGCGATCAGACACCGTGATTTAAAGGGCGCTTGACCGCTCAACGATCCTCATTCGTACGAGCGTGATGTTCGATGAACTCGTCAACCATCGAGCGGTTCGTGCCGTGCGGATGCGGTTTTTCGAGATCGATAAAGTGCTGCGAAACGCGAGATATTCGGAACTTCCGGAAGAGCTCTGCGCGCGATCTCATGGCGATGCATTCACGAGAGAAATTTTCGACGTTCGGCAGCGCTCGGAATCTGCGTTCCGTGCTGAGCGGGTCAGAAACAAAGTTCGAGACCAGCGTTCGTTACGTTTCGTCACCGGTGTAATCCGGCAAAGCGTGATCGTTAGGTGCGATATCCGATCTATCGATCGGATGCTCGTGATGGTCGAAGACGATCAGCATGCCGTTGCCGATGACGCGCCCGTCCCGGCGAGGATCGCGCTTGTCCGGAATGTACAGATCGTAGCTTGAGTGCCCGCACGTTCGGACTGAGATTGAGGCTACAAAAAAACCCCGATTTACGAGGCTTTTAAGGTGTTTTCGTGGTGGAGGTGTGCGGATTCGAACCGCAGACCCCTTACATGCGAAGCAAGTGCTCTACCAACTGAGCTACACCCCCACGGAGTCGACCGATGCGTCGGCCCGACCGTCGATACTACTGCTTCGAAGGGCCGACCCCTCCCGCGTGAGACGATCCTCCGTGTCCGACTTTAGGCGGGAAGCAGGGGCTCGCATACGAAGAGCCCGCCATGAAAGATCTCGCATTTGGAATCATCGCCTCGATGCTCGTCGCGACGACGAGCGGCGCGCGCGCGGAAAACGCCGCGAAGCCTGTCCTGCTCTCGGGTCCCGCGGCCATCGCATGGCAAAAGGGGCCGAGCGATCTGCCCGCAGGTTCGCGCATCGCCGTCCTTTCCGGCGATCCGGCGAAGCCCGGCCCCTTCGTGTTGCGCGTCGAATTTCCGCCAAACACGCTCGTCGCCCAACATCGCCACGCGACGACGGAAAATCTCACCGTAATTTCCGGCAGATTCGATCACGGCATCGGAGAAAAGATCGATAGGGCTCACGAGCGCCTCATGCTGCCCGGTGGGTTCCTTTACTTGCCCGGTAACGTTCCCCACTATCTCCGCACGCTCGAGACGAAAACCGTCGTGCAGGTAACAGGCACGGGACCCTTCGGCTTGCATTACGTCAACAAGGCCGACGAAGCCGGAACGATGCACCGTTGAGGACGATGCCGTCGGCGTAACCGCGGCCCGTGCCCTCAGGTTAGAGCGGCGCTCCGAGGTAGGGGAACTGCTGGAGCGTCAGACCCTTGTTCGCGCAACTGGAATACTGATTCGTGAGCTGTGGGCGGCCCGCGCGCCCATCCTTCTCATTTCCATCGTCAGGAGCGATCGCCGCGGGCACGTTCGGCGTGGGATTCGTGAGCGTCGTCGCCGTTGCGAGCGTGCCAAACGTTATACCCAACATCGCGTTGACGACGTCGTCCGTGAGCGCGCGGCCACCGAACGTCGTCGCAGCCGCGGCATTGCAATCGCTCGCGATCTGCCCCGATGTTTCGAAGCCGAGGTAGCTCGCGCGTGCCGATGTGTCGGAGAGATCGCCGATGAGCGCATCGGGTGCGAGTAAGGCCTGTGCGTAAGCAGAGATCGCGCCCGAGCGGCCGCCCGTCCCGACCACGAAGCTATCGATCTGTGGCGCGATTTGCGCGACGTCGGTCGTCGGTGCGGAACGATTGAACGCATCGTGTTTCGCATACGCGAGATAGAGCTCTTTGACGCCTGGTCTCCCGACACGATCGAGTTGGAGGAACGTGACGGCTGACGTTGTTACGCCGCCTCGCGTGTTGGTGACCGTGGGGTCGTTGCTACATCCCGCAAATGCTGTGACGGCGAGAGCGATCGCGCAGCTGAGAATTTTCGTACGTTGCATCTGCGTCCTAATTTCCCGACGCCGTGCTCGTCGTCGCCCAATAGGCGACGGGACACGGACGCGAACACGCGCCGTTGTTGCCGAGCGCGAGCGCGGTCCTCGGAATCTCGACCACGATCGAAAGCACGTTGGAATTCGCAAAGAGATCGCCGCCCGTCGCTGGCGTAAAGCCCTGCGGACACGGCGACGATCCGCCGCTCAAACACGACGCCGCCGTGCTGCCCATATTGCGATCGGGAAAGATGTTGAAAAACTGGCTCGCGTTGAAAAACGCCGGGTCGCGCCGAGCGCCGGCAAAAACGCTAAAGGGCGTCGTGCCCGGGACCGTCGCTGAGGCTTGGAACGGCCGATTGATGGAGCCCGACCCGTTCGTGAAACCGCCGTTGACGAGCGTGGTCGCCGTGCCGGCACGATTGGGTGCCGAGGGACCGTAGACGAAGACTTGTTGCGTACCGTTGACCACGGCTGCGAAGGTGAATTGTATGACGAGATTTTCGATCGGTCGTGCACCCGGCGTGGTTGCTTCACCAGCGTAACGATTGTCGAACTTCATCGTATAGAGAACGCTCGGATCGAAAAACGTCGACGTTCCGGCACCAGGCGCGATGAGCGGATAAACGTTCATCACGGCGACGACGTTATTTGCGTTGCTCGGGCTCGGAAAAAAGTACGTATCCGTAATGTTCGCCGCGGGCCGTTTGACCGTCGCTGGAGAGCCCTGGAGATCGAAGCTTCGCGCCGGAGCCCCCGCGTACAGAAAGGCAGCACCCACGAACGCGCAAAGCGTCGCAGATCCGCCGAGAAATCGACCGAATCTCATGCGGCGACCTTACGCGGACGGTAGAGTAAAGCCTCGCATGGCGCTCATAGCTTCGCGAGACGCGCCCGAGCGTCGTCGGCGTACGTCTGATGGAAGTTCGCATTGAGCGCGAGCGCCTTCGTGAAGTCCGCTTTCGCCGAGGCGCGATCGCCGAAGTGATCCGCCACGATGCCCGCGTGGTAGAGCAGTAACGAATTTTCCGTCCCGAGTCGGGTTGCCTTACGAATCGCTACGCTCGCTTCGCCCCAACGCCCGTTCATCGCTGCCGCCCAAGCGAGCGTATCTTCCGTGAAGATATCGTCTCGGATGGCGAGCTCGCGCCGAGCGATCCGATACGCGTCGTCCGTGTGAATGCGATGTTCGCTAAAGTAAATCGCGAGGAGACGATCGGAGATGTGTTGCGAGTCGCCGATTTTTTCGACCGCGAGGATCGTCGCGGCCGTCGCGTTCGCCGACGCCTCATCGCCGAGCGCGCGCTGCGCGTCTTCAACGTAGCCGAGCGTCTCGGGGTATGGCACGATATCGGCCGACGCTTTCGCGCTCGCCAAGCATGCTTCCCAGGCCTTAATCGCGCATTCGAAACGCGCTTCCGCACGATACGCATCGGCGAAGTGTGGGAAAACTTCGAGCGCTTTCTTTTCGAATGCGATCGCGCCGTCGTTGTCGCCGGCTTCAAACGCGAGTTCGCCCGAGCGGAAGAAGAACCACGCGCGAGACTGAGCCGGCGCATCGAACTGGCTATTCGCGAGCGCCGTCGGCCGTTCCATGTCTAGGCGCGCCGTCCGAAGGTGGCCAGTCAATTCATGCCAGCGCACGAGTAGCGTATCGCGCGTAACGTCGAAGCGTTGCGCGGGCGGGAGCGCATCGATGATACGGCGCGCGTTCGCGTAGTCGCCGAGTTCGAGATCGAGCGATGCCTCGCGGATGCGCATTTCGTTATCTGCGGGCACGAACAGTTCGACTTGCTTCGTCACGGCGAGTGCTTCTTTAAATTTGTGCAGCGTCAGATCTGCGGAGGCGAGCTCCATGCGTGCGGCTACGTTGCCGCTCGGCATTTCTTTGAGCGAAAGATTCGCCATCGCGATCGAGCGCAACACGTCGTCGATATCGCCGTTCTCGCGATAACGCTGCAGATATTGGCCGCTCAGCTGACGCGGGCTTAAAAAGTCGTCGCGGTGATGTTTGTGGACGGTGCTTTCCCAAAACGCGACAAGTTTTGGTCGGAGCAAATAATCTTTGGTCACGGGGGCCATCGTCGGTAGCGAGGACGCGCGCGCGGCCTGCGTCGAGTGATCCACGTAAGTCGGCCAAAGCGCTATCGCGACCAGCGCGAGCGCGACCGTGACGAGCGTGATGAGGGTGCGAAGTCGATTCATCGGTAGAAAAAAAGTGCGCCCTTCGGCCGAAGCCGAGGGGCGCGCAATCGGTCCTAGTAAGGGAGCGAGAGGTATGGGAACGTGCCGGTGTTCCCCTGGCGTGAAGAAACTGGGACGTGTTGGGTCGTCAGGCAGTTGTTTTCTTTGTTGTCGTCGGGAACCGGGTTCGCCGACCCGGCGGTCAACGCGGCAGCCGTGTTTCCGAATATCGCGCCCAGCGAAATATCGATGATGGGATCGTTGATATCGCGGCCGCCGTATTTGCCGCCGGTGAAGCCGCCAGATTCGACGCCGAGATATGACGCTCGTCCAGATTGCGACAGGTCGACGGTGTACTGGTCGGGGTAGAGCACGGCTTGCAAGAAGCCCGCCGTTTGCTCCGAGCGGCCGAGTGCGATCGTCACGTCGTGGATCGCCGACTTGAGCGTGGGATCGTTGTAGGGTTCTACTGCGTTTGAGATCTGGTGATCGACAAAACGCTCGAAGACTTCTTTCACGGCCGGGCGCGAGAGGCGCTCGATCTGCGTGTACGATAGGGGCGCGCCGCCAGGGTTGATCGGAGGCTGGGGCGTGAGGCGAACGGTGCCGCCGTTGCTGCTACATCCCGCGATACCGAATCCGAGTGCCGCAACCGTAAGGACGGTTTTTGCAAATTTCATCATTTCGTCGCTCCTAGCTATTCGTGGTCGACAAGCTCGTCGTCGCCCAAACGTGAATTGTCGAGCTGCTGAAGCCCGTCGTGATCAGCGATTTCGGCAATTCGACGACGAACGATAGGACGTTGTAATTTCCATCGCCCAGCGCGTTCTGCGGTTGTGCGACGCTGCACGAATAGCCGGCCGTGCCTGGGCCCGAAGTATCGGTCGATTTGAAGCCGTTAAACGTCGGAGTTGAGGTTCCGAGCGTGTTACCCGCGCCGACATCGCTCTGGCTCGTGTGTGCGGAGTATGAGCGATCGGGGAGAATCTTAAAGAACTGAAAGAGGTCGAATGCGAACGGATCGGCACGCGGACCGGCAAAGACTTTGATCGTTCCGTTTGCGAGCGTTCCCAGCGTGTTGTTGTAGCCGAAGTGGCCCTGATTGAGAGAGACGAACGTGTTGTTCGTGCCGACTTCGTTCGGAGCCGACGGGCCGTACATCGTGATCGTCTGGTTTGCATCCGTGCCAGTAACACCGAACTGGATGACCTGATCTTCAACGCCCGACGCCTGGTGCGAGATCTTAAACTGCCACATAAGCGTGGGATCGAAGAAGGTCGAGGTGCCCATGCCCATTGGGGTGAGCGGCGAGACGTCCATCGCGAAGACGACGTTGTTCGGATCCGTTGCGGGGAACACGAAAACATCGCTAATGTCGGCGGACGTGTTATGGCCGACAGATTTCGCGAGATTGTAAGTGTCTTGGTGGTCGGAACTCTTCACGGCGTGTGTCGTGTAGAGGACCGCGGCCGAAGTGAGGGCGATCGCCGCCGTCACCGTGCCGAGAATCTTTTTAAGATTCATCGAGTGGTTCTCCTCATGGATTGCTCTGCGGATACGTGTAGGGGAGTCGCGATCTTATGTCGCTTCGGCCCGGTGCCGAACGGGGGAACGGACGAAGGCAAACGCTGCGATCGCTAATGCGACGACTGCGCTCACGAGTAGTGGGGAAAAATTGATGCCCTTTTGGGCGAACCCTTGGCCGACCATGATCGCACCGATCGTCGCGATGACGATTGCCGAGACGAGCGGGCCGACGGTGACGAAGCGTTCGAATTGCGGACGACCCTGCAACCACGTCGCACCGCGCACGACGGCGATTCCCAAACCCGTCAGCGTCGCTGCGAGTCCGAAACTAAACGCGACGATCACGAAGATGCCGTAGGCTACCTGGTTGAGCGCGACTGCGGCGAGTAAGACGACGAGCGCGGCCGGACACGGCGCGACGCCACCACTCATCGCGGCCCATACGGTACCGCCAAATGTCAGCGGCGCGTTGCCGGGAATCGCGTGCGCGCGTGCGTGGGCGAGATCGTCGAGATTTGTGTGGTCGTGACCGTGATCGTGATCGTGGCCGTGCGCGTGATCCTGGCCAACGGCATGATCGTGCGTATGCGGCGCTCCATTAGCGTGACCGCTAGCCAAAACCGCGGTCGCGTTGCGCATGCGCATTTGGCGCTGCACCGCGCGCGCGCCGATCACGGCGATGACGATGCCCGAGATCAGCGTGATCCACGGGTAGATCGTTTCGGGAACGAAGTATCCCTTAAAGAGATTGATCGCAACGCCGAGCGCGAGCACGCCGATCGTGTGCGCGACCGTAAGCGCAGTTGCGAGGATCGTCGCTTGTTTAACGGTCGCTCGTGCACCGACGAGCGAGATTGCAAGGAGCGTCTTTCCGTGGCCGGGTTCGAGTGCGTGGAGAGCGCCAAGTACGATCGCGACGAGGAACGTCAACGCGACGAATCCCCAGTCACTCGTGCCGCGAGCGAGCATGTCGGAGAGCTGGTTCGATCGCAATTGTGACGGTGCGGGAACGCCGCTCGCCGGAGTTTGGGACGCGGTCGTTGCGTGGACGACGACGTGCCCCAGCGGATCGCGCGAGACTTCGACTGCAGTCGTAGCACGTGGCGAACCGATCAGGGCGCTCGGGTACGCGGTGAGCTCGCGCGTCGGCTCCGATGCCGGCGCAACGACGATGTCGTGCCAGCCGAGGCGATCGGCAAATGTTTTGTCGGAAAAAGCGATCGCTGCGTTTGCTGACGGCATCGCGCCGTGCGCATCGAGGACGACGTATAAGGTTGGCAGCTGACCTGCCCCCGGCCGCGTCGTCGCACGCGTGCCATCGAGAACGAGTGACGCGCGTGTACCGCCAACTTCGAGCTGCAATTCCGAGAGCAACATGGGTGCGAGACTTTTCGCGTATGCATCGACGCGTTGAGTTTGCGACTGCGATGCACTTTGGGCACCGAGAGCTTGAAACGTCGGAATTTCAGCCATATCGAGCACGTAGTGCACGCGAACGGTGTCACGTTCTATTGACAATCTCGTCAGATGATTGATCGTGAAGTTACCCAACGGATGCGCATTCACGCCTTTGGCCGAAAAAAGCACGACGATCGCGAATATCGCGATTGCACTGAGACGAGGCAGCATCCAGACTTTCATGGGCGACTACGGTAATGCGTAATCATTGACTACGCGAGTAACGCAAAGCGCGTCCCTCCAGATTGGTACCGAGAGTAGCGCAAGGTGCTACTACCCACCCCCACGCATATCAAAAACGAGATGGGAATCATTTGCAAATTGGGCCGATCGAGGATCGCAGCAGCGGTTTTCGTGGCGTCTACGCTCGTCTCTAGCGCTTGTTCGCATGCGACGCACCCGGAGACGACGGCGACGACTCCATCGCGGCTGCGCGTGCTCGTGACCATCTCGACTTTCGTTTCGTTCGCGAAAGCGGTTGCGGGCGAACGCGCCGACGTCGCGACGCTCGTTCCGGTCGGCGCGTCGCCTGAAGAGTTCCAACCGACCCCAGCCGATATCGAACGAGTCCACGCAGCCGATATCCTCATTGAAAATGGGCTCGGCCTCGAAACGTGGCTCGCGCGAACGATCGACAACGCGAAAAACGATCGCTTGACGACGGTGATCGCGACCGATGGTCTCGCCTCGAAGGCGGGTAACCCGCATCTCTGGATGGATCCCGAGCTCGCGCGTGGATACGTGCGCGCGATCGAACGCGCACTCGTCGCGCGCGATCCCGCCGGAAAGGCGACGTACGAACGCAACGCCGCAACCTACGATGCGAAGCTCGTAAAACTCGAAGCGCAGATCGCCGCGCGAATCGCGACGATTCCCGTCGGGTCGCGGTCGATGATCGTCTTTCACAACGCCTGGCAATATTACGACGATCGTTTCGGGCTGCGCACGATCGGTGCGCTCGAACTCTCTCCCGGCCAAGAACCCAACCCGAAATATGTGAACGATCTCGTGGGACTCGCGCGCGCCAATCACGTTCGCGCCGTGTTTGCCGAGCCGGAATACAATCCCAAACTCGTGCGCACGCTCGCGCAGAGCGCGGGTATCGCGACCGTTGAAAATCTTTATGACGATTCGATCGGCAGCGATCCCCGCGTCACGGATTATGAAAGTATGCTGCGTTTCGATACGGAGACGATCGTCACGGCCCTCGGTGGGTCGCACGCGTGAACGTCGCGGTCTCCATTCGTGGACTTATCGTTCGATACGATCGCGTCGTCGCGCTCGATCGTATCGATCTCGATCTTGCAAGCGGGATGGCACTCGGCATCGTTGGCCCCAACGGCTCGGGAAAATCGACACTTCTTAAAACGATTGCGGGTCTCGTCGCTCCGAGCGCGGGGACGGTCGAAGTCTTTGGCGTGGCGCCTCGGACGCTCGCGCCCGGAAGCATCGCCTACGTCCCGCAGATCGAAGCGGTCGATTGGAGTTTTCCCGCAAGCGTGGCCGATGTCGTTGCGATGGGACGCTATGCGCGCTTATGGCCGCTCGCACGTTTTTCGAAAGCCGATCGCGCTGCCGTCGATCATGCAATCGAAGCCCTGAATCTGGGAGACTTGCGCGACCGCCATATCTCGCAACTCTCCGGCGGACAACAACAGCGCGCGTTCGTCGCGCGCGCGATCGCCCAAGAACCGAAGCTCTTGCTCCTTGACGAACCGACGACGGGCGTCGACGCACAGACCGAAGAGAGCTTGCGGGAAGTCGTGCGCGGCCTCGTCGCGAGCGGGCTTCCCGTGCTCATGACGACGCACGATCTCGATCGCGCGAGCGAATGGTTCGATCGACTCGCCGTCGTCGATCGGCGCGTCCTCGCCGAGGGCGATCCGGAGACGGTCCTCAATTCCGGCGCTTACGCGGGTATTCGCGAGCACGCGCACGTGCACGGTCACGCACGCCTCGATCTCGTGGAAGATGCGCACGCCTAGTGGATTTTCTGCTCGCGCCATTTCAATACGAATATATGCAACGCGCGTTCGTCGCGGCGCTCGTCGTCGGAACGCTGTGCTCGACGATCGGCACGTATGTGGTGCTGCGGAAGCTTGCATTCATCGGCGACGGTATCGCGCACGCATCGTTTGCGGGGATCGTCGTCGCCTATCTGCGCGGCATCGACTATTATGCGGGCGCGATCGTCGTCGCGGTCCTTACGGCTCTCGGTATCGGCTTCGTGAATCGACGCGGCAAAGTCTCACTCGATACGGCGATCGGCGTGCTCTTCACGGGAGCTTTCGCACTCGGCGTTTTTCTTATGAGTCGCGCGCCGCGCTACAACGTCGACCTTTCGAGTTTTCTCTTCGGCAATATCCTCGGCGTCTCACGCGGCGATCTCGTGCTCATTCTCACTCTCGCGGCCGTCGTTACCGTTTCGCTCGCGTTTCTGTACCGCGCGCTCCTCTATACGTCGTTCGATCCCGTCGTCGCCGAAGCGAGCGGCATCAACGCCGCTTTCGTCGATTACGCGCTTTTGGTGCTGCTCGCGCTCACGATCATCATCTCGCTCGAGGCGGTGGGCATCGTACTCGTCGCAGCGCTTTTGGTTACTCCGGCGGCGACTGCATTTCAACTCACGCGACGGTTCACGACGATGCTCTGGCTTTCGGCGACGATCGGCGCGATTTCCGCCGTGGTGGGTCTGTACGCTTCGTACTATTTGCAGGCCGCGAGCGGTGCGACGATCGTTTTGCTCGCGACGATGGCGTTCTTCATCGCGATGGCGATCGGTCGCTTTCGTCGACGCACCACGGGTACCGCGCGTTAGCCGATCGGCTCGGGCTCGGCTTCGCGTAACACGCGATATTTTTCATGGCCGATCGGATCGAGATACCCCGCGCGAACGAGTGCGTCGAGGACCTCTGCGGTGAGGCCGCGTTCGTTTTTGTTCGGCATACCCGCCCATCTCATCGCGACGTATCCGAGATCGAGCGTCGCATCGGGAACGAGCAATTCGCGCAAGAATTTGATTCGGAGATTAAGTTTTTTCATCCGCGCCGCATGAGGCTCGAGCGCCCCAACGAACGTCGCGTTCGTGAGCGCGATTGGTTCGTCATGAACGAGTGTCGGCGCACCGAAGAGGAAAGCTTCGATCGCAGCTGAGGCGGCCTCGGCCGCCGGCGGTGCTTCGGCGAGAACGACGGGCTCCGGCTGCGGCTCCGGAACCGACACCGGTATCGACTCGGCCGCGGGCTCGGCAATCTCGGTCGGACCGAGTTCGGCGATTTCCGTTCCTTCCGTTTCGGGCTCGGATGGCGTGTCAACGAGCGACGCCTGCATCGGTGTCGGGAGCGCCATCTTCTCCGGAATGCGTGGCAACATCGGATCGCCGCCAACGAGACCCGGTGCGCGCGTCAAAAGAAAATCGGCGAGTCTCGGCAGCGCCTCACCGATGGCGACGAACAGCGTCTGCCACGGAACCGCATTGACGATCGGCGCGCGTGTCGTGAATGCCGCGAAAACGGCACGCGCGACATCGTAGGGCGACGCGGCGATCGAGGCGGGAGGGCCCGCGAATCCGACGCGCGTCATGAACTCCGTCGCGACGGCACCGGGATCGACGTACGTTACGGCTACGCCGTCGTTCGCGAGTTCGTTTCGCGCGACGCGGGAAAGGTTTCGTACGGCAGCTTTCGCGGGCGGGTAGGCACCGAGGGTCCCAACAGGAATGCGGGCGACGCCGCTTCCGAAGAAGATGACGAGGCCCCGCGACGCACGCAGCGCCGGCATCGCTTCGCGTGCGAGCGCGAGCGGCACGATGACATGCGTTTCCATCTGTTCGTACAGGGCTTCATCGTTTTGTTCGGTGATGCGGCCCACAGCGGTGCCGCCCGCGCAATTGACCAGCACGTCGATGCGGCCGAAGGTTTCGAGCGTCGCACGAACGATCCGGCGCGCGGCACCGGGCTCGCGCAGATCGAGGGCGAGCGTTTCGATGCGACCTGTCGCGGTAGCGAGAAGAGCCGCGAGCGCCTCGAGCCGCTCGGCGCGGCGCCCCACCGCGTAGACGTCCCATCCGGCGCGCACCGCGCGTTCGGTGAGGGCGCGGCCGATGCCGGACGACGCTCCGGTGATGATGGCAACGCGACGCTCGTTCACCGTGCGGGGGTTGCCCCGTTCGTGCGTGCGCTCCTTGCAGTTCGGCGCCGGTCGAGGTCGCATTCACGAGCCGCGCGAATCTCGTATCCATGGAGCAACCCCGCGTCGGCATCATCATGGGCAGCGTTTCGGATTTGGAGACGATGCGCGCCGCATCCACGACCCTCGCCGAACTGCTCGTCGTACACGAAATGCGCGTGGTCTCCGCGCATCGCACGCCGGATCTGCTCTTCGAGTATGCATCGACGGCGGCCGCACGCGGGCTGCGCGTCATCATCGCGGGCGCGGGCGGCGCCGCACACTTGCCGGGCATGGCTGCGGCGAAGACGCAGCTTCCGGTCATCGGAGTCCCGGTCCGCAGTGCGACGCTCGACGGCCTCGATTCGCTGCTTTCGATCGTGCAGATGCCCGCGGGTGTTCCCGTTGCGACGATGGCGATCGGCAACGCGACCAATGCCGCGCTGTTCGCAGCGCGCATCCTTGCGATCGCCGACGACGCGTTACTTCAGCGCCTGACCGACCGCTCTGCCGCAGCCGCAGCCGCCGTCGAAGCGATCCGCATTTAATCGCGATGCGCGATATCGAAACGATCGGCATCCTCGGCGGCGGCCAACTCGGTCGGATGCTCACGCTCGAAGCCAAACGCATGGGCTATCGTGTGGTGACGCTCGAACCGTTGCCGAACTCACCCTGCGGCCAGGTCGCCGACGAGCAGATCGTTGCTGCTTACGACGATTTGCGCGCGATCGGCGAACTCGGCGCGCGTTGCGACGTCGTCACGTACGAATTCGAAAATATTCCACTCGCGTCGGTGCGCGCGCTCGAAAATGACGGTCGGCTCGTTCGCCCAAGCGGCGACGTCCTGCGGATCGCGCAAGATCGTTTGCTCGAAAAAACGTTCGTGCGTGACGCGGGATGTACGGTCGCGCCGTTTGCCGGCGTGAGCGATGCGAGCGATCTCGAGCGTGCGATCGAGACGATCGGTTTTCCGGCAGTCGTCAAAACGACGCGCGGTGGCTACGACGGCAAGGGTCAGTGGGTCGTGCGCGATGTGGCCGATGCGCGTGCCGCGTTCGCCGAGGCAAACGGTGCGGTCCTCATCTTCGAATCGTTCGTCCCATTCGATTTGGAAGTCTCCGTGATCTGCGCGCGGGGGAGCGACGGAACGATCGTGAGTTTTCCCGTCACGGAAAATCAACACGATCATGGCGTGCTCGCAACGACGATCGTTCCCGCGCGCGTGAGCGACGAAATTGCGGCGCGCGTGAAATCGCAGGCCGTAACGGTCGGCGAGAAGCTCGGCATTATCGGGGCGTACTGCATCGAATTTTTCGTGATGGCCGATCAGATCTTCGTGAACGAGATCGCGCCGCGCGTGCACAATAGCGGCCACTACTCGCTCGATGCGACGCAGATCTCACAATACGAAGCACACGTTCGCGCGATCTGCGATCTCCCGCTCGTTACGCCGAAGCTCTTCGATGCCGCCGTGATGGTCAATATTCTCGGCACGAACTCGGGCGATCGGCTCGACGGCGTGCACGAGCTCCTCGCCGATCCCGATACGAAACTCCACGTGTATGGCAAACGACATGCGGCGTTGCGGCGCAAGATGGCGCACTTCACCGTGCTCGGCGACGATGTTGCAGCGGCACTGGCCAAAGCGGAGACGGCACGTGGTCTCTTATCGTGGCGCGCGCCGAGGTCGAATTAGCGCGCGTTCACCAGACGATGCCGGGCCCGCTGCGGAGCGTGCGCGGTTTGGGCGGCAGATCGGTGAAGCCCATCGGCCGATCCCAGTAATCGCGATCGCGCGCGGCGAGCGCGACATCGCTCGGTCGCGGTGGCACACGTAACGTTAGCGCACGGACGTACGCAGCCTCGTATCCATCGAGCATGCCTTCGAGTGAAAACTTCGTTTCGACATGGCGGCGACACGCGCGTCGATCGAGTGCTGCGAGATCCGAGACGCGAGCGACGGCCGTATCGACGGAGTCGCAGACGAAGCCCGTCTCACCATCGATGACGATCTCGGGAATCGAGCCCATGTCCGCGCCGAGCACGGGCGTGCCGCACGCCATCGCTTCGATCATCGTGAGCCCGAAGCGTTCGGGGCGTGTCGTCATGTGAACGAGTGCGAGCGCGCCACCGAGGAGCGCATCACGTGCATCGCGTTCGACGGCACCGACGAAGCGCACGCGATCGCCGTCGATGTGTGGCGCGACCATCGTTTTGAAGTACGCTTCGTCTTGCGGGATCGCCGCGATGACGAGCCGCACGCCCGCGCGTCGCGCGATCTCGATTGCGAGGTGCGTGCCTTTTTCGGGATGGAAGCGCCCGAGGAAGAGCAGATAGTCCCCCGGCGTCTCGACGAACGTAAACGCTGCAGGATCGATGCCGTTATAGGTCGTTGCGAGATAATCGAGGCCGGGGTCGCGGTCGCTCTCGCTGATCGAGCAATAAAAACTGCGGTGTGCCGCGGCATAATAGGCCGCAAGAATCGGCGGTGCAGAAAAGCCGTGGATCGTCGTGACGAGCGGCGGCGCCGCGGTCGCGAGCGCGTAGGTGAGCGGTTTCCAATCGAAGTTGTTGTGGATCAGATCGAACTCTGCGGCCCGTGCGAAACAGTGCGCGGTATGAAGCGCGCCATACACATCGCCATTGAGCGCGGGATCTTCGTTGAGACCGACGGGGACGACCGAAGCGATACGCACCGGCGTCGTCGAGTTACCCGACGCAAAAAGCGTTACATCGCATCCGCGCCGCGCCATCCCGGTCGCAACGTCGTGCGCGATCTGCTCCCACGGGCCGTACCCTCGGGGTGGCGTGGGCCATGATATCGGGGCCAAAATCGCGAGTCGCATTCCACGAAGCATCGACGGTTGCGATTCTGCGCTTGGCGTTGGATCGGTGCGGACGTTCATGCTAGGTCGATGCGAGCGCGAGAGCCCCGACGATCGCGCCCGCTTTGATGACCGCGATCGGCGCGCGGTAGGGCCGCGCGTCGCCGTCGATTTCAGAACGAAGCAGAACGAGATCGGCCACGTTGCCAACGCCGAGCTTCCCACGGTCGATCGCCAAGAGATCCGCACCCGCAACCGTCGCGGTCCGTAGCGCTTGGCGCGCGGACATACCGAGCATCGATTGCATGAGTTCGAGTTCGTATGCGTAGGCGTCGTGTGCGTTGAATGGCGTGCCCGCATCGGATCCGCCCGCAAATTTTACGCCCGCAGCGAGCGCTTTCTTCAGATTCGTCGCGGCATGTTCGGCGATATCGCGCGCTTTGCGAAGGACGAAATCGGGCATACCCGCGTTCTCGCCGCTTTCGACGATGCATCGAATCGCTGCAAGCGTCGGGACGAGATACGCGTCGTGTTCGAGGAAGAGCGCGATGCCCTCGTCGTCGACGAGATGGCCGTGCTCGATCGAATCGATGCCCGCGCGCAAGGCGTTGCGAATTCCGCCCGCACCGATCGCGTGTGCGGCGCAGCGCATGCCGTGTTTGTGCGCTTCCGTGATGCCGCTGCGCAGCTCGTCTTCGTCGAGCTGTTCGATCCCGGGCACGGCGCCTTTCGTGAGCACGCCGCCCGTCGCGATGAATTTTATGCAATCGGCGCCGTCTCTACGTTGTTCGCGCACGGCGATGCGCACGTCGAGTTCACCATCGGCTTGACGGCCGACGAACCAGCCGTGTCCGCCCGTCATACAAACCGCACGGCCCGCGGCGAGCACGGTCGGCCCGGGGATGCGACCGGCTGCGACGGCGTCGCGCACGTCGATCGCGAGATTCTCGGTGCTACCGAGATCGCGCACCGTCGTCACGCCGCTATACACGGTCTTGCGAGCGTTTTCCGCACATGCGAGTGCGCGTTGCGTCGGCGTCGTAAGCACGAAGACACTCGTCGTCTGCGCTTCGCCGCTCATCTCGAGATGGACGTGCGCGTTGATGAGCCCGGGTACGACGCACGGTGCCTCGATCGTGCGCACACCCGTGGGGATCACCGTCGCGCCATCGCCCACGTGCGTGATGCGCTCCCCCGCAACGAGCATGACGCCATTGCGTTTGGGTTCGCCGAGATGATCGTGCAACGTGCCGAAGCGAATCGCGAGCGTGGGTGTGGCGGAAGCGTCGTATGAGATTAGCGTTCTCCGATGATGACGTCGGTGCGATAGTGCATGGTGACGTGGCCGCTGTTGTCGGCGAACCGTTCGATGAGCGCGTCGAGCTCGCGGATCGTCGCGTCGAGATTGGGCCCACCGCGTGGAGCGTATGATGCGCTCCGAACGCGGCCGATGAGGCCGATCCGATCGAGGCGTTGGTCGTTTGGAAATTGGAGCACGCGAACGCGTGAGAAGCCGGCGTCGTTCAAGAGGTCGACGAGCGCGTCGTTGTGGAAATTGGAGCCCACAATCGGCGAATCTCCTGGGTAGCGCTGTTCGATCGCGCGGACCTCGCGCGTAAAGGCATCGTTCTTCGTATCGCGTTCGTTCCAAACGAGCCCGACGCGCCCAGTGGAACGAAGGAGCCGAGCGAATTCATCGAGGGCGTTGCGGTTGGTAAACCAATGAAATGCCTGAAATGCCGTTACGAGATCGGCGCTCGTCGATGGAAGGCCCGTTGCGTTCGCTCGTCCCGGGCGTGCATCGACGCCGCGGGATGCCGCGATCGCGCGCATCTCGTCGTTCGGCTCGATCGCGATCACGCGCGCACCGCTACGCATCAGCGCTCGCGATGATATGCCCGTTCCCGCTCCGACGTCGACGACGTCGGCTTCGGGCTCGAGGCCCGCGAGCAACGCTTCGATCGCGCGTGCGGGATAGCGCGGACGAAAACGATCGTATGCTGCCGCGAGACCGGTAAAGCGATCTGCCGCCTCGAGCGCCAGCTCAAAGTAAGCGTGGCGCGTCGTGCTCGGATCGACGTCACTCACGTCGCGATGACCGGCGAGACGTCGGTCGCTTCGAGGTTGCCTACGGCTTCGCTCTCGTCGTCGCCGCGCGTTCGGCCGAGCACGGCATCGATGACATCGAAGCAGCGATCGATTTCATCGGTCGTGTTGTATTGTGCGAAACTCAAACGCACGGCACGTCCCTGCGCTTCCGGCGCGAGCGCCTGCATGAGACGTGGCGCGTAGTAATCGCCGCTGCGCCCTTCGATCTGCGCGACATCGAAACGTTCGGCGAGTTCGTCGGTCGCGATACCGGGCACGTTGAATGCGAAGACGGGTAGCCGCGCGAGGTGCGTCGGCCGACCGTAGAGTTTGACGTGCGGTGCGCGAAGTGCGAAGCCATCGCGCGCGTACCGCGAGAGTTCGAATTCGTGCTTGGCGACGATCTCGAGTGCGAGGCGCGGTGTTGCGGCGATATCGCGAAAGTACGCCATCGTTCCGAGCCAGCCCGCGAGCGCTTCGTGACTCTGCGTGCCGACTTCGAGCGTCCAGTAACGCGCATCACCACCGGGAACGTGGTCGTCGTCGGCGCGGACGTAGCGCTCGAATGCGAATTCACTCGCAACCCAAAATCCGAGATGCGGTGCGTACATTTTGTATGCGGAGAAGAAGATAAAATCGATCGCAGGATCGATGGTCACCGCGAAATGTGGAAACGCCTGGACGCCGTCCACGACGACGATCGCACGTGCGGCCTTCGCATCGCGCGCGAGCCGCGCGACATCGAAAACGGTTCCCGTCGCGTTGGATGCCCAGGGCAGTGCGACGAGGCGCGGACCGCGCGCGAGATACGCCGCGTACTTCGCCTCATCGAGATCGCCATGCGCGTCGACGGGAACCACGTCGACTTGTGCCCCGAATCGACGCAACCATAGCCACGGCGCGACGTTGGCTTCGTGATCGGCGGCCGTCACCACGATACGATCGCCGCGTTCGATCGTGCTCGCGAGCAGGCGCGCGAAATTCATTGCAAGCGAAGTTGCGTTGAGGCCGATGCCGACGCGAGCGACGGGCACATCGACGAGCGCGGCAAACTCGACCTTCGCCTCTGCGACGAGATCGCTGGTCGCGCGCGTACGTGCGAAGATCCCGCCTTTTTGTGCGTAATCGTACGTGAGATAGCGCTGCATGCGTTCGAGCGTCACGTCGGGGAGTTGTGCGCCCGCAGCGTTATCGGCGAGGATGCGGCCGTGCGCGCGCGCGGCCATGACGGCGGGGAAACGGTCGCCGTTCACGCTCGCGCGGCTGCGGCTTCGAGCGCGCGATAGGCCCGCGAGACGGGTTCGCGGCCGATGGCACCGGCGAGGAAACGCGACGCGGCACGCACGCCGTCGAGCGAGACGCCGGTCTCGATGCCCATGCCGTCGAGCATGTAGAGCAGATCTTCCGTCGCGAGATTTCCCGTCGCTCCCGGCGCGTACGGACAGCCGCCGAGGCCGCCTGCCGATGAATCGAAGATCGAGATCTTCATCTGCAAGGCCGCGACGACATTGGCGAGTGCGGTGCCGCGTGTATCGTGGAAGTGCATCGCGAGTCGTTCGACGGGCATATGCGCCTGCAACGCACCCGCGACCTCGACGACGTCGCGCGGCGTCGCAACGCCGATCGTATCGCCGATCGAGATCTCGTCGACGCCGAGTTCGGCGAGCGCACTCGCAACGCGCACGACCGCTTCGACGGAGACGTCACCTTCGTAGGGGCAACCGAACGCCGTCGAAACGTACGCGCGCACCCACATGCCTTCGCGACGCGCGTCGCGCACGACCGTCGCGAACGTTTTGAGCGATTCGTAGATGGTCATGTTGATGTTGCGTTTGGTGAATGATTCCGAAGCCGCAGTAAAGACGGCGACGGCGCGCATGCCGGCGGCGCGGTCCAGGATCTGCACGGCCTGCTCGAACAGCACGCGCCCGGCGTCGGTCAGGCGCGCGGGGCGGCTGCCGCGCTCGATCAGGGTGACGCCCAACTCCGCCTCCAACTGCTGGATTTGGCGGCTGAGCGGGGGTTGGGCGATGCGGAGCCGGGCGGCGGCGCGGGTGAAGCTGCCTTCCTCGGCGACGGCGACGAAGCTGCGGAGGTGGCGGAGTTCCAAGCGATACCTTTCCGGCATGATCCGAGACCGCGCGTATCTTGGACGGCGCTGGCGGGATGATGCATGTTCGACCACAATCGAGCCAGGCCCGGTGAGGTCCGGCAGACAGACGGGGAGTGTCCAGATGACCAACGGTTACACGCTGACACGCCGTGCCGCCCTGGCCGGGCTTGCCGCG
>ENA-OFDM01000372-OFDM01000372.1-metagenomes-genome-assembly--contig:-NODE-372-length-19908-cov-2.626001_pt1 | contig 19908 bp, 14 predicted proteins | sample MGYA00153385_OFDM01 | MGnify analysis MGYA00153385
GGCCGCGCACCCAATGGGCGGGCGGGAGCGGCCAGGGCACAAGTGATGGCATGGTGGCGTGGTGGCGTGGTCGCGTGGTCGCGTGGTCGCGCCAGGCGCTCACGAGCGAGGTGTAGGGAGCTTCGCGGCGAAGCAGAGCACCGCGGCCTTCCCGGTCGACGCTGTCATAGTCGGCAAGGATGTCGCTTTTGCATTTAGCGTTGTGTAAACGTCGGCGTGCACATTCTGGGACCTGGGATCGGGGACTTCGGTGATTGTTACAACCTGCCCTGTCCGGGCGGGCTCTGTTCACGGTGAGGTTGCAATGAGGGGAATCCCTTCCCGCCTTCTGCGGCACTAATCGGGATAGTCCCAGTGCCTCAAACAAAGTTGACAGTGAGGGGTGCTGTGTACAATTTTCTCGTGGGGGTGGTTCGGTGCTTCGCGATCGGATCTTCTTACCTGATCCGTACACAACGCTCACTCTTCGGTAACACTCGCCTGCTTAACTCGTCGCATGACCGAAAGTGCCCTTCCCCACTTCTACGCAGGAAGCGGAGTGCCACTCGTCGTCGTGCCAGGGCTCTCGGGCCGAACGGGCGCCCCTTCGCGACTCAAGGTGTGGATGGACCGAAAGGCGATCGCCGACTTCATCGCCGATCGTAAGGTATTCAGCATTGATCGACCGTATGACCTCGACCCGGGCGCAACGATCGCCGATCTGGCCGCGGAATATGCGAGGACTCTCACGTCCCTGTTCGACGAACCGGTCGACATTCTGGGCATCTCCTCCGGAGGAACGATCGCCCTCCAACTCGCTGCCGACTTTCCCGAACTGGTGAGAAGACTCGTGCTCGTGTCATCCGCCCACCGGCTCAGCGATCGGGGACGCAAAACTCAGCGCACGGTCGCAGCGCTGCTGCGGGCGGGACGCGATCGACGGGCCGCTGCGGTCTTCTTCGGCAACACCGGCGCCACCTCGTTCGAAAATATGCTCCGGTCGATCGCCGGCCTGATCGCTCCCCGCGCCATCATCGGACGTCGCGACCTCGACCTGCTCGTCATCCTCGACGCCGAGGATGACTTCGATCTCGACGAGCGCCTCGAGTCCATCGAGGTACGCACGCTGATCGCTGGCGGCGAATTCGACAGGTTCTATTCGTCGGCCCTGTTCGAGCACACCTCAGAGCGCATGCCGAACGCGCAATTGAGCGTGCACGCGGGAGGCGGCCACCTGGGCACGCACGGCAATCCACGACTCGTGCGTGAGATCCTGACATTTCTCGAGGCGGCATAGAGCAGCTCAGAATTCACCGTCGGCCGGCCGGTTGCTTCTGCTGCGGGCGGCCCTCCTCGTGTGGCCGCAGCGACGTCGCCGCTTCGTCGCGCACCGCCGACGACACTGCCTCAAGCAGCGGCGATGCCAGGTTCCACCGCTGCCAGTACAGCGGCACATCGACCGGATGCCTGCTCCATCGCCTTCACCCGCTGGGACACAGCCGAGGGCGTTACGTGCAGTTGCGATGCGGCCGCTTCGAATGCGTTCGTGCTTCGGCTCGGCATGGGGGGACGCGCACCCGAATCATCGCCCCGATGGTCGCGATCTGCGCGCTCTCCGATGCCGCTCTCATCCTCGCCGGAGTGCTTGGTCTCGGAGCGCTCATCACCGCTGCGCCAGTCGCGCTCGTCGTCAGCCGCGTGCTTGGGGCCGGGTTCCTCATTGTCTACGGGGTTCTCGCCGCGCGCCTGGCCATCCGCCCCGGCGCACTGGGATCCCAGGCGCCTTCAGGAAGCACCGACCTGAGGGTCGCGGTGACCACGGTTCTCGCCCTCACCTGGCTCGTCCCCGACGTCTCTCTCGACACCGTGCTCTTCCTGGGTTCGGTCGGCTCGCAGCAGGGGACATCCGAGCGCTGGTGGTGGGTCGGTGGCGCCGTCACCGCCAGCGCCCTCTGGTCCGGAGGGCTCGGATTCGGGGCGCGTCTGTTGCGCCCGGTGTTCGCCCGTCCCGTGGCCTGGCAGGTGCTCGACGCACTGATCGCGGTCGTGATGATCACCCTCGGGCTCCGGCTCGCGCTCGGCCAGTGACGGATGCTGGGTGGCCAGTGTCGCCCGTACGCGCCAGAATAGGCGCATGTGCGGACGCTTTGCGATGGACAAGAGCACCGACGACCTGATCGAAGAATTCGTCGCGGTCGGCGGCGACTTCCGCGACTGGCGGCCGGGATGGAACATTCGCCCGACCGATCCCGTGGCCGTCGTGCTCGAGTCGATGAAAGACGGCCACGAGCCCATGCGCCGACTTGAGCTCGCCCGCTGGTCGCTCACGCCCGCCTGGTCGAAGACGTTGAAGATGAAGGTGCCCACCTTCAACGCGCGCAGCGAAGGAATCACCGAGAAGGCCTCCTACAGGGCATCCATCCGATCGAAGCGCGCCCTGATCCCCGCCGCCGGCTACTACGAATGGCAGACCGACCCGGCCACGAAGAAGAAGACGCCGTTCTACCTGCGAGCTCCCGAGGGCGAAATGATGGCCTTCGCTGGCATTTATTCGTGGTGGAAGGATCACTCCCTGCCCGACGACGACCCGCGAGTGTGGACACTCACGACCACGATCCTCACCGCGGACTCCGTGCACACCCTCGATCACATTCACGACCGCAATCCAGTTCCGCTCCCCCGCGCGTTCTGGAACGACTGGCTCGACCCGCGCATCGAGGGCACCCAGGACTTCGTGGATGCCGCCGTCGCCGCCGCCGTTCCGGTGGCAGAGTCCCTCGAGATCTTGGAGCTCAATGCGGTGACAGATGAAGAGCCGACGCCGAAGGCCTGACCCGGTATCTCTTCGCCTTCGGACTACTCGCTGTGGTTGATCTGTTCAGGCCTGAGCGGGCTACTCGCGAGACTGCGTGCATGATCAGGGGCACCCGCGGGTAACGCTCTGCGCATCGTCTCGTCTCGTCTCGCGCGAATAGTTACGTCTCGCGCATCGTCACGTCTCGCGCCGGAATGCCCGGATCAGCGCAACGGTGACGAAAACCGCCCCCGCCAGGCCGAGCAGCAGCGCCGTCGGGTCAGGCCCCTGCGTACAGCTGCTCGCGGCAGCATCCGCTGAATCTTGGCACGAACCGGTCCGGAACCCGAAAATGAGCGCCAGGCTCAGCGGTGCGGCGATCACCGCTGCGATGAGCCAGCCAACGTGTACCCGCGATCGTGATCTCACCCACGCAGCATTGCACCGTCACTGTGTACCGTCAACGTGAGAGATCGAGAATCTTCCTCAGGACTCTTACTCAGTAACGAGGAGATTTTCGATGAAGGCCGTTCACCTCTGGGGCGCGACTACCGCTTCCCGGTGAGCGACTTCTTTGTCAGCGACTTCTTTGTCAGCGACTTCTCTGGCACCGGCTCGATACCAGCCGCGCGGCGAACGCGGAAGTACTCCGCCGCCTCGTCCTGCCGCGCACGCTCAGCTCCCGACGCGATCGCGGCGCGCACATGCTCCGGCTCAAAGCCGAAGGCATTCACGAGATCGAGCGCGTGCGGACGCAGCCGCGGAAGCAGGCGATCGTCGATGTAGTCGGTAATCGCCGCGGCACGCTGGGCAGAGAGGCGGCCGTTGATGAGGTACCAGGCGAGGTTCTTTTCGATCAGAGTGAATCCGAACAGGTCGCGAAGCCAGGTGAGCACCTCGACCGTCTTGGCATCGGTGACGCCCTCGAGCGCCTCGGTGAAGGCCTCCCACTGCAGCAGTTCTGCGTGAGCAAAAGCCGCTTCGATGAGCTCGTTCTGGTTGGCGTTGAAGAGCGCGGCCGCTTCGATCGGGGAGGCCTTCTGCGCAGCGCGCAGGCGCCCCGCGAGAGAAGCGACCATCGTCTGCACTCGATCCGTAAGCAGTTGGCGCTGGGATGCCGCGTCCCGCACGAACCCGACCGACCGGGCCGTCGAGCCGAAGTCCGCCACCGTCTGCACGAGTTTGCGAAGGCCGGAGCGATTGACGGCCGCGTCGCCCACCTGCCCGGCGACGTAGCCGGCCAGAGCGCCCGCATCCGCATTCCTGAATTTACGGGAGTAGTCACTCAGCAGGCGCTTGGCGACGAGCTGAAGAAGCACGTTGTTGTCTCCCTCGAAGGTCACGTAGATATCGAGGTCGGCGCGCAGTTGAGTGAGACGGTTCTCGGCAAGGAATCCGGCGCCCCCGCACGCTTCCCTCGCCTCCTGGATGATCTCGAGCGCGTTCCAGGTGCTGAGCGGCTTCAGGGCCGCGGCGAGGGTCTCGAGATCTTCGCGGTCGGCATCGGTTGCCCGCGCGCCGGAGAAGACACCATCGAAAGCGGTGAGCAGCTTCTCGTGCGCAAAGGACATCGCGTAGGTCGTGGCCAGCTTCGGTAGCAGCCGACGTTGGTGACGCTGGTAGTCGAGGATCACCTCTTCCTTCGTGGGGTCGGCGGCGGTGAACTGGCGGCGTTGCGATCCGTAGGTAATGGCGATGAAGAGGGCGAGCTTAGAGGCGACGACGGATGCCCCATCGAGCGAGACCCGGCCCTGCACGAGCGTGCCGATCATGGTGAAGAAGCGACGTCCGGGACTGGCGATAGCCGAACTGTAGGTGCCATCTGCGGCGACGTCACCGTATCGGTTGAGCAGGTTCTCTCTTGGCACCCGCACGCCGTCGAAATGCAGCCGACCGTTGTCGATGCCATTGAGGCCACCCTTGAGCCCATCATCCTCGCCGCCGATGTTGGGCAGGAAACCGTGGGCGTCACGGATCGGCACGTAGAAGGCGTGCACTCCGTGGGTGACGCCCTTCGTCACCAGCTGCGCGAAGACGACGGCGGCGGTGCCGTGCAGGGCGGCGTTACCGAGGTAGTCCTTCCAGGCGGCGCGGAACGGGGTATCGATCACGAACTCCTCGGTGGCCTCGTCGTAGGTCGCGGTGGTGCCGATAGCTGCGACATCCGATCCGTGACCGGTCTCGGTCATCGCGAAGGCGCCGGGTACCTCGAGGTTCATGATGCCGGGCAGAAACCTCTCGTGGTGGCGCTGAGTGCCGAGGTGCAGCACCGCTGCGCCGAAGAGGCCCCACTGCACGCCAGACTTGATCTGGAGAGATGGATCGGCGGTGACAATCTCCTCGAAGGCGGCGATGTTGGCCCCGTGGTTGTCTTCACCGCCGAGGGCGGTCGGGAAGGCTTTGAGCACAGAACCGGCGTCGGCGAGGAGCCTCAGCTGACCGAGCACGCGCTCGCGCTGGTCGTCGAGGTTGAGGCTGTCATCGCGATGGAACGCGGCGCCCTTCATGAGCATGCGGGACTCGCGACGCGCATCCGCCCAGGTGCCAAGGAGGTACTCCCCCAGCAAGGCGGTATCGATGCTGCCTGGCGTCGTGGGGGTTGATGCGACGGTGAGCAGGGTTGGCACGGTGACTCGGTCAACGAGGTTGGTCATGGTGAATCGTCTTTTCCGTAGGAGGTCTCTCTCGACGTTACGAGCGGGTGCGAAGTCCGCAAAAGAGGTGGTGCAGCCCGCACGAAAGGCTCGGCTGCTGAAAGGTATCCGTTGTAGACATCCACAGTAAGCAGTGCCCAGGGAATGCGAACACCTACTACGCGGTTCTGGATATTATGCCTACCATCACACTGACCACGGATGCCTTCGAAGACACTGTCTCCTCCTCCGGAATCACCCTTGTCGACTTCTGGGCCGAGTGGTGCGGTCCGTGCAAAATGTTCGCGCCAATCTACGAGGCCGCAAGCGAGAAGAACCCCGACATCATCTTTGGCAAGGTCGATACCGAGGCCGAGCGGGCCCTCGCCAGCGCCGCGGGTATCACTTCGATCCCGACGCTGATGGCGTTCCGCGACGGCATCCTGGTGTTCTCGCAGCCCGGCGCACTGCCCGCCCCCGCACTCGACCAGATCATCACTGCGGTGAAGAGCCTCGACATGGTCGAGGTGCAGAAGAAGGTCACCGAGCAGGAATCTACCGCGGCGGCCTCGCAGCGCGCTTCGGAGTAGGGGCGGAGGCTTCTCGCTTGCTGCGCATCGTCCTCGGTGCGCGCCCGTTCACGTTCCGGCGCTCGTTTCTGTGCGAAATGCAGGAACCAGCGTGACCAGTGTGACGGATGAGCCACTCCCACCCCACCAGTAACGCTGGCTCCTGCATTTCGAACCGGGACCGCGCGCGGGCGGCGGTGCGCCAGGACCGTGCGCGCTTATGGCAACGTCATCGCCGCGCCCAATCCCCCCACGAGTTCTGTGCGAAATGCAGGATCCAGTGTGACGGATGTGACGGATGGGCCACTCCCACCCCACCAGTAACGCCGGTTCCTGCATTTCGAACCAGGGACCGTGCGCGGGCGGGCGGGATTGGCGGGACGCGAAAGGACGCTCAGCGGAGGTGCGGGCAGCGGCGCTCAGGACGCTCAGCGGAGGTGCGGGCAGCGGCGCTCCGGACGCTCAGCAGGATGCCGCACTGCGCACTAATCAGTGTCCCAGCGGCCAACCGCGGTGGCGTGGATGATCGCGAGGAGTTCAGCTCGCAACCTGACGTTGTCGGCGATGCTGGGAAACAGGTCGGCCTCGAGAGTGCGGGCCGAATCCCATGCCGCCTCCCCGGTCGGCGTGCGTGTGACCACGTGGCGACGACCGTCGTCGGGATGCTTCTGACGAGCGATATAGCCCTGGCGTTCGAGCCCTTCGAGGGTGCGTGACATCGTCTGCGCCTCAACCCTCGCCACTTTCGCCAACTCGGCCTGGCTGAGGGCACCCGCGCCGAGTACGTGCAGCACGATCAGACCGGCGTGGGAGAGCCCGAGCTGTTCCAGCGCCTCGACCCAGGAGTGCTCGACCAGGCGCGCCGCGGTTGACAGCAGCCGACCCGTTGGCCAGCCGTGCATTCCGACCGGCTCCGTCATCGCGTCACCGCTTCCATAATTCCCCGATCGGGCTATCGTGAATTACTAAGCTAGCTGATGAATTAGGGAGTACCCCGTGGATGAGACCCGTGACACCCTGCGACAGGCCGTCGTGCTGGTCAGCGCCATCATCGCTGTGGTCGGTGCCTTCATCGGATCCGGGGCTGCGGGAGGAACGCCGATCCAGAATGCGGCCGGCGGCGCTCTCGCGGCGGATGCCACCCCCATCGCCCCCGGCGGGCCCGCCTTCGCAATTTGGACTCCCATCTATGTCGGTCTCCTGGCCTACGCGGTCTGGCAGTCACTACCGAAGCAGCGGACCGACGAACGTCAACGGCGACTCGGCTACCCGATCGCGGCATCCCTGATTCTGAACGCAACCTGGATCCTCAGCATCCAGTTCGGCTTCCTCGCCGCGAGCGTGCCGATCATCGCCGCCCTTCTCGTGGTGCTGATCTGGGCCTTCCGCATTACGCTCGACACCCGCCCGAAGAATGTCGTCGAAACGATCGTCGCTGACGGCACCGTCGGGCTCTATCTCGGCTGGGTCTGTGTGGCGACGGCCGCCAATGTAACCGCTTTACTCGTGGCTGCCGGCTTCCGTGGCTTCGGACTGGGAGCGGATGCCTGGGCTGTGCTGATTGTGTCGGTTGCCGGTCTCGTCGGGGTGCTTGTCGCCATTCGCGGAAACGGTCGACTCGCACCGGCCGTCTCTCTCTCCTGGGGGCTCGCCTGGGTCGCCGTCGCGCGGCTCACAGGCGATCTGCTTTCGGCGCCCGCTGCGATCGCCGCCATGGTCGCGGTCGCCGCAGTGATCGCGGTCACGATCACTCTGCGCATCCGCAACCGATCCCCGAGAGCGGTCGTCGCGTGAGCGAAGTCGCCGCGGGATCCTCCCGCCGGCGGTGGGCGGGGCTCGTCTTCATCAGTATCGCGGTCGCGCTGATCATCGTCGACTCGACGATCGTGAATGTGTCGATTCCGTCGATCATCAAGGATCTCGCCATCAACTCCACCCAGGTGCAGTGGGTGCAGGAGAGCTACACACTCGTTTTCGCCGCGTTGCTCTTGGTGTTCGGCACCCTCGCTGACCGCTTCGGGCGACGCAGGATGCTCATTATCGGCGTCATAATCTTTGCGCTCGCGTCGATTCTGGCCGCGTTCGCGCAGACCGGCGAGCTGCTCATCGGTGCTCGCGTCATCCAGGGCATCGGTGGCGCGATGGTGCTTCCGACCACGCTATCGATCATCAACGCGACCTTTCGTGGCCGGGACCGCGGCATCGCATTCGCGGTCTGGGGCTCCACAATAGGCGGGATGGTAGCCGTCGGCCCACTGCTCGGCGGCTGGCTCACCACCTACTTCTCCTGGCGCTGGGCATTCGGTATCAACATCCCCCTTGGCATCCTGATCATCGTCGGCACTCTGCTCTTCGTGATCGAATCGCGGGATGCCACGGATGCGCGCCGCATCGACGTCGTGGGCGCCGTCCTCTCGATTGTGACCAGTGCGTCGCTCGTTTTCGGACTCATCGAGGGGCGGACGTATGGCTGGTGGCTGGTGAACAAACCACTGAAGCTCGGCGACTGGATTTGGCCCTTCGACCTGTCCATCATCCCTCTCACGTTCACCGTCACGATCGTGGCCGGGGCGGCATTCGTGATGTGGGGCGTCTATCGCCAGCGCAACGGCAAGACCACCCTGCTGGCATTCAGCCTCTTTCGTATCGCCTCATTCCGCAACGGCAACATCGCCGCCCTGATCGTGTCGCTCGGTGAGTTCGGCATCATCCTCTCCCTGCCGCTGTGGCTCCAAAACGTGCTGGGCTACGACGCACTGCAAACCGGATTCGTGCTGCTCGCCCTCGCTATCGGCTCCTTCGTCGCCAGCGGGTTCGCTGGTGCCTTCGGCAACCGGGTCTCGCCCGTCACGATCGTACGGGTCGGGCTCGTCGCAGAGATCATCGGCGTCACTGGCCTGGGTTTCGTCATCTCGGCGAGCGCCACCTGGCTCGTGATCGTGCCGTTCCTCTTCGTCTACGGGTTCGGCGTCGGCCTCGCCACAGCCCAGCTCACCGGTGTGGTGCTCAAGGACGTTCCGATCGCAGCGAGCGGCCAGGGCTCCGGCACCTCGAGCACGGCCCGCCAGATCGGGTCGGCACTGGGTATCGCTATTCTCGGAACGATCCTGTTCACCTCGGCGGGCACCGCCCTCGACGCCCGGCTCAGTAACCTGCCGGATGCCGTGCGCACGCAGGTGGTCAACGCCGTGGTCGATAGTGCCGGGGCCGCAATCCCGGGCCTCGAGAAGCAGGATGCGGCGATCGCGGCGGATGCCCGCATCGCTTTCAGCGATGCCACGCGATTCGCTGCCTTCTCTGCTGCGGGCTTTTTAGTGCTGGGATTCCTCGCGACTCTGCGCCTCAGCGGGGTGTCCCGCAATCGCGAGGAGGAACTCGCGGCCGCGACCCCGACGAATCCCCGGAAGGAAGGGTCTGGCCGAGAAATCACCTGACATGACCTGTCACGGTGGCTTACGACAGAGCTCCGGTTGCAAGAGCTTCCGCAGGGAGAATGTTGAAGTGACTCGCAATATGTAACCATAATGGGGGTCAACCCGAACCCGCGTTTAGCGGTATGTTTTCGGTAAGACCTCACGCAAGTGGGGCATACCCGCATTGAGAGACACTCCCGACTGTCTTTCCCACGCGTCGACTACCCGGTCCTCTCGTCTGTTGTTTGTTGTGTCGCCCGCTACCCGGCGGATCTCATACGCGGTCCCTGTATAACCCGAAGCACTACAGGAAAATACCCGATGAATGGCATAACGGTCCCCCGAGCCGAAAAGCAGTACTCAACCCGGCGTACGCCCCGCCCGCGCTCCCTCCCCGCGCCCGAACGGATGCTCCCGCGCACGCTCTCCGGAGTTGCTTGGGCACGCGCCTACCGAACGCGCCTTCGCGTGACTGACACGATCGTCGTTGTTGTCGCCGTCGCCGTCGGCTACATCGAGCGACTCGTGTTCGAGCCGAAGCTGTTCACCGAGAGTGGTTCGCTCCTGCGGTTCGGACTCGGCTCCATGCTCGTCATCGCGCTCTGGGCCATCAGCCTAGACGTGTTCCGTTCGCGCGACCTCAGGGTCGTAGGGATCGGCCAGGACGAGTACAGGCGGATCGTGGCGGCCTGTTTTACCTTCTTCGGCATCCTCGCCATCGTGTTTGTCGTCTGCGGGATCATGAGCGCGCAATGGTTCTTCATCGCCGCCGCACCGCTCGGCACGATCGGCCTTCTCGTGAGCCGCTGGTATTGGCGCAAGTGGCTCATCTATCAGCGCGCGTTCGGACACTTCCTGTCACGCGTGGTTGTCGTCGGCAAGCGCAAGGATGTGATCAAGGTCATCCGCCAGATCAATCGCAACTCTGGCGCGACCTATTCGGTGGTCGGCGCGGTTATCGCCAAGACCGACACGGACTCGGACTCGGACGACGAAGTCCTGCGGGACATCCACGTCCACCGGGGACTCGATCAGGTGGCTGACTTTGCCAGCACGATTGAATGCGACGGAATAGTCGTCGCCGGGCAGCCGACGCGCAGGGGCGACTACATCCAGGACCTCGCCTGGGAGCTCGAGGGCAAGTCACTCGAGCTGATCCTCGCGACGAGCCTGGCGAACGTGGCCGGCCCACGGATCCACTTTCGCCCGGTTGACGGCTTGCCACTGCTGCACGTCGAAATTCCGCAGTTCGACGGAGGAAAGCACGTGGCCAAGCGGGTCATGGACATCGTGCTCGCGGGAATCGCGCTGGCGGTACTCTTCCCCGTCCTGGTGGTTATTGGCATACTTGTGCACCTGGAAAGCGATGGCCCCGCGCTCTTCACGCAGCAACGGGTCGGGCGAAATGGCCAGCCTTTCCAGATCTACAAGTTCCGTTCGATGACCGCTGATGCCCCCGAGCGCCTCGCCGAGCTGCGCGACGCCAACGAGGGCAGCGGTGTTCTGTTCAAGCTCAAGAATGATCCTCGTGTGACGAAGCTCGGGCGCGTGCTGCGCAAGTACTCGCTCGACGAACTGCCGCAGATCTGGAACGTGCTGATCGGCGATATGAGCCTTGTCGGCCCCCGCCCACCGCTTCCCGTCGAAGTTGAGGAGTATGAGGATCGAGTGCGCCGTCGCCTTTACATTAAGCCCGGACTGACCGGAATGTGGCAGATCAACGGCCGCTCAACCCTCAGCTGGGAAGACAGCGTGCGACTCGACCTCTACTACGTGGAGAACTGGTCTGTTGTCGGCGACCTGATGATCATGTGGCGCACCGTTCGAGTCCTCATTGCACCGGTCGGAGCATACTGAATCCCGGCACGGCTGGCAGGGAAACTACTGTGGCTGTTGTGCGCACAATACTGATCGCAAATCCATCAGCCGACGTTTACGGTTCCGACCTCCAGATGCTGGAAAGCGTCTCGGCGATGGTGGGGCAGGGATGGCGCGTGGTTGTAGCTCTCCCAGCCGGAGGCCGACTCGTTCCCCTGCTTGAAGCCCGTGGCGGTGAGGTTCATATCGTCGACTTCCCGGTCCTTCGGCGTGCAAACGCTTCCGTTCGCGGAGTGCTCGCGCTTGCGCGCGATGGCATGCGGGCTCTGGGAAGAATGCGCGCGGAGATGAAGGCGACCGGCGCGGACGTCGTGTACGTCAACACGGTTACACTGCCATGGTGGATTCTGGCGGGAAGACTTGGTCGCCAAAAAGTAATCGTGCACGTTCATGAGGCGGAAACGGAAGATAGGCGCGCGGTGCGCTTCGCCCTTAACTTTCCCCTACTGTTCGCAAACGCACTCATTGTTATCAGTCGGTCAACCCGGGACGCGACCACGGGATCGGTCCCCGGGCTCCGCGGTCGCTCAAACCTCATCTACAACGGCGTTGACAGGCCCCCGGCGCCAACCATTCGTCGCGAGATATCCCCGGGCGGTCCGGTTCACTTAGCTATTGTTTGCCGTCTCTCGCCTCGAAAGGCTCCCGATATTGCCATTGAGGCCGTCGCGATCCTCAGGGACAGGGGAATCGATACTCGCCTCGACATTTGTGGAACTCCTTTCGAAGGCTACGAGTGGTTCGAGACCTCACTTCGCGATCGGGCCGCGCGTGCCGACGTTGCGGGGAGCATCACATTTTCTGGCTATGTCTCACCGATCTGGACCGCACTGGATGCAGCCGACATCGTGGTGGCTCCCTCTCTGAGGGAGCCGTTCGGAAACACGGTCATCGAGGCTCAGCTCTCGGGTCGACCCGTGATCGCGTCGGAGGCCCTCGGCCACACTGAATCCATCGCCGACGGCATCTCTGGACTGCTAGTGACGCCTGGTGACCCTACGGCGCTTGCCGACGCGGTTGAGAAGGTTATTTCTACTCCGCAACTTGCGGCAAAGCTGGCAAAGGGTGGACGGGATAGCGCCGTCACCAACTTCTCCAGCGAGCGCTACGCGAGCGCTATCGTCTCCCTCATCAATTCGATCGCATCCCGCAAGGCTGTGCCCACAACGAAGCTGAAGACCCGCTGACGACAATGCCCTCAACACGGTCGACCTCCCTCGAGGCGCTCGCACGAGTGATGGGTCAGAAGGTTCTCAGGCCCGGTCGCAGGATCCCGCCCACCCGAGTGCCCGACGAGGAACATCTCTCACGCACCGGACGTGTGTCAAAGAGACACTGTGGGTTTCTCACTGTCGGGGATCAAATTCATCCACCAGCTGCTTGGTGCTAACGATGTTCGCCTTGCTTGAGGCGCCGAATACTATCGCCTCGATGTTGGGCTGCTCGCTGATCCACTCGATCGCCTCGCGCGCAGGGATGGCGCCTGAGGCGAAGACCGACATCGCGACGGCCCGAAACCGGTGGCTCTCCAGAACCTCGCGGTAGCCCTCGATACCGCCGGACATCCTGAACCCGATTTTATTGATGTTCGAGCAGATAATGGGGTTCTCGATGCCGAGCCTGTCAAGCGTTCCAAGAAGCATCGGCAGGTTCATGGTGATATAGCCAGGCTCTGCGTTGTATCGCTTCTTGACGTGGTTGGCGAATATCGTGAAGGCATCGTCAAAGCCGAGGCCCAGCAGCAGATCGACCACTACGTTCTGGAGCCAGATGACCGGGGTTTTGAGGTCACGGAACATGGTCATCTCGGCATCCACGAGCAGTGTGATCAGGCCCTCGATGTCCTTACGGGCGAGGGAGGCACCGCCGCGGAGCATTGCGTTCATGATGCCCTCTTCCGGAAGGAACTTGCGTACCGCCCCGAGCATGCCGCTCTCGGTCACTGCGTCGGCATACTTGTGCGCGTATGGCATGCCAGGGAAGAACGTGAAGTCTGCGTAGCGTTCCGGGTTGCTGCGCACCCGGTCCGCGACCTTCTCGATGCGCTCGTGCGTGGTGCACATGAAGGTGGTGATACCCGCGTCGTAGGCGTTGTCGAGCACGGCCATCACAGCATCGAGGTCTTGGAAGCGCATCGCCTGGGCACGTGCCTTCTCCTCAGACATGTGATTCACACCGAAGAACTGGTTGTCTCCGAAGAGCAGGCGATCCATAGTTCTCGTCTCCGTTGCGTCGGTCATGAACGGCGTCCGAACAGTCCGCGCTTCGGTGTCAGCCTCTCCGCAACAACGCTCTCATCATCCCTCGTCGCCGGGCCGGACTCGGCGTCGATGGTGAGAAGTTCAAGAACCCGGTCGGTGGTTGATGCGCTCGCGAAACTGTTGATGTCGTCGAGCTCGTGGTTCTCGACACGCTTGACGAAGTGGTCGAGTTGGGCGCTGTACTCCTCGCCGCGCAGGTAGAACCAAACGTTCTCGGTCAACTCGGTCGTGTATTTCACGTTCCAGCCCTTCTCGTAGCCCTCGACCTTCGGCGCGCTGTCGCGCAGGAATACCTGCACCTCCTGGCGGTCCGCGCGGATCCTGCCCGCTGTACCGCTGATTGTGATCTGGGTAGTCATCTTGCGATAGGACTCGTCCGACCAGTTGACTGAGAGTTGCGCGCTCACGTTGTCGGGGTAGTAGAGGGTGCTGAACACCTCGTCCTCCGTGTTCTCAGAGAACACGCTGCCAAGGATCGTGCCACCAACTCCGACGGGCGCGCCAACGTACCAGCTGAGCAGGTCGACCGGATGGGCGGCATAGTCATACAAGCAACCGCCGCCCTCCGTTCGCTGGCTCCGCCACGTGGAGCCCTTGGACTTCAGCACGACCGGGCCATATGCCTCTGCGAGTATATGTGTGACGCGCCCGATCGCCCCTGTCTCGAGCAGGGACTTCACCTCGCGGAAAGCTCCCACGAAACGGTTGTGATACCCCACCTGGGTGACGAGTCCCTTCGACTCGGCGAGTGCCGCGAGTTCCTTCGACTCCTTCGAGGTGAGCGTCAGCGGCTTCTCGCAAAACACGTTGAGGCCCTTGTCCAGCGCGGCCTTCACCATCGGTCCGTGGAATCGGGTGGGGGTAGCGATGAGCAGCGCATCCAGCTCGACCTTCTCGAGCATGGTCTCGTAATCGGTGAACGTTCGGAGCCCTGTGTATTTGGAGAGCACGTCGAGGATGTACCCGGTCGAGTCGACCACGGCATCCACTTTCACATCAGGGTGCGCATTGATCATCGCCAAATGGGAGAGCCCCATCTTGCCAAGTCCTACAACTCCGACGTGTATCACTTGCTTCCCTTCGAGAGGTCTGTGCCTGTCGGCGCCAGCAGGCGCGCATCGACGTGGCGGTTGAGAAGGTCCTGGTACTGGCCGCCAATGTGCTCCCAGCTGAACTCCTCAGCGTGGCGGGCTTGGCTCGCCTCTCCCAGTCGCGCCCGGAGGGCGGGCTCACCGAGCAGGCGGGTGAAGTAGAGCGCTCCGCGGTCGACGACCCAACGGTTGTAGGCATTGTCGTGGGCGATCACGGCATTGCCCGCCGCCATCGCCTCCACGAGTGACGGGTTCGTGCCGCCAACCGTGTGGCCGTGCAGGTAGGCCAAGGCGTGAAAGCGGATCGCGGCAACCTCTGCGGGGTCGTAGATGCCGCCAGGAAAGACCACCTCATCACTGGCGGCATCCATCACCGCGCGGTGGTATTCATCCGTGTCTGGCGTGTACGTGCCGAGGACGACCAGCGTGTGGTCGCGGTGCTCTACCGAGAACCCCTGCACGAGTTCGAGGATCGAGTTCTCGGGAATCGGCCGACAGATCAACGTGAGGTATTCACCGGGCACCAGACCGCGAGCGGTGACCGGAGCGGTCGGGGCCGCGTAGACCGCGTTCGCGCCGTAGGTGATGGTGGTGAGTTTGGAGCGGCGCGCGCGGGTGGCGAGATACTCCTCGATCACGGGGTGGTCGGCGATGAGGTCGTTGCCCACCCAGCAGGCGATGCGCTCGTTGGTCCAGAGGATGCCCTGCTTGACCTTGCCCCAACGAGCACGCGACCATTCGATGCCGTCCATGTTGATCACGTTCGGTATGCGCTTGCTGCGCTGGAGCAGGTTAAACACCGCGGTGTTGTAGCCAAAGGTCAGGCATACATCACGAAACTTTGCGGCGTGCCAAATGGACTTGAGGTCGAACAGTGAGGTCCCGAGCCAGCCCTCGCGGGCGACCGGGATATTGATCCGTTCGAGCCCGTTCCAGGTGTCTTCCCACGCGTGACCGGAGCGCGGGACCTGGCAGTAGATGATCACGCGCCAGCCCTGGTCGCGCAGAAAGAGCCCCACGTTCTCGGCCGCAGTTTCGAAGCCGCCGTAGTTGGCAGGCACGCCGTGTGTACCGAGGATGCGCACGGTACGAACGTCGGTGACGTCGGCTTTTCGGGAACTCATGTGGGTCTGCGACTCCAGTCTGTCTCGGAAGCTGTCGGGTACAGCGGCCGGTGTCGTCAACATTGACGGGAGAAATGCAGTCTACGCGAGCGATCTATTCTGCGAAGCTCCCCATAATGAGGGGGTGACTCGGGGTCCCCTGTAGTGTTTGCTGTTCATTTATCCACACTCGAAATACCAGGAGCACCCGATGGCCAACGACAAGCCCGGAACTCCGTCAAAGGACCCGGCCAAGGTCGACGGCGTGAGCCCCTGGACGACGCGTCGAAAAACGGTCATCGGCATCATCGCCGGAATCATCATTATCGCGATCATCATCGTGGTCGTGATCGTCTCGACAGCCCGCCACACGACCTCGACCATACCTTCGGGATCGAGCACGCCGTCGGTATCGAGCACCGGTAGCTCCAGCCCTGCACCGAACGCCAGTGGAACGTCGTCCGCGACTCCCTCAGCCGTCCCATCGGCTTCGCCCACATCCGCTCCGATCGCTGGGCCCGGCACCATCAAGCCTGGGCTCACCGCGCAGATCACCAAGTTTGAAGCGGTGAATGGCGTGGCCAAGACCCCGGGCGAGACCTCCGGGCCGTCGGTGCGTTTCACCGTGAGTATCACTAACACCGGGTCATCGGCCGAGTCGCTCGCCACCACGGTCGTGACCGTCAACTACGGGGCCGATAGGACGCCGGCACTCCAGCTCAGCGAGCCGGGCGGAATGGACATGCCCGCGAGTGTCGCGGGTAACGGAACGGCGACGGGCGTCTACATCTTCACGATCCCGGTCGACCAGCGGAACAATGTGCGACTCGAAGTCGACTATTCGGTCAAGGTGCCGCCTCTGGTGTTCCAAGGGGCGCTCCCGCTGTAGGCCCTGCCTCCGTCGCCGGATTGGCGGAGCCCGGCGCCTTGCTTTCTCTGACACGTCGCCGCGAAATGCAGGACGGCTAACTCAGTCGTGCGAAACACCAGCGCGAAGACGTCCATCCACGGGCTGCAGTCGGACGCGGACAGCGAATAAGCATCGGCACCCTCGGGCCGGAGGGGACGCGGCTCTCCGTAAACGGGGATTTGGTCGCACCGGGCAACACCGAGTGCACCAGCGGCGTCTGGGACTCCTGGAAGATCAGCGGGGCTACGGTGCCGTCTCTAAACCAGATCTTGACGGGAACGCTGGGTGGAGTAGGCACCTACCGCAGTACCTCGCGCCCGCGAAGATCACGCCGCATTACTCGCTGCGCTCCGGCGAAGTTGTACACGTTCCCCACGGCGTTATTCACCGCAACGACGAGCGCGGTGAAGGCCGCGTCGACCCCGCCTGGCGTGCTCCTGTAGGACAACCTCACGCGGGTGGTCGCAGGCGGCCGGGGATCTGCTCTCGACCAGCGCCAGAACCTATGTTGCGGGCGCCGCAGAGCCGGCCGTGTGCACCCTGACGGCATCCGACTCGACGGCAGGTCTGCAAACCCCGGGGTGCGTTGGTGTCGAGACTTACATCTCACGCTCGGCCACGAACGCCCGGGTAGCAGTCGGTTACGACACCCTCTTGGCGGGCACTGTGAACCGGTGCACGACGCCGAAGAGCCTCACTGGGGGCTCGAATACCGACGAAACGGTCGTTTTACTCTCGAAAACCCCCCCTTCGGGGGTGGAACATGGGCTTTTCTGGAGACATGGTTCTCGGCTACGATCTGCTATGTCGGCAGTCTCCCGAAAGCTGCCACATACCCGATAGAGGACACAATGGGTCAACCCAACCCTGTGTCGACGCGCGGCCGCATTCTCGCCGTAGCGACGACCTTCGCCGTAATCGCTGCTCTTCTCACATCCGTGTCGCCCGCGGTAGCCGATACGGCTCCACCCGTGGCATCAGACCCGTCGACGGTCTCGTCGGACGCCTTGGCCACGCCCCAGATTAACGGGGTCGTCTGGAGCCAAGCGATCGTCGGCAATGTCGCCTACGTGGCGGGCAACTTCACCTCCGCCAGGCCCTACGGCTCGGCCGCTGGCACGAACGAGACGCCACGCTCCTACTTTCTCGCGTACGACGTGACGACCGGCGTGCTGCTGTCGTGGTCGCCGACGCTGAATGGCCAGGTGCGACAGATCGCCGTCTCTCCCGACAAGACGCGTCTCTACGCGGTCGGCGACTTCACCGTGGTCAACGGCGCAACGCGCAACCGCGTCGTCGCCTTCGACCTACCGAGCGGTGCGATGAGCACGACTTTCCACCCGTCGTCGAACGCCACGACCTACGCGGTTGCCGCCACCAACTCCACCGTCTACCTCGGCGGCAACTTCTCAGCGATGGCAGGGGCCTCGCGGGTGGGGACCGCGTCCGTATCGGCATCCGCCGGCGTAGCCACCGCGTGGAACCCGATCCTCACCACCGGTCGCGCATTCGCCATGCAGGTCTCCCTTGACGGCGCCAAGGTCGTCATCGGCGGTGCATTCGTGGCGATAAACGGGTCGGACAACCCCGGATACGGCCTCGGCATGGTCGATTCGACGACGGGTTCCAACCTCCCGTTCGGAACCAACAGTCTCGTTCGCGATGGCGGCGCTCATGCGGCCATCTTCAGCCTCGCGAGCGATGCCGACAGCATCTATGGCACCGGCTACGTCTTCGGCGCCGGCGGCAACCTCGAAGGCACCTTCCGCTCTGACTGGAACGGCAACCTGCAATGGGTCCAGGACTGCCACGGTGATGAGTACTCGGTCGCAGTCCAAGACCAGACGGTCTACATCGCTGGACATCCGCACTATTGCGGCAACGTCGGCAGCTTCCCGCAGACCGCTCCGAACTGGACCTTTCACCGTGCGCTGGCCTTCTCCAAGCAGGCCACCGGCACGATCACTCATGACCCGAATGGCTACTACGACTTCGCGGGCACCCCGTCGCCAACCCCGCTGAACTGGTTTCCAGACATCAACCTCGGCACATTCACCGGCCAGTTCCAGGGACCATGGAGCATCGCTGCCAGTTCGACCTATGTGATTTATGGCGGAGAGTTCACTGCCGTCAACGGCAAAGCACAACAGGGACTCGTGCGCTTTGCCACCAAGGCAGTCGCCCCGAACCTCGACGGGCCACGCCTCTCGGGCGCCAACCTCATGCCCATCGTGCAATCCGCGGGCTCGACGAGTATGACGGTCAGCTGGCCTGCCGACTGGGATCGTGATAACGAGTCGCTCACTTACCAGGTCTACCGCGATGGCAAAACCGCGACCGCGGCCTACACGACCACCGTCAACTCCAGGTTCTGGAACCTACCGACGATTTCATGGATCGATACCGGCCTCACGCCCGGCTCAACCCACACCTACCGAGTGCGCGCCACCGACGCGTTCGGGAACAGTGCATGGGGCACCACGGTCTCGGGCACGGTCGCGACCGCGACCACACTCAGCCCGTACGCCGCACAGGTGATCAACGAGCAGCCCACAGACTTCTGGCGGCTTGGTGACGCCGCAGGCGCGACCTCCGCCACTGACAGCGTCGGCCGTTACACCGGCACATCTGGCACGGGCGTGACCTACGGCGCGCCGGGCTCCATCATCGGAGACTCCACCACTGCAGCCACGTTCGACGGCACCAGCAACGGCCTCGTCGCATCCAGCGGCCTGGTCTGGGGCAGCAACACGTTCTCTGTCGAATCCTGGATCAATACCACTAGCTCCACCGGCGGCAAAATCGTGGGCTTCGGTAACACCAACACCGGTACGTCGAACAGCTACGACCGCCACGTGTACATGAACCCTCAGGGTAACCTGCTCTTCGGCGTCTACCCGAACAGCGCGCAGGTCGTGCAGTCGGCGAAGACCTACAACGACGGCAACTGGCACCATGTTGTCGCCACCCTCAGCGCGTCGGGCATGCAGCTCTATGTCGATGGGGCTCGCGTGGGGTACAACGCCAGCGTCACCACAGCCCAGGGTTACTGGGGATATTGGAGGATCGGCGGTGACAGCTCCTGGTCCGGGGACAACTTCATCAAGGGTTCGATCGACAACACCGCCATCTACCCGGTCGCACTGACCAAGGCGCAGATCCAGAATCACTACACGCTTTCCGGACGAACGGTCAATGTTCCCGTCGCGCCGGCGGATGCGTACGGCGCAGCGGTCTATAACCTCGACCCCACCCTCTACTTCCGCCTCGGCGAGAG
>ENA-OFDM01000387-OFDM01000387.1-metagenomes-genome-assembly--contig:-NODE-387-length-19212-cov-2.675158_pt1 | contig 19212 bp, 13 predicted proteins | sample MGYA00153385_OFDM01 | MGnify analysis MGYA00153385
TGGTGAAAGTCAATCATGCTGCAGGCTGCCAAAGAGTTTAAAGCACCTGCAATACTTCCCCAGGCACTTAAAAAAATAACAGCGAACAATAATCCTGTAAGCCCGATAGGCAAATTATCTTTTACAAAACGGAGAAAAATAAAATTAGTATCGTTTGCATCATCACCGGGCAAAGCTTTTTTTAATTGTGTTTTGTATGCTAAACGATATGCTGACATTGCTGCTGCATCTTTACGAACAGCGGCATCATTATAAGCAATAGTTATTTTTTGTAATTGTGGTGCTGATGCAGTTTTGTTAGCCGCTATTATTTTGGTTTCATCAAAATAAACAGGTGCTTTGTGATAGAGATAAAAAGTAAAAATTAAAATACCAATCAATAAAATAAAAAATTGCATAGGTACTTTTACAAGTCCGTTAATAAGTAATCCTTTTCTGCTCTCTGCAATATTTTTTCCGGTTAAATACTTACCAACCTGGCTGTGGTCTGTACCAAAATAACTCAGTGCAAGAAAAAAACCACCAATCAGCCCACTCCAGATATTATATTTATCTTTCCAGTCAAATCCTTTATCAGTAAAGCCTGTAGTAATAACGTTCATTTTTCCATATGATCCTGCTTCCTTTATTGCTTCTTTAAACCCCATACCTGTAGGCAACATACTTACTGCTATGTAGCCAATTAAAAAAAGAGAAATAAAAATAATAATCATCTGCAATTTTTGTGTGTGTGCAACAGCATTTGAACCACCACTCATGGTATAAATAATTAAAATACCGCCCATCAAAATATTGGTATAATAAATATTCCAGCCCATAATAGAACATAGAATAAGAGATGGTGCATAAATGCTTACCCCAGTACTTAAACCTCTGGAAATTAAAAATAAAAAAGAAGTAAAAGTTCTGGTTTTTACATCAAATCGTTTTTCTAAAAATTCATATGCAGTATAAACTTTTAATTTGCTGAAAACAGGAACAAAAAAAACGCTGATGACAATCATTGCAAAAGGCAAACCAAAATAATATTGCACAAACCTCATTCCATCTGTGTATGCCTGACCAGGACCTGTTAGATAAGTAATTGCACTTGCCTGAGTTCCCATTATACTTAACAAAACCAAATACCAGGGCATGCTTCTGTTGCTTAGAAAATAACCTTCTAAATTTTTTGTTGTACGGCTCTTGTAAATGCCGTAAACAACAATACAACATAAAACAGACACCAGTATAATCCAGTCAATAATGTTCATTCAACGCAGTGTTATAAAATATTACTTCTGTGGTTTGGCTATCAAATTTGCAAACAATCTGTAAGCGCCGGGCACAGCAGCAGGTAATTCTCTGAAAAATACAAGCCCGGTATAAACATACTTCCCTTTGCCATAATCTGCCACGATAAGGCTTCCGTCCTGCTCACCTTCGCCGGGATCTTTCATGCTGATTATTTTTTTGTAAGCAACGTCGGTTTTTTCTGCATTGTAAATACTTCTTTCCTGTATCCAACCTTCAAAATCATTTTGAGTTATTTTATTTGGATAATTTAAACTTGGATGGTTAGGCAATAAAAAATTTACTACAGCAGTTTCATCAGTAATTCTGTTCCTGCTAATCGTAAATGGAAATGGAGAAATATTAGCTTTTACCGGACCGATTGAATTGTTTGTATTGTATTGTGTTAACAGCACACCCCCGTCATTTACATACTGCATTAGCAGCGGATAAACATTACTGAGCCATTCGTGAATGTTGTAAGCACGAACGCCTGTTATTACCACATCGAATTGTTTTAAGTTAGATGAAGTAATATCATTTTCTGTAAGCATCGTTACTTTATAGCCCATCTGCTCCAATGCCTGTGGCACTTTATCGCCTGAGCCTGCAATGTAACCTGCATTAGTACCAACTGTTTTTAAATCAATTTTTAACACTTTTATTTTATCCTGATAATTATAAAAAACATCAGGTATATGATCATAACTTATTTTTTTGAGAGAGGTATACTGGTGTTCGTTCATCGAAGCTGCTACAAGCTCCCCACCAACAGAAGCTATTTCGTTATTTTTAAAATCATCGCTATTAAAGATTGCTGAAATATTTGTTTTGGTATTTTTTTCCATCAACATAGTTGTGTCTGAAACCAGCTTATGTTCTTTATTAATGTTAGTATAAAATTTTACTTTTTCATTCAATTTATTATTTGATTGAATGGTAAAATCAACCTGTTTTTTTTGATCTTTTTTACTGTTGGAAAAGATTACAAGATTCGGTGATACATTAATAAAAACAGGACTTACAAGTTGTATTGGTTCATATAACTCTCCTTTTACAGGATCGGTATATTTATACTTTATAGGTTTTCTGTAATTGTAAGAAGTCCCATCAATGATGATTTTAAAATCAGCATAATAGTTCGGGTTTTCAGGTTTACCTATATCTTCCTGCTCGGCAACGTAAGCGGCACCGTTCATTTGTTTCTCTAAAAAATAAGGCTGTGTTGCAGTTAATTTTTCATCGAGTTTTATGGATGCAAGTATTTCCTGATTATCATTGGCAGAAGTATTATTAAAAGTCAATAATTTACCAAAAGTTTCCGCTGAGGCGTTTGTAATATTTGCTCCTGAGCGATTTATAAAAGATAACTTTATTTTGATGCTGTCTCCAATTACATTTAACTGATTTACCGCCGTTGCCTCCATAAATAACCCTGCACATTGCGCTATTAAATTTTGTGCAAGTTCCTGTTTATCTTTTGTCATGAAAGGTTGAGATTCAACATACATTTTGGAAAGGGCTTCAAGATCATTTATTGACTTTTTGGGATTGAAAAAATCGTATCTGTTAATAATATCCTTAACCATACTAAAATATTCTTTGGCTTTTTCGGTTTTAAATCCGCTTGAATCTACACCGTCCATCAAATCACTTGTGGGCTTCTCCCCTTTTATGGTAGTAAAATATTCAAAAGATTTTCCCCGTTGTGCAGGCACACCAAAACCTTGACTCTTATGCCTGCTGCGGCTTTCAGCTGCTATTTCTCCGTAACTTTTACCAAGAACAGGATTATAAACGCCACAATCAATTTTAAACTGGTCTTCCCGGGTTGTATTATTTCCACCAAAATTAAATGTATTCCACAGCAATCTTTTTGTCTGCCATACTGTTACATATTTTAGCTGCTCAGGAAATTTTGTTACATCTGCTGCAGCGTCAAAAGCCTCGCCTGCAAGTATTGCTGATGCAGTATGGTGACCATGACCACCTTCCCCGGTTGTTGGAAAACGGGTAATAATTACGTCGGGCTTAAATTTTCTAATCACCCAAACAACATCCGATAAAATTTTATCATGTCCCCATAAGCGCATGGCTTCTTCAGGATTTTTACTGTATCCAAAATCGAATGCTCGGCTAAAAAACTGTTCTGCACCATCAATTCTACGTGCCGATAAAAGTTCCTGTGTACGAATTAATCCAAGATCAGTTCCCTGATCATCACCAATTAAGTTTTGTCCGCCATCGCCTCTTGTTATACTTAAGTAACCGGTACGAAATTTTCTTTCATTTGCCAGGTAAGCAAGCAGTCTTGTATTCTCATCATCAGGATGTGCTGCTACATATAATACACTTCCAAATACTTCCAGTTTTTTCATTTGCTGTAAAATGTCAGCAGCGGAAAATGTAATAGCTGCTTGTGCATTTACGTTATGTAGAAAAAATGCAACACCTGATAAAAGCAAAAAGAATTTCTTCATTTTTTAATTAGTTTTTAAACACATTATCCAATTTCGATTACTGACCAATAAAAAAAACCGCATTGGTAAATAACATTTTTCCATTTTCCCAAAAACTTCTAAACAGTGGATTATCTGCAAAGAAAATAACAGCACCTTTACCCATTGAGAATTCCCCTAAAAGTACCGCATCCTTTAAATTAGCCTTTACTTTAGTACCAACAAAACCTGCAACAGGCTGTGTTTTTCTTATAACGCCTACGTTCCATCCTTCTCTCAAATATTCGTATGCATTCTCATTTAATTTTAGGGTGTAATAATAATTTGGATATCCATAACCAAGTGGATGTGTATTATCCAATTCCATCTTATAAATAGCGCCGGGTATATTGTTGGTGACACTTTCTTTTTCTCTTTCAGCATATTTTTTTAAAGCAGTATAGCCAAGTGCTGTATCTGTTTTGTCTTCAGGAAGTTTTTTTAATTTAATTCCCCAATCAAGTCCGGAAATTTGTTTTACAGCATTCTCCATAACAATTAATTTTCCCCCATCTTTTACCCATTGTTTTAGTGAAGCAGCCGCCTCTTTTGTATTTAAAAATTTATACTTTCCATCAGGAATTATAATTGTGTTGTAACTTTTAAAATCAGTATTGTCAAACTCCTTTGCATTTATAAGCGTAATTTTTTTATTCAATTCCTGATCAAACAGATGCCATACTTCGCCCGCTCCTGTTGATGAAACACCTTCACCTGTAAGTAATGCAACATTAGGGTTTTTTACAAAATGAATTTTATTTGAACCTGCATCAAATCCATTTTGCGAAAAGCCTGAAGATAAAATTTTAAAATCACTTTTAAACTGCTTAAACAAAGTAAATATCTTTCCAATTTTATCTTCATTCCCTTTACGGAGAACAAGTAAACTACCTTCTCGGTACTTTTCATCGTCATTGACGAAAGCAGATTCAGCAAATCTCAGTTTTACATTGGCATCGAGCAATGCACTAGCCAATTTTGTTTCATTAAAACCATTGTAAGCTACCACATATCCATAGGCATTACTATTTGCTGAAGCTATTGAAACAGTAATATTTTCATCTCTGTTTGAAGCAATTACTTCTTTGGCTGCATAGGTTTGTAAACCATATGCATAGGGAAGTGCCCAGGCTGTTATATCGTAAGTGGCACTGTCATTAAGTTTGGGTTGGGGCTCAAACAATACTTTTAATAAGGCAGCTTTTGGTTGTGCAGCATTTATTATAAGATCATTTTTTTGAACTGAAAAATTTTCTTCTTTCTGGTTAAAATAATTATAGCCTTTTACAGTGTTGTTTGCAGTTGCAAAACCAAAAATTATTTCATTTTTTTGTAGAAGATTTTTTAATGCAGAAATATTACTGTTTTTAGTATTCTTTACAATATAGGTTTTGTAAATATTGTTTGAACCTGCATTACTTTCATCAAAATATTTTTTAAAATTAGCTACAAGTTTGCCTGCATTTGTAGATGCTATTTCTATGGTGCTGATACTTGTTGCAAAGTGATGATCAATTCTGTCTGCCAATGTTAATGTATCACCATTCTCTAAAGCTATAGCAACACCACCGCTGTTATTGCCACCCTGCTCATAAGTCATACCAACGCTTCCGTTAAATAAGGGATAAGTATCTCCATATGATGGATAAAACAAATCAAAATATTGCTTTGTAAAAAATAACCAGCCATTAGCATCAAAATATTTAGCATGGTTTTTACCAACTGTGACCTGAAAATCTTTCTGCCACTGCGTTACAGCCTCGTGCACAGGCTCTGCTGCAGGTGCAAAATAATAAGGTGAGTTGGGAGATTGTTCATGAAAATCGCAATGTATTTGCGGCATCCATTGCTGGTATTTTACCAAACGTGTTTGCGATTCTATTTGCGTTTGCCATGCCCAGTCACGGTTTAAATCAAAATTATAATGGTTGCTTCTGCCACCCGGCCAAGGCTCATCATGTTCTCTTGCATTTACATCTGCATTTGGTGATTTTCCAATCACCTGTGTAAGCCAGTTTACATATCTGTCACGTCCATCAGGGTTTAAACATGGATCAATTATAACTACAGTATTTTTCATCCATTCATTTAAAGATGAATTTTTTCCGCTTAATATTTCATACAATACTTTCATGGAAACTTCAGAAGAACTCGGCTCATTGCCATGTACATTGTAACTAAGCCAGACAATTACCGGAGTATTAATATTACCTGGGGCATCTTTCAACAAACCGGTTAACCGCAAATTATTTTTACGTATCTCATCAATTCTTTTCATGTTTTCTTTAGATGCTATAACTGCCATCAGCAATGGTCTGCCTTCGTTGGTCTCGCCATATTTCTCCAGTTTAATTTGGTCGGGTAATGCATTGGCTACTGACTCAAAATAGTTTACAATCCGGGAATGTGCGGTAAATTTACTTCCCAGTTTATAACCCAGAAATGCATCTGGAGTTGCAATGCTTTGTGCATCACTGAATAAGGAAAGTGTACAGAAAAAAAGTAAGCCAAGGGTTAGTTTGTACATATATGTTTGGTTATGGCTGTGAAATTAAATTGTAAAAAAATAAAAAACGATTTTATTTTACCTAGCACATTAGCATAAACCTCTTTTTTAAAATATAATATTGTAAAAAGCATTTGCAATGTCAAAACCTTACATTTGATTATGAAAAAAATATTATTTCTAGCGTCGTTTTATTTGACTGTCAGCACACAGGCGCAGGTTACTCATTTTAAATATAACAATACTAAAAACATTACTGTAAACAAAGCTGCAGTAGTATCTGCACATGCACTTGCTAGCAATGCGGGCATAGCAGTAATGAAAAAAGGTGGTAATGCTTTTGATGCTGCAATTGCCACACAACTGGCGCTGGCAGTTGTTTATCCCGGTGCAGGTAATTTAGGTGGCGGTGGTTTTATGGTTGCGCATACCAGTGCCGGAAAAAATATTGCTCTTGATTACAGAGAATCAGCACCGGCAAAAGCTACTAAAGATATGTATCTGGACAGTGCCAGAAATGCGATAACTATTTTGAGCATGGAAGGAAGACTTGCAAGTGGTGTTCCTGGAACTGTTGCAGGATTGTTTGCAACACTAAAATATGCCAAACTTCCTTTCTCAACTTTAATAGCAGAAGCTATAACCCTTGCTGACAAGGGATTTGCAGTAACAAAAGCACAGGCTGAAGATTTTAATAACAGCCGTTCAGTTTTCTTAAGAAACAATAAAAACAAAGTTGCATTTTTAAGAGATATTCCGTGGAAGGCAGGCGATGTTTTAATACAGACAGAACTTGCGAACACCTTAAAAAGAATTAGAGATTTTGGACTAAAAGGTTTTTACGAAGGAGAAACAGCCAAACTTATTGCATCAGAAATGAGCAATGGAAATGGTATTATTACTGAAAAAGATTTAAAAAATTATAAAGTCAAAGAAAGAGTAGCAATGCAATTCCCTTATAAAAATTATCAGGTAATTACAATGCCTTTACCGAGTAGCGGCGGAATTATTTTACAGCAGTTATTTAAAATGACACAACAAAAGAAATTGAATTCTTACCCTTTTCATTCCGCGGAAAGTATACAGCTTATTGTTGAAGCAGAACGCAGAGCTTTTGCAGACCGTGCAGAATTTATGGGCGATGAAGATTTTGTAAAAGTTCCGGTTAAAACACTTGTTAGTGAAAAATATTTAAAAAATAGAATGGCAGATTATGTTGCAGGCCAAGCCGGAAATAGTAATAATGTTAAACCAGGTCAAATTAAAGAAAGTGAAGAAACTACACACATCAGTATTACAGATGCAGAGGGAAATGCGGTAGCAGTTACCACTACATTGAATGATCATTTTGGAAGCAAGACAATTATAAGTGGAGCCGGGTTTGTAATGAATAATGAAATGGATGATTTTAGTGTAAAGCCAGGCGTACCAAATATGTATGGTGCTATTGGGAATGATAAAAATGCTATTGCTCCCGGTAAACGTATGCTGAGCAGCATGACACCTACAATTGTACTTAAAAACAATCAGCCTTATATAGTTGTGGGCACACCGGGCGGTACCACTATCCCTACGAGTTTGTTTCAAAGTATTATAAATATTGTAGATTATAACTTGAGCGCTGAAGACGCAGTTAACAAACCTAAATTTCACCACCAATGGCAGCCCGATGTTATTTATGTTGAAAATGATTTTGAAAAGGATGTACAAACGAAACTTATAGAAATGGGTTACAAAATAACAGAACGGGGTACTATTGGGAGAACAGAATTAATAAAAATTGACAAGAGTAAAAAATCGAATAATAAAATAGAGATAAAGGCAGTTGCCGATAAACGGGGCGATGATGATGCAAGAGGATATTGAATTTGTAGCTCCTATTTTGCTGTTGGCTTTAAAAGTGAATAAAAAACGGCATCCATAAACTTGCCATCATAAAATTTATTTTCTTTAAAATGAGCTTCTTTTATAAAATTATTGTTCTCTAAAACCCTTGCTGATCCAATGTTTTCGGGATCAATAATTGCTTCAAGAGAGTGCATGCTCATCTCATTGAAACCATACTCAACAATTAATTTTATGGCTTCAGTTATAATGCCTATCCCTTTAAATTCCGGTGACAGCATATAGCCTATTTCAGATCTAAAATGCTGCCATTTAATTTCGTGATGGCCAATAAAACCGATTAAAGTATCGTTTCCTTTTAGGGTAATTGCCCAGTTTATTCCCTCATTTGTTTCCAGCTTTTTATCAATTGTGTTTATAAGCACCATTACCTCATCAAGACTGGTGCACAATGGTCGAGGTACATATTTCATAACCTCAGTATTGCTTCGCAAAGCAAAAATTTCATTTACATCCGCAGCTGTTATCCGTCTTAAAACCAAGCGCTGTGATTCTAAATTTTTAAATGGCAGAAAAGAAAATTGTTTCATAAGTAAACCTTATTATATTTTAAAAACTTAAAAATAATAGTTTATTCTTTTGTTTAATATTTTAAAATTAATATCCATCACATCATATATTTCATTTGATTTCCAGGAGTAATGCCACCATTCTGTTTCGAGACTTTTAAAACCAAATTTTTCCATGGTTGATTTTAACAGCACTCTGTTTGCGATAATTTCAGGCGACAGATTTTTAGTAAAGGAATGGTGAGCGGTATCAGTAAAATTATCAAACGCAGTTCCCATATTTAATTCTTTTGCGGTTGTAAGGTTTACTAAAGTTATATCTACAGCAATCCCTTTATTGTGCCCGCTTCCATTGACCGGGTTTGCAACATATCGTTTATCATGAATAATTGCCCACATTAGTTTTGTAACAGAATAAGGCCGGTACGCATCAAATATTTTAAAACCCAATCCCATATTTTTTAGATACTCATGTATTAACAGCAAAGCTGCAGCTGCATCTTTGCCCAGGTATGTTGTAGTAGCAGATTTGTATAATTTTCTTTTGGTGAAATTATTTGTAGTGCTGTATTTTAAATCGAAAATGATATCGGGAATGATTTGCTTGAGATTAATCATTTCATTTTTATCATTTAGTTTAACCGATGCTTTATAATCCTTAAGGGTGGAAATTATTGGCTGCGGCTCTGCTTTAGCTGATGAAACCGTAAAAAATATGATGCAAAAAGATAGACAGATTATTAACTTCACTTAATTGATTTATTTAAAAATTATCTTTACAAATTAAATTATTTATAGTCAAATAAAGTTATTGTGATTTATTAATATCTGTTTGAGTTTTAATAAAATAAAACGGGTATTTTAGTTCAAGATCCTATCATTGATTAGTGAAACAAAACAGTATTTAAATGAATGTAGAAATTATAGACAACGATGGCATCAATATTAAGTTTATTAATACAGAAGCTGAACTTGTAAAACTTACTGAAAAATTAAAAACAAAAACCGCTTTTGGTTTTGATACCGAGTTTGATAGATTTTGCAGGGAGTATGGTTTTAAGCTTTTCCTTTTACAAATATTTGATGGCGAAACCTGTTACTTAGTAGATCCCCTGGCATTAAAAGATCTTACCGCTATATGGACCGTTTTTGAAGACGCTTCAATCTGCAAGGTAGTTTATTCATCTTCTGAAGATATTCAACTTTTAAAACTGAATGGATGCCATATCAAAAATATTTATGATCTGCAGATTGCGGCTAAGCTCTGTAACCATAATGCCAACTCATTTTCTGATCTTGTAAAAGTTATGTTTAATGTAGAAATAGATAAGAGCATGCAAAGATCTAACTGGCGACCAAGACCGCTTAATAAAGCACAACAGATTTATGCAAGCAATGATGTAATATGGTTGCTAAAAATAAAAGATATTTTTACTAAAACAGCTGAGGAAACGGGAGTTACTTCAATGATTGAAGAAGAAAATATTTTGTGTCAAGAGGTTGTTGCAACAATGTATACCGTAAAACTTTCAGCAAAGCAAAAAGCTACCAACAGCAATTACCACCAGAAAGAATTGCTTAAACTTTTTCATATTCGCAACAAAATTGCAGAGCAATATAACCTACCGCCATTTCAGGTTGTGGCAGATGATACACTGGAAGAAATTATGGGAGACAAAAATATTTTTCTGAACCATCCATTTAAAAAAGGGTATTGTGGAAAATTATTGAATGATGATACCAACAAACAACTTTTTTATGATGCGGTTTTTTCAATTGATGTAAACATAGAAAATTTACCGGCTAAAAAAACATATAATAACAATGGAGAGCGAAATTATTACAAAGCACCATCAAAAGAAACAGTAGAAAACTACTGCAAAAAAATAAGTGATGTTTTAGTAAAAGATTTCGGGGGAACTAGTGCAGAATACATTTTAAGAGGATTAAAAAAATCACTTTTAACAATGCCATACAATGAGATTAAATTAAGGAATTACCAGCAGCAAATAATTACTGAAACCTGTACTAGATTTGATATAGAACTTTAAGAAGAGAAACGAAATAACCGGCAACAATGCAAAAAGGAATAAAATATCTCAGTAAAAAAGATAAAGTTTTTGCATTAATAATTGAGCAATTCGGTATTCCTGCAATTCCTGCACGACCACAGGGTTTTGAAACACTCGCATTGTTGATTTTAGAACAGCAGGTTTCCATTGATTCAGCCAAGGCAACTTTTTTAAAATTAAAAAATGCTGTAAAATCTTTTACACCAAAATATTTATTGGCACTATCTGATGTTGATTACCGAACATGTGGTGTAAGCCGCCAAAAAACATCTTACATAAAAGCTTTGGCAGGTGCTGTAATAAATAAAGATATTGATATTGAAAGCCTGCCATTTAAAAGCCCTGATGCTGTGAGAGAAGAACTTATTAAAATAAAAGGAATTGGAAACTGGACCATTGATGTGTACTTAATATTTTGCCTTCAGTCAACCGATATTATACCATTAGGAGATATTGCAGTTGTAAATACAATTAAAGAACTGTTCAATATTCACGATAAAAATGAAATGGAAACGTATACCAAATCGTGGAGCCCACACAGGTCTGCAGCTACATTTTTACTCTGGCATTATTACCTGGGAAAAAGAAGAAGAAAAGTCACTTATTAATTTACAAACCACCACCTAATTCCAAACCTAATCATTAGACCCTGCGTTGGATAATGTGGCGCAGCAAAATTATTATCTACAAAGCCAAACCCATTTGTAAAGTTTACTGTATTTAAATTCTCTGCCCGTAAAAATGCTGAAAATCCTTTTATTCTAAAGTTTAAAAAAATTGCAATATCCGGTCTGTTCTTAATTGTAACAGTATCCTGCGGACTAAACTGCCCTAACAACGGTGAATAATTATTTGCTTTGTAAGGGGTATAATAACGCATTTCCAAACCTGTACTAATTCTCAAATTTTTAAATAAACTTCCTTCAAAAGCTATCCTGCTTCTTGTGTAAAGAAAGGGCAATTTTATAGGTGCAGCTTTGTCGGTTTGCTGCAATGTTGCATCAGCGTAATAAAAGAAATTCTTTTTAAGTTTTATCTTTTTTGAAGCAAAAACCTGTAGAATATTAATCGGTTTATTGTACTGAGCCGTTTGGTAATAATTTTTAAAATAACTGTAATTGGTTAAAAGATAATTATTGAAACCAAATTTTATAAATGGGTTACTTGCAGTAGCACCAAAGGAAGTAATATTCTCCTTTTTATAGTTATTAATATTACCTAAATTAAAGGAAGACCGGTTGTCAAATAAAAAAGAAGCTGTGCGGTTTACGTTGCTAAAATAAAAATTTACATCACCTAATTTTTTATTTAAATATCGGCCAATACTACCTTGTACACTATAATCGCCGCTGTTTAATCCGTTTAAATAATATTCTCCTTTTAGCAGCACATCCCACAATTTATTACGGGTTCGGTTTCTATATTCGCCATGTAGAAGAATATTATAAAAATTATAATTACTCGTTTTTAAATTAGCTTTTAGCATTTGCAGACTGGCGCCTGCTAAAAAGAACTGGGCAGCATTTTTTGTATCAGGAAATTGTATCAATGAAAAATCATTGGTAAAAGATTGCCATTTTTCATACAACTGAAAAGTATCTCTGCTTCCAGGAAAATTTATAGCATACCAGTTTTTGTAAACTATGGAATCTGCAACTGCATCTTTAAAAAGATAGGTATTTGTTGAGGCTGTAAAAGTATGTTGTAACCTTAGCTTCGGGTAAAATAAATATTCTTTTGTGGAATCATTTACAGCTATGGAATCTCTTTTACCAAGATCATAACTTTGGCGAAGGAAAAATATTTTTTCCTTGTAAGTATTTCCTGTTTTTACAGAAGCCTGAAATGGATTTGGCTCATAAGGTAATGCGCCGCCCAAGTTTACAGGAATACTAAACCTTGATTTTTTGTTTGGATCGAGCAACAGGGCATCTGATGTAATACCGCCGTTTTCAGAAGCTTTTAATGAATTTGATATATATACAAACGAACCGTTGTATCTTTTTCTTTTACCCTGATAACTACTGAATAGGCGTACATTATTGTGGTTGGTATTTTGTGTAACAAAAAAGCCCGGCGCACTTATTAACCTGTATTCAAAACCAACATTAATATTTGATCGTGGATTTTGTGTATGCAATGCCTGTATCATTTGTTCCCTCCCACTGGCAAGCTGGTAGCCAATCATAGAAAAAGGCCCTGTAGTTTTATACTGTTTTGTATCTTCCAGTTTAAATTTATACATATCAAATGCATGAAAACCGGCATCCCATCCTGGCTTATTAAATGGTTTAAATATGAGTGGAAATGCCGCCTGACCGTTATTGCCAAGATATTGGTAAGATGTAGGGACTGAATAATATTTATCAAAATCATTTACCGAAGAATCTATCGGATACCTTCTTACAGAGTCTAAATACCGAAAACTTATCGAAATTGAATCTGCCAGATCATCTCTGTGTTCAAAACCGAGTGTATCAAGTTTATTGTTATTTTTTCTTTTGGTGGTATCAGATCCACGTGAATTTGTTTGAGAACGTTTTGAATTTAAAACTTCTCTCATACGCCCACCCGGCAATTGGCAAAATACAGCTGCTGCAATAAAATAAAAAAAGAAAAATAAGGATACTTTTTTCATGGAAATTATATAGCTCCTATCAGTTCTTTAAAAATATGTGTAAGCTTTGGTTCGGCATCTTTTGCAGCCTGTAAAACTTCTTCGTGGGTAATGGTATTTTCTTCTTCTCTAATACCAATGTCTGTAATAACACTCATAGCAAAAACCGGCAAACCCATGTGTACAGCGGCTATTACTTCCTGCACTGTGCTCATACCAACTGCATCACCTCCTAATATATGAAGCATTTTATATTCTGCACGGGTTTCAAAAGTTGGGCCTGTTACACCTACATAAACGCCTTGTTTAACTTCGTAGTTTGCCATTGTAGCAATTGCCAGCGCTTTATCAATTAAATCTTTTCGGTACGGTTCGCTCATATCAGGGAATCGGGTACCCAATATATCTTCATTTTTACCAATTAATGGATTTATTGTTAGGGTGCTGATGTGGTCGTTAATAATCATTAAATCCCCTACTTTAAAAGTTTTGTTCATACCTCCTGCAGCATTGCTGATAAGCAAAGTTGAAATACCCAGATGCTTCATTACTCTAATTGGAAAAACAACTTCTTCTGTTGAGTAGCCTTCGTAATAATGAAAGCGTCCCGCCATTGCTACCACTTTTTTTCCTGAGAGTTCTCCAAAAATTAATTTGCCGCTGTGACCCTTTACAGTGCTTACAGGAAAATGAGGGATATCGGCGTAAGTAATTTCTTTTTCAATTTTTATTTCTCCGGTGAAGCTTCCCAAACCACTGCCCAATACTATTCCCACTACCGGTGTTTGTTTGTATAAATTTTTTATAAACGCAACTGCTGATTCTATTTTTTGTAAAACTCCTGACATTAATTTTTTTATTTTTGAAAGGTTGAAATAATCTTTTAAAATTATTCAAAAATACGATGTTTCATTTTGTTATATTAATCGATACTTTTCTTTTTAACATAGGATAAATAATGTTGCAAAGAAAAAAGATGAATGAAAATGAAAAGATGAATGGAGCGTCGCCAATAAAGATCCAAATAGTTGCTTCTTTGTTCGCTCAACAAAAAGCTTTTTTAATTTTACAAAAAAGCCGTAATTACTGTACCAGTTACTTTAAAATATGATAACTCAAAAAACAGATTTTCAAAAAACTTGGGTATTGTTTTTCGCTATCTTCGCAAAAAACTTTACAATATGAATCTTCATGAATACCAGGCAAAGGAATTATTGAAAAAATACAATGTGCCGGTGCAGGAAGGCGTGGCATGCAGCACAGTTGCGGAAGCAGAAGAAGCTTATCGTTTTATAAATACACAATACGGCAGCAAATTCGCAATAGGTAAAGAACAGCGTGGTGTGGCAGTGGCAAAAAGTGCTGAAGATGTAACAAGAATTTCAACCAATTTGTTGGGAGGAACATTGGTAACTATACAAACCGGCGAAGCAGGGAAAGTGGTAAATAAAATTTTGATTGCTCAAGATGTTTATTATGATGGTGCTAACCCTGTGAAGGAATTTTATCTATCTATTTTATTAGACAGAACAAAAGGTGAAAATGTAATAATGTACAGTACTGAAGGAGGTATGAACATTGAAGATGTTGCACATAGCACACCTGAAAAAATATTTAAGGAATGGATTCATCCGAGCGGAACTTTGCAGGCATTTCAGGCACGTAAAATTGCTTTTAATTTAGGTTTATCAGGCGAAGCTTTAAAAAACTGCGTAAAGTTTGTTACTAATTTATACAATGCTTACGTTGGATTGGATTGTGGAATGCTCGAAATAAATCCATTATTTAAAACAAGCGATGAAAAAATTATTGCCGTTGATTGCAAGATGAATGTAGATGACAATGCTTTGATGCGCCATGCAGATATTATGGCCTTGCGTGATGTCAGTGAAGAGGACCCAACAGAAGTGGAAGCGGGAAAATACAATTTGAATTTTGTAAAATTAGATGGTAATGTTGGCTGTATGGTTAATGGTGCCGGGCTTGCAATGGCAACGATGGATATGATTAAATTAAGTGGCGGTGAACCTGCAAACTTTTTGGATGTAGGAGGTACAGCAAATGCACAAACTGTGGAGGCAGGTTTTCGTATAATAATGAAAGACCCGAAAGTAAAAGCAATTCTTATAAATATTTTTGGTGGTATTGTTCGCTGCGATCGTGTGGCACAGGGTGTTATTGATGCTTACACAAGTATTGGAAATATTAATATTCCAATAATAGTTCGTTTGCAGGGAACCAATGCAGATGTTGCTAAAAAATTAATTGATGAAAGTGGCTTAAAAGTACAAAGCGCAATTTTGTTAAGTGAAGCTGCTGATTTGGTGGGTAAAGCAGTTGCGTAAAAATTAAGATTAAATTTATTGAAAAACCCGTTCATTTTACGAACGGGTTTTTTAATGAAATATAATTTAAACAATATTTTTAAAAATAAGATTTAAACTAAACAAGTTTTCATTTAAGGAAAAACTTTTAGAAATAAAATATTACGATTTTGGTACCAAAACAGCATTAACCACATGTATAACACCATTACTTTGATTTACATCTGCAATAGTTACATAAGATTTTCCGCCTGATGTATCCATAATTTGTATTTTTTTACCTTTCAATGAAAGTGTAAGATTTGGACCTGCTACGGTTTTAAGCGTTGCTTTGCCACCACCTGCTTTAATTTTTGCTACAAGATCAGCAGCACTTAATTTACCGGCAACTACATGATATGTAAGTACAGTTTGCAACATCTTTTTGTTTTCTGCTTTCAATAAAGTTTCTACAGTTCCTTTAGGTAACTTATTAAAAGCTTTATTTGTTGGTGCAAATACTGTGAATGGACCGGCACTTTCCAAAGTTTCTACCAAACCAGCTGCTTTTACTGCTGCAACCAATGTTGTGTGGTCTTTGCTGTTTACAGCATTCTCAACAATATTTTTTGAGGGAAACATTTCAGCCCCACCAACCATTACTGTTTTTTTCATTTGTGCAGATGCAGTAGTAGTAGCCATTGCTATTGCTGCAAGCATAAATAGATTTTTAATTTTTTTCATAACTTCTTTTTTAAAATTTTTGTTTTAAGTTTTAATTTGATACGATCATTTACGGCAACTTATAAAAGTTGGTTTTACGGATTCGTAAAAAATAAAAAAGTAATTTTAATCCACATAAAAAAAGCAGCTTTTAAGAGGCTGCTTTTTTTATTATAAAATTTTAGTAATCATTTCCGTTTGGCTTTGGTTTGGGCTTGGGTATATTTTTTTTATCATCTACAATTACCGGTGTTGTAGAAATCTTAGGCTCTTTTTTTTCTTCTTTTTTCTTTTCCTTGTTTTTGTTTGTATCTGTAATAATATTCGGTGCATTCATATCACTTAGATCTTCCTGTAGAAAATCACCCGCAGCACCATTGCCGCTGTCCTCAGTTAAACTGTCGCCCCGGCTAAGTAAATTTTGAAAATTAGCATCTGCAAAAATTGGTGCATTTTTAAGTTCGGCTGGTGCATTAAATTCTTTTTGACTGGTATAGCTTTCAAACCTTTTATCGGCATAAACTTTTGTCATAAAATTTCCCCAGGCAGGAGCCGCCATTTCTGCACCACCGCCGTTACTATAAATAGGAATAAAAGGATCTTCGCAACCAACCCAAGTGCCTGCAAGTAATGTAGGAGTGTAGCCTATAAACCAGCCATCTGTATTTCCATTTGTCGTTCCTGTTTTTCCTGCTTTTTCAGCCGGTATTTTATAATTATTTAATCTGCGGGCTGTACCTGCTTTTATAACTCCTTCCATCATTTTTACCATGGTGTAATTATCTGATTCTCCAATAACCTGTTTGCTTTGTGCAATGGGAAACTCGTGCAATAAGTTACCGTTCTTATCTTCTATTCTTGTTACAAATACTGGCTCTGTATTGTAACCCTTGTTAGGAAACATTGTATACGCCTGCAACATTTGTAACATAGGAATTTCCGCAGCTCCCAGCGCAATTGAAGGATATGGAGGAATGGTAACTTTTACACCACAGAGTTGGGCAAACTCAATTGTTTTTTTTACACCTATAGAACCCATCAAATGCCACGCACAACCGTTTATAGATTTAGCTAAACAATAAGCACATGTACCGCCACCGGTACTAATTGTTTGCCCGCCTAAAGTTAAAGGACCACCGGGAATATAAGTTTCAGGTGTATAGCCAAGTTCAGTAACTGCAAGCGTGTAAAGCAATGGTTTAAAAGTTGAACCTACCTGTCTGCTTGCAGTTACATGGTCGTATTTAAACCATCTAAAATCTATTCCGCCAACCCATGCTTTCACTTCTCCACTTCGTGGATCCATCGCAACAAAAGATGTTTGCATTAATTGCTTATGGTATTTGATAGAGTCAAAAGGCGTTAATATCGTATCCTTTTCATGCTTTTCATTTCCTTTCCAAGAAAATATTTTCATTTTTACAGGGACTAAAAAAGATTTTTTTATGGTGGCTTCATCTACACCATCTTCTTTCATTGTTTTCCATCTGTCAGTATATTTCATTGCGGCCTCAATAATATTATCATGACCCTTCCAAATTTTGTCCCCCTTTTGTTTTAAGCTTGCGTTTAATCTGCTTTGTACAGTCGGCATATGCAACTGCATTGATTCTTCAGCATATTGCTGCATGCGGGAATCGATAGTGGTATATACTTTTAAGCCGTCTCTGTAAAGATCATACGCTTCTCCTGTTTTGGGATTTCTGTTGTTATTGCACCAGTCTTTCATCAAGCCAACCAATGCCCGTCTAAAATATGGAGCTGAACCAACGTTTTCATCAATTTGCTTAAAATTTGTAATAAGTGGCTTGGCTTTAAATTTTACTGCCTCTGCTGAGGTTAAGTAATGTTCTTTAGCAACAACCATTTGCCCTATTACGGTATTTCTTCTATCAAGCGATGCTCGTGGATGTCTTATTGGTTCGTAAATAGAAGAACCTTTAAGCATTCCAACTAAAACAGCAGCTTCTTCAAGTTTTAAATTTTTAGGTTCTTTTTGAAAATAGGTACGGCTTGCGTTTCTAATGCCATACACATTGCCCCATGGTGCTCGATTTAAATAAAGTGCAAGAATTTCTTCTTTTGTAAAATTTCTTTCAAGCTTTACAGCGATTATCCATTCTTTAATTTTTTGCGTTCCTCTTAGAAAAAAGTTACCCCTTCCCTGCTTTAATATCATTTTGGCAAGCTGCTGGGTAATGGTACTGCCACCACCCTGTCTTCCCAAGGAGAAAAAAGCACGTCCCAAGGCCTGTGCGTCAATACCTGAGTGATCGTAAAAACGTTCGTCTTCCGTTGCAATCAAAGCATGAAAAACATTTGGAGAAATTTCATCAAACCTTACCTCACTCCTGTTTTCTGCATAATATTTTCCCATTAAAACACCATCGGAACTTATAATTTCACTTGCAAGATCTGCTTCAGGATTTTCCAGTTCCTGAAGAGAAGGCATTTTACCAAAAACACCAAAATTTGCTAATAAAAGAACGATTATAACCGTTGCAAAGCCTAATAAAAATATACGCCAAAGTAAACTTACAGATCGTTTCATAAAGATGTAGAATGGTTAAAAGAATATCGAGGAAAAAATAAATTTAAAATTTATTACCAAAATTTAAATTGAGTAACTGTTTGTAACTGATAATATCTTTATTAGTTTTAAGCAGTAAAAGATTATCATTCGAAATAATGATGAAAGAATATTTTGCGGGTTGCAACCATGAAACTTCAGATGAGGAAGCTTTTTTTATTTTATCAAAATATTTTATTGCTTCGGCCGCATTAGCAAATGGCTGAAAAAGCAACAG
>ENA-OFDM01000389-OFDM01000389.1-metagenomes-genome-assembly--contig:-NODE-389-length-19101-cov-2.609367_pt1 | contig 19101 bp, 18 predicted proteins | sample MGYA00153385_OFDM01 | MGnify analysis MGYA00153385
AGAGCTCGAGGTGCAGACCCTGCTCAACGGCGAATTCGATTCACGCGCTGCCGTTGTCACGATCCGTGCCGGTGCCGGGGGAGTGGATGCCTCGGACTTCGCTGAGATGCTGATGCGCATGTATCTCCGCTGGGCAGAGCAGCACAACTATTCCGCGAAGGTACTCGATACGAGCTACGCGGAAGAGGCCGGAATCAAATCGACCACCATCGAGGTCGACGCACCTTACGCCTTCGGCACGATGAGCGTCGAGGCCGGCACCCATCGGCTCGTGCGCATGAGCCCGTTCAACTCCGCGGGTAAGCGCCAGACTAGTTTCGCTGCGGTCGAAGTCATCCCGCTGATCGAGACCACCGATGTTGTAGAGGTGCCAGAGGGCGACATTCGCGTCGACGTATTCCGCTCAAGCGGACCGGGCGGCCAGTCGGTCAACACCACCGACTCCGCGGTGCGCATCACTCACCTCCCCACCGGAACCGTCGTGTCGATGCAAAACGAGAAGAGCCAGATCCAGAACCGGGCCGCCGCTATGCGTGTGCTGCAGTCCCGGCTGCTGCTGATCGAGCGTGAACGCGAGGCCGCGCAGAAGAAAGAACTCGCCGGAGTGATCACCGCGAGCTGGGGCGACCAGATGCGCAGCTATGTGCTCGCGCCCTACCAGATGGTGAAAGACCTGCGCACGGATTACGAGGTCAACAACCCGACAGCGGTCTTTGACGGCGACCTCGACGGTTTCATCAACGCTGGCATCAAGTGGCGCAAGCGCGACCAAAGCTAGGGTAGCGGCGAGCCAGCGAAGGGTGGCATGCCGCATCCGCAGCTCTGGCGCACGATCAGGGTCGTCGTGTGGAGAGTGAACTCCGATGATTCGACTGGGGCGAGGAGTCGATCGATCGCTTCGCGTGCCATATCCGTTACCGGCTGCCGCACAGTGGTGAGGGCGGGCCAGCTGTATTCCGATTCCGGCGACCCGTCAAACCCGACCACCGCGATTTCGTCGGGAATGTTGATTTCGCCCTCGTGCAGTGCCCTCAACACGCCAAGCGCCTGCATATCGGAACTGGCGAAAATGGCCGTCGGGCGGTCGTCGCGCGCCAGTAGGGCCTGTCCGGCCGCGTATCCGCCCTCGCGGGAGTATCCCGCTGGCTCCATCGGACCAATCGGAATACCTGCGGCAACGAGCGCATCGCGCCATCCCCTCTGGCGCTGGTCGCCCGGTCCGAGTTCTCCGACATAGCCGATTCGGGTGTGGCCGTGCCAGATCAGGTGCCGAACTGCCTCCGCGGCGCCCTGGTACAGATCCGGCCCGATTGCGGGGATACCGTCGACGGCGACGAACTGATTGAGGAGCACGGTGCGGATGCCGGTCTCTGCGATTGCCGACAGAATCGGAAGGCTGACCTGCGCGGATACGAGCATGCCGTCGACCTGCCGAAGTGCGAGGCTGCGGATGCCCCCTGCCACGTCATCCGGCGGTCCGTCGAAGTTGACCATGATGGGGGCGTACCCGCGCGCTGCGGCGTTTGGGCCGGCGACCGAAGTGCGGGCCGCGGCGTTCGGGCGATAACCGAGCACACGGATCGCCTCCAGCACGCGGGCCCTCGTCGCCGGGGCCACATGCCGCGGCCCCGAGTTCACCGTGTAGCTGACGACGGCGGAGCTCACCCCGGCATACCGCGCGACGTCCGCGCGGGTGGCACGACGGGTCTGGAGGGGATCGATCGAAGTCATCCGTCATTTCTCCCACTGGCCGGTCGTCCGGACCCGCCGGTACGGGATGAATCCGATGTTATCTTCGATTCCCGCCGCCATTTGGCAGGCCCTGGCGCGGCGAAACGGCTAGCGCAATGCGGCTAGATTATGGCGACCCCCGACGAGCCGATCGGCAACGACGGTCGAGGGAGCGATTCTGGGGCGTCTCCGAAATCATTGATCGGCAAGCGCACACCACCCTGCAGCGCAGATTGGTGCGCGACGATCCCGGGAAGGGTGAAGCGTGCGGCGACCCACGCGTTGACAGGAGGAATGGTGCCAGTCATGACGGCAGTCACGAAGTCGTCAGCGAGAAAGTGATGACTTCCCTCATGTCCGTCGGGGGCACCGAGAAATGAGTCCGGCAGACGGGTGATGTCGTGCACGGCGGCGTGGCCGGAGGTGAATGAGGCTCGAAGTTCCGGCGCGACATGCGCGAGTGTGGCATCATCGGCATCCAGTGTCCGCCCGGTGGCGAGCAGGCTGGAGACGTCTTCAACGCCTTCTTTGTTCTGCCAGACCGAGATCTCGGCGAGCTGCTCGAAACTACCTTCGGTGCCGAAGAACCGAAAACGGGATTCGCGGATGTGCGAGGGATACCCGACGCGACGCATCTCGTTGATTCTCATTGATCCTCCACCCGCGAGTTCAAATAGGGCGGTGGCATTGGAGAAATCGTTGTCGAACATGCTCGTCTCGCGGTCGAACACCCCGTCGCCGCGGTCGTCGGTCACGCCGATGCAACTGACGCTGACCGCGTAGGTCGGAAGGGCGCCGAGCACTCCGCCGATTGAGTGGGTCGGGTAGAGCATCGGCGGGTAGCTCGCGGTGCGCTTCCATTCGTCCCCACCGCTGTAGGCGTAGGCAGCATAGAAGCCGAGGTCCATGTCATGGACGTAGTCGCCCTCGGCGTAGAACACCCGGCCGAACGCCCCCTTCTCGAGTTGCCCGCGTGCATAGACGGTCGCGGGATTGTAGTAGCTCGTTTCGCCCATCATGTAGGTGAGCCCAGTCTCGGTGACGACATCGATGATCTCGGCGATCTCGTCCTCGGTGATGGCCATCGGCACTGCCGAGTAAACATGCTTTCCCGCGCGCAGCGCTTGCACCACCAGGCTCCCATGGGTCCAGCGCTGGGTGAAGATCGCAATGGCGTCCACATCATCCGAGGCCAGCATCGAATCGAAATCGGGGAAGACGCCGTCGAGATCCTGTTCGGCTCGAAGCTCCTCGGCGCGCTCTGGCAGCAGATCGGTCACATAGACCCGCGAGACACCGGGATGCCGATCGAAGAGCGTCGAAAACTGTCCGGCGAACTGGCCAGCGCCGACAATACCGATGGAAAACGTCATGGGTGAACCTCTCTGAAGGTGCTCGCGAGCGAGCTCGGTCTATCGCGCCCGACGCCGCCCCTCTGGGGGCCGGAACCGACGCAGCACAGCGAGTGTAGTACGGGAATCTACTTGTGTCACTGCAGTAAATACAAGTGCACACCCATATGAAATAGACCAAAACCGAAAAGTATTGCATCGAATGGTCTACTCGTGTAACTTTGCGCCACAAGGTACAGCCGTCGACTCAGACACGGGTCGCTCAAGCCCTTGCCGTCGCGTTCGGCTACAAATTTTTCATCCCAATGGAGGTATGACTATGAAATCGCGCACACTCATCGCCCTCGCAGGCCTCACCGCCCTCACGCTCGCTCTCGTCGGGTGCAGCGGAGGAGATTCCGGTTCGTCGAAAAATGCGACGAAGCTCGAGTTCCAGACCGGGCAGGCCGTCGACTCAACGATCCTCGCTCAGCTCAAGACGATCACGAAGAAGTTCGAGGCCGACCATCCGGGTACCGAGATCGATCTCCGCACCTCGACCTCGAGCTACGAGTCCGATATCAAGGTGCGCCTCGCCTCCGGTAACGTCCCTGATATCTGGTGGACCCACGGCTGGTCGCTTCTGCGTTACAGCAAGTTCCTCACCCCGCTGCAGGGCCAGGCCTGGGCGAAGAACTTCAACCCGGCGCTCGATGCCGCGATGAAGAACGACAAGGGGCAGTTCTTCGCGTTCCCGGTCGACACGGATGTCGCGGGAATCCTCTACAACAAGTCCGTGCTCAGCGACGTCGGCATCGACCCGGCCAGCCTCACCACCTGGGACGCCTTCGATGCGGCCGCAGGCAAAATCAAGGCGAAAGGTGTCGCGCCCATCGTCTCCTCGGGCAAGGCAGCCGGCCCCGCAGGCAACCTGGCCGACTGGATCTCGCCTGGGGCGCACAGCAAGGCGCAACTCGCCGGTTTGAGCAAGGGGACATTCGACAACGCCCAGTACACGAAGGTTCTCGACCTGATCGCGTCGTGGCAGAAGGACGGCTACTTCAACCAGGACTACGTGTCCGCCTCTGCCGACGACATCGCAAAGGCACTCGGAACCGGAAAGGCCGCCTTCGTCTTCAGCCAGAACAACACGGCAAGCCAGGCGCTCACCTACAACCCAGACGCCAAGATCGGCTATATTCCGGTTCCGTCGCTCGACGGGGGGAAGCCGTACCTGATCGGTGGCGAGATGAATGCTTTCGGAATCTCCAAGACCACAAAGGACATGAAGACTGCCAAGGCCTACATCGCCTACCTTGCATCACCAGAGAACGCTGCCGTGCTCGCCAAGGCCGCTGGGTCCATTCCCGGACTCACCGATGTGAAGCCGGATCTCGGCGTGCTTCAGTCGAGCTATGACACGGTGGTCAAGCCCGGCGACTTCCCGCTCGTGCCGTACTTCGACCGGGTCTACCTGCCCAACGGCATGTGGAACACGATGGTGACGACCGCCGACTCGGTGGTCACCGGCGGCGCGGGCAGCGTAAAGACCGGTGTCTCGACGATGTCGAAGGACTTCGACCGCCTGTACGGACAAAACAAGTAGCACCGTCCCTGCCGGACGGACGGTGGCGTGCGTCGAAGACGCAGTTCTGATTCACGCCACCGTCCTCTGGTGCAAAGGAGCAGTCATGAGCCAGGCAACCGTGTCGCCGCCAGCGGCGCAGAGAACGAGAAGCAGCGCGGATCCAGGCCTCGCGGTGCACCCTCCCGGCCGTTCACGAAAGAAAGGATTCGGTGCCCGCGGAAGCGGGCTGATCAACCTGCTTTATGTGCCAGCGCTGCTGCTATTCGCGGTGTTCGCCGTCTATCCGCTTATCAGCGGAGTTGGCTACTCCTTCACGAACTGGGACGGCTACAGCCAGGACAGGCCCTTCGTCGGCCTGCTGAACTACCTCCGCCTCTTCCAGGACGACACATTCCGTCAGGTGCTGGTCAACACTTTCATCTACGGGATCGGCAGCATGCTGATCCAGCAGATCCTCGGGCTCGCCCTGGCTCTCGCCCTCGATCGCCCGATGCGTGGCCGGGGTGCTGCGCGAGCGATCATCTACCTTCCGGTGCTGGTCTCCCCGGTGATCATGGGCACGATGTACTACCTGCTCTTCCAGTTCAACAATGGGGCGTTCAACGACATCGTCGTCGCGCTCGGCGGTGAGCGGATCGCCTGGCTGAGCCAGCCGTCAGGAGCGGTCGCGATCGTCGTGGCGGTGAACTCGCTCCAGTTCGTCGGAATCTCGATGATCATCTATCTGGCCGGACTGCAGTCCATACCGCAGACCTACTACGAAGCAGCCATGCTGGATGGTGCGGGAGCCTGGCAGCGCTTCACCGGGATCACCGTCCCGCTGCTCCAGCCCGCGTTCGCCACGAGCATCGTGCTCAATCTGATCGGCGGTCTCAAGCTCTTCGACGTGATCAAAGTCATGACCAACGGCGGCCCGGGTTATTCCACCAACTCGGTCTCGACTCTCATCGGTATCACCTACTTCGAGAACCAGAGTGCCGGCTACGCGTCCGCGATGGGCGTTGTGCTCTTCATCATCATCGCAATCTTCACCCTTGCGCTCAACGCCCTTCTCAACCGTCGTCGTCTGGAGCAGCAATGACCGCCAGTACCGTGCAGCCTGCACCGAGCATCCGTCGATCCGACTCATCCCGCGCGAGAGATCGCAGCCGTTCACGTTCGAAGCGGTGGGTGAGCGCCATCATTGGCATCGCGCTCGCCCTCATCGTCATCGTGCAACTCGTGCCGTTTTATGTGACCCTCACCACGGCGCTCAAAGCCAAATCCGACCTGTCATCGCAGTGGTCCTTTCCGTTCGCCACCCTGTTCGTTGGGAACTTCCGGACCGCGATCGAGGATGGCGGCATCCTCCGCTCCATCGGCAACAGTGTCTTGGTCACCGTCGTCGCGACTGCGCTGGTGTGCATCGTCGGGTCGCTGGCGGCGTACCCTCTGGCCCGGCGGCAGACCCGGCTCAACAAAAGCGTCATGCTGCTGATCGTCGGGCTCATCATGATTCCACCCCTCAGCGTGCTTGTGCCCCTGTACTCCCTCCTCAACCAGCTGCATGCCATAAATACCTACTGGGGCATCATCCTGGTGATGACGACCGGTCAGCTGCCGCTGGCCATCTTCCTGTATGCAGCATTCATGCGGTCGCTTCCGCTCGCCGTCGAAGAGGCAGCGGTTGTCGATGGCGCGAACCTGCTCCAGGTGTTGTTCTATGTTGTGTTCCCGATGCTCAAGCCCGTGACCGTGACCGTGGTCATCCTCACCGGCGTGGGGGTCTGGAACGAATTCGCCCTGTCCTCGTACGTGCTGACCGATCCAGCGGTGAAGACGATCGCCCCGGCGATCGGATCGTTCTTCTCGAGCCAGACGAGCAATCTCGGAGCGGCGGCAGCGGCATCTCTCATGGGTGTCGTGCCGGTGCTGATCGCCTACCTGTTCCTGCAGCGCTACTTCATCAAGGGAATGGTCGCCGGTGCCGATAAATGAGTCTGACCGACCGCCACACCCCTGGTGCTATTTCGAGACACCACTCCGCGCGGCTGAGGCGGCCCGACTTTCTGAGAGTCAAGGTATCCGGCCTGTCGCTCTTCCCGATTCGGGAGTACGTCCTTAGAGTCGAACGGTCATGATTCGGTTCGATCAAATAACCAAGCTCTACAAAGGGAACGCGCGCCCGGCGCTCAACGCGGTGACGCTTGAGATCCTGCGCGGGGAATTTGTGTTCCTCGTTGGAGCATCCGGCAGCGGCAAGTCCAGCTTCCTTCGGCTCGTGCTGAAGGAGGAGAACCCCTCCACGGGGCAGATCCATGTGCTCGGGCAGAACCTCGGGCAACTCACCAGTCGCAAGGTTCCCTATTTTCGGCGCAATCTCGGCGTGGTTTTTCAGGACTTCCGCCTGCTCCCGCAGAAGAACGTCTTCGACAATGTGGCCTTCTCACTCCAGGTGATCGGCAAGTCGAAGGGGTTCATCCAGGAGGCGGTTCCGGATGTCCTGAAGATGGTCGGTCTCGCCGGCAAGACCAACCGGCTTCCTCACGAACTCTCCGGCGGTGAGCAGCAGCGCGTCGCGATAGCTCGCGCCATCGTGAACAAGCCCGCTATCCTGCTGGCGGATGAGCCGACGGGAAACCTCGACCCCTCAACATCCGCTGGCATCATGACCCTGCTCGAGCGCATCAGCCAGAGCGGAACCACGGTGATCATGGCCACCCACGATGCGGGAATCGTCGACCAGATGCAGCGTCGCGTGATCGAGCTGGTCAGCGGCCAGATCGTGCGCGACGAACGCCAGGGCGGCTACCAGACCCAGACCATTCCCGTGCAGGGCTTCGGGCCGGCATCCGTCTCGCGCTCCAATCTCGGCATTGCCGGGCAGGCCGAGGAGGTCACCGGATGAGGTTCGGCCTGATCATGTCCGAGGTCGGTAACGGCCTGCGTCGCAACATCTCGATGGTCGTCTCCGTCGTGCTGGTGACGTTCATCTCGCTCACCTTCGTTGGCGCCGCGATCCTGCTGCAGTTTCAGATCGGGCAGATGAAGGGCTACTGGAACGACCGCGCCCAGGTGTCGGTCTACATGTGCACTGACTCCTCTACTGCGGGACAGTGCAACCTGGTCGAAGCGACGAAGAGCCAAAAGGCTGATGTCGAAGCCCAGCTGAAATCTCCGGCCCTGACCGGGTTGATCAAGACCGTGACATTCGAGAATCACGATCAGGTCTACAAGAACTACAAGACCTATTTCAAAGACACCACCGGTGCAGACTTCATCACCCCCGCCTTCCTCTCCGAGACGTTCTCGATCAATCTCAAGGACCCGGCGAAGGCTGACGTCATCCGCGAGAGCGTGGCGAGCCTCGCTGGAGTCGAGCAGGTCGTCGACCAACGCAAGTATCTCGATCCGATCTTCGCAGCGCTCAATGCCGCCAGTCTCACCGCGGTGAGTATCGCGGTACTCATGCTGGTGGCCGCCGTGCTCCTCATCGCCACCACCATCCGCCTGTCGGCTTTTTCGAGGCGACGGGAGCTCGGGATCATGCGTCTGGTTGGAGCATCGAACCGTTTTATCCAGACACCGTTCATCCTGGAAGGGGTGATCGCCGCGCTCGTCGGATCGATTCTTGCGAGCCTTGCCGTCGTCTCGATCGTGCGTTTCTTCGTGCAGGATTACCTCGGCACCCAGTCGCTTGACACCCCCTTCATCGGCATGTCGGAAGCGTACGTGGTCGTTCCGATTCTGCTCGTGGTTGGCGCCGTATTGGCGGGGGCGTCCGCGAGTTTCGCAATCAGCCGGTACCTGAAGGTCTAGAGCCGCACCTGTTCGGTCCGCCCCGACGAATGTCGCCCGGCGACTGGTGCCAAGTGGTGGGTACTCACACCATCACCGGGTGGTTGTGGAGTGTTGGCCACCGCGATTCTGGTCACCTCGCTAAGCTGACTTGTGACCAGTCCCCCCCGAATGGGGGTGGCTGCGGTGGCCGCCCGGATGAGTCAGCGTGTGGTGGGTCCCCGTGCACTGAGTCGAAGTGCACTGAGTCGAAGTGCGCTGAGTCGAAGGAGACCCAAATGTCCAGCACCACCGAAGCTCGGCCCGCTCATCAGGATCCGCGCGAACCATTGCCCGGCGAGACGGTGGAGCTGTTCACCGATCCGGCACAGCCTCCCGTCGGTCTGCTGCAGAAGCCGAAGTGGACTCCGGCCAAAGTGGTGCTCTGGGTCATCATCGGCCTCATCGGGGCCACCGGCTGGAGCATGGTCGCCCTCGTTCGTGGCGATCACGTCAACGCGGTCTGGTTTGTCGCATCCGCCGTCGGCACCTTTCTCATCGGCTACCGCTTCTACTCGAAGTTCATCGAACGCAAACTCCTGAGGCCGGATGACCGCCGCGCGACGCCAGCAGAGGTGCTCGACAACGGGCGGGACTTCGAACCCACCGACCGGCGGGTGCTCTTCGGACACCACTTCGCCGCGATCGCCGGAGCCGGCCCTCTCGTCGGACCGGTGCTCGCGGCGCAGATGGGGTATCTGCCCGGCACGATCTGGATCATCGTCGGGGCCGTCGCTGCGGGAGCAGTGCAGGACTGGCTCGTGCTGTTCTTTTCGATGCGCCGCCGTGGCCGCTCGCTCGGCCAGATGGCGAGGGAGGAATTCGGAGTGGTCGGTGGTGTCGCCGCGCTCGTCGCAACGCTCGCGATCATGTCGATCATCATCGCGGTGCTCGCACTCATTGTGGTGAACGCGCTAGCCGAGAGCCCGTGGGGTATCTTCTCGATTGCGATGACCATCCCGATCGCCCTGTTCATGGGTGTCTACCTTCGTTTCCTCCGCCCCGGGCGCATCTCCGAAGTCTCGTTCATCGGGGTCGCTCTTCTGCTCTTCGCGATCGTCGCTGGCGGGTGGGTCTCCCAAACGGCGTGGGGTATCGAGTGGTTCACGTTGGATAAGACGACCATCGCGTGGGCTCTCATCGGCTACGGATTCATCGCATCCATCCTTCCGGTCTGGTTGCTGCTCGCACCGCGCGACTATCTCTCGACCTTCATGAAGATCGGAACGATAGGGATCCTCGCCATCGCAATTCTGATCGTGCAACCGGTCGTTCAGATGCCCGCTTTCACGGAATTCGCTTTCAACGGCAAAGGTCCCGTTTTCGCCGGGACCCTTTTCCCGTTCCTATTCATCACGATCGCCTGCGGGGCTCTCAGTGGATTCCACGCTCTCATCTCGTCGGGAACGACGCCGAAGCTGATCCAGAAAGAAACCCAGACCCGAATCATCGGCTACGGCGGAATGCTGATGGAATCCTTCGTCGCGATCATGGCTCTTGTCGCCGCCATCTCGATCGACCGCGGCCTGTATTTCGCGATGAACGCGCCGATCGCCCTCACCGGGGGCACTGCAGAAACTGCATCCCGATTCATCAGCGGGCTGGGCAATGTCGCCGGCGGAGGGTTCACCGCCGCCCAACTCAACCAGGCCGCCCAGGCCGTTGGCGAGACGTCGCTCGTGTCGCGCTCTGGGGGTGCGCCGACGCTCGCCGTCGGAATAGCGAACATCCTCGACCGGGTCATTCCGGGGCTCGATCTGCGAGCATTCTGGTACCACTTCGCGATCATGTTCGAGGCCCTCTTCATCCTCACAACGGTGGATGCCGGAACCCGCGTCGCCCGCTTCATGCTCAGCGACACCCTCGGAAACCTGAACCAGCGGTTTCGTGACCCATCCTGGCGAATCGGTGCCTGGATCTCATCGGTGATCGTCGTGGCCGCCTGGGGGAGCATCCTGCTCATGGGGGTCACCGATCCGCTTGGCGGAATCAACACGCTCTTCCCGCTCTTCGGCATCGCCAACCAGCTGCTGGCCGCCATCGCTCTCTCGGTGTGTGTTGCGATCGTCTGCAAGAAGGGGCTCGTGAAGTGGGTCTGGATTCCCGGTGTCCCTCTACTCGTCGATGCCGTCGTCACACTGACGGCCTCGTACCAGAAGATCTTCTCCTCGACGCCCGGGCTCGGATACTGGGCGCAGAACGGCGTCTATCGCGCGGCGCTCGCCGAGGGGAAAACGTCCTTCGGTGCGGCGGCCAGCACCGAGGCGATGCAGGCCGTCGTGCGCAACACCGCCGTGCAGGGAACGCTGTCGATCCTGTTCGCGGTGCTCGTTGTCATCGTGCTCGCAACCGCCCTTCGCGTGAGCATCCGTGCGGTGCGGGTAGGCGGCGAACCATCCACCGAGAGCGAAATAGTCGATAGCCACCTGTATGCCCCGCGAAGCCTCTCGACCACCGCAGAGGAACGCGCCGTTCAGAAGAGGTGGGCGGATGTCGCGCGGTGACGTGTCGCCGACTGTCCCGGTAGCTCACTCGATGGTTTCGCCGCGGAAGCGCGTGGGCTGGCTCGTGGCCTGCGGTGGGCGGCTTGTGGCGTGCGGCTCCGGCATCCGCTGGTATCTGCGCGAGCTAATGGGCGATTCGAGTTATGCGCGGTACCTCGCACACCGGGCAACCCACAACGATCCGACGCCGCCTCTGAGTGAACGCGATTTCTGGCGCCAAAAACACCGCGACGACGAGGCCAGCCCCCGGTCGCGCTGCTGCTGACGCTGTTCCCGCGCGCTGCGGCATTGAGACAATCGGGTCGGGAGTTGTTGCGGGTGTGCTTGACTACAGCCCACAACAACTCCCGACTCGATCCGTATCACGTCGCGCGCGTATCTGGACCTGAAGTGCTGCGGGCGTTGGTGCCGATCCGATGGAATACCTGTCCATAGTCACGACCGCATCCGTATCCGTCGCTCGCGACAACGGCAGGTTAGAGTGGAGGGCTGCGGGCAGATCGCCTGTGCGCAATCAAATCAGGAGCGAATCGTGCCGAAGGAACGTGGCCAGAAGGTTGTGGCCACCAATCGCAAAGCGCGCCACGACTACACGATCGAAGACACCTATGAAGCGGGGCTGGTTCTCACCGGCACCGAGGTGAAGTCTTTGCGTGAGGGCCGGGCGTCCCTTGTCGACGGTTACGCCTTCGTCGAGTACGGCGAAGCCTGGTTGGATGCCGTGCACATTCCCGAATACAACCAGGGCACCTGGACCAATCATCCGCCCCGCCGCAAGCGCAAACTGCTGCTGCACAAGGCGCAGATCCTCAAGATCCACAACAAGACTAAAGAGGGCGGATACACCCTCGTGCCCCTGAAGATTTACTTCAGCGACGGACGGGCAAAGGTCGAAATCGCCGTTGCCAAGGGCAAACGCGAATACGACAAGCGTCAGGCGCTGCGTGAGCGCCAGGACAATCGCGAAGCGGATCGGGCCATGTCCGCTCGCCGCAACCTCGGAGACTGACGGCTCAGCTGGCCTGTCTTCCCGGGGATCGTACCCGGTGACGACCGTGCTGCCATTCGTCAGCCATGCGGCCGAACCTTTGACCGCGAGGCTGACAAATGGCAGCACGGTGCGGCCGGATGCCCGACCACGCGCCCGCGTGAGGTTCAGCTGGCGACGAACCGCGCGTCGACCACCGCGTCGACCACCGCGTCGACCTCGATGTCTTCCGGGGTGAGTGACAGGTCCGGCGCGGCGCCGGTGGCCATCAGCCGCGACATCGAGTGGACGCCTCCGTCATCGGATGCCCCAACCCGGTCACCGAGCATACCTGGATCGGCGAGAGCCACCGCCCGAACCGAGCCGAGTCCGATGCTCTGGGCATAGACGCTCGCTTTCGCCACGGCATCCTTCACCGCCCGAGATCGCACCTCGGCGATGACCGCGGTCTTTCGCCCTTCGGTAAGTGCCCAGGCGATATCGCCGACGGTGACGCCGTCGAGCACGGCGACCCGTTCGATCCACTCGGCCATCGCCGCGAAGTCCCTGAACTTGACGCTGAATCCCACACGCGAGTGGAAGACCGGAGGCAGTTGTACGCCGTCCTGGCTCCACGGCCGGGAGCTCCAGACCTGGATGCTGTCGCTCGACCACCACGTGACCGGGCCGGCGGCGGGGGAGTGAAGCGCGGAGACGAGCAAACGCACCGTGGATGACGCTGCCACTGTTTCGGAGAACACCGGCTCTCGGTCCGCCCCTTCGAATCCGACCGAGAGCCGCACCGTTGCGCGCTCCGGAGGGGAGAAGGACGAGAATCTGCCCTGCACGGTGATGATGGTGTCGGTCACACTGTCTCCCCATTATCGAAACTGTGGTCGAAGTCGTTATCGAAACTGCTGTCGAAGCCGCAGTCGAAGCTGTCCCCGTATCCTGCCATGCCGTGGGCGGTGGCGGAAGCCGCGCTTCCGACGTATGCTAGAGGGCTGCCGAGAGGCAGCAGGGCCCGCGTGTTGGGCCGTGACAATTCAACAGCGCGCGATAGCTGCTCACACTTCTTGATAGACGAGAAGGTGCACCTGGGGATGATCGGTTTCGACATTGCCTGCGTGAGTGTGAGAAGCGGGTCGAGGATGCAGGGTTATCTCGTAAACGATCTCTGCAAACAATAAGTGCGAAATCTAACCGCGCTGACTTCGCTCTCGCTGCATAAGCAAGAGCACTAATGAAGTCCGTCAGACCGGGGATGCTCCCTAACCGGATCCTGGCGTAATTTAGGGAGATTGCTGCGGTGCTGTGTCTTAGGGCACCGCGGGACTTTTACTGGGGCTGGGCTTGTCGGATTAGATGCCAGTGGCAAATTCCGGAGCCGAGTAGAACGCTTTCACTGGATACACCCGTAGAAGGCATATGACCACAGCAGTGGACGGGGGTTCAATTCCCCCCATCTCCACCCTGGCGACTATCGCGCGTTGTTGACTGTTGCAGAGACCTGCCGACTGTGGCATCCGTGGTGCTGAAGGCGGGAACTCGACGCATGGCCAGGAAGCGCGAGCAGCGCCAGGGTAAGGACCGTCTCACCCCCAGCCGGCCCTATAAGAGAACGCCGGTGGCGGAGCCGATCTCAGTGGAGCGCGCTGTCGAAGAGGGCCTTCTGATCGCCCGATCGGCTCTCACCATGGACGTGAAGAATCGCATCATCGTGAGCGCCCTGCGCGACGATCACCGTTTCGATGCGATCGAGACGGCCTCCTGGGTCGCGCTCGAGCTGAAACATCTCTCGCTCGAGCAGGCCGAGTATGCAGAGCGAATGAATCACCTCGCGGTCGAGGTGACCGACCTGCACGGCCCTCGTCGCCATCAACACGACTACGGTCCCCGCGACTATCGCGTACTCACCCGCCGAGGGCTCGCGTACGCGTCGCTGTCCGACGAGCTGGCCCGCCTGGTGGATGAGCCGACCTTCGTCGAAAGCGTGGTGGAGGATGCCCGTGACCAGGCCTGGTCTGAGCTCGGAACCGCCATCCAGTTGCGCCTCGATCTCGGACCGATGCAGCAACCGGATGCCGACTACGCACTCGAACGCGACACCCGCCTGCGCGCCTTTATCGCGATCGACTTCGCCCGTTTACGGCACAGTGCGGGCGAAATCGCTGGCACCTGAGGATCGGTGCGCCTACCCGTCCGCGTCGGTCCACTCGCCCCACCCGTAACCACGGGCGGGGGTGGGTGAGGCCGAGATCCCGGAAGACAGGGACTGTGGCAGTTGGCGCGGTTAGAGCAGAGCGGAGACCGCGAAGGACGGCTCTGTCTTCTCGCGAATCTGCTCGATCGACACCCCGGGGGCTATCGACACCAGGGTGAGTCCCGCGGCCGTCAGATCGAAGACGGCAAGGTCGGTGATGATGCGATCGACCACACCGACCCCGGTGAGAGGAAGCGTGCAGGATGTCACGATCTTCGGTGATCCATCCTTCGCAGAGTGTTCGGTGAGCACGACCACCCGGGGCGTGCCGGCCACCAGATCCATTGCTCCGCCCATGCCCTTGACCATTTTGCCTGGCACTGACCAGTTGGCGAGGTCGCCGGTGGCGGACACCTGCATTGCACCGAGGATCGCCACCTGCACATGCCCACCGCGGATCATGCCGAAGGAGACGGAGGAGTCGAAGAAGCTGCCGCCCGGCAGGATCGTCACAGTCTGCTTTCCGGCATTGATGAGGTCGGCATCCTCCTCGCCGTCTAAGGGGAACGGCCCCATGCCGAGCAGTCCATTCTCGCTCTGAAGGGTCACGCGAACCCCCTCCGGAATGTGGTTGGCCACGAGAGTGGGGATTCCAATGCCGAGGTTCACATAGTCACCGTCGTGCAGCTCTGTTGCCGCGATCGTTGCCATCTCGTCCCGCGTCCAGCTCATGCGCCGACCTCCGTTGTTGTGCTTCTGCCGGGATTCGGGCGCACCGTGCGTTGTTCGATGTCTTTGGGGCGATCCCTAGCGAGCACCACGCGGTGCACGTAGACGCCCGGAGTGATCACGAGGTCAGGGTCGATGTCGCCGACCGGCACGATAGATTCCGCCTCGACCACGGTGAGTCGGCCGGCTGTCGCGACCACCGGGTTGAAGTTGCGGGCCGAGTACCGGTAGACCAGATTGCCCTCGGTATCGGCCAGATGAGCACGGACGAGGGCGATGTCGGCGACGATGCCGCGCTCGCGGATGTGCACGTGGCCATCGAAGGTTTCGTGCTCTTTGCCCTCGGCCACCAGCGTGCCGACACCGGTGCGAGTGTAGAAGGCCGGGATGCCTGCCCCGCCCGCCCGCAGGCGCTCCGCAAGGGTGCCCTGCGGCGTGAATTCCACCTCGAGCTCGCCCGCGAGGTAGAGCTCGGCGAACAGTCTGTTCTCGCCGACATAGGAGGCGATCACTTTGGCGACCTGGTGGCTCTCGAGTAGCAACCCAAGGGCCTTGCCGTCGACTCCCATGTTGTTGGAGACGATGGTGAGATTTCGGACTCCGGAATCCCGCACCGCCTCGATCAGGTCTACCGGCACCCCGCTCAGGCCGAAGCCGCCGACGGCGACGGTCATGCCGTCACTGAGCGCTCCGGCCAGGGACTCCGCCGCACTGTGGTGCACTTTCGTCGATCGACGCACTGTCGACATGCGGTCCTCTCCGTCGAGGCGGGAAGGCCGAAGAGCGCAGCCCGCACGAGATGGACACTAGATAACCGGGAGAGTGGCTGTCAAGTCGCACCCAGACTGTGCACAATCGCAGATACGTAGTGCGAAAAGGGCGGTTGACCCGCAATTTGAGTGCAGGAATACTCATTAGGTCTGGGTTTTACCGGCCCGGCACGCTGCCAGAGCTGCCAGGAAAGAGTACTGATGATCACCTCGAGCACCCTCCCCACTTCCGCGGAAGCCGGTCCTTTGGCTGGGCTGCGGGCTCTGGTCACCGGAGGAGCGAGCGGCATTGGAGCCGCTGCCTCGCGGGCGCTCGCGGCGCGCGGAGCTCATGTCGTGATCGCGGATGTGGATGGCGAGGCGGCAGAGTCGGTCGCTGCCGAAATCGGCGGCTCGGTCTGGACGGTCGACCTGCTCGATGCGAACGCCGTCACCGATGCGGCCCTCGCCGGACCGCTCGACGGGGTCGATATCCTCGTGAACAACGCCGGTATCCAGAGGGTGAGTGCGATCGAGGAGTTTGACCCGGCCGACTTCCGACGCATCATCTCGCTGATGCTCGAGGTGCCATTCCTGCTGATCCGCGCCGCCCTTCCCGGCATGTACGAGCGCGGGTTCGGTCGCATCATCAACGTGTCGTCGGTGCACGGCATCCGCGCCTCCGCCTTCAAAAGCGCCTACGTGAGCGCGAAGCATGGACTCGAGGGACTGTCGAAGGTCACTGCGCTCGAGGGCGGAGCACACGGCGTCACCAGCAATTGCGTGGCGCCGGGCTATGTGCGAACCCCGTTGGTTGAGAAGCAGCTCGTGGACCAAGCGGCGGTGCATGGCATCCCCGAGTCAGAGGTGCTCAGCCGCATCATGCTCACCGAGAGCGCGATCAAGCGGCTCGTGGAGCCAGAGGAGGTCGCATCCCTCATCGCCTGGCTCGCCTCGCGGGAGGCCGCGATGGTCACCGGTGCCAGCTACACGATGGATGGTGGCTGGTCGGCGCGCTGAGGCTCTGCAGTCAGCGGCGGGAAAGGCCGAGCAGGGCCGCTTCCGACGCCGCCGTGCGGTCCCGGAGCGCATCGGCCACGGCGGCCACCGCGGGTTGCCGCAGGGACTCGCTGCGTAACACCATCCAATACGGCAGCTGTTCCGCGAATTCATCGGGGAGCAGTCGCACCAGGTCGGCATGACGATCGGCCATGAAGCACGGCAAAAAGCCGATGCCCGAACCGGCACGGGTGGCCTCGACGTGCACGAACACGTTGGTCGAGCTGATCGAGTCCCGCATCGTTGGCACCAGTCGTCGGGGTGCATCCAAATCGTCCACCTGCAGCATCGAGTCGACGAAGTAGACGAGCGGATGCTCCATCAGCTCCGCAGCATCCGCCGGCGTGCCGAATTGCGTGAGATAGTCGCGCGAGGCATACATGCCGAGCACGTACTCACCCAGTTTCACGGCTTCGGCGCGGTGCACCTGCGGGGCGCCAACCACGACCTCGATGTCGAGGCCGGAGCGATGCTGCATCGCGCGGCGCGTCACCGTGAGGATCTCGACGCTGAGATTCGGATGCTGCCGCCGCAGCGCGGTGATGGCCGGGGTGGCGATGTAGGCACTGAACCCATCGGTGGCCGACATGCGCACCACGCCGCTGAGCTGGCGGGAATCTTCCCCGGTGTTTCCGAGCGCGACAATCGCCGACTCCACCTCTTCGGCGGCCAGCACCGCTCGACGGCCGAGCTCGGTGAGCTCCCACCCGCCGACGGTGCGGGAGAGCACCCGGCCGGCGAGCGTCTTCTCGAGAGCAGCGATGCGGCGCGAGACCGTGGTGTGGTTGAGGCCGAGGCTCTCGGCGGCGGAGGTGAACCGACCCGTGCGCGAGACAGCGAGTAGCACGAGGAGGTCGTCGGGGTTGGGGGCGGGGGATGTCACGGCAGAATCCAGCATATCTGCAAGTATGCAGATAAAATGTGCGCAAGTGGTCATTGAGGCACCGGCGGTCTGCAGCAATACTCAGTGGAGCCCGACCGCCCGCCCTCACGGGCGTTCGGTCCCATCGACAGGTGTCAGAGACGACACTGGAGGAGAGCGACATGAGCGTCAGTAGAAGCGTCGGAACAGCCCGAAATGTGGAATCTGCGCAGCCGGGGGGCGGGGGACCGGCGGACGGCGCGACCACTACCTCTGGACTGCGCAAGATCGTCGCTGCCTCCATGGCCGGCACGGTCGTCGAATGGTACGAGTTCTTCCTCTACGCCACCGCCGCGAGCCTCGTCTTCGGCACCTTCTTCTTCCCCAACGCCGGCACCCAGCTCGACGGCATCATCGCCGCCTTCCTCACCTACGCGGTCGGGTTCGTTGCCCGCCCCATCGGTGGAATTGTCTTCGGGCAGATCGGCGACCGCCTCGGGCGCAAGCACACCCTCCAGGTGACGATCATCCTCGTGGGCGTCGCGACCTTCCTGATGGGCTGCCTGCCCGGCTTCAACACCATCGGCTACTGGGCGCCGGCACTGCTCGTCGTGCTGCGCTTCGTCCAGGGCTTCGCTGTCGGTGGCGAATGGGGAGGCGCCGTATTGCTCGTCGCCGAGCACAGCCCCGAGAAGTCGCGGGGATTCTGGTCAAGCTGGCCACAGGCGGCGGTGCCGATGGGCAACCTCCTGGCCACCCTCGTGCTGCTCACGATGTCGTGGATCCTGCCGAACGACCAGTTCCTCAGCTGGGGGTGGAGGGTCGCCTTCTGGCTCTCGGCCGTCATTGTGGTGATCGGGTACTACATCCGCTCGCACGTCAACGAGGCGCCGATCTTCCTCGAAGCCCGTGCGCAGGTGGAGGCGGAAAAGGCCGTCAGCTACGGCGTGACCGAGGTGCTGAAGAAGTACCCCCGTGGAGTGCTTCAGGCGATGGGACTACGGTTCGCCGAGAACATCCTGTACTACACCATCGTGAGCTTCTCGATCGTCTATCTCGTCACAGTGCACAAGTACAACACCAGCCAACTGCTGCTCGCCCTCCTTATCGCGCACGGCGTGCACTTCCTGGTGATCCCGCAGGTCGGTCGGCTCTCTGATCACTTCGGTCGCAAGCCGATTTATTTCATCGGTGCGGTGCTCGGAGCGACCTGGGCGTTCTTCGCCTTCCCGATGTTCGACACCCTGAATCCGGTCGTCATCGTGCTCGCGATCACGATTGGCCTCTGCTTCCATGCCTTCATGTATGCCGGCCAGCCCGCGATCATGTCGGAGATGTTCCCCACCCGCATGCGTTATTCGGGCGTGTCGCTCGGGTACCAGGTCACGTCGATCCTGGCCGGGTCACTCGCGCCGATCATCGCGACCGCACTGCTGCAGCAGTACAAATCGTGGGTGCCGGTGGCGATCTACATCGTGATTGCCTGTGTGATTACCGCCGCGACAGTGGTGACGCTGCGGGAGACACGGGGCGTCTCTCTTCGAGATGTCGACTCGGCGGAT
>ENA-OFDM01000392-OFDM01000392.1-metagenomes-genome-assembly--contig:-NODE-392-length-19026-cov-10.705761_pt1 | contig 19026 bp, 22 predicted proteins | sample MGYA00153385_OFDM01 | MGnify analysis MGYA00153385
CCGGTCGTGGTCTCGCTGAACCCGTTGACCGATCCGCGCGCCGAGACCATCCACGCCGAGTTCGACTACGCCCACCCGGTTTTCGACATGGCCGCGATCGACGCGCAACGCCGCGTGCCCGCCTTCCAAGGCAACCGCCACACTTGGTTCGCTGGCGCGTGGACGCGCTACGGTTTTCACGAAGACGGATTGATGTCGGGCCTCGCGGTCGTCGCCGGTTTGCGTGCTGCGTGGGCGATGCCGATGAAGGAGGCGGCATGACCCCGATGCCGCTCCTCGCGAACCCGATGCCACTTCTCGGCATGGGCGAGGTCCGCCACACGCGGCTGCGCCCGGTGCGCAACCGTTTCGTCTACCCGACCTACTTCTTGATGCTGCCGATGCGCAGCTTGCGCGCCGCCGCCAGCGCAGCCTTGCGGCGCAACCGCTTCGGCCTGATCAGCTTTTACGACCGCGACCACGGCGATGGGCGCGCCGACAGCCTCGCCTGGATCGACGACCTGCTCGCGCGTGAGGGCGTCGTCGACGCCACCGGCGAGGTCTGGCTGCACTGCTATCCGCGCGTGCTCGGTCACACCTTCAAGCCGGTCAGCTTCTGGTACTGCCACCGCGCCGACGATTCGCTCGCGGCGGTTGTCGTCGAGGTCAACAACACCTTCGGCGAGCGCCACTGCTACTTGCTCGACGGCGTCGATCTCGCATTCGGCCGCGAGTTGCACGCCAGCAAGGTGTTTCACGTCTCGCCGTTTTGCGACGTGACCGGCAGCTACCGCTTTCGCTTCATGCGCGACGCGGCGCATCCGGCGCCCGGGTCGGGGCGTATGAATACGCCGATGAGCCCGACCCGAACGATCGCCTGCATCGACCACCACGACGCGCACGGCGCGCTGATTCGCACCAGCGTCAGCGGGCGCCTGTTGCCGCTGACGCCACAACGCGCCCGCGCCGCCTTCTTCGGCATGCCGTTGATGACGCTCGGCGTGATCGCGCGCATCCACTGGCAGGCGCTGCGGCTGTGGGCAAAGCGCGTGCCGTTCGTCCCGAAACCCGCGCCGCCCGCGACCTTCACGAGCCGTTGAACCCATGAGCAGCAGCAGCACCCTGAACCCGCCCCCGCTGGCCGATTCGGCCCCGGCCGCCGCACGCGCCGTGTTCCGGCTCATGAAAGAGCTCAAGCACGGCACGCTGAACATCCAGCTGCCCGACGGCGGCACGCTGAGTTTCGGCAGCACCGAAGGCACCGAGCTGCGCGCGTCGATCCGCCTGCACAACTGGAACGCCTGCTCGGCCGCGCTGAAATCGGGCGACATCGGCTTCGCCGAAAGCTTCATCGCCGGCGACTGGACCACGCCCGATTTGACTGCGCTGCTGACGCTGTTCATCGCGAACCGCGAGGAGGTCGAGCGCGTGATCTACGGCAGCTGGTGGGGCTCGTTGTTGTACCGCGCCAAGCACCTGTTCAACCGCAACTCACGTCGCGGCAGCGCGAAGAACATCCACGCGCACTACGACCTCGGCAACGAGTTCTACCGTCTGTGGCTCGACCCGACGATGAACTACAGCAGCGCCTGGTTCGAGGGCGACCGCGGAGGCGACCTCGTGCACGCGCAATGGGCCAAGGTGCGGCGTGCGCTCACCGAGTGCGACGTGAAACCCGGCGACCGCGTGCTCGAGATCGGTTGTGGCTGGGGCGCACTCGCCGAATCGGCAGCGCGCGATTTCGGTGCTGCCGTGACTGGCGTGACGCTTTCGCGCGAGCAACTCGCGTGGGGCGAGCAGCGGCTGGCCGACTCGCAATTGCCCGGTGAACTGCGCTACCAGGATTACCGCGACATCGCCGACGGCCCGTTCGATGCGATCGCCTCGATCGAGATGTTCGAGGCGGTCGGCCGCGAATACTGGCCGAGCTTTTTCGAGACGCTGAAGGCGCAGTTGAAGCCCGGTGGCAAGGCCTGCATTCAAAGCATCACGATCCGCGACGATTTGTTCGACCGCTACGTCAAATCGACCGACTTCATACAGCAGTACATCTTCCCCGGCGGCTTGCTGCCGAGCCCGAGCACGTTTCGCGTCGCGGCGGCGAAGGCCGGCCTGAAGGTCGTGGGCGAACTCGATTTCGGGCTCGACTACGCCGAGACATTGAAGCGCTGGCGCACGAGTTTTTTGGCGGCCGACGGCCCGGTGCGCCAGCTCGGTTTCGACACCCGCTTCATGCGCATCTGGGAGTTCTACCTCGGCTACTGCGAGGCCGCCTTCGCGACGCACAACACCAGCGTCATGCAGTTCACGCTGCAGCGGGAGTGACCCCGCTCAAGCATCGAGCCAGGCGACGAGTTCGTTGAGGTCGCGCACGACGCAATCCGCGCGAGCCGCGCCCGCTGGCATTGAGGCATCACCTTCGCGCCGCACCCACGCGCTGCGCATGCCCGCAGCATGTGCGCCGGCCACGTCGAGCGCCCAGTCGTCGCCGATGTGGAGTACCTCGTGCGGTTGTGCATTCAAGACCCGGCACGCTTCGTGAAAGATGCGCGCGTCGGGCTTGGCCGTGCCGAATTCGCGCGCTGAGACCGTCGCAATAAAGTGCTCGGCCAGGCCGATGCTGTGCAAGTCGGCATTGCCATTCGTCAGCGCGACGATCGGCCAGCGCCGCGCGAGTGCCTCGACCGCAGGCCGCACGTCGGCGTACAGCTCGACGCGGTTGCGCGCTGCGAAGAACACGTCGAACGCCGGGCCGGCCAACGTTGGGTCGTCGCCAGCGAGCTTCAAAGCTCGCGCGAGGCTTTCGCGACGCATGCGCGTGAAGTCGTGGCCCCAGTGCGGGTTCTCGGCCGCCACCGCCTCGCGCAGGCCGCGCAGCGCCGCCACATCGAAGCGCAGTGCGGTCGCGTTGGCGTGCTGCAGGAGCCACGCGTGCAGCGCGTGCTCGGCGCGCTCGATCGCCGGCCACACAGGCCAGAGCGTGTCGTCGAGGTCGAGCGTCAGCGCCTTGATGGCATTGCAAGGCCGCAGCGCCATCAGCGCATCCAGCCCTTGCGCCGAAAGTAAATCAGCGGCGCCGCCACCGACGCGATCATCAGGCCGATCGCGAACGGGTAGCCGAGGTGCCAATCGAGCTCGGGCATCGCCTTGAAGTTCATGCCATAGATGCTCGCGATCAGCGTGGGCGGCAGCAGCGCAACGCTCGCGACCGAAAAAATCTTGATGATCTTGTTCTGGTTGATGTTGATGAAGCCGACGGTCGCGTTCATCAGGAAGTTGATCTTGTCAAACAGGAAGGTGCTGTGGCTGTCGAGTGAATCGATGTCACGCAAAATTTGCCGCGCTTCCTCGAACTGCTCGGCGTTCAGCATGCGCGAACGCATCATGAAGCTGATCGCGCGGCGTGTGTCCATCACGTTGCGGCGGATGCGGCCGTTCAGGTCTTCCTCGCGCGCGATCGCGTTCAGCACCTCGCCCGCGGCTTGGTCGTTCACCTCCTGCTTGAGCACGCGCGCGCTGACTTTCTCCAGGCTGTCGTAGATGCCTTCGAGGGCGTCGGCGCTGTATTCGGCATCGGCGTCGTAGAGCTTGAGCAGCACGTCTTTTGCGTCTTCGATCAGCGCCGGGGTGCGCCGCGCGCGCAGGCGCAGCAAGCGAAACACCGGCAGCTCTTCGTCGTGGACCGAGAACAGCACGTTGCTGAACAGGATAAACGCCACACGCACGTTGCGCGGGGCTTCGTCGTCGTCGATTAAAAAGTCGGAGCGGATGTGCAGCTCGCCGTTGTCTTCTTCGTAGAAACGGGCCGATTCTTCGAGGTCGTCGTCGACGGCGTCGTCGGGAATGGTCACGCCGAAGTGCTGTGTGATCCAGCCTTTTTCTTCTTCGGTCGGCGCGTCGAGGTCGACCCAGACCGGCTTCATGCGCGTCAACGCCTCGGCCAGGTCGGCGAGGCTCTCGATCTCTTGCTGGGCGAGCCGGCCGTTGGCCAGCGTGAAGACATTGAGCATGGGGGCTCCGACGCAACGGGGCAGGCGAACAAGCGGCGGACACGCGCTGGAGCGGACGCTTACCGGGAGTGAGGGAGCTGCAGGCAAATATGCGGGCTGCAGCCATCGATTATTGCACCCGAAGAAGCACCACTTTCAGCCGCTCCCGCCCTTGAAAGTCTGCCCTTGTGAGCATCGGTGTCATCCGCTTGTCATGCGGGCTGAACGTGTGCACACTGACCTCGACGGCCTGCCACAGACCGCCCTCCAGCCCCGACATTCGTCCTCCCTTCCCTCGCGCTCCCCCACCCTGCAAAGGAACCCTCATGAACCTGACGATCAGCGGTCATCACCTCGATGTCACACCGGCTCTCAGAGAGTACGTGCTCACGAAGCTCGAGCGCGTCACGCGCCACTTCGACCAGGTCGTCGACATCAACGTGTTGCTGTCGGTGGAGAAGTTGAAAGAGAAGGAACGCCGGCAGAAGGCCGAGGTCACGCTTCATGTAAAGGGCAAGGACATCTTCATCGAGCAGGCGAGCGAAGACATGTACGCCGCGATCGATCAACTGATGGACAAGCTCGACCGCCAGGTCTGCCGCCACAAAGACAAGGTACAGGATCACCACCACGCGTCACCGAAGCGGATCGACGCGTCAGCGGCCTGATTCCACACGCACAGCACCCGGGGCGGCCCGCAAAGCCGCCTTTTTTTTATTGCCGGCGCGTTTCCCTTCATGCGAGGGGCTGGCGTGCCGTTGCTGCGGCGCAGCAGCGCATGCACAATTGTGCAGAGCGTTGGCGCTGGGCTTGTAGCCGACGCCGGCTTGCAATCCATAATTCGAGACCCGTCTTCCCTGCGGTCGCTGCGTCGATCGGGAACCGAACTTTTAGGCCCGTGCCCCTGATGAATCGCCTCGCTGCCATCCTGCCCGCCAGCAACGTGCTGGTGGATGTCGACGCCACCAGCAAGAAGCGCGCTTTCGAGCATGCGGGCCTGGTGTTCGAGAACCAGCACGCAATCGCGCGTGCCACCGTCACCGACAACCTGTTCGCGCGAGAACGACTCGGATCGACCGGCCTCGGCCACGGCGTGGCGATACCGCACGGCCGCATCAAGGGGCTGAAGAACCCACTCGCAGCCGTGCTGCGGGTACAACAGCCGATTCCGTTCGATGCCCCCGACGACGAGCCTGTCGGCTTGCTGATTTTTTTGCTCGTGCCTGAAGCGGCGACGCAGCGGCACCTCGAGATCCTCTCCGAGATCGCTGAAATGCTGTCCGACCGTGAACTGCGCGAGCGTCTGAAGACCGAGCCCGACGTGGCGACCGTGCACCAGCTGATCGCGAACTGGGAACCGTTGAAATCGGTCGCTTGATGCGCCGGTCGGTGGTGCCATGAAGCCGAGCGTCATCAGCGCGGAAGCGCTGTTCGAAGAACATCGCGAAATCCTGCACTGGGAGTGGATCGCCGGTCACGCCCACCCCGAGCGCCGATTCGACGAAGCCGCGGTGCGCAACGCGCAATCCGCCGCCGACTTGGTCGGCTACCTCAACTACATCCACCCGTACCGCGTGCAGATCGTCGGTCGGCGCGAGGTGGCCTACCTGGACGAGAGCACGTCCGAAGTGGCCGAACGGCGCATCTCGCGCATCGTCACGCTCGAGCCGCCGGTGCTGATCGTGGCCGATGCCGAAACGCCGCCCGACAAGTTGGTCGCGATGTGCGACCGCGCCGACATCCCGCTCTTCGCCACCAACGAATCTGCAGGCCACGTGATCGACGTGGTGCGCAGCTACCTGAGCCAGCACTTCGCCGAGCGCACGACGCGCCACGGCGTGTTCATGGACATCCTCGGCGTCGGCGTGCTGATCACCGGCGAATCGGGCCTCGGCAAAAGCGAGCTCGGGCTCGAGCTGATCTCGCGCGGCCACGGGCTGGTGGCCGATGACGCGGTCGACCTCTACCGCGTCTCGCAGACCGGGCTCGAAGGCCGCTGCCCCGATTTGCTGCTAAACCTGCTCGAGGTGCGCGGCATCGGCCTGCTCGACATCAAGGCGATCTTCGGCGAGACCGCGGTGCGCCGGAAGATGCGGCTCAAACTCATCGTGCACCTGGTGCGCAAGGAAACGATGGACCGGGAGTTCGAGCGCCTGCCCTACGAGCCGCTGAACGAAGACATCCTCGATGTGCCGGTGCGCAAGACCGTGATCGCGGTCGACGCCGGGCGCAACCTCGCGGTGCTGGTCGAGGCGGCCGTGCGCAACACGATCTTGCAGTTGCGCGGGATCGACACCTACAAAGAGTTCATCGAGCGCCACGCCAAGGCGATGCTGAAACCAGAATAAGCCAGCTCACCGCTTGACTTTGTGGGGGCAGTTCTTCTTGGTGCACTTCGCGTACAGGGCGAGTGCATGTTCCTGAAGCTCGAAGCCCCGCGTTTGTGCCACCGCGCGCTGGCGCTTCTCGATCTCGGCATCGAAGAACTCCTCGACCTGGCCGCAGTCCATGCAGACGAGGTGGTCGTGGTGCTTGCCCTCGTTGAGCTCAAACACCGCCTTGCCCGTCTCGAAATGGTTGCGCGACAAAATGCCGGCCTGCTCGAACTGCAACAACACGCGGTACACGGTGGCAAGACCCACGTCGGCGCCTTCGGCCAGCAACATCTTAAAAACGTCTTCGGCACTCATGTGGCGCTGCGTGGCCTTCTGGAACATTTCCAGCACCTTGATGCGCGGCAGCGTGGCCTTGAGGCCGCTGTTCTTGAGTTCGTCGGCGTGGGTCATGGCGGGCGGGTAAATCAGGGCTCGGGCGTCGGGTAAATCACGGGCGGACAGCGCAGATCGGCCGCAAGGCCAGCCGCTAGAATCATTCGATCATATCGAGGTCGGCGCCCGCATCCGGCGCGCCGCATCCGCAACATGCCCTTGTCTTATTTTTTCCGTGTGCTCAGCGTCGCCTCGCTTGCCGGCCTTGGCGGATGCCAGTACCTGCCGTCGGTGCCCAAGGTCGATTGGTCGGCCGACCGTTTTCTCGGCGTCGTCACGCCGTACCGGGTCGAGGTGGTGCAGGGCAACGTCATCACCAGCGAACAGGCCGAGGCAGTCAAGCCCGGCATGAACCGAGCGCAGGTGCGCGACGTGCTCGGCTCGCCGCTGCTGGTCGACGTGTTTCATGTCGACCGCTGGGACTACGTCTTCACGATCCGCCGCCAGGGTGCCGAACCGCAGTCGCGCCGCGTCGTCGTGCTGTTCACCGCCGACGTTTTCAAGAGCATGGACACCGGCGGCACGTTGCCGTCCGAACGCGAATTCGTCGCGTCGATCGACACCTTCAAGACCTCGCGCAACGCGCCGCCGCTCGAGCTCACGCCCGAGCAACTGAAGGCGCTGCCGGCGCCGGCCAAACCGGCGCCCGTGCCGGCCGAGCCAGTCGGCCCGACGCGCGCTTACCCGCCGCTCGAACCCAATTCATGAGGGTCGCGGTGGCGGGCGCGCCTCTGAGAATCGCCGTCTCCGGCGCGCCACTGAGAATCGCCGTCTCCGGCGCTTCCGGCCGCATGGGCCGCATGCTGATCGAAGCGATCGCAGCCGCCGACGACCTGCAAGTCACCGGCGCACTCGATGTTGCCGGCAGCCCGGCAGTCGGCGCCGACGCCACCGCGTTCCTCGGCCGCAGCAGCGGCACCCCGATCACCGCTGACCTGCGCACCGGCCTCGCCAACGCGCAGGTGCTGATCGACTTCACCCGCCCGGAAGGCACGCTCGCACACCTCGCGGTCTGCCGCGAATTGGGCGTCAAGGGTGTCATCGGCACGACCGGTTTCAGCGACGCGCAGAAGGCGCAAATCGCCGAACACGCGCAGCACATTGCGATCGTGATGGCGCCGAACATGAGCGTCGGCGTCAACGTCGTGATGAAGCTGCTCGACGTGGCCGCGCGTGCGCTGAACGAGGGCTACGACATCGAGATCGTCGAGGCGCATCACCGTCACAAGGTCGATGCGCCGAGTGGCACCGCGTTGCAGATGGGCGAGGTCGTCGCGTCTGCGCTCGGCCGTGATTTGAAAGACTGCGCCGTCTACGGCCGCGAGGGCGTCACGGGCGAGCGCGACCCCTCGACCATCGGCTTCGCGACAGTGCGCGGCGGCGACATCGTCGGCGACCACACCGTGATGTTCGCGGGCATCGGCGAGCGCATCGAGATCACCCACCGTTCGAGCAGCCGCGTGACGTATGCGCAAGGCGCGCTGCGCGCGGCTCGCTTTCTCGCCTCGCGCGAGAACGGCCTGTTCGACATGAACGACGTGCTCGGCATCCGATGAACGCGAGCAACCTCGTCATGTTTTGGGGGCAGGGCGATGCCGTGACCCGCGGCGTCGCGGTGCTGCTGCTGGCGATGTCGGTCAGCGCCTGGGTCGTGATCTTCTGGAAGGGTTGGCTGCTGCGCCGCGTGCGTAACGACATCGAACGCGCAGTGCCCGCCTTCTGGGTCGCGCCCAGCCTCGACGCCGGCCGCGAGGCACTGAACGCGTTCGACCGAGAACGCGCGCTCGCGCCGTTGCTCGCAGCAGCCGTCGCCACGCCGCCCGGCGGCACGCTCGAAGCGAAAGGCCACGCCGATTCGCAGCTCACGCGGCGCCTGCGCGATGCGCTGCACGGCGTGCTCGCGCAACTCCAGTTCGGCCAGGTGCTGCTCGCGTCGATCGGCAGCACCGCGCCGTTCATCGGCCTGTTCGGCACGGTCTGGGGCATCTACCACGCGCTGGTCGGCATCTCGGTCGCGGGCTCGATGTCGATCGAGCGCGTGTCCGGCCCTGTCGGCGAAGCGCTGGTGATGACGGCTGCGGGCCTCGCGGTCGCGATCCCGGCGGTGCTCGCTTACAACATCTTCGGCAAGATGGTCGCGAGCAGCGAGGCCGAGCTCGAAGGCTTCGCGCATGACCTGCGCGAGATGGTGCTCGACGAAAATCGCACCTGAGCGACCCGCGCCCGCATCCTCATGGCCTTCGGTCGCCTCGAACGCACAAACCGCCCGTCACCGATGAGCGACATCAACATGACGCCGCTGATCGACGTGATGCTGGTGCTGCTGGTGATCTTTATGATCACCGCGCCGCTGATGACATCGAGCCTTAAGCTCGATCTGCCCAAAGCCGACGGCGCGCAGCCGAACGACACGCCGCAGTTCATCAGCGTCGCGCTCGACCCGCAAGGCACGCTGTACTTCGGCGAAGAAGCGCTCGAACCCGCAGCATTCGCGGCGCGCGTGACAGAAGCCGCGCGCAAGAACCCGAAGACCGAAGTGCAGCTGCGCGCCGACAAGGGCGTGCCCTACGGCCGTGTCGCCGAGGTCATCGGCGTGGTGCAGAAGGCCGGCCTGAACCGGATCGGCTTCGTGACCGAGCCCGCGGGCGCCGCCAAGCCCTGAGTCGACTTGATCTGACCTGCGCTCGCGCAGCCGCCATGCTGACGATCCACAACCCCGATCACCACCTGCACCAGGGCCGCCACGAGATGTTTCGCGGCCGGCTCGTGCCGTGCCACGAAACACCGCAGCGGCTCGATCATGTGCTGGCCGAGTTGCAGCGCCGCGCGCTGGCGCCTCTGCGCACGCCAACGGGTGACGACGACGCACTCGATGCCGCGCTCGCGCAGATCCACGACCCGCGCTACCTGCACTTCATCGAGCACGCCTGGAACGAATGGATCGCGCTCGACGTCAGCAACGCCGAGCGCGATGCGCTGCCCTCGGTCTGGCCGGCGCCCGGCATGCGGCGCGACCTGCTGCCCGACAACTTCGCCGCGCGCATGGGCTTGTTCTCGTTCGATGCCGGCACGCCGTTGACCGCCGGCAGCTGGATCGCTGCGCGCGCCGGCGCTGCGTGTGCGGTCGAGGCCGCGCGCGAGGTGAGCCGCGGCACGGTGCGCGCCGCGTTCGCGCTGTCGCGCCCGCCGGGTCACCACGCCGGCCGCGACTTCTTCGGCGGCTACTGCTTCCTCAACAATGCTGCGCTCGCCGTGCAAGCGCTGCGCGACGGCGGTGCGCCACGCGTCGCGGTGCTCGATGTCGACTACCACCACGGCAACGGCACACAGGCGATCTTCTACGAGCGTGCCGATGTGCTGACGGTCTCGATCCACGGCAACCCGATGACCGAGTACCCGTTCTTCCTCGGCCACGCCGACGAGCACGGCGCGGGCGAGGGCGCAGGCTTCAACCTGAACCTGCCGCTGCCACGCGGCACCGACTTCGCACACTGGCGCGCGGCCTTGCTCACCGCACTCGAGGCAATCCGCCGCTTCGGTGCCGATGCCTTGGTGGTCGCGCTCGGCGTCGACACGTTCAAGGGCGATCCGATTTCGGGCTTCCTGCTGCGCAGCGATGACTACCTGCAGGTGGGCCGCGACATCGCCGGCGCGAAGCTGCCGACCGTGTTCACGTTCGAAGGCGGCTACGCGGTTGCCGAAGTCGGCGTCAACACGGTCAACGTGCTCGAAGGCTTCAGCGCGACGTAGTTTTGTCGTGCGTCATCGGCGCCGCGAGCGCGCAGGCGCCGGCGGGTTCGAGCACGACCTTCCACGATCGGTATACAGGTCAAAGATGCGCGTCGGCGCGACACTGCGTTTGAAGCTGCGACCACCCCTCCGCGCCGAGCGCAGCCAGCGTGGCGATGTTGCGCTCGCTGATCGCCTCCGCCTCGGGAAACGCCTCGACCGCGCGCTCGACGCTCGCCTCGCGCAGCAAGTGCAGCGTCGGGTGCGGCGAGCGGTTGGTCGCGTTGCCGAGGTCGTCTGCGTCGGCATCGGCAAATTGGTACTGCGGGTGAAAGCTCGCCACCTGCAGCACGCCGTCGAGGCCGAGGTCTTCGAGCGCGGCATCCGCGGCGTCGAGAAAATCGTTGAACTCGGCGAAATCGACGAGCGCATTCGGGTGGATCAGCAGCGTGGTCTCGACGACCGCCGGGTCGGCCGCAACCAGCTCGTTCATCTGCACGCGCAGCGCCTCGAGCAGCACGCGCGGGTCGTCGCTTTCGCAGATGACGAAGCGCACCTGCCCCTTCGTCAGCGGCGCTTTCGCGAAAGGGCACAGGTTCAGGCCGACGACCGCACGCTGCACCCAGGCGCGGGTCTCGGCGATGGCGCGGTCGGCGGGCAGGGTGTTCGTGGTCATGTGCATGAACTTTGCGGTCGCGAGACTGTCTGCTCGCCTGATCGGGCCTCGATCATCACATGGTCGTGTGCACCCGAAGGAAGGTTGCGAAGCGCGGCAGGCCGGTGCGCGTGAGGTCGCGGTAGCGGTAGGTGACAACGCTGCCGAGCGGCGGCGGATTGCGCCGCTGAGCATCGCTCAAACCACTGCCGATCAGGAACTGCCGGCCATCGGGCATGCGCACTTCGAGCGCACCGAGCAGGCCGACGTACTTGCCGCGGCCGGCCTGGTGCGCCACGACGACCGCCTCGGTGTCGCGCATCGACTTGAGCTTCATGATCACGTCGGTGCGGCCGGTCACGTACGCCGCATCCGCCCGGTGCAGCACCAGCCCCTCACCGCCTTGCGCGATCGTCGTCGCGAGGCGCTGTTGCAACGCGGCGCGGTCGGCGACCACCGCTTGATCGACGGCCACCAACTGCGGCGAACCGTTTTGCCGCACCACCGCTTCGATGCGGCGCGCGCGGCCTTCGAACGAACCGGTCGCGCCCGGCAGCTCGAACACCATGTAGCGCACGCGCTGCCATTCGGCATCGACCGGCTGCACCTTGCGCACGATGCCCGAGAGCTCGTCGAAGCGGCCGCGGCCGAGCCAGAGTTCGCCGTCGAGCGGCGTGTGCGGTAACTGCGCGGTGAACCAGCCCGGGGCCGAGACAGCGCGGCCGCTGCGGTGTCGCAAGGTCGTGCCGTCCCACACGCCGCGCACGCCGTCGTACTTCTCGCTGACGAGAAACGGCGCTGGGTCGGCACCGTTGGGCCAGAGGCCGAGCAGCGGCAGCGCCGCGGGTGATGCGGCAGTGGCTCGCGACCCGGGCCATGCGGCGGCGAGCAGTGCAGCGAGGAAGTTGCGGCGTGAGGCGGGCATGGGCAAACTCCGGTGGGTGGATGCAGCGATGGTCGTGCCGCGTGCCGACGCCAGCCATCCACCATTCGGGCCGTTCGCGGGTGCCCTCGAAATGGGGTCAACGCACCCCGCTTCCTATAATCGAATTCAACTTTTTCGAGCGCTTGCCTGGCGCGACCCCATGACTCCCGACTTCAAACCCGACGAGATAGAGCGCACCGCACAGGCGGCATGGCGCGCCGCCGACGCCTATCGCGTCACCGAAGACACGAGCCGCCCGAAGTTCTATGCCTGCTCGATGCTGCCGTACCCGAGCGGCAAGCTGCACATGGGCCATGTGCGCAACTACACGATCAACGACATGCTCGCGCGCCAACTGCGCATGAAGGGCATGAACGTGCTGATGCCGATGGGTTGGGACGCCTTCGGCCTGCCCGCAGAAAACGCGGCGATCGCCAACAACATTGCTCCCGCCGCCTGGACGCGCGCCAACATCGCCGAGATGAAGGCGCAGATGGAGCCGCTCGGCCTGGGCTTCGACTGGTCGCGCGAGATCGCGACCTGCGACCCGGCCTACTACAAGTGGAACCAGTGGTTCTTTTTGAAGATGCTCGAGAAGGGCCTCGCCTACCGCAAGACCCAGATCGTGAACTGGGACCCGGTCGACCAGACCGTGCTGGCCAACGAGCAGGTCGAGAACGGCCGCGGCTGGCGTAGCGGCGCGATCGTCGAGAAGCGCGAGATCCCGGGCTACTACCTCGCGATCACGCAGTATGCCGACGAGCTGCAGGACAACGTCACCGACCCCGCCAACCCCGACTACCTGCACGGCTGGCCCGAGCGCGTGCGCCTGATGCAGGAGCACTGGATCGGCAAGAGCGAAGGCGTGCGCTTCGCGTTCACGCACAAGGTGACCGGCGGTGATGGCGCACCCATCGACGACGGCAAGCTCTGGGTCTTCACGACCCGCGCCGACACCATCATGGGCGTGACCTTTTGTGCGGTCGCGCCGGAGCACCCGCTGGCGCTGCACGCCGCGGCGAGGGACCCGAAGATCGCCGCCTTCATCGAGCAGTGCAAGGCCGGCGGCACGACCGAAGCCGAGCTCGCCACGCAAGAGAAGAAGGGCGTCGCGACCGGGCTGATGGTCGAGCACCCGCTCACGCACGAGCCGATCCCCGTGTGGATCGGCAACTACGTGCTGATGGGCTACGGCGACGGCGCCGTGATGGGCGTGCCGGCGCACGACGAACGCGATTTCGTGTTCGCGAAGAAGTACGGCATCGACATCCTGCAAGTGATCCATGTCGAGGGCGTCCCGCACTTCACCTACGACCACTGGCAAGACTGGTACGGGCTGAAAGACGCGAGCGGCGAACGTGCGGTGACGATCAACTCCGACGTGTACAGCGGCATGTCGTACGGCGTTGCGATCGACGCGGTCGCGGCTGCACTCGGGCACAAAGGCCTGGGTGCGAAGAAGACCACCTGGCGCCTGCGCGACTGGGGCATCAGCCGCCAGCGCTACTGGGGCACGCCGATCCCGATCATCCATTGCGCCAAGTGCGGCGTCGTGCCGGTGCCCGAGAAGGACCTGCCGGTGGTCTTGCCCGAAGATTTGATTCCCGACGGCTCGGGCAACCCGCTGAACCACTGCGCCGCGTTTTTGAATGTGGCCTGCCCGTCGTGCGGCCAGCCGGCCAAGCGCGAGACCGACACGATGGACACCTTCGTCGATTCGGCCTGGTACTACATGCGCTACACCTGCCCCGACAGCGCGGAGGCAATGGTCGACGAGCGCGCCGATTACTGGAGCCCCATGGACCAGTACATCGGCGGCATCGAGCACGCGGTGCTGCACCTGCTGTATGCGCGCTTCTGGACCAAGGCGATGCGCGACATCGGGCTCGTGGGTTACGGCGAGCCGTTCACCAAGCTGTTCACGCAGGGCATGCTGCTGAATGAGTCGTTCTACCGCGAAGGGGCCGACGGAAAAACGCGTTGGTTCTATCCGGCCGAAGTGACCGTCAGCCACGACGACAAGGGTCACCCGATCGGCGCGACCGCGATCGAAGACGGTTTGGCCGTGGTGCTCGGCGGCACCGAGAAAATGTCGAAGTCGAAGAACAACGTGGTCGAGCCGCGCGACATCATCGCCAGGTTCGGTGCCGACACCGCGCGGCTGTTCTCGATGTTCGCCGCGCCGCCCGACCAAAGCGCGATCTGGTCCGACACGGGCGCCGAAGGTTCGTACCGCTACCTGCGCCGGCTCTGGAACTTCGCGTTCAAGCAGGCCGACGTGGTTCGCGCGGCCGGCAGCGATTTCCACGGCACCAGTGACGCCGCATCGGCACTGCGTCGCGAGGTGCACCTGCTGCTCAAGCAGATCAGCCACGACTACGACCGCCTGCAATACAACACCGTCGCCTCCGGCGCGATGAAGCTGCTCAACGCGCTCGAGGCCGCGAAGCTCGCCGACACGCCGGCCGATGTCGCGGCGCTGCGCGAAAGCGTCGGCATTTTGCTGCGCGTGCTGTACCCCGCCGCGCCGCACATCACGCACGCGCTCTGGGGCGAACTCGGCTTCGCTGCGGCCCACGGCGACTTGCTCGACGCGCCCTGGCCGCAGGTCGACGAGGCGGCTCTCCTGCAAAGCGAAATCGAGTTAATGTTGCAGGTCAACGGCAAGCTGCGCGGCAGCATCCGCGTGGCCGCCGATGCCGGCAAGCACACGATCGAGCACGCCGCGCTGCGCAGCCCCGACTTCATCAAGTTCGCCGAAGGCAAGCGGCCGAAGAAGGTGATCGTCGTGCCGGGCCGACTCGTCAACGTCGTGATATGACAGTGCCCACACTCGCGACTCGCGCGATGACGACACGCCGCCAGCTCTTGATCGCGGCCGCACTGCCGCTGATCGGTTCGCTCACCGCCTGCGGCTTCGAGTTGCGGCGCGCGCCCGCGTTGAAATTCGGCACGGTCCAGCTTGCCAATTTCAAGCCGCGCTCGCCGCTCGCCGACGAGTTGCGCACCAACATCAACGCGAGCACGACGACGCGTGTCGTCGAAGGCCTCGCGCAAGCGCAGGTCGTGCTCGAGGCGATCGACGACGGGCGAGAGAAGGCCGTGGTGGCGAGCAGCGCGGTCGGGCAGGTGACCGAGTTCCGGCTGATTACGCGCTTCAAGTTTCGGGTGCGCAGCGTCAGCGGGCGTGAGTTGATCCCTGAGACCGAAATTCTGCAGAGCCGTGATCTGAGCTACACCGAGAGCGCCGCGCTCGCCAAGGAGCAGGAAGAAAACTTTTTGTACCGCGTGATGCAGAGCGACATCGTCTCGCAAGTCATGCGGCGCATGGCCTCCGTGCAAACCTTCTGATGCAGCTCCGCGCTGAGCAACTCGCCGCGCACCTGCAAAAAGGCCTGCGGCCGATCTACACCGTGTGGGGCGACGAGCCGCTGCTCGCGCAAGAGGCTGCCGACACGATCCGCGCCGCGGCGCGTGCGAGCGGCTGCGCTGAGCGGCAGGTGCACACCGTCGCGGGCCAGCACTTCGACTGGAGCGGCTTGCTCGGCGCGTCGATGGCGATGAGCCTGTTTTCGGAGCGGCAGCTGATCGAGATCCGCATCCCCTCGGGCAAGCCCGGCAAAGATGGTTCCGACGCGCTGCAGCGCTATTGCAATGCGCTCAGCGACGATGTCGTCACGCTGGTGCAATTGCCCAAGCTCGACCGCACGCAGCAGAGCAGCGCCTGGTTCACCACGCTCGACGGCGCGGGCGTCACGCTCAAGGTCGATCCGATCGAGGGCAAGGCCTTGCCGCAGTGGATCGCGCAGCGGCTTGCCCAGCAGGGCCAGCGCGTTGTCGCGGGTGAAGACGGCCAGCGCACGCTCGCTTTCTTCGCCGATCGCATCGAGGGCAATTTGCTCGCGGCGCACCAAGAAATCCAGAAGCTCGGCCTGCTCTACCCGGCCGGTGAGCTCGGCTTCGAGCAGATCGAATCGGCCGTGCTCAACGTGGCCCGCTACGACGTTTTCAAGCTCGGCGAAGCGGTGCTCGCCGGCCAGGTCGCGCGCGCGCTGCGCATGCTCGACGGGTTGCAGGCCGAAGGCGAAGCGGCCGTGCTGGTGCACTGGACGCTGACCGAAGACATTCGCGCATTGAAGCGCGTGAAAGAGGCGGTCGCCAGTGGCAAGCCGCTGCCGATGGCGCTGCGCGAGGGGCGCGTGTGGGGCGCCAAGGAGCGTCTCTTCGAGCGCGTGGTGCCGATGCTGAGCGACACCACCGTCGCGCACCTGCTCGAAGCCGCGCAGGTCTGCGACGGCCTCGTCAAAGGCCTCAAGCACCCCGACTGGCCGCAAGACCCGTGGCATGGCCTGAAGCGCCTCGTGCTGATGCTTGTGCAGCACACCTCGGCCGTGCCGGCCGGCGGGCGTGGGCGCGTCGTCGTGCGACAGCTCGCGCTGCAGACCTGAGCGCGCGGGCTACGCGCCGCCCGCTTCGCTCAAGAACGCAAGCAGCGCCTGGTTGCGCGCAGAGCGCATGCGCTCCGGCGTGGCGACGGCGGTGATCACGGTGCCGAACTTGGTCTGCGGGGTCCACGCGGGCAGCACGCGCACCAGCCGGCCATCGGCGAGCGCGTCGTCGCACAGGTAGCGCGGCAAGAGCGCGATGCCGAGGCCGCCGAGTGCGGCGTCGCACACCGCCTCGGGGTTGTTCGCGTGGTAGCGGCTGCGCACGCCGACCTGCTCGCGCTGTGCGCCGGATGCGAGCAGCCACGCGTCGTCGGAGCGCTCGCGCCAGTAGCACATGCAGCTGTGGCCACCGAGCTCGGCGGGGGTCAGCGGCGTGCCGGCCTCGGCGAGGTAACTCGGTGCCGCGGCGATGACCCATTCGATCTCGGCGACCGCCACCGTCGTCAGCTCGGGCGAGGCGAAGGTCGTCCAGCGCAGCGCGATGTCGATGCGCTCGTAGGCGATGTCCATCACGCGGTCGCTGAGCAGCAGCTCTATCTCGACCGCCGGGTGCAGCCGCAAGAACTCGGGCAGACGCTTGGCGAGCACACGCTGGCACCACGAGACCGGCGCGGTCAGTCGAATCTGCCCAGTGAGGTCGGCGCGCAATTCGCGCAGCCGCTCTTGCGCACTCGCCACTTCGGCGAGCGCGCGGCGCGCGAATTCGAGATACGCCTCGCCGGCCGGCGTGAGCGCGATCCGGCGCGTGCTGCGGCTGAACAGTGTGGCCTTCACGGCGGCTTCGAGCTGCGCGATGCGCTTGCTGACCACGCTCTTGCCGACGCCGAGGTCGGCCCCAGCCGCACTCACGCTGCGGTGCTCGGCAACGCGCACGAAAACGGTCAGCATGTCGGTCGAGACCGCCATTGTTTCCCGATCGAAGACAAAACGTTCGCATTCGACCAGCTGCCGAGGGCGAGGTCAACTCCATAGACTGCGGGTCAAGGCGGCGTCAGTCCGCTCCATCCGAACACACTGGAGACAAACACCATGATGAAGGTCTACGCCGATCCGATCACGATCAACTGCCGCAAGGTGCTTGCCGGCCTGGCTCTGCTCAACGCACCCTATGAGCGCGTGCACGTCGACTATTTCAAGGGCGAGCAGAAGGATGCAGCGTTCACGGTGCTGAACCCGAATGCTTCCCTGCCGGCGCTGGTCGACGGTGAGCTGGTGCTGTGGGAGTCGAACGCGATCCTGCAATACGCCGCCGACAAGGTCAGCGCCGAGAGCGCCTACCCGCGCGACCTGCAAACGCGCGCCGACATCAACCGTTGGCTGTTGTGGGAGTCGTCGTCGTGGTTCCCGAGCTGCTATGTTTACCTGGTCGAGAACTGCGTCAAGCCGCTGCTCGGCAGCCACCCTCACGCGGCCGTGCTCGATGCGCAGGCGGCGCAGTTCCACAAGCTCGCCGGCATCCTCGACGCACGCTTGGCGGATCGCCAATGGATTGCGACCGGCCACCCGACGATTGCCGATATCGCACTTGCTGCACCGATGCACCTGCACGGCTGGGCGAGCCTGCCGATCGCCGACCACCCGAACCTGAAGCGCTGGCTGACCGAGAGCGTGGAGGCGCTGCCGTGCTGGCAGCAAACCTGGGTGGGTGAAGGCTTCATCACCGAACGAGCCGCGTTGGCGGCGTAACCACCTCGACCATGACCGACACCCGAACCTCCGTGCGTGCGACGCTGAACTACAGCGTCGACAACGGCATCGCGCCCGACTACTACTTCTACGACCCCGATCCGTCGGTCGAGTTGCATCCGCCTGGCACCGACCCGCACGAGGTCGAGATCCACGACGCGTGGTCGGTTGCCGACCGGCTGTCACTCGACCGCGAGGGCTTCGAGCTGCACGAGTTCGGTGCGCGCTTCGACCAGTTCGACGACGACGCCACGGTCAAGACGGCGTTCTACCCGCAGATCGTCGAGTTCGTGAAGCGCCACACCGGTGCGAAGCGGGTCGAGGTCTTCGACCACACGGTCCGCAAGCGCCTGCCCGCCGACCTGAAACAGCAAACCACGGTGCAGCGCCCGGCGGTGATGTTGGTGCACAGCGACTACACCGTCGCGAGCGGCCCGCAGCGCGTGCGCGATCTGCTGCCGGCCGAGGCCGAAGGGCTGATGAAGCGGCGCGTCGCGTTCTACAACGTCTGGAAACCGCTCTACCGGCGCGTCGAAGAACTGCCGCTGGCGATGTGCGACGCGACTACGCACGCCCCCGCGGACATGCTTCGCATGGACCTGAAATACCGCGAGCGCACCGGCGAGATCTACGTGATGCGCCACTCGCCACGGCACCGCTGGCATTACTTCCCGCAGATGGAAGCGGCCCAGGCGCTGCTGCTCAAGACCTATGAGTCGGAGACCGACGGCCGCGCCCGCTTCATGGGCCACACCGCGTTCGAAGACCCGACGACACCGACGAACGCGCCGAAGCGCGAGAGCATCGAGGTGCGGACGATGGCGTTTTTCTGACGTTGACGTTGACG
>ENA-OFDM01000393-OFDM01000393.1-metagenomes-genome-assembly--contig:-NODE-393-length-19014-cov-10.601930_pt1 | contig 19014 bp, 19 predicted proteins | sample MGYA00153385_OFDM01 | MGnify analysis MGYA00153385
CGCGTGGCGCCAACCTGCGCGCTGATATGAGTGTGACACCGCTGCTCGGGTCTGTATCCGTGCCGATCGCCGGCATCGTTCGTCTCTCGGTGGACTGCATGGGCGGCGATCACGGCCCGTCGGCCACGCTGCCGGCCTGCCGTGTGTTCCTTGCAAATCACCCCAATGCCGAGCTGATTCTGGTCGGCCGCGCTGAGGCACTCGTCGAGGCTGCAGGCTGGGCGCGCTGCCGCGTCGTCAACGCGACCGAGGTGGTCGAGATGGACGACGCGATCGAGGTCGCGTTGCGCCGCAAGAAGGATTCTTCATTGCGCGTCGCCGTGAGCCAGGTCAAGCCCGATGCGAGCGGCGTCGCCGCGGCGCACGCGTGCGTATCAGCCGGCAACACCGGCGCGCTGATGGCGGTCTCGCGCTATGTGCTCAAGACGCTCGAAGGCATCGACCGTCCCGCGATCGCGACCGTATTGCCGAACGAGCGCGACGGCGGCACGACCGTGCTTGACCTGGGCGCGAACGTCGACTGCACGGCAGAGCACCTTTTGCAGTTCGCGGTCATGGGCAGCGCGCTGGTCGCGGCCGTCGAAGGCAAGTCGAACCCTAGCGTGGGCCTGCTCAACATCGGCGAAGAGGCGATCAAGGGCAGCGAAACGATCAAGCGGGCCGGCGAGTTGCTGCGCATGGCGGCGGCGAGCGGCATGCTGAACTTCCACGGCAACGTCGAGGGCAACGACATTTTCAAAGGCACGACCGACATCGTCGTCTGCGACGGCTTCGTGGGCAACGTGGCGCTCAAGACCTCCGAAGGCTTGGCCTCGATGCTGTCGAAGTTCGTCAAACAAGAGTTCACGCGCAGCCCGTTCACGAAGCTCGCGGCGCTGGTCGCGCTGCCGGTCTTGCGGCGCCTGCAGAGGCGCGTGGACCACCGGCGCTACAACGGCGCAGCGCTGCTGGGCCTGCGCGGGCTGGTGTTCAAAAGCCACGGTTCGGCCGACGCTTTCGCCTTCGAGCAGGCGCTGAACCGGGCTTATGATGCGGCTCGAAACGGCCTGCTGGATCGGGTCCATGACCGGATCCTCGAATCGCTCGCCGCGATGCCCGTGGCGGCTGTCCCGGGTGAAGGTATCGCTCGCAACACGACGGCGCCAGACATCGCACGCTCTGCATGACATCCCTCTCGACCCGCTACACCCGCATCACCGGCACCGGCAGCTACCTGCCGCCCAAACGCCTGACCAACGACATGCTGGCAGCGCAGTTGGCAGTCGACGGCATCGAGACTTCCGATCAGTGGATCGTCGAGCGCACCGGCATTCGCGCGCGTCATTTCGCCGAGCCCGATGTGGGTAGCAGCGACCTGGCCGTGGCCGCCGCGCGCCGTGCGCTCGAAGCTGCCGATGTCGATGCCGCGAGCATCGATCTGATCATCGTCGCGACCAGCACGCCCGACATGGTGTTCCCGTCGGCCGCGTGCCTGGTGCAGCAAAAGCTGGGTGTCGTCGGCGGTGCCGCGTTCGACGTGCAGGCGGTGTGCTCGGGCTTCGTCTATGCGCTGACGATCGCCGATTCGATGATCCGCACCGGTGCGGCCACGAAGGCCCTCGTGATCGGCGCCGAAGTGTTTTCGCGCATCCTAGATTTCAAGGACCGCGGCACCTGCGTGCTGTTCGGCGACGGCGCCGGCGCGGTCGTGTTGGAAGCCAGCGATACGCCGGGCATTCTGGCCAGCGAGCTGCACGCCGATGGCCGCCATGTCGACATCCTTTGCGTGCCGGGCACGGTCTCGGGCGGGCAGATCCTCGGTGACCCGTTGCTCAAGATGGACGGCCCGGCGGTGTTCAAGCTCGCCGTCGGCGTGTTGTACGACGTGGCCAAATCGGTGCTCGACAAAGCCGGCCGCAGCGTTGCCGATGTCGACTGGCTGATCCCGCACCAGGCCAACATCCGCATCCTGCAGAGCACGGCCAAGCGCCTCAAGCTGCCGTTCGACAAGGTGATCGTCACAGTCGATCAGCACGGCAACACCTCGGCCGCATCGATCCCGCTCGCGCTCGATGAATCGGTGCGCAGCGGCAAGATATTGCCCGGCGACACCGTGCTGCTCGAAGGCGTGGGCGGCGGCTTCACTTGGGGTGCGGTGCTGCTCGATCTCTGAGCGTTCTGTCGCTCCGACAACGCCACCCACCCCGGCTCTTCCACTCCAACACACCGCGTTCGCTGGCAACAACGAGCACAGCACATCGATGACAACGTTCGCGTTCGTATTTCCCGGCCAAGGCTCGCAAAGCGTCGGCATGCTCGATGCGTGGGGCGGCGACGCCGCAGTTCGCCACACGTTGCAGGAAGCCTCCGACGCGCTCGGTGAAGACATGGCCACGCTGATCCACGCCGGCCCGAATGAACAGCTCGACCTGACCACCAACACCCAGCCGGCGATGCTGACCGCGGGCGTCGCGTGCTACCGCGCCTGGATGGCCGAGACCGGCATGATGCCCAGCGTGGTCGCCGGCCACTCGCTGGGCGAGTACACCGCGCTGGTCGCCGCCGGTGCGCTGAGCCTGGCCGATGCGCTGCCGCTGGTGCGTTACCGCGCGCAGGCGATGCAGGGCGCGGTGGCGGTGGGCGTAGGCGCGATGGCGGCGATTTTGGGGTTGGAGGCGCAAGCGGTGATCGACGGCTGCGCCGAAGTTGCCGCTGCGACCGGTGAAGTGGTCGAAGCCGTCAACTTCAACGACCCGAAGCAGACCGTGATTTCGGGCACCTGGGCCGGTGTCGAGAAGGCTTGCGAAGTCATGATGGCGAATGGCGCCAGGCGTGCGTTGCCGCTGCCGGTGTCGGCACCGTTCCATTCGAGCTTGATGAAGCCAGCGGCCGATCGCTTAAAGGGGCGGCTGGCCGAAACCGATTTCGCCGCGCCGATGATCGACGTGGTCAATAACATCGACGTGAAGACGCCGACCGATGCGGCCGCGATTCGCGATGCATTGCGCCGGCAGGCCTGCGGTCCGGTGCGCTGGGTCGAGGTGGTGCGGGCGATTCGCGCACGCGGCGTCACGCACATCATCGAATGCGGGCCGGGCAAGGTGCTGGCCGGCCTCATCAAGCGCATCGACGCCGAGGCGATCAGCGGGGCCGTGTTCGACCCGGCCACGCTCGCTGAAACCAAGGCGTTGTTGGCATGACAACCGACGTGCAAATGGCTGGGCAGGTCGCGCTCGTCACCGGGGCCTCGCGTGGCATCGGGCGCGCGATCGCGCTCGAACTCGCGAAGCAGGGCATGCAGGTCGTCGGCACCGCGACCACCGATGCCGGCTCGGCCGCAATCACCGAAGCGCTCGCGGCCTATCCTGGCTGCAAGGGCGTCACGCTCGACGTCAACGACGGTGCCGGCATCGATGCCGCGGTCGACGCGATCCTGAAAGAACACGGCGGCCTGCATGTCGTCGTTAACAACGCCGGCATCACGCGCGACATGCTCTCGATGCGCATGAAAGACGACGACTGGGATGCGGTGATCGATACCAACCTGAAAGCGGTGTTCCGCGTCAGCCGCGCCGTCACGCGGCCGATGATGAAGCAGCGCTACGGCCGCATCGTCAACATCACTTCGGTCGTCGGTGCGAGCGGCAACGCGGGGCAAGCGAACTACGCGGCCGCGAAGGCCGGTGTGGCGGGCATGACGCGGTCGCTCGCGCGCGAGCTCGGCAGCCGCGGCATCACGGTCAACTGCATCGCACCGGGTTTCATCGAGACCGACATGACCAAGGGCTTGTCGCCGGCCCAGTCGACCGCGCTGATAGCGCAGATCCCGATCGGCCGCCTCGGCCACGCGAGCGACATCGCTCACGCGGCGGCGTTTTTGGCGTCGCCGAACGCCGGCTACATCACGGGCAGCGAGCTGCATGTCAACGGCGGCATGTTCATGAATTAAGGAAATCACGAGGGGGTGGCGGCAACGCCACTCCATGATGCGGCCGTTCGCCGCGTCCCGCCGGACGGCCCGCCCGGCGGACGGCCGAGTGTCTTAGAGCCGACACCTTGGAAGCCGTAGAATCGCGGGCTGTTTCTGTAAACACTCCCGGAGGAGTTCATGAGCGATATCGAAGCACGTGTCAAAAAAATCATTGCCGAGCAACTTGGCGTTCCAGAGGCCGATGTCATCAACGACAAAGCCTTCGTCGCCGACCTCGGTGCTGACTCGCTCGACACTGTCGAGCTGGTGATGGCGCTCGAAGACGAGTTCGGAATCGAGATCCCGGACGAAGAGGCCGAGAAGATCACCACGGTGCAACTTGCGATCGATTACGCCGTGAAGCACCAAAAGGCTGCGTAAGCAGTTCTGACCGCACGCAACCGAAGCACCAGGAAGTCAATGACCAGACGTGTTGTTGTGACCGGCCTGGGCCTCATCAGCCCCGTGGGCAACACGGTCGAAGAGGGCTGGGCCAACATCGTCGCCGGGCGCTCCGGCATCGCCAACATCACCAAGTTCGACGCGTCGAACTTCGCGTGCAAGTTCGCAGGCGAGGTGAAGGGCTTCGAGGTCGAGGCGTACTTCCCCGCCAAAGACGCCCGGCACATGGATGCCTTCATCCACTACGGCTTGGCCGCCTCGATTCAGGCCGTGAAAGATTCGGGCCTGCCGACCGGCGATGACCTGACCGAAGAGCAGGCCGAGCGCATCGGCGTGCTGGTGGGTTCGGGCATCGGCGGCTTGCCGCTGATCGAAGCCACGCATGGTGAGCTCGAAGCCAAGGGCCCGCGGCGCATCACGCCGTTCTTCGTGCCGGCCTCGATCATCAACATGATCTCGGGCCATGTTTCGATCCGCTACGGCTTCAAGGGCCCGAACCTCGCGATCGTCACCGCCTGCACCACGGGGCTGCACAGCATCGGCATGGCGGCGCGTCTGATCGAACACGGTGACGCCGACGCGATGGTCGCCGGTGGTTCCGAATCGACCGTCTCACCGCTCGGCGTGGGTGGTTTCACGGCCGCACGCGCGCTCTCGACCCGCAACGAGAGCCCCGACACCGCCTCGCGCCCGTGGGACAAAGACCGCGACGGTTTCGTGCTCGGTGAAGGCGCCGGCGTGGTTGTGCTCGAAGAGTACGAGCACGCCAAAGCGCGCGGCGCCAAGATTTACGCCGAAGTCGTCGGCTTCGGCATGGGCGCCGATGCGTTCCACATGACTGCACCCGATGTAGACGGCCCGAAGCGCTCGATGAAAGGCGCGCTGCGCAGCGCCGGCATCAACGCCGATCAAGTGCAGTACCTGAACGCGCACGGCACCTCGACCCCGCTCGGCGACATGAACGAGACCAACGCGATCAAGCTCGCGTTCGGCGCGCACGCGAAGGGCAAGCTGGTGGTGAGCTCCACCAAGTCGATGACCGGCCACCTGCTCGGTGGCGCTGGTGGCATCGAATCGGTATTCACGGTGCTGGCGTTGAAGCACCAGATCGCGCCGCCGACGATCAACATCTTCAACCAAGACCCCGAGTGCGATCTCGACTTCTGCGCCAACACCGCGCGCGAGATGAAGATCGAATACGCGATGAAGAACAACTTCGGTTTCGGCGGCACCAACGGCACGTTGGTTTTCAAGCGCGTTTGACGCCGCGCTCGCGCTCGCCCCGACACCACCGCGCCGATGCGCGCAGCCCCGGCATGCCAGATTTTCCTGCGGCGCTTCGGCGTGTGGCGCAGCGCGGTGCTCGCACTCGCCGCGCTCGGCGTGGCGGGGACCGCAGCGTGGCTGATCACGCGCGAAGCTGCGTTGCTGTCACCAGGCTCGATCGCTGCGGTCTGCGCCACGGGGCTGATCGCAGCGGCCGGCGCATCGTTGACGAAAATGACTGCCGTCGATCTGCGCTGGGACGGTCTGATGTGGCATCTCGGGCCGCCTGCGGGCGAGCCGATCGCCGGCCACGTGGGCGTTGCGATCGACCTCGGCGCGTGGATGCTGTTGCGCTTCGCGCCCGCATCGCCGCAGGCGCGGCCGCGCCTCACGTGGTTGCCGGTTCAGCGACACGGCCTGGAGCCACAGTGGCATGCGTTGCGCTGCGCGGTCTACTCGCCTCGCCCCGCGCCAGCGCAAGACACGCCGGGAGATTTTTGACATGACCGGCATGGTCAACCCCGATGCCGATGCGCCGCTGATCGAGCGTGTGAAGGCCGGCGATGTGAAAGCCTTCGAGATGCTGGTCGTCAAGTACCAGCGCCGCATCGAGCGCCTGATCGGCCGCATGGTGCGCGACGTCGATCTCGTGCCCGACATCGCGCAAGAAACCTTCCTCCGCGCCTACCGCGCAATCCCGCAGTTTCGTGGTGAAAGTGCGTTCTACACCTGGCTCTACCGGATCGCGGTGAACACGGCCAAAAAAGCGTTGATGGAGCTCAAGCGCGATCCGTTGGTAACAGAATCGGCCCGTGCTTCGCGAGATGAAGACGACGACAGCGGTTCACGCGTCGAGAACGAACTCACCGACGGCGAAACCCCCGATTCGATTTTGGCGAGCAAGCAAATTGCGGCGGCAGTGAACTTGTGCGTGCAAGCGTTGTCCGACGACCTCCGCCAGGCGATCACGCTGCGCGAGATCGAAGGTCTGAGCTACGAAGAGATCGCCGAGCTGATGAATTGCCCGATCGGCACGGTGCGCTCGCGGATTTTCCGCGCGCGAGAGGCGATCGCGCTGAAATTGCGCCCGTTGCTTGACACGCGCGAAGGCGAGCGTTGGTGATGAATGATGGAGAAGCCATGTTGGATGATTTCGAAGCGAATGCAGCGGCCCGCGAGCGCCTGTCGACCCTGGTCGACGGCGAACTCAAAGGTGCTGCGGTCACGCAGGCCTGCGCTCACTGGCGCGCGAGCGCCGAGTCGCGTGCCACTTGGCACGCCTACCAGCTGATCGGTGACGTGCTGCGCTCCGATGACCTTGCAAGCGACCCAGCGCACGACGCTCGCTTTCTCGACGCATTGCGCGCGAGGCTGGCGAACGAGCCGGTGGTGCTGGCGCCCAAGCCGCTCGAATCGCCGTCGATCGTCGATTCGCCCGCGGCGGCGGCACGGGTTGCGCCGGTTGGCGGCGCGCGCCGTTGGCGCTGGACCGTGTCAGGCGCGGTGGCCGCGGGGTTCGTCGCCGTGACCGGTGTGCTCACGCTGACCCGGCCGGGCGTGCTGCCCGAGCGCGCTGACGGAACGCGCGTGGCGCAGGCGGCCGCGCCTGCATCGGTGACGGCGTTGGCCGGCACCGCAACGCTGGTCGCCAGCAGCGCGGCGCCTGCGCCCGAGCCGCAGGGTGTCGTGGCGACGGGGCAGGTGATTCGCGATGCGCGCCTCGACCGCTACCTCGCCGCGCACAAGCAGTTCGCCGGCAGCTCCGCGTTGGGTGTGCCGTCGGCCTACCTGCGCAACGCGACCATCGAAGTCGCAGGGCGCTGACCCGACGTGCTGTCGCGCCCTGCTGCTTTCGTGCTGCTCAGGCCCCGATTCGCGTGGGCGCTGGTCGGCGCTTTTTGCGTCGTCGCTTCATCGGCTTGGGCACAGCCGAGCGCGGTCGTTGGCGGTGATACCCCAGCGAGCGACGTGCGGGCCTGGCTGCTGCGCATTCATGACGCAGCGAGCCACCGCAACTTCCAGGGCACTTTCGTGGTCAGCGGCGGTGGCGCGGTCTCCAGCGCGCGCATCGCGCACTTCCGCGAAGGCCCGAACCAGTTTGAGCGCAGTGAGGCACTCGACGGGCAAGCGCGGAATGTGTACCGCCACAACGATGTGGTCACCACGCTGTGGCCTGCGACCAAGACCGCCACGGTCGAGCAGCGCGATTCGGTCGCGCAGTTCCCGGCGTTGCTGCAGGCCAGTGACGACCGCATCGCCGAGTTCTACGACGTGCGCCAGCGAGGCGCCGATCGCGTGGCCGGCCGTGATGTAAACGTGCTTTTGGTCAAGCCACGCGACAGCTTTCGGTACGGCTACCGGCTTTGGGCGGATCAGGCTTCGGGCTTGCTGTTGCGCGCCGATGTGATCGGGGAGCGCAATGAGGTGCTCGAGTCATCGGCGTTCTCCGACGTGACGATCAACGTGAAGCCGCAGCCCGAGTCGGTGCTGCAGCCGATGCGGCGGCTCGACGGTTACCGCGTGCTGCGCCCGGTGCTGACGCCCACACGCCTTGACACCGAAGGCTGGGCGATGCGCCAGGTGGCGCCGGGGTTTCGGCAAGTGAGTTGCGTGAAGCGGCCGTTGGATGGTTCCGCCGAAGGGCGGGTCAGCGATGCCGTGATCGGGTCGCAGGTGCTGCAAACGATCTTCTCCGACGGCCTGACCTACGTGTCGGTGTTCATCGAGCCGTTCGATCCGCAGCGGCACACCCGGCCGCTGCTCGCGTCGGTCGGTCCGACGCAAACCCTTATGCAACAGCAGGGCGAGTGGTGGGTGACTGTCGTCGGCGACGTGCCACCTGCGACACTCCGATTGTTCGCCAAGGGTCTGGAGCGCAGCAGGAAGTAGCTTGCCCGCCGGCACCGCCCGCGACCGCATCCGTTCGATCCGTGCAACCGCAACGCCTGGGGAGGCGATCTTGATTCAAGCATCACTGCAAACCATTCATGCCGACGTGCGCCGCCGCGTCTGGCTCGGCGCGCTGTCGCTCGGCCTGGCCATGACAAGCGCGCTCGCCGCGACACCCGTCGGCGCGCAAGGCCTGCCCGACTTCACCGAGTTGGTCGAGAAGGTCGGCCCGGCGGTGGTCGGCATCCGCACCACCGAGCGCGCGAAGGCAGCACGCGCCGGCTCGGAGACGGACGACGAAATGCTCGAGTTCTTCCGCCGCTTCGGCATCCCGATGCCGAACCAGCGGCCCAACCCGAGCCCGACGCCGAACCCGCGCACGCCGCAGCAGCCCGGGCCCAACGGCGGCGCCGACGGCGAGCCGCAGACCCGCGGTGTCGGCTCGGGCTTCATCCTCAGCGCCGACGGCTACGTGATGACAAACGCGCACGTGATCGACGGCGCCGACGAAGTCATCGTGACGTTGACCGATTCGCGCGAGTTGAAGGCCAAGGTCATCGGCACCGACAAGCGCTCCGACGTGGCGCTGGTCAAGATCGAAGCGACCGGCCTGCCGACCGTGCGCATCGGTGATGTCGCCAAGCTCAAGGTCGGCGAGTGGGTGATCGCGATCGGCTCGCCTTTCGGGCTCGAGAGCACGGTCACCGCCGGCATCGTCAGCGCGAAGTCACGCGACACCGGTGACCTGGTCAAACTGATCCAGACCGATGTGGCGATCAACCCCGGCAACTCCGGCGGCCCGTTGATCAACATGCGTGGCGAGGTGGTCGGCATCAACTCGCAGATCTACAGCCGTTCGGGTGGCTACATGGGCATCTCGTTCGCGATCCCGATCGACGAGGCCACACGCGTATCCGACAGCTTGCGTGCGAACGGCCGCGTGATCCGCGGCCGCATCGGCGTGGCGATCGGGCCGGTCACGAAAGAGGTGGCCGAATCGATCGGGCTGGGCAAGCCGATCGGTGCGCTGGTGAGCAATGTCGAAGCTGCGAGCCCGGCCGACAAGGCAGGGGTCGAAGCGGGCGACATCATCACCAAGGTCGATGGGCGCGCGGTCGAGAAATTCGGCGACCTGCCTCGCATGGTCGGCATGGCCAAGCCGGGCTCGAAGGCGGCGTTGCAAATCTTTCGGCGTGGGGCCTACCGCGACGTGAGCGTCACGGTGATCGAGTTCGAGGCCGACAAAACCGCGAGCGCGGCCGGCCGCGACGCCACCAAGCCGCCGGCCGCTGCGCCGAGCATGCTGGGGTTGACGGTCGCCGAGCTCACCGAGGCACAGCGGCGCGACTTGAAGGTCAAGGGCGGCGTGCGGGTCGAAGCGGTCGAAGGCGCGGCCGCGCGAGCGGGTGTGCGCGAGGGCGATGTGCTGCTCTCGATCGACAACACCGAGGTGGCGAGCGTCAAGCAGTTTGACGCCGCGTTGGCCAAGCTCGACAAATCGAAAACCATCACGCTGCTGGTGCGGCGCGGCGACACGGTCAACTTCCTGATCGTGCGGCCGGTGCGCTGAGCCCAGAGAACCACCGAGGCGCCGGGTCTTTCCACAAGGTGGGAGCCGGGCAGCTGTTACATCATTTGTCAGCGCCCGCCCAAAACGAGTTACCAACAGGTCCACAAGTTAGTGATCGCACACACCGACTTTCCGAGCGAGGATTGTTCCCGCCGGACGCTAGAATCGGAGATTTGTAGCCACAAAATTTGCCGATTCTCGCAACGAAAACGAAGCACTGAAACTATCCCCAAGCCATCCACAAGTATTTGTGGATAACCTGTTGATGGATTTGCATGTTGGCGCACTGCAACGACGCGAAGTCGAGCAACGGCGCGGTTTGCGGCCAGCTTCTTTTGACTACAATGAAGTACCAACATGCAGTTGCCAAACGTCTTGTTGGAAGGCGCGTCATTGATTCGACGTGCCTTTTTTTTGGTTTCAACACAGGCCTCCGGCCCTTCACATCGCTCCGCGATCAAGAGCTTCCACCGCAGCGGCAACGCCGTTGTGATCTGGCGTTGAGGCTCGCGCAAAACACATCGCAGCAAGCATGGACCACATCAGAAATTTTTCGATCATTGCCCACATCGATCACGGCAAGAGCACGCTCGCGGATCGCTTGATCCAGCGTTGCGGCGGCCTCTCCGATCGGGAGATGGAGGCGCAGGTGCTCGACTCGATGGACATCGAGCGCGAGCGTGGCATCACCATCAAGGCACAGACCGCTTCGCTCGAATACAAGGCACGCGATGGCCGCACCTACAACCTGAACCTGATCGACACGCCGGGGCACGTCGACTTCTCGTACGAAGTGAGCCGCTCGCTCTCGGCCTGCGAGGGTGCGCTGCTCGTCGTCGATGCGAGCCAGGGCGTCGAAGCGCAGACGGTTGCCAACTGCTACACCGCGCTCGATCTCAGCGTCGAGGTGATCCCGGTCTTGAACAAGATGGACTTGCCGAACGCCGACCCCGAAAACGCAAAGGCCGAGATCGAGGACGTGATCGGCATTGACGCTGACAATGCGATACCGTGCAGCGCCAAGACCGGCATGGGCATCGACGACATCCTCGAGGCCGTGATAGCGCGCATGCCCGCGCCGCGCGGTGACCCCGAGGCGCCGCTGCGCGCGATGATCGTTGACTCGTGGTTCGACAACTACGTCGGTGTCGTGATGCTGGTGCGCGTGGTCGACGGCACGCTGCTCAAAGGCGAGCGCATTCGCATGATGGCGAGCGACGCGGTCTACAACGCTGACAGCCTAGGCGTGTTCACGCCGAAATCGGTCGCGCGCGATCGGCTCAACGCCGGCGAGGTCGGGTTCATCATCGCCGGCATCAAGGAACTGCAGGCCGCGAAAGTCGGCGACACGATCACGCTTGAGAAGAAGCTGCCCAACAACAAGGGCGTGGCGACTGAGGCGTTGCCCGGCTTCAAAGAGATTCAGCCGCAGGTCTTTGCGGGTCTCTACCCGACCGAGGCGAGCGAATACGACCAGCTGCGCGATGCGCTCGAAAAGCTCAAGCTCAACGACTCCTCGCTGCGCTACGAACCCGAGGTCAGCCAAGCGCTCGGCTTCGGCTTCAGGTGCGGCTTTCTCGGCCTGCTGCACATGGAGATCGTGCAGGAGCGGCTGGAGCGCGAGTTCGACCAAGACCTGATCACGACCGCGCCGTCGGTCGTCTACCAGGTCGAGCTGAACGACAAGACGGTGGTGCAGGTCGACAACCCCTCGAAGATGCCCGACCTCGGCCGCATCGCCGAGATCCGCGAGCCGATCGTCAAGGTGCACCTGTACATGCCTCAGGACTACGTCGGCCCGGTGATGACGCTGGCCAACCTCAAGCGCGGCATGCAGATCAACATGGCCTACCACGGCCGGCAGGTGATGTTGACCTACGAGATGCCGCTGGCGGAGATCGTGCTCGACTTTTTCGACAAGCTCAAAAGTGTGTCGCGCGGCTACGCCTCGATGGACTACGAGTTCAAGGAATACCGCGGCGCCGATGTCGTGAAGGTCGACATTTTGCTGAACGGCGACAAGGTCGACGCGCTCTCGATCATCGTGCACCGCAGCCAGAGCAACTACCGCAGCCGCGCGGTCGTCGCGAAGATGCGCGAGCTGATTTCGCGCCAACAATACGACGTTGCGATACAGGCCGCGATCGGGGCCAACATCATCGCGCGTGAGACAATAAAAGCGCTGCGCAAGAACGTGATCGCCAAGTGCTACGGCGGCGATATTTCTCGCAAGCGCAAGCTCCTCGAAAAACAAAAGGCCGGCAAGAAACGCATGAAGCAGATCGGCTCTGTCGAAGTGCCGCAGGAAGCTTTTCTGGCCATCCTCCAAGTGGAAGACTGATGGGCGCATTGACCGGTTTTTTGTATGGCCTGCTCGCGGTCTTTCTCGGTGGCTGGTATCTCGGCAAATGGAGTGGCAATTTTTCGCTGCTGCTGCTGATCCTGACGGTCTTCACGTTCGCCTACTGGCTCGCCGAACGCCTCTTGTTTGCGCCGCGCCGCGCCGCGGCGGTTGCGAGCCTTGAAACTCAAGACGCCGCACGCCGCGCGAAGCTCGCACAGCAAGGCATCACGAAGGTCGACGACAACGTCGCGCAGGCGCGCGAAACGCTGCTCGCTCAACCATGGTGGCTCGACTGGACCGCAGGCCTGTTCCCGGTGATCCTGGTCGTGTTCTTGCTGCGCTCGTTCTTGTTCGAGCCTTTCAAAATTCCGAGTGGCTCGATGATCCCGACCCTGCTGATCGGTGACCTGATCCTGGTCAACAAATACCACTACGGCATTCGGCTGCCGGTGATCAACAAAAAGATCATCGCCAACAACGACCCGAAGCGCGGTGACGTGATGGTTTTTCGCTACCCGAAAGACACGAGCGTCGACTACATCAAGCGCGTGGTGGGGTTGCCGGGCGACGAGATTTCGTTTCGCAACCAGCAGGTCTACGTCAACGGCGTCGCGGCGCCGATGACGCAGATGCCACCGCCTGGTTTTTACGACGAAGACCAGCGCCAGTATTCGCCCGAGTTCACCGAAAAACTCGGTGAAGTCGAGCACCACATTTTGCTGAACCCACGCAGCCAGCCGTTCTATGGCGCCGAAGACAAGATAACGTTCCCGTTTCGCGAGAACTGTCGCTACAGTGCCGAGGGGGTGACCTGCAAGGTGCCGAAGGGCCACTACTTCATGATGGGCGACAACCGCGACAACTCCCAAGATTCACGCTTCTGGGGTTTTGTCCCCGACGAAAACATCGTGGGCAGGGCATTCTGGATCTGGATGAATTTCAGCAGCCCGAAACGGTTCGGAGGATTTCATTGAATCCGATGAAATTTCCGTTCAATCGCGACCACAGGAGCATTCAAGCATGATGGTTGAGCGCCAATCGGCAAAGCGGCAACGCGGCATCACGCTCTTCGGGCTGATGTTTTGGGCCATCGTGATCGGCGCAGTTGCGCTGATCGTGATGAAGGTCTTGCCCACGATGAACGAATACTTCACGATTCAGAAGGCGGTGAACAAGATCGCGCAAGACGGCGGCACCACCGTGCCCGAAATTCGTGCCGCCTTCGAGCGCACGAAAGACATCGAGTACTCGATCCAGTCGATCACCGCGAAAGACCTCAACATCACGAAAGAGAACGACAAGGTCGTGATCAGCTTCGCCTACGACAAGGAAATCGAGTTGGTCAAACCGGTGTACCTGTTGATCAAGTACGAGGGCCGCTCGAAGTAGGCAGCCTGCACTGACGATGGACACCCGCCTGGACGCATTGCAGCGGCGCATAAATCACCGCTTCGGTGATGCTCGCCTGCTGAGCCGCGCGCTGACGCATCGCAGCTTCGGTGCCGACCACAACGAGCGGCTCGAGTTTTTGGGCGACGCCGTGCTGAGCGTCGTGATTTCGGCGCTGCTGTTCGAGCGCTTCGCTGGCTCGGACGAAGGTGACCTGACCCGTGTGCGCGCCCACTTGGTGCGCGAAGAAAGCCTGCACCGCGTCGCGTTGCTGCTCGCCTTGCCCGAGGTGTTGCACCTCGGCGAAGGCGAGGCCCGCGGCGGGGGCGCACAGCGCGCGTCGATACTGGCCGACGCCCTCGAAGCGCTGATCGGCGCGACCTTTCTAGACGGCGGCTTCGATGCCGCGCGCACGGTCGTCACCGGCCTGTTCGGCGAAATCATCGCCACGACCGACATCGCGAGTTGGTCCAAAGACGCGAAGACCGAGTTGCAGGAGTGGTTGCAGGCGCGCCGCCTCCCGGTGCCCACTTACCGCATCAGCGCCACGCGCGGCCAGGCGCATGCGCAGACCTTCGATGTCGAGTGCGTGGTGCCGGCGCTGAGCCTGGTCGAGCAAGGCACGGGCCGTTCGCGTCGCGTCGCCGAGCAAGAGGCGGCACGCCGCATGCTCGATGCGTTGAAAGTCAGCGACAAGCCCGGCGGCCCGCTGCAATCCTGAGACACCACAACCCCTCGCTCGATGCTTCCATCGATCGATTCCCCGCGGGGAAAAACACCATGACTGACGCCACCGAAGACCCATCCGCTGCGCCCGTACCGCCCGCGCCGGCCGCACAACGTTGCGGCCTCGTCGCGATCGTCGGGCGGCCGAACGTTGGCAAGTCGACGCTGCTGAACGCGCTGGTCGGCCAGAAGGTCAGCATCACCTCGGCCAAGGCGCAGACCACGCGGCATCGAATCACCGGCATTCGCACGACAGGCGACACGCAGTTCGTGTTCGTCGACACGCCCGGTTTTCAAACCAAACACGCTGCGCCGCTGAACCGCACGCTGAACCGCACCGTGACCGGCGTGCTCGGCGATGTCGACGTGGTGCTGTTCGTCGTCGAGGCCGGTCGCTTCGGGCTCGACGATGCGAAGGTGCTCGCGCTGATCGACTCGGGCAAGCCGGTGTTCCTGATCGCCAACAAGCTTGACACCGTGGTGCGCCGCGCCGACCTCGCGCCCTGGCTCAAGGGCATGCAAGAGCGCCACCCGTTCGCTGAATTCGTGCCGCTCTCAGCGAAGAAAGACGCCGACGTGCAACGCCTGCTCGGCATCGTCAAACCGTACTTGCCGGTGCAGCCGTGGTTCCACGAAGAAGACGCGCTGACCGACCGCACCGACAAATTCCTCGCCAGCGAAATCATCCGCGAGAAGCTGTTTCGGCTGACCGGCGACGAACTTCCGTATACGTCAACGGTCGTCATCGACAAGTTCGAGGAAGAAGGCAACCTGCGCCGCATCGCCGCGACGATCGTCGTCGAGCGCGATTCGCACAAGGGCATCGTGATCGGCAACGGCGGCGAGCGCTTGAAGCGCATCGGCTCCGAGGCACGGCAGGAGCTCGAAAAACTGATGGATGCGAAAGTCTTCATCGAGCTGTGGGTCAAGGTGCGCTCGGGCTGGGCCGATGACGAAGCGCACCTGCGTTCCTACGGCTACGAGTGACCGCTACCAAGCCCGTTCGCACGGGCCGGGCCCCAAGACCGGCCACCTCGCTTGCGGCCTTCGTGCTGCACCGCTACGACTGGAGCGAATCGAGCTTGATCCTCGACCTGTTCACACGCGAACAGGGCCGGCTCGCGATCGCCGCGAAAGGTGCGAAGCGACCTTACTCGCAACTGCGCAGCGTGCTGCTGCCGTTCCAGCGCATCACCGTCTCGCTCGGCAAGGCCGCAGCGCACGAAGAAGGCGCGAGTGAGGTGCAAACCTTGCGCGGCGCCGAGTGGGCCGGTGGCTCGGCGATGTTGACCGGGGCCGCACTGTTCAGCGGCTTCTACCTGAACGAGTTGCTGATGAAGCTGCTCGCGCGACACGACCCGCACGCGGCGTTGTTCGACGCGTATGCCGCGACCTTGCCGGCGCTCGCTGCCGATGAGACGCAAGCGCAGGCCGCACTCCGCGCCTTCGAGTTGACGTTGCTGCAGCAGACCGGCCTCTTGCCCGACCTGAGCCTGGTCACGCAGACCCAGCAGACCGTGCGGCCGGCTGGCCGGTACGCGCTGCTGCCTGACGCCGGCGTGACCGACATGCTCGACGGCGAGCTCAGCGGCGAAGCCCTGATCGGCCTGCAGGCCGCCCTAGAGCATGGCAGCCTGCCGGCGCTGCAGCAGGCCTGCCGATCGTGTCTCGGCGCGCTGAAGCTGCCGCTTCGCGTGCTGATCCAGCACCAGCTCGGCTCGGCCCCGCTGCGCACGCGCCAGGTCATGCTCGGCCTGCAAAGCCTGTAGATTCAAGGCCATGAACCCGCTCCTCACCACCGGCCTCGACGCGCATCGCGGCACGACCGCGCTCTCGGTCAACGTCAACAAGGTCGCGCTGCTGCGCAACACGCGCGAGCTCGGCATTCCGAGCGTGCTGCGCGCCGCCACCTCTGCGCTCGAAGCCGGCGCGCACGGCATCACCGTGCACCCGCGGCCCGACGAGCGCCACATTCGCCGGCACGATGTGTTCGAACTCGCCGCGCTGATGCAGCAGTGGCCGCATGCCGAATACAACATCGAAGGCAATCCGTTCCACAACCTGATGACCGTGGTGCGCGATCTGGTCGCGCAAGCCTTGCCCGTGCACCAGGTCACCTTCGTGCCCGACAGCGTCGAACAGTCGACCTCCGACCACGGCTGGCAGTTCCCGCACGACGCCGATCGCCTCGCGCCGCTGATTGCCGAAGCGCACGACCTCGGCTTGCGTGTGAGCCTGTTCATGGACCCTTTGCCCGATGCGATGGGTGCGGTGCGTGCGCTGGGCGCCGACCGCGTCGAGCTCTACACCGAGCGTTTCGCCCGCGCGCATCTCGTAAGCGAGGTTGACACGGTGCTGCCGCATTTCACCGCGGCCGCGCAGGCCGCGTTGCGCGAAGGTTTGGGCATCAACGCCGGCCACGATCTGAATCGCGACAACCTGACCGACTTCCTGCGCGCTGTGCCCGGCGTGCAAGAGGTTTCGATCGGCCACGCGCTGATCGCCGATGCGCTCGAGCTCGGCTACACCGAGACCGTGCGCGATTACCTGCGCTGCATCCACGCGGCTTCGCAGCCCGCATGAGGCGGGCCCAGCGCTGGGCCGCTCCCGAGCCGGCCCGCATCCCCCCGGGGGATCGACCGGCGTACCGGGCGGGCGAGGGGTCGTCATGATCTACGGCGTCGGCACCGACATCTGCGATGTGAGGCGCATCGCTGCGACGCTGGCGCGCCGCGGCGAGCGCTTCGCCGAGAAGGTGCTCGGCCCGCACGAGATCGAGGTGTTTCGCGCGCGCCGCGCAAAGGTCGAGGCGCGCGGCGTGAGCTACCTCGCGACGCGCTTTTCTGCGAAAGAGGCGTTCTCGAAAGCGATCGGCATGGGCATGCGGATGCCGATGACCTGGCGCGATTGCGAGGTCGTCAAAGCAGTGAGCGGCAAGCCGCAGATTCGCCTGCACGGCGCGCTCGCCGAATGGTTCGAGATGCGGCAACTGCAGGCGCACATCAGCGTCACCGATGAGACCGATTACGCGGCGAGCTTCGTCGTCGTCGAATACAAAGAATCAACATGACCCAACATGCTCCCGTCGTTCTGGACATTGCCGGAACAACCCTCAGTGCCGACGACCGCCGCCGCTTAAAGCACCCGCTCACCGGCGGGCTTATCTTGTTCGCGCGCAACTGGCAAGACCGGCTGCAGCTTACCGAGCTGACGGGTGCGATCAAGTCGATCCGGCCCGACATGCTGATTTGCGTCGATCATGAAGGCGGCCGAGTGCAGCGCTTTCGCACCGACGGCTTCACGCACCTGCCGCCGATGCGCGTGCTCGGCGAGATGTGGATGAAAGATGCGATGACCGCAACAGACGCTGCCACCGCGGCCGGCCACGTGCTCGGCGCCGAGTTGCGCGCCTGCGGTGTCGACTTCAGCTTCACCCCGGTGCTCGACCTCGATCACGGCCCGAGCGGCGTGATCGGCGACCGCGCGTTCCACCGTGACGCACGCGTCGTGACGCTGCTCGCCAAAAGTTTGATGCACGGCCTGCTGCTCGCCGGCATGCACAACTGCGGCAAGCACTTTCCCGGGCACGGCTTCGTCGCCGCCGACAGCCACGTCGACATCCCCGTAGACAAGCGCAGCCTCCAGCGCATCCTGGACGACGACGCGAAGCCTTACGAGTGGTTGAGCACCAGCCTTTCCAGCGTGATGCCGGCGCACGTGATCTACCCGAAGGTCGATGCACTGCCTGCCGGCTTTTCGGAACGCTGGCTGAAAGACATCTTGCGCCTGCAACTCGGCTTCAACGGCGCGATCTTCAGCGACGACTTGAGCATGGCCGGCGCGCGCCACATCAATGGTGCCGAGGTGACCTGCGCCGAGGCCGCGAGCGTCGCGTTGAACGCGGGCTGCGACCTCGTGCTGCTGTGCAACCAGTCGACTGCCGGCGATCGGGCGGTCGACGAGCTGCTCGACGGCCTCGTCGATGCGCAAGCGCAAGACCACTGGCAGCCCGACCCCGACAGCGAGGCGCGCCGGCTCGATTTGCTGCCGCAGACCGCGCCGTTCACATGGGACGAGCTGATGCACCTGCCGGCCTACCAGCACGCCCTCGAGCGCCTGCCCTGAAAGAAAAACGCCGCCGGGCGCGAGCCACGGCGGCGTGAAGCCAGACGAATCGGATCGTCAGACCGGTGGGTGCGTGCCCTGTGCGGCATCGAACGGCAGCTTGATCTGCGACAAATCCTTGCGGGTCTCGACCAGCACCAGCGGGCCATCGTCGACGGCCGCGGTCGGCTTGCGCTCGCGCGGCACATGCGCCGGTGCAGGCTCCGCCGCCATCGCGTCTCGCACCGCGCGAATCTTGTCGGTGTTGGAATTGACCCACTGCAGGCCTGCCGATTCGGCCACCGCCTGGAGCGAGTCCAGCGGCAGCACGAAGACCGCTGCCGGTGCGGCGACCGGGGCTTGCGTCACAGGCAC
>ENA-OFDM01000394-OFDM01000394.1-metagenomes-genome-assembly--contig:-NODE-394-length-18983-cov-3.288673_pt1 | contig 18983 bp, 11 predicted proteins | sample MGYA00153385_OFDM01 | MGnify analysis MGYA00153385
TAACGATTTGTTTCAGTTGACCCAATCAAATATTGATATTACTGCCTTTGAAGATGTACGCCTCGATGAAATTCTATGGCAGGTAAAAGATGAATGGATGAATAGAATTGCAGGAAGTAATATTGAATTGCATTATGATTTACCCACAGATACAAAAAAATATACCATTAGCGGTAATCATCAATTGCTATATGTTGCAATAGGAAACATAATAAAAAATGCACTCAAATTTTCAGATGGTAAAACAATTACCTGCAAACTTTATTTTGGAAACAATGTGCCCATAATTAGCATTACAGATTCGGGCATTGGTATAAGTGAAGCCAATCTTAAAAAAATTTTTCAGCCATTTTACAGAGCTGAAAACAGTTTTAGGTATGCCGGTTTTGGTATAGGGCTTTCGCTAACCGATAAGATATTAAGATTGCACAATGCACGCATTTCTGTTAGCTCCATTTTAGGAGAAGGAACAACATTTTTAATTTATTTTCTCCCAATAGCCTAAGGGAATTTTCATAAATAAATTTTAAATACCCCTCCCTAAACAAGACATTAGAAAACTCTAATCTGCTTTTAATCTCTTTTTAATTTGTTCCTAATCTTACACTAATGTCTCCCTTTTAATTTTGCGCTTCAATTAAGATAAGATTGGAAGTATCCAATCACCCTAAACTTGAGTTTTTGTTAAATATGGATGATCCATTTATTTATAAAAACGCGCAATTAAAAATCAGACCTTATGAAAATGCTATTTCGTTGTTGTGTTGTTAGCGTACTGTTTTTATTTATCGGGTATAGCAGCATTGCTCAAAATTTTAATACTGATACACTGCAATTGACTTTACCGCAGGTAGAAAAAATATTTTTAGAAAAAAACCTTCCGGTGTTGGCGCAAAAATATAATGTGCAAGCTGCCAAAGCTTTAATTATTCAAGCTAAACTATGGCCAAATCCCAACATAAATATTTCCAACGGAATTTATAATACTCAGAACAAAAGATATTTTCAGATAGCAGATAGAGATACAACTTTTGGAGAACAAGCGATTCAGTTTACACAATTAATTATTTTAGCCGGAAAAATAAAAAAGCAGGTTAAAATAGCTGAAACAAGTTATCACTTGGCCGAATATGGGCTTTATGATTTATTGAGAGTCCTTAAATTAGCCTTGCGTACCACTTTCTTTAATCTTTATTACCTGCGACAAACTGGAAAAGTTTATGACAAAGAGATCGGTGCTTTAAAAGTAATAGTAGCAGCATTTGAAGAGCAGGTAGACAATGGTTATGTAACACAAACAGATTTGGTTAGAGTGCAAGCTCAACTATATTCTTTACAAAACGAATACCAGGTACTAGTAGATAATGTTAATGATCAACAAAGCCAGATTCGTTTGTTGATAAAGGCTACCCCAACAATTTATATTGTTCCCATGTTAGATACAATAGCTATGCAAAATGCCAACCCAATGGCTTTTACAATGGCATCGTTATTAGATTCTGCTTACGCTAATAGAACAGACCTTATGATTGCAAAAGGTAACCTGCTCTTAAGTCAGCAAAATTATTCGCTTCAAAAAGCATTGGCAGTACCTGATTTATCCGTTGGTATCAGTTACGATAAACATGGTAGTTATACTCCCTTTTTTACTTCAGCAGGTGTAGGTTTAAATATTCCAATTTTTAATCGCAATCAAGGAAATATAAAATCAAGTCGAATTGTTATTGATATAAATAAGGTCCAATTGCAATTCACACAAGATGTTATGGTGGAACAGGTAAGCAGAGGCTTACAAAAAGCCATTGATGCTGATAAATTATACAAGCAGATTAATCCAGCATTTGCAAATCATTTTGACGTACTGGCGGAATCAATGATGCAGAGCTATAAACAACGATTTATTCGCTTGGTTGACTTTCTCTCCTTCTATGATTCATATAAACAAAATATTGTACAGTTAAACACAATACTTTCTAACAAGGTAAATACTTTGGAAAATATTAATTTTTTCACAGGCTCAAACTTATTTAATTAATCGCTCACAAAAGATCATGTTATGTATAAACAAAAAATAATCAATTCAAAATTGCTTCTGTTCAGCTTCCTCTTAGTATCCATTATACTAATCATTCTGTCTTGTAATACAAAGCAAGATCAAATATCTATGGAGAAACAACCCTATATTATTCCAGATTCACTTTTAAAAACGCTTACCATTGATTCTGTACAACGTGGCGAATTGGTAAACTCAATTACACTAACCGGGCAGGTAGATTTTAACCAGGATAAGCAAGTCAATATATATTCTTTGGTAAGCGGAAATGTACAAGATGTAAAAGTACAATTAGGAGATTATGTAAAACAAGGCGAAACCTTAGCAATGGTAAAAAGTGGTGAAATGGCAGGCTACGGCAATAACCTGATTATTGCGCAAACAAATATTACCGCTACTAAAAAACAGCTTGATGCCAACAAGGCTTTATATAAAAGTGGTATTGCTTCCATCCTTGATGTTACAAGTGCTCAAACTAATTATGATCAGGCATTGGCTCAACTGGATATGATTAAGAAAGTGCTTAAAATTAATGGCAATAATGCAGATGGAAATTACATAATTAAAGCACCGATCAGTGGTTTTATTGTTCAAAAATTTGCCAACAATAACATGACTATAAGAACAGACAACAGCAATCCATTATTTACTGTCTCAGACCTGAATAATGTATGGGTATGGGCAAACGTATATGAGTCAAATTTAAATAAAGTTCATTTAGGAGATAGCGTTGCTGTTACCACCTTATCTTACCCTGATCAGATTTTTAGCGGTAAAATCGATAAAATATTACATGTACTTGATCCCACTAGCAAAGTAACAAAAGTGCGTGTTGTAATAAGTAATAAGGATTATGCATTACGCCCACAAATGTTTGCCAGTGTAACCGTGATCAACACTCGGCATGAACAGGCAATCTATGTTCCATTAAACTCGCTGGTATTTGATCATAGTCAATATTATGTGCTTGTTTGCCACGGACACAACAATGCGAGTATTACACCAGTTGAAAAAATAAGTGCTTTTGGAAGTAAAATATATTTAAAGGATGGTGGGGTACAGGCCGGTGATAAACTGATTGCCTCAAAAACTTTAGAAATTTACGATCAGTTAAATAATTAGGTTTTTATATTCAAATTTATAATATGAGCAGGTTTCTTAGGATGATTACTGGATTTTCTCTAAAGAATAAATATTTTATTTTATTTTCTGCAGTACTACTTATTTTAGGAGGTATTCTCACGTTTAGGCAAATGCCCATTGAGGCTTTTCCAGATGTTACCAATACCGAAATAGACATTATTACCCAATGGCAGGGCCGTAGTGCGGAAGAAGTAGAAAAGTTTATTACTATTCCTATTGAAATAGCCATGAATCCTGTGCAAAAAAAAATTCACCTGCGCTCCAGCAGTATTTTCGGATTATCGTTTATTAAAATCCTTTTTGATGATGATGTAAAAGATCCGCAAGCTAGGCAACAGGTAATGAATCTTCTCCCAAATGCAACATTGCCTCCGGCGGTAGTACCTGCAGTGCAGCCACCGATTGGACCCACCGGTGAACTTTTTAGATATACACTTAAAAGTACTTTGAGGGATGTGCGGGAATTAAAAACCCTGCAGGACTGGGTTATTGATCGACAGTTACGAAGCGTTCCCGGAGTGGCTGATATTAATAGTTTTGGGGGTAAAACAAAAACTTATGAAATTAAAGTTGACCCGGGTAAACTAACCAATCTTGGATTAACCCCACTTGATATATTTACAGCAGTTCAAGCTACTAATATTAATGTTGGTGGCGATATGATATTTCAAAACAACCAATCCTTTGTTGTTAGGGGTATTGGTTTATTAAATGATATTGAAGAAATAAAAAATATTATAATTCAAAATAACAATGGAGTCCCCCTCCTCGTAAAAGATGTAGCCTCAGTAGATATTTCCAATATACCTCGTCTCGGATGGGTTGCAAGAAGTGATTCAAAAATTGATTCCGCCGGAAAAAGAACCGTTATTGACCAGGGCGATGTAGTAGAGGCTATTATAGTAATGAGAAAAGGTGAAAATCCATCTGAAGTAGTTAAAGAAATTCAAGAAAAAGTAAAATACCTCAATCAATATGTACTTCCTGCCGATACTAAAATAGTACCCTATTATGATCGGTCTATTCTAATAGAATATGCTACACATACAGTATTGCATAATTTAATAGAAGGCATATTATTGGTAGTAATCCTCATTACTTTATTTCTTTTTGATTGGCGGGCTACCGTAGTTGTTGCGGTAATTATTCCTATATCCTTATTGTTTGCTTTTATTTGTTTGCATTTTATGGGCATGTCGGCAAATTTACTTTCCCTAGGCGCAGTAGATTTTGGAATTATTCTGGATGGAACGATTGTTATGGTCGAAGGGATTTTCGTTATACTCGATCATAAAGCAAAACAGGTTGGAATGGAGCGGTTTAATAAAATGTCTAAATTAGGTATCATAAAAAAAGCATCCGGACAAATTGGTAAACGCCCCTTTTACTTAAACATTATCATCATTACTGCACTTTTACCCATTTTTGCTTTTCAAAAAGTAGAGGGCAAAATGTTTTCACCCTTGGCTTATACCCTCAGTTTTGCATTAATAGGTTCGTTAATAACAACTTTAACACTTGTACCGGTTCTTATCAGTATTTTAATGAATAAAAATGTACGTGAAAAACACAACCCTATTGTGCATCCCTTACTCGGCATAATGCTTGGCGGATTTATAAAATCGTATAAATATAAAAAACTAGTATTTATTATTGCTATAGTTGTAATGATAGCAGGTATTTATTCCTTTAAATTCCTTGGATCAGAATTTTTACCTCAGTTAAATGAAGGAAGTATTTGGTTGCGTATTCAAACAAACTATAGTACAGCCTTGGATAAATCTGTACGTACATCAAAAGAGGCAAGGGATATTATTATGCAATTTCCTCAGGTACAATATTGTGTTTCCCAAACGGGAAGACCAGATGATGGAACAGATGTAACTGGATTTTATAACAATGAATTTGACATATTGATGTATCCTGAAGATGGCTGGAATCCTAAAATTACAAAAGAGGAATTAATAGACCGAATGAGCAAAGCACTATCTGTAATGCCAGGTATAAATCTCAATTTTTCTCAACCCATAAGCGATAATGTAGAAGAAGCAGTTTCGGGTGTTAAAGGCAGTATTTGTTTAAAAGTATTTGGAGATTCGTTGCCTTATATGGAAAATCAATTAGCACGTTGTTTTAATGTGTTAAAAAACGTAAAAGGAATAGAAGATCTAGGCATACTACATAATATTGGTCAGCCAGAATTAGACATAAATCTTGATCAAACAAAGATGGCATTATATGGTGTGGCATCTGCTCAGGCAAATGCAGTAGTAAGTATGGCCATTGGAGGACTGGCTCCAGGTGGCTTGCCAGCCAGTACTTTATATGAAGGTATTAGAACTTTTGATATTAGGGTTAGGATGCCAGAAGAATTTAGAAGAACACCAGAACAAATTGGTGAATTACTGGTTCCCACAATGAGTGGAAGTAAAGTACCTATCAAAGAAATAGCTACCATAACCCAGAAAACGGCAGCATCTTTAATTTTTAGGGATGACAACAAACGCTATTCAGCACTAAAATTTTCGGTAAGGGGAAGAGATATGGGAAGTACGATTGCAGAAGCCAAGGAAAAAATTGACAAAGAGATACATTTAAAAAGAGGATATAAACTTGATTTTCAAGGAGATTTTGAAAACCAACAAAGAGCACAAAAGCGTTTAGCACAAGTAGTTCCCATCAGTCTTTTATTAATATTCATTTTGTTACTGAGTATGCTGGGGAATTTTAAAGATGCACTGCTTGTTTTTACCAATGTACCTTTTGCATTGGTAGGAGGTATTTTGGCTTTACTTATTACAGGTACAACTTTTAGTATATCTGCCGGTATTGGATTTATAGCTCTTTTTGGAATTTGTATACAGGATGGAATTATTTTGATTACGGTTTTTAAAGAAAACCTAGCTCATGTTAAAGGCAAAAACACATTATACAGCTCAATCATGTTAGGGGTAAATGCGAGGATACGCCCGGTTATAATGACTGCAATGATGGCTGCCATTGGTTTATTGCCAGCCGCAGTGTCCCATGGTATAGGTTCAGAAAGTTCAAGGCCATTGGCAAGAGTAGTTATCGGGGGCATTTTGTGTGCAATGATTTTTTCATTATGGGTTTTTCCTATTATTTTTGGATGGGCTTATAGAAATGTGGAAAAAGTAAGCATTGAGAAAACATAAACATTTTTCTAAATTTTATTATTTTAAAAAAGGCTGCGTTAAAAGTGAAGCAGGTTATTTTCTATTCCTGTTTATAATAAGTTTTAAAAAGTGTTTGTTAAAAAGATAGAATTAATGTTGAGAAAACTTATCAGCCATTTAAAGCTAATCAAAATAATTTTGCAATTTTAAGCATCGAATAATTTAACTCACTGAAAAAAGACTCGTTTTTACAGTGTTAAAAAAGTGGTCAATTTTATACAATTAAATAATAATGGATTCGAAGAATTATATAATTGCGATCAAAAATATAATTGCTGCATTTGTGTAGCTTTTTTTTTGCTTACTTTGTTTCTAATTTATTAAAAATGGATGTAAAAATTAACGACTCGTGGAAGCAGGTTTTAAAAGAAGAATTTGAAAAACCATATTTTGAACAGATAGTAAATTTTTTAAAAACCGAAAAAGCCACCGGTAAAAAAATATTTCCTACCGGTTCTAACATTTTTAATGCTTTTAATAAAACCTCTTTCGATAAAGTGAAAGTTGTTATTCTTGGGCAGGATCCATATCACGGAATTGGTCAGGCACATGGCTTAAGTTTCTCTGTTGCTCCAGGTGTAAAAATACCGCCTTCACTACAAAATATTTTTAAAGAAATTAAAGCTGATCTTGGTGTAGAAAATCCACCAAATTTTGGAGATCTGACCCATTGGGCTGAGCAGGGAATTTTGTTACTTAATGCAGCACTTACAGTTAGAGACGGTGAACCAATGAGCCACGCAAAAATTGGTTGGGCGCAGTTTACAGATGCAGTTATAAAAACAATTTCAGACAAAAAAGAAAATGTGATTTTTTTACTGTGGGGTAAATTTGCACAGGATAAACAGATATTAATTAATACAGACAGTCATTATATTTTGAAAGCAGCCCACCCTTCTCCCCTTTCAGCACACAATGGTTTTTTGGGTTGCAAACACTTTTCAAAAACAAACGAAATACTTGTAAAACATGGAGAAAATCCCATTGACTGGAAACTTTAATTTAAATAAATGACATTATTAAAAAATATTTTTGGACGAGTATGGGCTTTGTGGGCATTGCTCAGTTTTACTATAACATTTCTTATAATTTTTATTCCATCAATGCTTTCATATTTATATAAGGATGAAGTGAAAGGTCAGAATTATTTTATATGGGTATCACGTGTTTGGATGCAAAGCTGGCTTTATTTAATTGGCTGTCCGGTAAAAGTGTTTGGCAAAGAAAACTTTGAAAAAAATAAAACCTATGTAATCGTTTACAATCACAATGCTTTATTGGATGTTCCGCTTTCAGCACCTTTTGTACCCGGGGGCAATAAAACAATTGCAAAAGCGTCGTTTGGTAAAGTGCCGATTTTTGGTTGGTTTTATAAACGTGGTGGCATAATGGTTGACAGAAATAAAGAAAACAGCCGTGTAAAAAGTTATGAAGCAATGCGGTCTACATTAAAGAAAGGTATTCACATTTGTATCTATCCTGAAGGTACACGCAACAGGACCGGCAACCCACTAAAACCCTTTTACGACGGGGCTTTTAAACTTGCTATAGATGCAAAAAAAGAAATTATTCCATGTGTAATAATTGGTACCAATAAAGCCATGCCCGTAAAAAAAACGTTTTATCTTGTACCGAAACGTTTAAAAATGATTTTTCTTAAACCTGTTACTTCAGAAAATATTGATACAAAAAGTTTAAACAAAAAAGTGTTCGAAATCATATATAAAGAATTTACTAAAAATCAGTAAACGACCTTGTTCTATTTATTTTTAGATCTCTTAAGATTGGGGATTTGGGACTTATGTTTATGCTGAAATAACGTGACCTTCCGATAGGTGATAAATTGATTCCCATTTGCCAGCAATGTAAATCTCTTGAAAGATAAGCGCTTAATACTCCTATTTTTCTTGTGGTAACATCAAAGGAACCGTTCATTCCAACTTTCCATTTTGCAGTAAGATTTGCAGATGTATTAAAAGTAATACCCTGCGAAATGTTGCTTTTAAATTTTGCTTGAGCAAAATCAAACTGTTTACTCACAAGCAAAGAATAAGATAGATCAACATTCCAGGGAATAGTAAAATCTACAAATTCCGACGGATTATTTTGAATGTAAGTTGCTTCCTGTTGATATTCATCTAATGGAACAGCGCCTAAATTAGTTTTGCGATTCAAAGGTGGAACATTGGTTTTTTTGGATTTATTCCCTCCCTTAAAACTTGTTTGTAATTGAACGCCGGCACTAACTAAATTTCCAAGGGAAACTTTATTTTTCCATATAAGTTCATTAATTCTTCTGCCTTGTGCATTTGTTTTGTAAGGATCAAAGGTAGCCTGACCGCTGATGCTAACTTTTTCAAATAAGTTTGTTCTAGCCTGCAAAGAAATAGTGGAAAACTGAAATGAATCTGCAAGAAAATTATAGGAACCTGCTATGCCAAAATTATCCAATAGATTTATTTTTTTAACAGCTTTGGCACTAGTGTCTTTCCTGTCCCTCACCTTTGCTGAAATAATATTATCGATATTATAAGAAAGTCCGCCAAATTTTTGATTGCTGTATGCACCGTAAATGCTTCCATCAAAATAAGAAAATGGTTGTTTATTACCAAGTGAGTCATAAATAGAATTGTAATAATTATTTGCATTGAAATTTGGAGAATAATTAAACGATAGACTTGGTCTTATTTCATGCCTGATTGCTTTTATTTTACTTTTTTCATTAAAGGCAAACATTCCAAAAATTCTCGAGGAAGCACTTAGTCCAAAAGACATTTGCCTAGCTGTGTAAAGACCTTGCGTTTGAGCAACTGTATCAACTTTATTTTTTAAGGAATTGAACTGCTTTTCAATTCTTTTTTGATACCATTTTTCCTGATAAGAAACTGATGGAGATAATTGTAAAGCCCCTAAAGAAGGTAAAGCCAATGTTATTGGAATGCTGTGCTGCGCACCATATTGCAGATTTTTATAAATCTGCCGACTTAAATTACCTGCAGTATCATAAAATGAAGTAAGGCTCTTTGCATTTCCATTATAAGCTATACCCAGGTTTTCAAACCATTTATATTCACCTATTGGCTCTTTTCTTCTAAAGGGATAAAGTGTATTTACATTAAAAGCGATGTCAGGCAAATTTAAATTTGTAAGACCAGATACGGAATTTTGATTATGATTAGCACTTACAGAAATATTATACGGTCTGTTCTTCCAAACCTTCGAATAAGTAATAGAGGAATTAAGCTGGTTTTGAAAATTTAAATTTGCATTTGTTGGTACCTGCGAATTGTATTTTGTGCTGCCTGCGTTTACGTTTGCACTAAAGTTTACCCCCGGCCGGGATTTTGTATCCGCGCTGTGTGTCCATTGAAAATTTATTGTTCGTGTATTAGGCTGGTCCAAAGGGTGAAAGTTTTGAACTGCCAACGCAATATTACCCTGATAATGGTATCGCCGGAAATAACGTGGATTTACATTTAAGTTCCAGCTGCCATAAGAATAAAGCGTTCCTCTTGTAATTAAATCCCAATTAGGACTTAAGATTTTGTAATAACCTAAATTCTGCAAAGCAAGCCCACGTTGCGCATCTGCTACAAAACTGGGTGCCAGCAAACCACTGTGTCTGCCCTGCGTAAGTGGAAATATACCAAATGGTAAACTGATGGGCAAAGGAACTCCTTCAAATTCGGGATGAACAGGTCCTGTATAAGCCCATTTTTTATTTACAAATTTTATTTTTCGGGCAATAAAAGCAAAGTGCGGTGTGTCTAAATTACAGGTTGTAAAACGGCCGTTTAGAGCATAAAAAACGGAAGTATCTGCTTTCTTTATTTTCTCCCCATACACAAACATTTCTCCCTGTTTGGTGTAAGTTCCTTTTGTAAGTCCTTTACCCGTTTTCATGTCAAAACGAATGGTATCACTTACCGATTGAAAATCTTTTTGCGAAAAAAACGGATAAGATAAAACTTTACCCAGGGTATCTTTTTTTATAAATGCACTGACCAAACTGGTTTTTTGATCAAACTGTATTTGAGGAGCTGATAGATTATTGTCTTCATATTTTACAGAAGAAATTTTACCATATAAATATATTTTTTGCCTCGGTACATCTATTACCATAGAATCATCTGCATGGTAAACAACCGGAGATGATAGTGAATCCTTAGAAGTTTTAAAATTAAAAGTATCGATGCTTTGAGTAAGAAGTGAATCAGATCTCTTTTTCTTTTCTTCACTGATAGAAGGCGTGCGAGGTGTATTTGATTTTTTCTTTAAAAAGTTTAAAGTACTGTCTATATTTTTTTTTATTGGCGGAGGTGTATCCCTTATTTGCTGAGAAATATTGTATGTGTGAAATTTAAATTTTGCAAACCCTTCAAAATGATAAGTTAATAATGTCAACAATGGCAGGCACAACCAAGCTAAAATATTTTTTGCCTTACCTTTGTTTTTGTAATTCATAAATGCGAATGCGCAAAAATAGCTATTAAAATTTTACCTGAAATTCTTTAAAAGAATTATAACATATACTGTATAACCCAATTACCATTATGCTGAAAAGAGGATTGTTTATTTTTATTTGCCTTATTTATATAGGTTCTTTTAAAAACGAATGTGCTGCACAAGCAAAAAAACTAAGAACAATTGTTGTAGATGCAGGTCATGGAGGAACAGATGCCGGTGCTATAGGTCAGTATGAAAATTCGTTACGGTCTATGGAAAAAAATGTAACGTTGGGTATTTCTAAAAAATTGGTGGAAGAATTAAAAAGGCAATTGCCTGATGTAAAAGTGGTACCTACAAGAACAACTGACGTTTTTGACGATCCTCGTGTAAAAGCAAATATTGCTAACGATGCCAAGGGGGACTTATTTATATGTATACATGCAGATTCAGGTCCTTTAAAAACAGGAAGAAGACAGGTTGGTACAAAAACAGTTACTAAACATAAAATTACTTACACTGGCAAAGGAAAAAGAAGAAAAAAACATTCAGAACATTATGAGGTTGATGAGCCCATTTATGAATATTTTAAAATGCCATTAGCAATAAATGGTACAAGTGTTTATATTTTTGCGGCGGCAAAAACAAGCGATAAGCTTAAAGCCATTATGAAAGGTCAGGAAGATATTCAATTTGAAACCGGTGTAGCTGATAGTTTGTATAATAATTTTAATTTTAATACGCCTGAAGGAAGACAACTTGCTCAGGTGTATGCAAAACTTTATCAGGAAAAAAGTGATAGAATGGCTACATTGGTTAATGATGAAATAGATGCAACCGGCCGACGTGCTTTGGGGGTAAACCAACGCCAAAAGGGTATCTGGGTATTATCAGCCACAAAAATGCCCGCAATTTTAATTGAAACCGGTTACATAAATAACCCTGAAGATGAACGTTACTTGAACAGTGATAAAGGCCAACAGGAATTGGCTGAAGCAATAACCAAAGCGGTGGTAAGGTACAAAGCACAACTTGAAATTATTAAACCACTGACAAAAAACCCTTAAAAAATTTAAAAGCTTTTTTTGGCTGACAAATTGGTATACTGTAAATCGAATTTAAAAAACCAATAACTAAAACTATTAATAAGTGAAAATTTCAAACGAAACAAAAGTAGGTGCGATAACTATAGTGTCTTTAGCATTATTAATACTGGGTTTCAACTTTCTTAAAGGAAAAAAATTGTGGAGTAAGGATACTATGATAACCGGCAAATATGGTAATGTACAAGGTTTGCAAAATTCAAACCCTATTATTATAAATGGATTACAGGTTGGTACAGTCTATAAAATTACTACCGAAAAAGATATGAGGGAAATTTTGGTAGATCTTAACATAACTAAAGACATAAACATACCTAAAAACTCTATTGCAATAATAAAATCTAATCCATTAGGTACAACCAGCATTGAAATAAAGCTTGGGGATGCAATAGATAACCTGCACAACAAAGACACTATTATAACAGAAACCAGCGGTGGTTTATTTGATAATGTATTAAAAAAAGTTGATCCCGTTTTATATGAAGTAAGAAAAGCCGTTTCTTCAATTGATACATTGCTTGGAAACTTCAATATTATTTTAGACCCAAAGGCTAAAGGAAATATTTCTCAGGTCCTTGCAAATTTAAATCAGGTTACTGCGTCTATGGTTTCATCGACTGCCTCTTTAAATGGTTTATTAAATGCACAAACAGGAGCATTGGCAAAATCATTAAATAATGTAAGTTCTATCACATCAAACTTTGCAAATAACAATGAAAAAATAAACAATGTTTTATCAAATCTTGACAAAACTTCTTCAAAATTTGCGAATTTAAATCTTAATAAAACGCTTGATACCCTTGACAGAGCTGTAAACCAACTCAAAAATGTTATTGTAAAATTCGATAACAACAGCGGTACAATAGGAAAATTATTAAATGATCCTACGATGTATAAAAACCTTGCTTCAAGCGGTAATAAATTAAATTTATTACTGGATGATATCAGGGTTAATCCGAAGCGGTATGTCAGTCTTTCTGTATTTGGAAAAAAGCAAAACAACAACCCAATCTTAGTTCCATTGCCTGATACGATCAATAGCCCTTATTTTGTAGAAAGAATTAAATAAAATTTTGTGATGCAATTAGTAATTAATTATTCAATTTGCAACCAGAAAATAATTGAATGAATAAACTGTTGCTTTTACTTTTTTTATTAATCTTCTTATCGTCTTCGCAATTAATATTTGCACAGTCTCCTGTAAAAGACAGTTCCAACAAAATTGAGATAATATCGGGCAACAGTACCCGTTTTATTACGTTAGATGACAGTACATCTCTTAGAACTCTCGCAGGTAATGCAAAAGTAAAACAGGGTAAAACTATTTTATCCGGTGATAGTATTGTAATAAATTCTCGTACACAAATTGCAGAAGTTTTTGGTAACGTACATATTAATGATGCTGACACAGTAAATACTTACGCAAACTATTTAAGGTATTTAGGTAAAGAAAGAATTGCTTATTTAAAAAGAAACGTAAAGCTTTCAGATGGTAAAGGAACTTTGCTTACTGATGATTTAACTTATGATCTTGCAAACAGCATCGCTACATATAAGAATGGCGGCAAAGTTATAAATGGCACAACTGTATTAACAAGCACCGATGCTATTTATTATGCTGATACAAAAGATGTTTACTTTAAAAAATACGTTCATCTTGTAGATCCTAAGTATGATATAAAGGCAGATAGTCTGAGGTACAATACAATTTTTAAAGTAGCTAGACTGATTTCCCCAACATTAGTGAAAACAAAAGAAGGAAAAGTTATTCGCTCAAATAATGGAACCTATAACTTACAAACAGGTGAGGCAAATTTTTTTGACCGAACAATAATAAGTGACAGTGCATCTTCAGCTATTGCTGATAATATCTTTTTTGATGAAAAAACAGGTATTGGTATTTTAGAAGGACGGGCAAAATTTATTGACAGCATAAATCATGTTATTGCAATCGGTAATAGAATTGAAACCAATCAAAAAACAGCTTCTTTTCTTGCAACGCAAAAACCTGTAGTCATCATTGTAAAAGACAAGGACAGCACATACATTGCTGCTGATACACTGTTTTCCGGGCTTAGAAAATATGACAGTACCACAAAAAGAAATTATACAAAAGTGGATACTCTTAACAACAAACAGATCTATTCAAAAACACCACAGGATAGTATCAGATATGTAATCGGTTATAATAATGTGCGCATTTTTAACGACTCTGCCCAAGCTGTAAGTGACAGCATGTATTACTCCACAGAAGACTCGGTTTTTAGAATGTTTAGAAGCCCTGTTTTTTGGAAAGAAAAAAACCAGGTAAAGGGTGATACCATGTATTTATTTACTCAGAATCAAAAGCCAAAAAGATTGTATGTTTTTAACAACAGCATTATCATAAACCAGCAAAACCCCGCAATGTATAACCAGGCAGGCGGACGCACATTAAATGCCTATTTCAATAACGGGCAAATCGATTACAGCCGTATAAAAGGTTCGCCAGCTGAAACTATTTTTTACCCACAGGATCAAGACAGTGCATTTATTGGAATGAACAGAAGCAGTGGAGATGTAGTTGATGTATATTTTGCCAAACAGGAAGTACAAAAAATAAAATTTGTGAATAATGTAGATGGTGTTATGTACCCAATAAAACAAATACCTGCTGATAAAAAATACCTTAAAAGTTTTAAGTGGGAAGATAAAAGAAGACCAAAAAACAAACTGGAACTGTTTGAGTAAACCTGCACTTTAAAAAGGTAATAAAAAAGCCTCTCAAAATTGAAAGGCTTTTTGTGGGTAATCGAGGGGGCTCGAACCCCCGACCCTCAGAATCACAATCTGATGCTCTAACCAACTGAGCTACGACTACCGTTTGATTTGGGCACCAAAAATAAAGAAAAATAGCTGTGAAGCAAAATGAATTTTAAAAAACTACTCAAAATAATTACTCAAAGTTGCAGCTGACAATTCTTACATAGTCGAATAAAAGATGATTATTGAAATGTTGCTGAAGGGCTGCTCTGCTTAGCCGAGAATCTTTTTTTGTTTTAGTTAAAACAAAAAAGATTGCAGGCGGGCAGCGAACAAATGATCAAACTTTGTTAAAGCAAAAAGCTCCAAATAATACACTGAAAATTTGGTAGCGCTACATGTCGTTACTTCAACGAGTCATTATTTAACTTTCTTGCATTTTGTGCTTAATTTGCGAGACATAAAAAAGCTACATGGCAAACTTTGATTTTAAAAAACTGATTCCTCATGCGGTAGCGGTTGGTATATTTTTATTAGTAACCGTTATTTTTTGCAAACCTGCTCTGGAAAGCGGCGTTGTACTAAAACAATCAGATATTAGCAGCTGGCAGGCAATGAGCCACCAATCCATGGAATACAAAGCGGCGAAAGGTCATTATCCATTGTGGGTTTCTACCATGTTTAGCGGTATGCCTGCTTACCAAATTGCTATTGAAGGCGCCTGGTCGCCACTGTTTATTATTGACAAGGCTTTTCAATTGTGGTTACCAAAACCAATGAACTTTTTCTTTTTAGCGTGTATCAGTTTTTATTTTTTATGTATGTGTCTTCGTGTAAAACCATACGCCGCGATTATTGGAGCCATTGCATTTGCTTTTTGTAGTTACTCTCCTATTATTATAACCGCAGGGCACGATACAAAAATGCTTACGCTTGCTTATTCGCCGGCATTAATTGGTGCAGCAATCTTATTGTTTAATAAAAAATATTTTACCGGCTTTGCACTTACAGCTCTCTTTACAGCATTGGAAGTAGGCTCCGGTCACCAACAGGTAAGCTATTATGTGTTTTTGATTATGGCTGTAATGACGATATTTTTTATAGCTCAGGCTGTAAAATTAAAAGATACGAAAGACCTTATTAAAAGTTTGGGATTATTAGTAGCAGCGGGTTTGCTGGGTTTGGCAGTAAATGCCATTACACTGTTACCGACGTACGATTATGCAAAATACAGTAAGCGTGGTGGCCAGTTAAAAATGGATGAAACCAATAAAGCCAACGACAAAGTTGTTGATGGAAAAACGACTGGACTGAGCAAAGAATATGCTTTTCAATGGAGTTATGGGAAAGCAGAAACAATGAGTTTAATGTTTCCGGGTGTGAAGGGTTATGGATCTTACTATGCACAACGTGATGGTGAAAGCTATTTATTTCCGCAGCTAAAAGATGATGCAAATGTTGTGACCTACTTGACAGGGTTATTTCCACAAGCCCCTGCAGATCAAATTGCACAGCAAATGAGCCAGTCACTTTATTGGGGTGATCAGCCTTTTACAAATGGCCCGGTTTACATAGGTGCTATCATCTGTTTCTTGTTTTTGTTTGGAATGTTTTACTTAGATGGAAAACACAAATGGTGGATTTTCACTGCAAGTCTGTTAGGAATTTTATTAGCTCTAGGCAGCAACTTCGATGGCTTTAATACTTTTATGTTTAACAATTTGCCTTTGTATAATAAATTTCGGGTACCAACAATAGCCTTGGTAATTCCACAAATATTATTTCCGATTATAGCGGCGCTTACGCTTGATAAACTAATTAATAATTTCAATGAGGAAGAAAGCTGGAAAAAATTTAAGTTAGGATTAATAGCTACAAGCGTAACTTTTTTAATTGGATTCGCATTTTATGCAACATCTGATTTTGGAAATGAAAACAGAGAAAGAACAACTGCGTTTAATAAACTTTGGCAAAGCAAGGACGCAGATTTTCAAACTAAATATGCATTGCTTAATGAACAATATAAAGGGCAAAGAGATAACCAGGTGTACGAAAACTGGATATTTCAGTTACAGCAAAATCCTGAAGCAGAAAAAACTGCAAGAGGTATATTAACTGAGTTGAAAAAAGACAGGGGAGCAATAATGTTGAAGGACCTTATTCGCTCCTTAATATTTGTTGTAATAGCTGCAGGCTTGATAGCCCTATATATAAAAAATAAATTCTCATACACCCTTATGCTTGCCGGCGTTACATTAGCCGCAACCATTGATTTGCTTGGTGTAGGCACGCATTATTTAAATGCGAAAAGTTTTGATAACAAAGAAAATTATGATGCAGTAGAGTTCCCCATGACCAATGCAGACAGAACAATCCTCGCTGATAAAGACCCGAATTACCGAGTGTTTAATGCAAGTGTAGGAAGCCCATTTGAAGAAGCAAAAACCTCTTATTACCATAAATCAATTGGAGGTTACCATGCGGCAAAACTGGGCATTTATGATGACCTGAGTACTTATCAAATGAATGGAAGACCCAACGCCGCTGTATTAAATATGCTTAATGCAAAATGGATTATTACAGGTGAAGGAGATAAAATACAGGCAATCCAAAACCCCCTAGCTTTAGGTAATGCGTGGTTTATAAAAGGAATAACTTTTGTAAAAGGACCTGTTGCTGAAATGAAAGGCCTTACCAATTTAAATACAAAAGACAGTGCAGTTGTAGATGAATCATTTAAACCAATTGTTAAAGCTTTTAGTCCGGCTGACAGTTCATCAAACATAAAAATGACAGCATATGACAATGATGCAATTTCTTACGAGAGTAATTCTACATCAAACAATGTAGCGGTGTTTAGCGAAATTTATTATAAAGACTGGAAGGCTTATCTGGATGGAAAAGAAGTTCCGTTTTTTAAAGCAAATTACGTTTTGCGTGCTATGGTAATACCTGCAGGGAAACATGTAGTGGAATTTAAATTTGAGCCAACTATCTTTTTTATAAGTAAGAAAATAAGTGCGGTTGCAGGATGGCTACTATCTATATTATTGCTAGCGACATTATTTTTTGAATGGAAGGGAACAAAGAAAAATGATACAAAAATTAAAACTTCATAAACCATTCTACAAAGCCCAAAGATAGCGTTACTGGCTCCTTACAATGTTTACCCTGCCCGCACCGGTGGGAAGAAGTTCATTGCAAGTTTTTATGAATATCTGGCAAAGATTTATCCTGTAAGTTTTGTTTCTGTACCCGATAATAAAATGCCGGATGAATTAAACAGTTCTTTTTACGGCGTGTTGGGAACTTCAAAATTAAGGTACGGAAATCCCTTGCTATTTTTTAAATTAAAAAAAATAATTAAACAAAATAGAATAACAGATTTAATAATTGTGCACCCATATTACGGCTGGCTTGCATGGCTATTAAAGAAAAGTACGGAAGTAAAACTATCCTTATTATCGCATAATATTGAAGCCGAACGATTTAAAAGTATGGGAAAATGGTGGTGGAAAATACTTTGGATTTATGAAAAAAATACACATAAAATAATTGATCATAATTTTTTTGTAACAGAGGAAGATCTTGATTTTGCAGTAAATAATTTTAACCTCAAAACTGTAAAATGTGATGTTATTACCTATGGAATTGATTGGGAGCAAACTCCAACCGATATTGAAAAAAAAGAAGCTGCTGAAAAATTAAGGCAAAAATATAATATTAATTCAACCGATAAAATTCTCCTGTTTAACGGTACGTTAGATTATAAACCAAATATTGAAGCAATTGAATATCTCATCAAAAATATCAACCCACTACTTTTAGAGAATAAAGATTTTAAGTATAAAATTATTATTTGTGGCACAGGGTTACCGATATCTTATAATGAATTAAGAAGCTACAGCAGCCAAAATATTATTTATGCAGGTTTTGTAAATGATATAAATATGTTTTTTAAAGGAGCAGATGTTTTTTTGAACCCCGTAATAACCGGTGGTGGCATAAAAACAAAACTGGTTGAAGCGCTAGGCAACAACCTTACAAGCATAAGTTGCGCAAGTGGCGCTTATGGCATTCCTGAAGAGATTGCAAAGAGTAAATTAATTGTTGTTAATGATTTTGATTGGGTATGTTTTGCTCAAGCAGTTTTTAAAGCAGACATTCATGCAATCATTCCTTCATCTTTTTTTAATCACTTTTATTGGGGTAATATTGCAGCAAAAGCCGCAAAAATTATTTCCAACCCAATAACTCCGAAGAACAAATGAAAATTTTAATAACAATGGATCCAGGTAT
>ENA-OFDM01000408-OFDM01000408.1-metagenomes-genome-assembly--contig:-NODE-408-length-18646-cov-3.108547_pt1 | contig 18646 bp, 17 predicted proteins | sample MGYA00153385_OFDM01 | MGnify analysis MGYA00153385
CTTCATCGGCGGAAATCCACAGTAATTCCTGGCTCTGATTTCAGGGCCGACCCCACTGGCTGAAGATATTCCGCGCGATGCCGACACGGCGATGCGTTACGACATCTTGCCACGTAGAATCATCCCCCGTTTGCCGAAAAGATCGGGCTTGTCGGGCCGATTGGTTCCTTCGTACTCGACTGTACTTGCGCGCAGTTCGCGCAATGGAAGCATGTGGCGCGCACGGCACGAACACCACGCACCGTACAGATAAATCCCGTCGATTTTGTTCGCGACACGGTTGCTACGTACGGGCTTGTGGAGGCAAGCTCGCTATCGAGGTGACGAAAACATCGGTGCTTTCTATCCCTAAGCTCGCGGTGGGCGCGCTCCAGGGCCTCAAAGATAGGGGAGAAGCTCTCGCCTCGACGATTCCAAAACGGGCGGTGCCGCGAAACCTGGAACAGTTTTCGTTCGATTGATTAAGATCGATTGTGCGTTCGTCGGTGGATTCGCGAGCAACCCGATCGTCACGATGGTCCTCGCGATCGCCAAATGGCGTGACGGGAGCGTTCGTCGCCGAAAGCGTCGAAAGCGATGCAAAAATGGCACGTTTACTCGCGCTGGGTGGCATCTTCGCGCAAGCCGATCATTTCCAAAAGTCGGAATCGGCGAATGCGATTCTCAATGCGCCGCTCGCGCGTCCTACGCGGGTTAGGCCGCGTATTCGATCGAGATACGGTCGACGGAACGCGATGTCGAAAACTCACCGACGAACGGAGCGATGAAGCGCCCCGACGTTAGGTTCACGTCGGCGAAATCGCGTCCCGCTGCGATGAAGACGTAATCGAGATTGGTGCACCGCGCGCGTGTGGGATCGAACGCCCAAACGATGGCGCTTGTCGGATCGGTTGCTAGTGCGAGGATTTCGACCCAAGCGTGGGTCCCGCCCTCGCCGATAAGTTGCCCTGACACGTGGCGCGCTGCGATGCCGCACGCGTTCGCGATTGCGACCATGATGTGCGCGTAATCCTTGCAGACGCCAGTTGCTTGCGCGAATGCCTCCGCGGCCGTCGTGAGCACCGAGGTCGAACCCGGGACGTCACGCATGTGAGCGGCGACGAATTCGTTGATGCGCGTCGCACGGTCGTAAACGCTTTCGTTGAATCGCATGAACGACGCCGCTACATCGCGTGTTGCGGTGCAGGGAAATGTGAGCGACGACGGGTCGCGGTAGCGCGCGTCCTCGAGCTAGCGCGCCGCCACGTGCGGTGCGTTACCCGCTTTGCGTTCGATCGTCGCTTCGTAGTTGAATTCTACGGCCAGCTCGATACGCTCGGCTTCGAGGGTCGCGATACGGTTTCCGAAGTCGTCGTCGTGCCACGAGATGGCGACCTCGGGCACGATCGTTAGGTCGTGAATGATCAGGCGCTGGTCGCCGTAAACGAGCGGCGGTGCCACGACGAGCCGATGTTCGAGATCGCGGATCGGTGCGGAGTACGCGTAGCGAAACGTCTGTCGGATGCGATATGTCGCGCGAATCATTGCAGAATTATGGAACAACGTCGGCCCATACCGTCATCGCATCGAACCGCGCGGCGCCGTAGGTCGTCACCATCGGTACGTCGGCGGCATCTCGACCGCGACCAATCACGATATTGCCGATTCGGCGTCGATTGTTACGGGGATCGAACGTCCACCATCGACCTCCGAGATAGACCTCCATCCACGCGCAAAAATCCATCGGCGATGTCGGCGGGGGAACGTCGATATCGGGGAGGTAGCCGAACGCGTAACGTGCCGGAATACTCATCGCGCGACAGAACGTGATCGCGGTATGCGCAAAGTCGCGACAGACACCAGTACCCTCTCGCAGCGTATCGATTGCGGTCTTGAACGGTCGCGTTTCGTTATAGTGAAAGCGGACGTGATGGTGAACCCAATCGCAGATCGCTTCGACACACGCCCAGCCGGGTGGCAGCGAACCGAAGAGACGATACGCTTCATCGGTCATTTCATCGGAGAGGCAGAAGCGGCTCGCGAGCGTGTAGAGGAGTACGTCGTCGGGTAGCTCTTCGATCGCAAATCGCCGCGCGTTCGTATCGCCTGGTGCTGGTCGCGGCGAGATCGCAACGTCAACATCGTAACGCATCGCGAACCGTCCTCGTGGGAGCGTCATCCGGCGACATGTATTCCCGTAAAGATCCCGATAATCGTGAAATGCGATCGTGGGATCGCTGGTCCACGACTCGTTCTCGACGGCCATCGTCGCGCCGCTCCCATCGGGGCGTATCAGAAAGACGGCCGCACTCGGTGCGGCGATCTCGTACGTGAAGGCGCACCCCGCGCGGATCATGAGTGATTCCATCGTTCCGGCCATTAGATTTGCACGTTGCCTCCGTACCTCGACGCGCCTTTATCCATATGCTTCAAGAAAAGGGTCGCCAGTCGGTGGCGCGAACGTGCCGAAGTCGTGGCTACAGCGATCGCTACGCGCCTTTAGCTCAATCGGTAGAGCATCGGACTTTTAATCCGTTGGTTCTGGGTTCGAGTCCCAGAGGGCGCACTGGCGAGGTTGGAAATGGGCACCGCTAGCTCAATGGTAGAGCAGTTGACTCTTAATCAATTGGTTGAAGGTTCGAGTCCTTCGCGGTGCATGGATTAACGGAAGCCCTCACGATCGCGGGGGCTTCCGTTTTTGCGCAGTGGGTGTACTGTGCGCACCCCGCTCGCGCGATATCGCCGTTCCCACCTCTCAAGCGAGTCGATTTTCATCTCTAGGTTTGGGCTGGTAATCTCTAGGCAGCTGCTATGGAACACTCCGCAAATACACACCACGATCCGATTTCGACGCCCACGAACGCGCGACGTTTCTCGATGGATGAGCGATCGTTTTGTCTTAAATGTCGTGCTCGCTCCGACGTTCGTTAGCCTCGGTTTCGTCGTGATATGCGTGAAAGCGGTCCCGAAATGAAAGAGACCTGGATCATCGCGACCACACGAGAAGAAGCCGGACACGCCGTCGCTCCCGTACGTTCGATCCGCATCGGAGAAGATACGGTACTTTATATTACTGGTCGTTCGTGCATCGACGGGTGGCGATCACCGTGATCGTGCGTGGGACGCGTGCGCTCGGCACTCGCTCGTGCATCGTCGCACCGCAGTCGGACATCGTCGCGCTGGTTTCGAGATAATTCGCACAGGCCGCACTCGCGGTCACGGCAAAAACGGCGCGTATGAAGATGTTGCTACAGATTCTCGTGTCGGTGATCTTGCATCCGATCGCACTTATTCTGATGATTTTCAACATCATCGGTCGCGAAGATCTCGACGGTGGCAAGAAGCTCGTGTGGGCTCTCGTCGGCTTGCTCTGGGGTCTCGGCCCCATTCTCTATATTACGATCGGCGACGGGTCGCTCTGGTAGCGACGTGGCACGTCCGCGTGGTTCGGGTTCGATGGGGCCGACGCGTTCGATGCGACTCCCGCTCGCGCTCGATCGGTGGTTCGAAGAGCGCTTGAGTATGCACGCCGAGCGAAGTCCGAGCGAGGTGCTCGTGACGCTCGTTCACGGCGGTCTCCGCCTACGCGAAGGCTACATGGCGATTCATCGACGCGTCCTCGAACATTACGTTTCGTCGGGTCAGACCGAGGTGTATGCGGCGTACCGACGATGTCTGCTCGACACCTTTGGCGTCGAATACGTCGCTCATCTCGAACGCTGGCTTGCCTCCGACGGCGTACGCGTCGTCGAAACCGCGCCGTAATGAAGCAAGGCTGACCCGTTCCAGCATCGAACGTACGTTCGATGCCAAGCCATTCAACGGCGTTCGTCTCGCTGCGCGACGCGTTACTCCAACTCGATGACGAGGAGCGCCGTCGCGTGGCGGATTTGCTTGGAGCGATGCACGATCCAAAGCCTCCGGTCTCCGGGCGGCTCGCGGAGATCCTCGCGATGATCGCGCACCTCGACCCGAGCGATCGGAGTCGCCTCGCGGCGTGGTGCGGACGATACCTTTCGCGCTGGGGGCAAGTTCCCGTCGCCGCATCCCGCTCGCTGGCTACTCCGACGGCCGGCACGGGAAGCATCGTCGATCCGAATCGCGTTTTGGCCAGTCCGAGCGAGACGCCGCCTCCACCCGGTTCCACTTTTCAATAAGTTCAGCGATGAAGCGTTACACGCGAGCCTTCGTGAAATGCTTCCCAGCCGAGGAGTCCTCCGAGTGCGACGAAGACGATACCTGCGATGAGCATCGCAAAGCGCGACGCACGCAAGCCAAACGTTTTACCGATGCGCGCGCCGAGCGAGATTCCGATGGTGGTAATCACGAGTGTTTGGAGGCCGATCGTCGCGAGGAGAATGCCGATCGGCAAGCCCGAGACGCCGAGTGGAAATCCCGCGGCAAGTTCGTCCGTCGAGATCGCGAGGCCGGCGAGCATCGTCGCACGGAGCGTATCGAAGCGCAGGCCCGCGCTTTCATCGTGATCCGGTGATTCGAGGCCCTCGCGGATCTCGCGCCAGCCGAGCACGACGAGCACGACGGCGCCGACGACCTGTGCGATCGCCGCGAAATGCACGCCGACGACTTGGCCGATCGCTATGCCGACGAGTGGCATCAGCGTTTCGAAAGCTGCGAAGACGAGCGCGATGCGCCAAATCGGAACACCGCCACGAACGCCGAGCGCGAGCGCGATCGCGATCGTATCGAATCCGAGCGGGACGACGAAAGAAACGAGCCGCAGGATCACTGCGGCTCGCTGGACCCTCGGGCGTGCGTCTTAGCCTGGAATTGCGACGGGGACGTCTTTGATCGGCTCGCCCGCGGCGGCGGAGTCTTTGCCGAAGTCGTCAGTCGACGATTGTACCGAGTCGACGGCTTTGGGTTCGAACTTGCCCGAGTGCAACGCAGAACCGACCGTTGCGAAGGTCGCGCCGAGGGCGACGAGCTTGCCATCGAGAGCGTGGAGGATCTTCGAATTGCTGTTATGGGAGATTTTTTCGGCAACTTTGAGCTCGTGAACGGCGAAGAGCATCGCGGCCCCACCTTTGATGATGTTGACGGTACGATGGTCGGCGCCGTTGTCGAACCGATGTTCCTGATACGGCTTGAGCACGAAATGGTGAAAGGCGAAATACGCGACGCCGAGATGCGCGGCGAAGCGTGTTTTATCGAGAAATGCGGATGACGGCTGCACGGTCGCGAAGAGCATGGCGATGGCAAGCGTCGCCGCGACGATAAAACGATTGCGCGGGATAGTTGATGACATAAATACCTCGATAAGAGTGCGCGGCTCGGGAACCACAGAGGCGTGGACCCTTGTGGCCTCATATGCGCGAGCGCGCGAGAAGTTTCTTGCCATCGCGTAACAGAGAACCAAATCGAACCGGAAGTTGCGAAGACTTTTTGGGCCGGGAAGCCTCCGGTCGACTTCTCGCATATGCCACGAGGATTGGCTACGTTACCTTTGTGAATCTGGAGAAACGGTATGATACCGTAGATCTCTTCTGAAAGGACGTACGACATGGCTCTTGGAGAGCATATTGCCCCGCTCATGGCGTGGCTTCTCATCGGTGGCGGCATTCTTGCGGCGGTCGCGGGAACGGTCGTCGATAAGTCGCTCCGCAGCTCGCACCGCTAAGCGCGACGGCGAGCTTCGCCGGGCCGTCAAAGCCCGGTGATCCTCGCTATCTTTCGAAATTTCCGGAGCCGCCTCGCGCGCACGACGCTGACCGTCGCGGGCATCGCGATCGGCATCCTCGCTCTCGTCGTCGTCGGTTCGCTCGCCGAGCGCCTGCAGACGATCGTCGGCCGCTCGGCCGCGCTCAACTCCGGTGCAATCTTTGCCTTCGGCACGGGGCGGGAGCTCTTCGGCCCCGACTCCCGCGATCGCATGCGAGCCAATATCGACCGCGTCCGCAAACTGCCGGGCGTCGCCGCGATCGTTCCCGAGGTCATCATTCCGTACGCCACGGGCTTCGCCGAGAGTACGCGCTTCGGGCCGCCGTCGCTCGTCTTCGGCTTTCCGTACACGATGCGCGCCGCCGCGAACGGCACGCTCGCAATCGCGACCGGGCGCGATTACGGCGAACGCGAGCGTCGCGTGGCGATCGTCGGCCCCGATTTTGCGACGGCTGCGCACGTGCACGTTGGCGACATCATCGCGCTGTACGGCAACTCGTTCGAGGTGGTCGGCATCATCGCAAAATCGTTCACGCTCTTCGATGCGGCGATCGTGGTGCCGCTTCCCGACGCGCAAGCACTCGTCGGTCAACTCGTCCCGCCGAGCGCGCCTGCGGGCTCTACGCCACCCGCAACGGCGCTGATGATACAGGTCGCACCGCACGCCGATACGGCATTGCTCGCGCGGCGCATCTCGCTCTTCACGGGGTTGCAGGCTCGTGATCCCGCCGAAGTCGCGGGGAACATCCGCTCGACGACACAGATCTTCGATGCGATTATTTTCGGCAGCGCCCTCATCGCACTCGTCGTCGGTGCGTTCTCGATCGTGAACACGATGACGATCGCGGTGAGCGAACGAACCCGCGAAATCGGCATCCGCAAAGCGATCGGTGCGGGCGACGGCGATATCTTGCGCGAGTTCGTGACGGAAGCCGCGGCCATCGGTGCGGTCGGTGGTGCGGTCGGGCTCGTCGTCGCTCTCGGCATCGTCGCCTTCGTCGACGCGCGCAGTGCGGCTGCGGGAAATCTCGAGCTCTTCGCGATCACGCCGCGCCTCGCGATCGGTGCGTTCGTCTTTGCGATTCTCCTGAGTATGGCTGCGGGATTGTTGCCCGCGATCCGCGCGGCACGTCTCGATCCGACCGATGCGTTACGGCGGGTCGCATGATTTCGCGCGCACAGACACCGCTCATCGACGTCCGCGATCTCGTGAAAGTCCACGCGACGGGTACGGCTGCGCAAACGCGCGCGCTCGACGGCATCACATTCGCGATCGAAGCGGGTTCCTACGTCGCGATCGTCGGTGAAAGCGGAAGTGGAAAGACGACGCTCATGCACGTCCTCGGCGCGCTCGATCGTGCGACATCGGGCAGCGTCGTTCTCGCCGGCCGCGATCTCGCGACAGGATCGCGCGCCGAGCTCAAAGCGATTCGCGCGAGCGAAATCGGGTTCGTCTTCCAAGGCTTCAACCTCATTCCGACACTCACGGCGATGGAAAATGTCGAACTCGCCGCGCGCTATGCGCGATGTGATGCAACGACCGCACGCGCCGAGGCGCGGCGTTTGCTCGACGACGTCGATTTGGGAAATCGCGCGCACCATCGCCCGGCGCAACTTTCCGGCGGCCAGCAACAACGCGTCGCGATCGCACGCGCGCTCGTGAATGCGCCCTCACTGCTCCTTGCAGACGAACCGACAGGCGAACTCGATACGCGCACGGCCGAGAGCGTGCTCCAACTCCTCGAGCGGTACAACCGCGAGCGCGGTCAGACGATCGTGCTCGTGACGCATAATCCCGCCGTGTGGGAACGCTGCCAAACGGTGATCTCGCTCTCCGACGGCCGGATCGTCGATATCGCGCATCGCGCGAAAGCGGGTGCGGCATGATGCGTGCGATGGCCATCGCAATCGTCGCCGTCTTCCTGGCGTGCGATGTTGCAACGAGCGCACGTGCCGAAGTTGCGCGAGGCGTTCGTATCACGGTTGCAGGCGACAGCCTCGCCCTCGGTGTCGGCGCGAGCGATTCGTCGCGTGGTTTCGCATTCGATCTCTTTCGCCGCGTACGCGAAACGCGGCCGGGAAGCGAAGTCACCAATCTCGCGATCGGTGGTGCGACGGCGAACGACGTCGCACGACTCGAACTCGACCGCATCGCTGCGACGCGGCCCGACATCATCATTCTCGAAGTGGGCGCAAACGATCTCGTTCGTCGCCATGCGGCAGCGGCGTTCGACGCCGATTACCGTCGACTCGTACGCGGCGTGCGCCGCGTCGCGCCGCGCGCGCGTATCGTACTCTTCAACGTTCCCGATATCGCGGTAAGCCCGATTTTCGAGGCGCCCGCAAAACCGGGCTTACGGCGTCTCGCGCGCGCCTACAACGCGACCGTCGCATCGGCGGCGAAGCGAAGCGGTGCATCCGTCGTCGATCTTTTCAAGTTCTCGCAAGCGGCGCGCAAGAATCCGGCACGATTTTTTAGTGCCGATCAGTTTCATCCATCCGACGATGGCCACGCCGCGATTGCGAGCGACGCCTGGCCGACGTTGCACGCGATCTTGCAAAGCGCACGGAGTTGAGAGACATTCCAGTGGCGCTCGTTGCCTCGCTCGCGATGCGTACGTCTGTCGATTTCCATCTCGACGAACCCCGATAAGCCCCAAGATCACGCGATCCCGAGCTCATTCTTCGTCGTCGCGTACACATTGCCGGTGCACGGAAACTTCATCGTGCCATGTTCGAGCGCTCTTTTGCGACCGCATGGTTCGCGAGATCGCGATAATCTGCGACGACTGCATCCAAAGCGTCGAGCGGATCGTTCTTCAATAACCGAGCTCCTGCTATCTTAGTAACGCGGAACGGCTCGTTTGCGGAGTGACACGTGAGCAGTCGAGAACATACGGTGCGATTCAAGTGCATGAGCGAAAATCGACTCCGCAGGATCCGAGTACGGCAATGATGTCACGGCTCCAATTGCCGAGGTTAAGCGTCGTGCTCGTGCGTGATGTTCATCACATCCGCATAGCCGATCGAAGCGTTCGGTGCGATGAGTGGTACGAGAGCGCATTCGGTCGCAACAAAACGATGAATGGGCCTGGCCGCGCGCCTTTCTTTTTCGAGTTCTCATGTTTGCACCCGAACGGGCGAATATCTGACGTACGGCAGCTCCCGAGGATGTTACCGGCTACTCCCCAGAAAGCTTCGAAACGTGGTCAAATGCCGAGAAGAACGCATGTCGCCGTCAAGCTCGCGGCCGCGGCTCGACGCGCGCTAACCTCCGAGTCGTTCGAAGAACGTTAGAAACCGACGTGCCGACAACTCAAAAACGCAAGTTCATGCCCCGTTTGCTTTCGCTTACGCGCACGGTCGTGGTGAGCGTCATACTTGCGTGCGCGTTATCTGCGCAAGCGCCGAGGGACGCCCGGGCGTTCGAACCCGCGACGAAGGCCACGCTCCCGACGTATGCACTCTTGGCAGACGATGCCGTCGCATCGATGCTTCGCTCGTATTATTTTGGGCGGGGTCTTTGGCGCGACTGCCCGGAAGCGCGTTGCTGGATCCACAACAGTGACTGGGGCGCGGATTCGCTGACGAACACGCTCTACTTGCGTTGGAAAATGATGGGCGACGTGCGCATGGAACCGCTTCTCGGCGCACTCGCAACGAGCGCCCGGCGATACAAACCGCCCTGTCGCGCCGGTCGACGGTGTCTCCTGTGGAGCGACGTCCCGATGTGGGATTCGGTTGCGGCGTCGCGCGAGCACGAGGTCGACCCATCGAATCCCGTACCGCTTCAAAAAGCCGTCGCCGCGTTTTGGGCCGTCGAGGCTTCGCCCGTTTATAGCGTGGGCGCGTGTCCCGCGATCCGCTATCAACGGCCCTTCGGTCGTGGCGACCGGCTCAAGACGCTCGAAACCGATTCGAACGGAATCAAAGCCGCGTTGCTCCTTTTCGGCGCGACGCACAAAGCGCGGTATCTCGCGATCGCGCGAACGCGCTATGGGGCCGTGAGGAGGTATTTTCTCGACGCCCGTCTCCCGCTCTACTCCGTCTATGTTTTCGACGACGGTACGCACTGTCGGCAAGCCCGGCATCGCTATTTTGCCTCCGTAAACGGGAACATGATTTGGAACGGCTTGGCGCTCGCGCGGTTTACGGGCGATTCGCGGTACCGAACAAACGCCGTCTCCACAGCGCGCGCCGTCGCGCGTTATCTTTCCGATCCGAACGGAATCTTCACCGATCTTCAAGCGGAAAACGATCTCGAAGAGCCGTTGGTCGAAGCGATGCTCGATCTTGCGAGGAATGAAGGTTTCGGGTTCGCGCGCACGTGGTTGCTCGAGAACGCATCGGCGGCGTACTCAGCTCGTCGGAGCGATGGTACGTACGGACGATTCTTCGACGGACCGCCGCCCGTCGCGAGCGTAACGGCATGGCAGACCAACGGTGGCTTTGCGGCGCAAATTGCAGCGGCATCGCTCAAGCCCCGTCAGATCGTGAGCCCGCCCGCATGGGCGAATGCGCAGTACGTGCCAAATGAAATAACGCACATGCCCGCGACGCTTCGTTTCTATGGGAGCGGAATCGCGATCTTCGGCACGATCGGCGAGATCTGTTGCCAATACGGCCACGCGCGGATTCTGATCGATGGAGTCGAGACGACGAGCGGAATTGGGACGTGGCAGAACAAATCGAGCTCGGGTCGTTCGTTTCCGAATTCGGTCCTCTTCGCATGGCGTTGGCCGAAGCCCGGAGCGCACGAAATTCGCTTCGCACCCGGTGTGTATGATGCGAAAGAGGGTGGTGCATTCTTGCATGCCAGCGGCTACGCTCTCATAGACCCAGTGCCTCTAGGCCAGAGTGCCCTTTAAGTTCGAGTTCCATACGAACATACTAACCCTCAACACGATGTAATCAACATTCGTATCACCAACGGGAGTCTTTCGATGCTACGTTTTCTCAAGCGCGTCGCGAAGCTTCGGCGAATCGCCGTCGCGTCGTTCGTCGTCGGCCTCGCGACGACGATGGTCCACGCACCCGCCGAGGCGATCGTCTTCGAAGGCACGCCCGATCTCGCCCTGACGGCCGCGCTTGTAAAAGCTGGTGGCGGAGCGAAGAATTTCTCTTCGTTCAAGCTCTTCAAGGTCGTGACCGGAGGGCTGACTGCCGCGGAAGCCACGAAGCTCACGAATCAATTTGGCGCGCAGGACGTCAAGGACACCTTCGCCGTCTTCGATTATGCGATCGACGACGTCGTCCGCATCGTCACCGCTAAACATATCGCGCTTCCGCCCGCGGCACCCGAGCCGACCGACGCGAAGGCGCTCGCGGTAGCACTCTACAAAGCCGGGACGACGACGACGGGGAATTGGGATGTCGGCTACATGCTCGAGCACCTGATCACGCACCCCATCCATCACGTCATCATGCACGATATCGATGCGAAGTTCGGCGCGCAAAAGAATGAGGTGTTTCACATCGTGCTCTCGCAGATGATGGACGATCTCGCGGTCGCCTATAAAAACGGCTAACGCCATAAACGCCCGCCAAATTAGGCGCCGGTTATAAGACTACGTTGCGGCGAGTTCGCGTTCGATCGCGTCGTGTAGGATCGCATCGTCGACCGTCACGTCAGGCGCGAATCGCCCGACGATTGATCCATCGCGTGCGACGAGAAATTTTTCAAAGTTCCAAAACACATCGCCCGGCGTTTCTTTCTTGACGCCGTATTTGGCCAAATTTTGCCGGAACGAATCGTCTTTCTCGAGCGCGTCGGGTTGCGCTGCTACGAGCGCATCGTAGATCGGATGGCGCGCATCGCCATTGACGTCGATCTTCTCGAACAACGGAAACTGCACGCCGTACGTCGTCGAGCAGAACGTCGCGATCTCATCGGGCGTTCCGGGCTCCTGGGCCATAAATTGATTCGAGGGAAAACCAAGCACGGCGAGTCCACGTTCGCGCTGCGTCTCAAACGCTTTTTCGAGGCTCGCGTACTGTGGCGTGAGACCGCATTTCGATGCGACGTTGACGATCAAAAGCACGTGTCCCGCATACGCGCGCAACGTCGTGGGCTCGCCCGCAAGCGTGCGGACGGGAATGTCGTACAGCGTGCTACTCATCGTTAAGCACATTCGAACGAAATGTCCCGACGCCTCGTCCGCCAATAGGCCGACGCGTATGTCGTCGTTTTCACGCGCTCTCCTGGTGCTACTCGTCGTTGCGAGTGCATGCGTCACGCTACCGCATGGCGCTTCCGCGCAGACCAGTGCATCGCAGCCGTTCGCCGCGATGCACTGGCGCAACATCGGTCCTTTTCGCGGCGGTCGAACGGTAGCGATTTCCGGCGTGCCCCAACGACCGGGCACGTTTTACATGGCGCCCACGGACGGTGGCGTTTGGAAATCGAGCAACAGCGGCCGCACGTGGGATCCGATCTTCGACGGCCAAGACACGGGCTCGATCGGCGCGCTCGCCGTCGCGCCGTCGGATCCCGATACGATCTACGTCGGGAGCGGCGAAGGTCTGCGACGACCGGATCTCTCGACGGGCGATGGCGTGTACGTTTCGCGCGACGCTGGCGCGACGTGGACGCACGGCGGGTTGCGCGATGGCCAGCAGATCGGACGGATCGCCGTCGACCCGCGCGATGCGAAGAAGCTTTTCGTCGCCGTCGTCGGCCACCCGTTCGGGCCCAACGCCGAACGCGGCCTCTACCGATCCCTCGACGGCGGCATCACGTACGCGAAAGTGCTCGGCGATGGCGTCGACGTCGGCGCGATCGACGTTGCGATCGATCCGCGTCATCCCGACATCGTGTACGCGAGTCTTTGGGCATCGCGTAACGGCCCGTGGAATCTCGTGAAAATCTACGAGCGCAAAGATGCAGGCGGACTCTACAAATCGATCGACGGCGGCACGACGTGGACGCGCCTTGCGACCGGCCTCCCGCAAGCCGTCGGCCGCATCGGCATCTCGGTTTCGCCCGCCGATCCGGCGCGCATCTACACCCTGGTCGAAGAAGTCGGTGCATGCGGCGTCTATCGTTCTGACGATGCCGGTGCGTCGTGGAAGAAGACGAACGCCGAGGAGCGCGTGTGCGGTCGGACCGCTGATTTTGCGGGCATCACCGCCGATCCGAGCGATCGCGATATCGCGTACAGCGCGAACACGTCCACGTATCGCACGACCGATGCGGGTGAAACGTGGACCGCAATCAAAGGCGCGCCCGGCGGCGACGATTACCACACGGTGTGGATCGATCCCAAGAACACAAACGTGATCGCTCTCGGCGTCGATCAGGGTGCGACGATAAGTGTCGACCGTGGAAAGACGTGGAGCAGTTGGTACAATCAACCCACCGCGCAGTTCTACCACGTGATCGCCGACGATCGCTTTCCGTATCGTGTCTTCGGCGCGCAACAGGAGAGCGGCAGCGCGAGCGTCCTCAGTCGTAGTGACGACGGTGCGATTTCGTTTCGCGATTTCCATCCGATCGGCGTCGAGGAGTACGGCTACGTCGCACCCGATCCGCTCCATCCGTGGTTGATCTACGGTGGAAAAGCGAGCGTCTACGACGAGCGCACGCAACAGACGCGCGATATTTCACCAACGTACGATCGCACGACGTATCGTTTCGATCGTACGAATCCCCTCGTCTGGAATCGCGTCGATAAACGCACGCTCTATCTCGGGCTCAACGTCGTCTTCGCAACGCGCGACGGTGGGCAAACGTGGTCGACGATCAGCCCCGATCTCACGCGCAAAAATCCCGGCCAGCCCGCAACGCTCGCGAGCTTCGTAAACGACGATAAACTCGAGGGCAAACATCGCGGCGTCATCTACAGCCTCGCGCCGTCGTATACGAACGCGCGCGTCATCTGGGCTGGCACCGACGACGGTCTCGTGTGGATAACGTGCGACGCCGGTGCGCATTGGCGCAACGTCAGCCCACCCGCCCTCGGCGCGTGGAGTCGCGTCACGCAAATCGATGCGTCGCATTTCGACGATCGCACCGCCTACGTCGCCGTGAGCCGTCAACGTCTCGACGATCTGCGACCGTATATCTATCGCACGCACGATGCCGGCGCGACATGGCAGCCGATCGCATCGGGTATCCCGCCGACCGAGCCCGTCAACACGGTACGCGAAGATCCGCGCAAACCCGGCCTGTTGTTCGCCGGGACCGAGCGCACCGTCCACGTGTCACGCGACGACGGTGGTTCGTGGCAATCGCTCCAAGGCGATCTGCCGTCGACATCGATTCGCGATCTCGTCGTGCACGGCGACGATCTCGTCGTCGGTACGCATGGCCGGTCGTTTTGGATTCTCGACGACATCGCGCCGCTCCGAGAATCGCGCATCGCGGCGACGCATCTCTATCGGCCCGCGCGTGCAACGCGGGTTCGTCGCGATACGTGGAGCGACACGCCGCTTCCGCCCGATGAACCCGTGGGTGAAAATCCCCCCGACGGCGCGATCATCGATTACACGATCGCACCGGACGCGGTTGGAACCGTCAAGATCGAGATACTCGACGGAGCCGGTCGCATCGTCCGGAGATTCGCAAGCTCCGATCCACAAGAGCCGATCGATGCCGATGCGAATATTCCGAGTTACTGGATCCGCCCCACGGCGATCCCATCCGCAACACCGGGCGACCACCGTTTCGTCTGGGACTTGCACGAAGCCGCACCACGCGCCGTCGAGCGCAGCTTTCCCATCGCCGCGATCGCTCACAAAACTCCGCACGACCCCGAAGGCGTGCTCGTGGTGCCCGGGACCTATGCGGTGCGCTTAACGTTCGGCGATCGCGTACTGACGCAACCGCTCGAAGTCGCGATTGATCCTCGCGTGACGATACCGATCGCGGCTCTTCGCGAGCAGCACGACTTCGCGTCGCGTATCGTGGCGAGCCTCAATCGAGCGTATGCATCGATGGAGCGCGCGACCACATCGAAGGATCAGAAGGCGGCTGCGCGCTTCGCGTCGCTCAACGCAACGCTCGCGCAACTTCTCCACGACGTCGCCTCCGCGGATGCTCGCCCGACGGCCGTGATGTATGCCGCATATGGTCGCGTAGAGAAGTCATCGCGCTAAAAAGTACGCTTGAAAAATCTGCATTGCCCCCGGGCCTGGTTCACGAAATTGGGAGGATTCGTGCATGCATCGGTGGCGATCAGGATTGCAAAAGACGAAATGGCGGCCGCCGACGTTCGCGATGCGATTCCGAGCGAATTACGGGATGCAATTGATGGCTTTGCCCGCGCGTAGAGTTTACGTTGCTCGGGCTCGGCGTGCGTTGATGCGTTTGGCAAGACACCATTCGCACGTAAACCAACCTGGGCGCGGTTCTCGCGTGGTGCACGAGATGCAGAGCCCGATCTCACGTGCCGAGGCACGTAACCGTCTTTTGTAAGCTGCATGGTAAGCGCGTTGTAAAAGCGTCATGAAACGAGAGTAACGTCATGATGTAGACGTGAGATGAACATGCGATGACCGGTCGATGTCGCGCCGCCACCTCGCGCGCAACCCCGTGCCCGTCGGCGACGACCGTCAAAAAGTTGTCATGTCAAATTGCCAGTTTGACATGACAACTTTTTCGACACCCCCCATCGTACCGCACGCGACTCACGATGCTCCCCCGCAAATCCGGCACCGCGTCGCCACGATGCGCATCGTACCGATATCGCACGACACCACAAAAAAAGTCCCCGCGTATCGCCTACGCGGGGACCTTCAACCGAGTCGTCGGCAGTTTACGCGGTGACGAGAAGCTCGAAGCGGTCGAGCATCATCACCTTATTCCACGCGGCGACGAAGTCGTGCGTGAACTTCTCCTTCGCGTCGTTTTGCGCGTAGACTTCGGAGATCGCGCGGAGTTGCGAGTTCGAACCGAAGACGAGATCGACACGCGTGCCGGTCCACTTCAGCTCGCCCGAAGCCCGGTCGCGTCCTTCGAAAGCATCTTCCATTTCGTTCGTGCTCTTCCACGTCGTGCCCATGTCCAGGAGGTTGACGAAGAAGTCGTTGGTGAGCACGCCCGGGCGCTTGGTGAAGACGCCGTCTTTGGAGTTGCTCGTATTCGCATCGAGCACGCGCAGACCACCGATGAGTACCGTCATCTCGGGCGCGGTCAGCGTAAGAAGCTGCGCACGATCGACGAGCATCGATTCCGGCGTGTGCGTGTAATGCGCGCGCTGGTAGTTGCGGAAGCCGTCCGCTTCGGGTTCCAGGAACGAGAACGAATGCACGTCGGTTTGATCTTGCGACGCATCCGTGCGTCCCGGCGTGAAGGGGACGGTCACATGGACGCCCGCGTTCTTCGCGGCTTCTTCGACGGCCGCACAGCCGCCAAGCACGATGAGGTCGGCGATCGAAATCATCTTGCCGCCCGACTGCGCGCCATTGAATTCAGCCGAAACCTTTTCGAAAACGTCGAGCACGGCCGGCAACGCTGCGGGTCCGTTAACATCCCAGCTACGCTGCGGTTCGAGACGCAGACGGCTGCCGTTGGCGCCGCCACGTTTATCGGAGCCGCGGAAGCTCGCGGCCGCCGCCCACGCCGTCGCAACGAGTTGCGAAATCGAGAGGCCCGATGCGAGCATCTTGCTCTTGAGTGCCGCGATATCGGCGTCGTTGACGAGTTCGTGCGTCACGTCCGGAACCGGATCTTGCCAGATCATGACTTCCGCAGGGACTTCCGGCCCGAGGTAGCGCGAGCGCGGACCCATATCGCGGTGTGTGAGCTTGAACCACGCACGCGCGTACGCATCGGCAAACTCTTGCGGATTCTCGTGATAGCGACGCGAGATCGGCTCGTAGATCGGATCCACGCGGAGCGCGAGATCGGAGGTGAGCATCATCGGTGCGTGACGCTTCGTCGGATCGTGGGCGTCGGGAACGGCATCTTTTGCCGCGCCGTCCTGGGGCGTCCATTGCCACGCACCCGCGGGGCTCTTCGTCAACTCCCATTCGAAGTTGAAAAGATTGTCGAAGTAGCCGTTGTCCCACTGCGTCGGGTTATTCGTCCAGGCGCCTTCGAGGCCGCTCGAAATCGTGTCGGCGCCGCTACCGGTTCCGAAGCGATTTTTCCAGCCGAAGCCCTGATCTTCCATCGCGGCATCTTCGGGCGCCGCACCGACGTAGTCGCCGGGATTCGCCGCGCCGTGGACCTTGCCGAAGGTATGTCCGCCTGCAACGAGGGCGACGGTCTCTGCATCGTCCATCGCCATGCGTGCGAAGGTTTCGCGGATATCGCGCGCCGAGCCCAGCGCATCGGGCTTGCCGTCAGGACCTTCGGGATTGACGTAGATAAGGCCCATCTGCACGGCCGCAAGCGGATTTTCGAGTTCGCGGTCGCCCGTGTAGCGTTGATTGCCGAGCAGCTTATCTTCCGGGCCCCAATAGATGTTGTCTTCGGGTTCCCACACGTCTTCACGTCCGGCGGCGAAGCCGAACGACGTATAGCCCATGTTTTCCATACCCCACGTGCCGCCCAGCACGAAGAGGTCGGCCCATGAAATGGCATTGCCGTACTTCTGCTTGATCGGCCAGAGCAGGCGGCGCGCCTTGTCGAGATTCGCATTATCGGGCCAGCTATTGAGCGGCGCGAAGCGTTGCATGCCCGAGCCCGCACCACCGCGGCCATCGCCCGTGCGGTACGTGCCCGCAGCGTGCCACGACATGCGCACGAGAAATGGTCCGTAGTTGCCGTAGTCCGCCGGCCACCAGGGCTGCGAATCGGTCAACAGCGCCATCATGTCTTTTTTGAGTGCGGCGAAGTCGAGCTTCTTAAATTCTTCGGCGTACGAGAACGAGGCGCCCAACGGATTGGACTCGATCGGATTCTGATGAAGAACCTTGAGGTTGAGCTGATTGGGCCACCACGACCGTTGGGTCATGAGCCCGATTGGCATGTGCGTGCCTTTGGGTTTGCCGTGTGGGACGGGGCATTCGCCAACTGGCACCGCGATATCGCGATCCGCTTCGATCATATTTCTCTCCGATTGGGGGGCGTGCGCTGATTTGAATTTTCAGAGACTGTTCCAAAGGTACCACGATCGAAGCAGCAAGTGAAATCGATTTATCCAAAGGATTCGTAAGGCAAAACCGATCAATCCTCGTACATGCTTCCCGTTACCGTCTCCTCGCTCTCCCTGCGCGACCTCGAATATGCGGTCGCCGTCGCGCGCGAACGTCATTTCGGCCGTGCGGCTGAATCGTGCGGCGTGAGTCAAGCGGCGCTCAGCGAGCAGGTCCGCAAGCTCGAATCGATTCTCGGCGTTCCGCTTTTCGAGCGCACCACACGGAGAGTCGAGCCGACGGTGCGCGGTGAAGCGATTCTGCAGCAAGCCGAGGCGCTGCTCGCCGACGCACGACGCATGCTCGAAGACGCGCGCCGCAGTGCCGAGCCGCTTTCGGGCGAGCTGCGCCTCGGCGTCATCGCGACACTGGGTCCGTATTACATGCCCTCGGTCATCGCGCTTGGCCGCAAGCGTTTTCCACGACTCGGGTTACGGCTGCTCGAGTCGACGACAGATGAATTGCTCGCAAGCTTGCGACGTGGAAATCTCGATGCGATTTTGATCGCACTGCCGGTGCCGCTCGACGGTCTCGTAGCGGAGAAATTATTTTTCGAACCGTTCCGGCTCGCATGTCCGAGCGATCACGAGCTCGCGCGTCGAGACGAGGTCGGGTTACGCGATCTCGCGTCGGGTCCGCTCCTCTTGATGGAAGACGGCCATTGCCTGCGCGACCAAACGCTCTCCCTTTGCGACTCACGACAGCTTTCGAATCAAAGCCGCTACGCAAGCTCGCTCGAGATGTTGCGCCACATGATTGCGGCGGGGGAAGGTATCTCGGTCATTCCGCTTCTCGCCGCAGCCGAACACACGACGATGCAGGGCATGATCGCGTACCGCGAACTGGACGAAGCGCATGCGGGCCGTACGATCGCCCTCGTCTGGCGCGCAACGGAGACACGCGCGAG
>ENA-OFDM01000409-OFDM01000409.1-metagenomes-genome-assembly--contig:-NODE-409-length-18635-cov-3.030786_pt1 | contig 18635 bp, 13 predicted proteins | sample MGYA00153385_OFDM01 | MGnify analysis MGYA00153385
CCGTCCAGTGGAGTTTAAATCTCCGTTCTAATCACAATCACACCTTCAGGCAGGGGCTTTAAACCCCTAGTATTCAGTAATGTTCTCCTGAGCATTTCAGTAGCTAACTCAAGTTGATACCTATGAGCAAAGCGGTTGGAAACCGCTCCTCAGAGTGCAAAGTCCGCCTACGCAGACTGAGAATCTAGTCCGCGTAGGCGGACTTTGCAACATTAGCCACGATTTCAATCGTAGGCTTCTACAGGTAGCAACTTAGGTTAATTTAATGAAATCCCCCTCCTCGATCCCATGCGTGAGTCGAGCTGAGGGGGATTTTCGTTCTAATATGGATAGAGTAGACATAAGCAAAAAGATGACCATAGCCACATCGAAACAAATTAGTAGATATGTCGTCATAGCGATCGGCTTATTACTTGCTTTTTTACTTTGGAGTAACCATATGTTCGCAGGTCAACCACCAACAAATATCGGCATTAATAATGGTAAATTAACTGCTTGTCCTAACACCCCAAATTGTGTAAATAGTCAAGCACCAGCTACAGATAAAGAACATGCGATCGCCTCACTGCCATTGAGTGGAGAGCTTTCCAGTGCGATGGCAAATTTGAAGCAGGTGGTTCAAGCAATGCCTCGGACTAAGATAGTCAAGGAAACTAATAATTATCTATATGTGGAGTTTGCTAGTAAATTAATGGGCTTTGTCGATGATGTCGAGTTTTATCTTGACAATGATAATCAAACTATTCAGGTGCGATCTGCTTCCCGATTGGGTGAATCCGATCTGGGCGTAAATCGTCAACGGATTGAAGCCATTAGAGGTTTGCTATCTGCTGTTTGAATCAGATATCTGAGCATTGCTAATAATTCTGACTCGGTATATGGTTTGGAGAAATAAGCAGAAGCTCCTAAATTTATCGCTAACATGCGATGCTTTTCACTGTTACGGGAGGTGAGCATGAGAATTGGCAGATCTTCAAAATCCTGATTCGATCGCAGGGTTTCTAACACTCCATAGCCATCTAGCCGAGGCATTTCGATATCGCAGATTGCGGCTTGAACTACTAACCCCGCCAAGAGTTTTTCAACTGCTTCTTGTCCATCTTTGGCTTGTTCGACTTGATAGCCTTCTTTTTCTAGCATCACCGCCAAATAACGACGGACATTGATAGAATCATCGATAACTAAGATTGTCTGAGCTTGGATTGGCTCGGCGACAGCATCGATCTCCACAAGGGAACTTTCAACGAACTGGTGATGAGATTTTTCGCGGGCGATTGAGTTAGGAGTATCTAAAATCCAACTAGCAAATTGGATCGGATCGAGTAGGGGAACTACACGACCATCACCTAAAATAATCGAGTTGCCGAAACCTGGTGTTAAAGGCATCGGACTATCGATCGAGCGGAGTGTAACTTCTTGTTCGCCCCAGTATCGATCGATATAAAAGGCTCTCGATCTTCGATCTTCGCCGACGATTAATACGGTTGGTTGGGAAATAGTTGGTCTACCTGGTAATCCAAAAGTTCTGCTATTTCTGCCAAATGAAATTCCTTGTTCCAACGCAATCAGGGGAATAGATTGCGATTGCCAAGTTATTTTTGTGCCATCGGCGGTGACTAGATCGGGTTGGAAATGGATAATTTCCTTGACACTATCTACCGATACTGCAAAGACAAATCCCGATCGTTCTAGTAGCATGACTTTAACGATCGAAAGAGTCAACGGTACGCGGATAATAAAAGTCGTCCCGATCCCAGGTTGAGTTTCGATCCGAATATTTCCGCGCACTTGTTCGAGATTGGTACGAACGACATCCATCCCCACACCGCGCCCAGAGAGTTCTGTCAGACTGGCGGCGGTACTAAATCCTGGTTCAAAAATGACATCGAGCAATTGGGCTTCCGGCATTTTTGCTACTTCGGCGGCGGGTAAACCCATCTGCTGGAGCCGATCTCGAATTCGATCGAGTTTAATCCCGCCGCCATCATCGGCGATCGTAATCATCGTCTCACCACTACGCTGACTGGCGGTGAGGACGATCGATCCCTGGGTAGATTTCCCCGCCGCTATCCGAGTTGCGGGATCTTCGATCCCATGATCGAAGGCATTTCGGAGCAGGTGCATCAGCGGATCGCTCAAATTTTCCAGCATGGCTCGATCGATCCCGATATTTTCGCCTTGAATCTGGAGGGTGACGGATTTACCAAACTGGACGGAGAGATCGCGAATCAGGCGCGGAAACCGTTTGACGACATCGGCAAAGGGGAGCGTCTGAGTACGGGTTAGGTTGACCTGTAGGGTACGGGTGGTTTGGTTGAGACTAGTAACAGATCGAGTCATTTCCTGGAGACTCAGCTCGATGTCAGCAGTTACTTCTTGCAATTGGACGATCGTTTCAATTTGAGTTTGGGAAACTAAGTGGAGATCGTTATATCGATCCATTTCTAGTAAGTCAAATTCTAGCGATTGTGAAGTTATCGACTTTAATATGGGTAGATTAGCAGGGGCGATGGTATTTTCAGGGGTGGGAATTAGCCGCTCGTTGGCGGAGCCTCTCTGAAAGAGAATCGCCGCCTTGTCATACCATTGACGTAGTTCTTGGTTGGATGATTCTAATTGTTTCATCCGTTTTCGCATCAATCCAGTATAGTTCTGAATTTCTGCTAGGCGGAGGTCGATCGCATTACGTTCTAGAATCAATTTGCCGAAGACGGTGTTAAATTGTTGCAGGTACTCTACAGGTACACGCACTGTTTGAGATTGACGCTTGGAAGTTGAGAGGGAAGGAGGGGAAACGGTGTCAGGGATAGCGGTTTGTTGAATTACCCGCAGTGCGCCCAAGTCGGTGGGAAATTCTGGGCTGTCAAACGCAGCTAATTCACTAAATAATTCTAGTGGTGGTGAATCCAGGATGAGAGTATCAACGTTTGGCTGTCGTCGATTATCGTCCCAATCTGCGCCCAAGTCGGTGGGAAATTCTGGGCTGTCGAATGCGGCTAATTCGCTAAATAATTCTAGTGGTGCTTGAATTTCATCATCGGATTCCTCTGTCTGGATATCCAGATTGGCGATTTCTGACTGCAATAGCGACAAGTCCAGCGATGCTAGTCCAGACGATGGATTGAATCGTTCGTGGATCTCCAGAGGAGAATCGAGTTCGAGCTGGTCGGGGTTGCTCGGCACTCTGGGGAGTCGATCGGGTATTTTATCGAATCGGCCCAATAGTACTAATGAGTGAGCTTTGCGCCAAACCTTGATGGCTCTATAAGTAAGTTCGAGGGCTTGGGGAGCAGAGATACTTTGACTCTGACTTTTGACCGACTGACACAGATCGACGAACCGATCTAACTTCGCCATCCGCCCAAAGTCACTTAATTCCTCTGCTGTCGCCTGTAACTCTTGGAGCAGTTGGGCTGGTGCTAAATCAAATTGACGATCGAGTAAATCGAGAGCTTCATTGACTCCACCTTCAAATAATAAGATCCCAGGATCGACATCGCCCTCTTGAGACAATAGTGCATCTTCATCTTCAGGGCGGAGATCGCCCAAATGCTGCCGCAATCGATCGAAAATCGGCTGCGACTGAGTAGCCAACCAAGCCTCATCTACTAATTGTTCTTGACGGTGAAGCTCGCCTACTTGACGCAAACAATCTACCCCTGCTAGTAACAACGTTTCCACATCTATATTGATAGATTTGGAATGGTACCGCACTCGGAGGATTTTGAAAAAGTCCTCAAGCTGGTGGGCGACGTGACTCAGCGGCGCAAATCCCATCATCGCTGCGCCCCCCTTGACTGAGTGAGCGGCGCGAAGAGCTTCGTCGATTGCTTGGGGATTGGGAATTGTATTGGCTAAACCGAGGACTGTAGCTTCGATGCGATCGCAACAATCTTCTGATTCATCTAAGAACTTGAGGGGAATTCTTTTATCGTTATCCATTACAGAAAGGGGAGATGGGAGATGAGAGTGGGTGGGTTACTTATTACTTATTACTTATTACTTAAACTTGGAACTGGGCGACTTTCTCTTCAAGTTGTTTGGCGACTTGAGAAGTCGATTGAATCGATGAAGCCATCTGACTGGAGAAAGCAGAACGTTCTTCAGAAGACACCGTTACTTGCTGGATCAGTTGAGTTACAACTTTTGCTGTCGCCGCCTGGGAAATAGTAGCTGTAGAAATAGAACTCATCAGGATATCGATCTCCTGCGACTTTTGCAGCATTTGATTCAATTTTTGTTTAGTAGCTTCCACCAATCGAGTACCATCAACCACTTGCGCTGTACCCAATTCCATCACCTGAGCTACATCCTGGGTTTCTGATTGAATTGCAGAGACAATCTGGGCGATTTCGCGAGTTGCCACCGCAGATTGTTCGGCTAGTGCGCCCACTTGCTCGGCAACTACTGTAAAGCCGCGACCTTGCTCTCCAGCTCGGCTGGCTTCTACACTGGCATTAATCGCGAGCAGATTGGTTTTGAGGGCAATTTCTTCGATGAGGGTAACTACCTGGGAAATTTTTTGGGAAGATTCGCCCAACCGCTTCATTTTTTTCGCAGATTCCCCGACAGTTGTGCGGAGACTGAGAATACTATCGACAGTTTGAGCCATCGCATCGGTACCTTCCTGGGCAACCACATAGGCTTCCTTGGCGATTATCGATGCTTGGTTGGCATTGGTAGCCACAGTTTGAATCGAGTCGGTCATCTGTTCGACAGAATTAAATGTGCCGCGAATTTCTGCGGCTTCGGTAATTGCCTGTTCGGAAAGCTGGCGGATATCTCGTTCGTTAGATCCCAGCGAGGTAGTCACTTTGCCAGTGCCCTGTTTGACTTCGATCGCGATATCTCTGAGACTATCGATCACCGCATTAAATAGATCCGCAACCGTACTCAATTCCATCGAATCTAAACTAGCCCGTACCGTCAAATCTCCGTTAGTCGCACCTTCGATTTCGTTAACCAGATTCATAATTCCTGATTCGAGCAGTTCCCGCTGCTGACGTTGCTGTTCGACTTCTTGCTGACGTGCATTTAAGTTAGCGTCAATTTGCTGCGCCATCTGGTTTAAGTTGCGAGAGAGTACGCCGACTTCATCTTGCCGCAGATCTTCTGCTAATCGAACGCCAAACTGACCTGAGGCAATTCGATCGGCAAATTCAGTCAATCGCCGCATCGGACGAGAAATGGAGCGATGCAAAGGGCTGAGGATTAAAATCGCCACCAGTAGAATTCCGCCCCCAATGCCATAGCCGGAAAGGGTAATTTGTTGGAGGTTGCGATCGACTTGCGTTTGCGGCTCACCCACGAAGGCAATCCCGATCGGTTTTGCCGTCTTGGGATCGAGCTGTTGTCGATGATCGTATAGTGGGGCATAGCCCGTCACATAGTCAACGCCAATAATATTGGCATCTCCCACAAAGACTTTGCCTTGCTTTAATACCTCATCAGCAACGGCACTAGATACTCTGGTTCCCGTCGCTCGCGTTGCTTTATCCGCATAGGGGACATTTGTGCTCACCCGCCAATCCTGAGCAAAAAGAGTTGCTGTGGATACGCCTGTCTCGCTTCGGAGTCTGTCAACCAGATCGTAGTTGCGGTTGATCAGTGTGCCAACGATCGCCGTACCAACCTGTTTTCCATTCAGTTGAATTGGTTGAACTGACATCAACACCAACCCGATTTTACCGCGATCGACATCGAAGGTGCCCTCTGGGGAAGGCTTTTTCGCTGTGGATAAACCATCCGTCGCTTGAGTTCGCAGCCCAATATCGGCTTGTTGGGCTAGTCCTAACCGTTGTAGTGATTCGCTTTTGAGCAGTTCGACCCCACTTAGGTGTCTAGCTTTTGTTAACGCTGCTTGAACGATCGCCATGTCACCTAATTCAATCCCTGACTGAGTGGCCACCGGAATAAATTGAGTTGCAGCGATTTTGGTGGGTAAAGGCGAATACTTGGAAAAATCTTCCCGCACCGTTTGAACTGATTGGGCGATCGTTTGCCCCTGACTATTGGTAATCAGATAGAAACTAGCATTTGGTTTGAGAGCTTTTGCTGTCTGGATAAAAGCTGTCAGCTTGGCTTGTCGATCGGTGGAGCTAGGAGCGTCGGGATTGATTCCGGCGGCGATCGCCGACTGTGCCAGAATATGAGAACTATCGGCAATCTGCCGCGTTTCAGACTGCACAGACTTTTCTAGGATCAGCAGCTCTGTCTTCAACCGAGTTCTGAGGTCATCTAGTGCCGACTCTCTGGACATGCCAACAATCCCCTGGGTAACGGCGATGACTGGGATAGCTGCGCCTGCAACCAACAAGGTGGTAATCTTCGCCCGAATCGAGAGATTATTCCAAATCTGAGCTGGCTGTTGCCACCATCCCCTACCTGAAGGGGCGATCTCTAAGAGGTGAGTTCCAGCAGCTAAGACCGAAGGTTCACTTTTTTCAAAATTATAGTCCCGATCTGTGGTCATTGGATTTATGCCTATCAATATAAAATTTTAGATAACACTGAAGCTCGGTTTGAGTCGAGTTGTAAGTCTTGTTGCAAACTTACGATCGCTGCTGCTCAAACCGAGTTGGTGCAGTAGCGATCGTCGCTGGATTCAATACCAAAATTCGTTTTTCCGCCTCGATGAAACAGCCGAGCAGATGCGGCTGTAGGCACTCTGGCACGTCTGCAACTGACAATTGCATCTTCTGCTGCTCAAAGCGAGCAACCCCTCTGACGCGGCAAACTGCCAGCCCTAGTGATGGTTCCGCAGACAAAGAAGATGGATCGAACGACTCAGGCTCAGTCGCAGACAACTGAATTACCACAACTTGATAATCGCGAGGGTTATTAGGTAGCGGTGGTAAACCCAAAAGCTGACCGAGATCGACAACGCAAAAGACTCGATCGCGAGCATTCATGATGCCGATCGTAAACGCTGGCAGATTTGGCAACGGCGAGATGGCGGTAGCTGGGACGAGCAAAGCTTCTTGGACTCGTGCCATCGGTAACAATGCTGGGATCTCGGGTGTTAATTGGAACCGCAGATAGAGATCGCCAGTAACTACTAGTGGTTGGAATAATTCAGGTAAAAGTTGCTGAAGTCTAGTGAGGGTAGTATTCGTTGTCATTGGTTTAAACCACGACTGCTTGAACGGCTGTGAGTAGCTCTTCGGCAGTATAGGGTTTAGTCAAATAGACCTTGACTCCTTGCTTCATTGCCCAAACTCGATCGACCTCCCGATTCTTGGCAGTACAGGCGACGATCGGAATACTAGCCGTCTCTGGTTGTTTTCTCAAATGACGGCATAGCTCCAATCCGCCCATCACTGGCATCATCCAATCTGTGACGATCGCATCTGGTCGATCTGCCCTCGCTTTGTCGAGTGCTTCTTGACCATTGACAGCCGTAACCACCGTATGACCTGCTTTGGTGAGGTACTGACAGACTAATTCCAACTCAGCCTGCATATCATCGACTACTAATATTTTTGACATTTGTTATTCCTAATTAAAAATAGTTTTAAACCGCATCGATGAGTAATAAGTTCATAGTTCCCCGATCGAGCCGAAATATCTGCAATTGTCTAAGTTAAATATTTCTCAACTATTGCGAGTAAATCTTGTTGGGTAAATGGTTTGGTGAGATAGTCAGTCGCCCCGACGAGATTTGCTCTGACTCGATCGACTAAACCCTTATTCCCCGTCACCATAATAATCGGGGTTTGGGCTAACGCCGCACTACTTCTAAATAGGCTGCAAAGCTTATAACCATTGATATTCGGCATCGTGATATCCATTAAAATGAGAGCTGGCTTGAGCCGAAAAATCATGCTAGAAGCTTTAATTGGATCTTCAAGTTTGGTGAGTTGGTATTTACCCTTATTTCCCAAGAATCGCTCCATTTCATCGAGAATTAACGGACTGTCATCAATACAGGCAATTTGATATAAGTCTGGATTGACGGTAGCAGTGCTGAAATTTCGCTCGACCTCTGGCAGTTTCTCGACCGAGTTAACTGGCGGTAAATCTGGTTCGGGAATAATCGGGAGTCGATCGAACGGTGCAGACGGCTCCCGCAAGCAGATCGCATCGTGGCGAAGATAAGGAGTGAGCAGTTGGACTAACTTTAATTCGTCTTGCTTGAGAAATAATGCCAAATCTCGCACACTCCGCCCTTTCATCAATTGCACGATCTGATTTAATGCTTTGGAACTAAGGGTTCCCCCTGGGATGGGAGTTTCCAGAAATTTGGCATTGGTTAAGTACGGGCGTTGATGTGGAGATCGGATAATAGTCGTAAATTTTTGCCAGATTTTCAGTCGTTGCTGATAATAATCGATCGTGTTGGCTAGGTTTAAACCAGAGCTGAGACTCAATCCTGTCGCGATCGAGATTAGTCGCTCTGGATGCCATATCATCTGTTCATTACTGAGCCACAGCAGAGATTCAAAGGCTTCTCTGGTCAATTCTGTGGAAATCCGATCTAGTTGCGATCGATCGAGCAATCCTTGTAATGCCAGACGCTCTATTTCCTGCCGTACCAAGCTATCCGAGTCAACTTTTACCGATTGGGCTGCTTGCTCATAGCCCAAGTAGCGCAGCCGATCGACCAATTGCTGCAAAGATTGGCTCGAACAATCAACAGCCAATAATTTTCCGAATCTCAGGTAAATATTCCAGCCGATTGAGCCATAAACTATCTCAAGACAGCCAGTACCTTGCTCGTTAGCTAGCTGAGTGAGTAATTGAGCAGGAGCGATCTCGGTGTTCATAGCATATTAGGATCTTCCCATCTAGATTTCCCCAAACCGAACTCAAAATTCATATTCTTTCGATCGACTCGTCAGAATCAGTAGCTTAGAATGATAACTAGTGCATTAATTGCAAATATTCAGTGAAATATGTTGAAAATGAGAGATTTTTGGGTGGTGTGGCGACGATATCGGTTTGGGGCGTTGTTATTTAGTGTGTGCTTGAGTGCAGTATTAGCATCCCCACAGACAGCGATGTCTACTCAGCCAGCGACAGTGGAGACAACATCCATGAGCGCAGAGATTGCCAAAACGCCCGCACAGACTAGCAAAACCCCGACAGTACCTGCGGCTCCAGCCACGTTAACGGCGAATGTCAAAAAGACAGTTTTAGAAAATGGTTTGACCATTTTAACTAAAGAAGTGAGGAGTGCACCTGTGGTGACGGTGCAGGTATGGTACAAAATTGGTTCGCGAAATGAAGCTCCTGGGGTGAATGGCATCGCTCACCAATTGGAGCATATGTTATTTAAAGGTACTAAAGATCGTCCCGTCCAATTTGGGCGATTATTTGCAGCTTTAGGTAGTAGTTTTAATGCCTTTACTAGCTACGATCAGACAGCTTATTTTGGGACGGTTGAGAAAAATAAACTTAGCAGTCTGTTGACATTAGAAGCCGATCGAATGCAGAATTCGACGATCGATACTGAGAAACTTACTGGCGAAAAACGGGTCGTAATTTCCGAACTCCAAGGCTATGAAAATGGCCCGAGTTATCGACTCGATCGAGCTGTCAAACGCGCAGCTTTTCCGAATACTCCCTACGGTTTGACTGTCGGCGGTACCAAAGCAGATGTCGAAAAATTTACAGTCGAGCAAGTCAGGTCTTATTATGATTCTTACTATGCACCAAATAACGCCACATTAGTAGTTGTGGGGGATTTTGATACAGCCAGTCTGATGTCCAAAGTTCAGCAGACATTTGGGAAAGTACCACGTCGGGAACTCAAAGTCGCTCAACCTGCAACTACTGCTGCAACCGCACCCACTCGTCGGATTACGCTCAAAGAGCCAGGTAGTACCCAAATCGCGATCGAGGTTTATCCCTTACCTCAAGCTACCGATCCTGACGTACCTGCGATCGATGTGATGAATTATATCCTCACTGAAGGGCGCAGTTCGCGGATGTATCAATCGATCGTCGAAACAGGCATTGCGACTAGTATAGATGGTGGTGCAGCCAACCTCGCCGCAGGTGGTTGGTACGAGATTTCGTCGATCGTCGAAGTCGGCAAATCTGTCCCCAAACTAGAAGCAGCAATCGATACAGAGATTAAATTGCTCCAAACTAAAGGAGTCACATCCGGCGAGATTTCCCGCGCCAAAGCTCAACTCAAAGCTGGCTATCTCCTCGGCAATCGCGATATCAATAGTCAAGCCAGACAACTAGGGAACGATCAAACCACCACTGGAGATTATCAATTTACTGATAAATATCTGGCGGGAGTAGAACGCGTCACCGCAGCAGATGTCCAACGGGTAGCCAAGAAATATCTCCAAGAAGATCTCAAAACTGTCGGCAACTTTCAACCTACTCAAATCACCGGAAAATCTGCACCAGCAGCTAAAGACGGCAAAACAGCCGAGAATTTCAGCCCAGGTGCCCCAGTAGACCCTGCTGAACTCGCAAAATATCTCCCCCCACTAGATGCAGATACCACCAGTCAAACTCAAGCTCTGCCCCAAGAGGTGAAGCTCAAGAATGGATTGCGGGTATTTTTGCTGCCCGATAGCAGTACGCCGACAGTAACATTGACTGGGAGTATTCAAGCAGGGACAGAATATGACAATCCCGAACAAGCTGGATTGGCAACTCTGACAGCCGCAAACATCATGAGTGGGACAAAAACTCAGACAGCTCTAAAGATCGCCAAAACACTCGAAAGTCGCGGTGCTGGGCTAGGTTTTGCTGCGAGTCGGGAAGGTGTCAGCCTCGGTGGTAATGCGCTTTCTAAAGATTTGCCCATTCTCCTCCAAACATTGGGTGATGTAGTCCAAAATGCTAACTTCCCTCAAGATAAATTTACCCTCAGCCGTCAACGCTCTCTGACTAGCCTGAAACTGGAATTAGATAGCCCCAATAGTGTGGCGCGGCGCAAGTTCCAGCAGACGATTTATCCCAAGGGTCATCCCTTCACCATTTTCCCTACAGCCGAAACGCTGACAGGATTGAAAACGGCGGATCTGCAAGCTTTTTATCGTCAGCATTATCTACCGAGTAACACGATTTTAGCGATCGTGGGTGACTTTAAGGTAGCAGATGTCCAACGCCTACTAGAAGCTAACTTGGGCAAATGGTCTACTACAGCCAAAACAGTTAAACTCAACTATCCAGTCCCCGAACTACCTGCCAAACAGATCCTAATTAGTCCCTCACTCCCAGGGAAAACCCAAGCAATTACCCTGTTGGGCAATAAGGCGATCGATCGCAAAGATCCGCGCTATTATTCAGCCTTAGTTTTAAATCAAATCCTCGGTGGGGATACCCTTTCCAGCCGTCTCGGTACCGAAATCCGCGACAGGCAGGGTTTAACCTACGGGATCTACAGTAGCTTTGCTGCTGGTAAACGCCAGGGTACATTTATAATCTCGATGCAAACTTCACCAGAAGATGCTCCCAAAGCCACTCAAAGCACGATCGCGTTGTTGAAAGACTTGCAAGCCAAAGGCGTAACCGCCGCCGAAGTTGCCAACTCCAAGCGCAGCATTTCCAGCAACTACACCGTCGAACTCGCCTCTCCTGACGAAATCGCCGGAGCTACCCTCGGTAATGCTGTCTACGGTTTAAATCCTAATGAAATTAGCGAATTTCCCAAGAAAATTCAAGCTGTGACATTAGAACAAGTCAACCAAGTTGCCAAAGAATTGATTCAACCCGATCGATTAGTGGTAATTACCGCAGGGCCACCCAAAAAGTAATCGTCTAAAAGTAGGGGCAACTCATCAGTTGCCCCTACTTTTTTGTGATTTTGATTATGTCACCCTCAACCGTTCTTCGATCTCCGTGACATTGCGAAAACCAACGGCGATCGCGATACCATCTTTAACAAAAATTGGTCTTTTTAGTAGCATGACATCATCGCTAAAAGCAGCCACCCATTCGGCATCCTGCCAAGTATCTTTTACCCGATCGAGTGCTCGATAGGATTGTCCTGAGGTATTACGCATCGGTCGATAGCCTAACTTTTCAACCCAGTGAGTAATTTGTGCTCGATCGGGTGGTTGTTCCTTGGTATTGATAAATTTATAACTAATTTCCTGTGTATCTAGCCATTGCAGAGCCTTTTTACAAGTACCACAGGTGGGAATACCATAAACTTGAATTAATGTCATATAGTGCGATTAAAAATGATGAATTAACACTTCATCTAAACTGTCGTTATGTCCGCGTGAGGGGTGTAAGTTAATAAAAGTAGTGGCTGCTAGGATTCAAGATCTAACTATAATTAGCAGGACTAACTGTGAGGGTGAAATAGATCTTGGTGCCGATCGTTAGTTTGGGTAATCATCATCGATTCAAAATCTGATGCAGCTAGAGGACGACTAAACAAGAATCCCTGAACAGCATCACAGTTAATCGATCTCAAGAACTCCAATTGTTCGACTGTTTCTACCCCTTCAGCTACAATATTGAGATTTAATTCGTGTCCTAAATTGACAATAGTTCTAACAATCCCTGCATCGATCGTATTTGCCCGAAGTTCTCGAATAAATGAGCGATCGATTTTGAGTCGATCTAGGGGTAAATACTTGAGCGCAGCTAGGGAAGAATAACCCGTCCCAAAATCATCCAAAGCGATCTTAACACCTATTCCCCGTAGAGATTCTAAAATCGCGATCGTCAGGTCTAAATTTTCGATCGCGATACTTTCAGTAATTTCTACTTCTAATTCCATCGGCGAGAGTTCAGCTTCCGCCAAAATTGCGATGATTGTATCGATTAAATTTCGATCTTGGAGTTGTCTAACTGAAAAATTAACGGCGACTGGAAAATTACCCAGTCCCATATTTTGCCAGATCTTTTTCTGCTGACAAGCTGCTCTGATTACCCATTCACCAATTTGGACGATCGATCCATTTGCTTCGGCAATTGGAATGAAATCAGCAGGATTAATTAATTTTTGATGCAGTTGACACCGGATCAAAGCTTCAACTCCAACAATTTTTCCAGTCTGAGTATTCAGTTGTTGTTGATAATGTAACAGTAACTTTCGCTCGTCGAACGGGTTGCCCTTTGCATGAGCGATCGCTCGCTCGATCGTGTTTTCTAAGTACAATCGATCCTCTTTTGGCACAGGTTTCTCGGCAACCACGGTACCCCCGATCGGATGATAAATCTCATAGCTATTCCCATTAGTTTGGGCGCATTTAAGTGCGGCATCAGCATGTTGAAGTAATGTATCGACATCACTCGTACCAATAGCAATGCCGATACTAGCTTTGGTGGATAATAAGTTAGTCTCTAATGTTTGAAAATCTCGATCGAAAGCAAAGGGAAGGTTGAAACAATTTAAGATCCGATCGGCAACTCGATTTACAGCCTGGATATCGCTCAGACAGGGAACGATCAGTGCAAACTCATCCCCACCCCAGCGTCCAATTAGTGCCTCTGTCCCCAAGATATTTTCTAAGCGTTCGGCAATTAGTTGCAGCAATCGATCGCCAACTCCATGACCGAGACTATCATTAATATCTTTGAACCGATCTATATTGACAAGTATTACTGCTAAAACTTCACCAGTAGACGGCATCTTTGCCGAAGCTAGAGTCAAGTATTGATTTAATAGTTGTCGATTGGGTAAGCCAGTTAAAGTATCGTAATAAGCTCGATCGCGAAACATCTGCTCGACGCGTTGTTGCATCACAGCCACATACATCTGAATCGCTAAACTTTGAGCTAATTGCAATTGACGATCTGTCCACCGAAAATCTTGGTTGAGAATAGACGCAGATCTAAATACAGTCAGACAGCCAACACACTGATGGTGGTAACGGAGGGGCAAGATCAGTAAAGACTCAATCCCCACCAGATCGAAAGCACTCATCAACGGTGCTAATGCTGGTTGTTGAGATACCCGATCTACTGGGTATTTTGCTAGGGGCTGTACTGTAGCCGCATCGCTCGACTGGAAAGTCAGATGCGGATAGATGAGGCTTTGCCACAACGAATTTTTTTCAATCGGGGTGGAAGTGCGCGGCTGTAAGCCATGACTGAAGATTTGAGCGCGTTGAGCTAGAGGTTTTGCCAGGATTAAAAGCCTACTACCATCAGCATTGAGAGCTTGAGTGATGTCTGCGAGTAATTCTGACTGGAGCTTTGGTGCAGATGGTGGCGAACACAACATCTTGATAATTTGCTGCACTGGTTTTTCAGCGGCGGTAATCGGCGATTGAGGATGAGTAAATAGTGATAGTCTGGATCGAACAAGCTACAATTTTTACTATTTGCTGCGAACGAGTGAGATTTTATGGGCGACAGCACTAATGATATCCCAATGCCTCCCCATCTGCCGACGAGCGCGGCAGAACTTGCCGAATTAGTTACCATTGCCAACCTGGATCGATCGCCACTAATAGTCGCCGGAAACAGCAGTAAACTAGACTGGGGCGGGATTGTTAGCGGTGCCAAATCGATCGTGAGTACTCAGAAACTCGATCGCTTAATCGCTCATGCTGTCGGCGATCTGACAATTACCGTCGAGGCGGGGATGCAGTTCGCCAAGTTGCAAGAGATTTTAGCTACTGCTGGGCAATTTTTACCATTAGATCCAGCCTATCCCGATCGAGCTACAATTGGCGGCATCATTGCCACGGCTGATACTGGCTCCCTGCGACATCGCTATGGTGGTGTCAGAGACTTGCTCCTGGGCATCACTTTTGTCCGCGCTGATGGCAAAATCGCCAAAGCTGGCGGACGAGTAGTCAAAAATGTAGCTGGCTACGACATGATGAAGCTGTTTACTGGCTCATATGGCACACTTGGGATTTTGACAGAAGTGACTTTGCGAGTATATCCACTCCCCACCACTGAGGGGACTGTTATTCTCACAGGGGCGATTGATAAGCTCGCGAACGTGGCTAAAATCCTCCTCGCCAGTACTTTGACCCCGATCGCCGCAGACGTGGTTTCTACGGCATTTAGTCAGCATCTGGAGATTAGTAATACTCCTAGTCTAGTAGTGAAATTTGCCACAATTCCTGAGAGTATCGCCCAACAGTCAGCACAGTTGCTAGAGATAGCCAAAGGATTGGGGTTAAAAGGTGGTATTTGGCAAGGAGCGCAAGCAGCACAACTGTGGAGTAGCATTCAAACCGGAATTTGGGGCGACCGTCCCATTGGCTGTAAATTAGGTGTCAGACTCACCGCAGCAGTAGAAACGATCGATCTGCTCGATCGATTGACAGACAATACAGCTAAAGGCGTAATCCACCTCAATAGTGGCATTGGAGCCATAGCGATCTCCGACTCGCATCATATTGCCCCCCTACGCAGTCATTGTGAATCGGCGGGTGGTTTTCTCTCTGTTTTACAAGCACCTGTAGATGTGAAACAGCAACTAGATGTTTGGGGTTATCGAGGTAATGCGGTACCGCTGATGCGACAAATCAAACAGCAGTTCGATCCATTCGATCTGCTCAATCCAGGACGCTGTTTTTAGGAGATCTCGATCGGCAGCTCAAGTCCGATCTCAGCAAGCATTTATACATCACCGATCGATCTACTCCCTTCCCACTCAAGAAATAGACATCACCATTCACCATTCACCATTCACCATCCACCCCCTAAACTAAACGTCTAATTTGACACTAGTTCGGGAGTATTTACGGATTGGGAACACAAAACTTAATTGCAGGTCATGGAATATCATCAGCGTTCATATTTTTAGTTAGGTTTAATTCCCATGTCTAGATCCATGTTCCAAAAATCGATCGCGGCTACTTTAGGTGCAGCGATTGTTTCCACAGGTCTTTTTGTCAGTATTTCTAGTCATGCCCAAAGTGGTACGCCTGGGACAACTACCAGCCCAAGCACTAGACCAACTCCAATGCCAACGCCCAGTAGTGGTGGGTCGATGGGTAATCCAGGTACAACGACAACTCCTAGTGGTGGCATGTCCACTCCTAGCGGTGGTATGTCTACCCCTAGCGGCGGCATGTCTACTCCTACCAAAACACCTAAAGCGACAACTTCTACTGGCAAAACGATCGTCAGTATTGCCTCTGGAAATAAAAATTTCTCAACATTAGTTACTGCCCTAAAAGCAGCAGATCTAGTTGAAACTTTATCTGCTGAGGGGCCTTATACAGTATTTGCACCCACAAATGCTGCCTTTGCCAAAATACCTAAAGCTACTCTGGCAAATCTGCTCAAGCCTGAGAACAAAGAGCAACTCAAAAAAGTCCTCACGTACCACGTCGTTTCTGGTGCTGTGACATCCAAGATGCTCAAGTCAGGAAAAGTTGCCACTGTTGAAGGCGGTAATGTTACTGTCAAAATCAGCGGCAAAAAAGTGCGGGTTAATAATGCTAATGTCATTATGGCTGATGTCAAAGCTAGTAACGGTGTGATTCACGCGATCGATACCGTGCTGATGCCACCTACTAAGTAGTAAACAGTTGACAGTTGACAGCGAGGTTTTTAAGATGGGGACTTAGACCCCATCCTGAAAGGTGGGGGATTTAAACCCCCTACTCTTTGTTAATACTAGAAAAGGTGGGTAATACCCACCTTTATTGTTGGAGATTGCCTTTATCTTGACTGTTACTAAACAGCAGAAGCTATGGCTTCGGGGTTTAGAGCTTCCCACCTTAACAATCCAATTATCAATTATCAATTATCAATTAATTTAACCTTGCCCTCTGACTAGTTTTTACATGCTCAGACAGAATTTATTGCTACCGATATCGACAGGCGATTTATTAATCGAGCCGCTACCACCGACGATCGACCGAGATATCCAACTATCATTAATTATTCCTACCTATCAAGAGCGGAATAATATTGCCCAAATTGTCCAGCAGTTGACGATCGAACTCGATCGACTGATCCCAAATGGTTATGAGCTAATCGTAGTAGATGATAATAGTCCCGATCGCACCTGGGAATTAGCGCAAGATCTGACCGAGCAATATCCCCATCTGCGCGTCCTGCGGCGGACAAAGGAGCGGGGACTAGCAACAGCAGTCGTTCGGGGCTGGCAGACAGCCAGAGGGCAGATCCTGGGGGTAATTGACGCCGATCTCCAACATCCGCCTGAAGTATTGCGGCAACTATGGCAAGCGATCGGATCGGGAGCCGATCTAGCGATCGCGAGTCGAAATGTCGAAGGCGGTGGAGTCAGCGAGTGGAGTCTGCTCCGTCGCTGTCTATCTAGAGGAGCACAACTACTAGGACTAATTATTCTCCCAGAAACGATCGGGCGGGTGACAGATCCGATGAGTGGCTATTTCCTGCTGCGGCGAGAAACGATCGCCTCAAAAGTATTAAGCCCCGTGGGTTATAAAATCTCGATCGAAGTCATCGGGCGCGGCGATATTGGCAAGATTGTCGAGGTGGGCTATGAGTTTCAAGAACGCCAAACTGGAAATAGTAAAGTTACAGGGCGACAATATCTAGAGTATATTCAGCATTTATTTAGATTGCGACTGGCTCGGAGTGGGCGATTTTTACAGTTTATTGCCGTCGGTTTGAGTGGGGTAGTAGTTGATATGTCCTTACTATACTTATTTAGCGATGCCAGTACACTTGCCTTACCGCTTATATTAAGTAAGATTTTGGCAGGAGAGTCCGCAATTATCAACAATTTTCTCTGGAACGATCGTTGGACATTTGCCGATCTGATTCGCACTCAAACTAGTCGCCGTCAAAAATTCCGCCGCTTTTTGAAATTTAATTTAATTTGTCTGGTGGGACTAATGTTGAGTCTGACGCTCTTGCATCTGCTCTACAACTTCGCGATCCACGATCGCTACATTGCCAACTTCATCGCGATCGCTAGCGTCACCCTATTTAATTATTGGCTCAATCTCAAATTAAGCTGGCGGGTGACTGATGATTCTAAATAGCCGACAATCCACATTCAGGCAACCTCCTCTGGGTAGAATTAGTAGCAGATTTCGAGTGGTATTTACGATCTTGTAGATTAATAATGATGTAAAGTTTCTTTAACAGACCTACTTTTTTCCGAGTGGATTATTTATATTAATATTATCAGTTTAAATTGATCCCCGACATGGGATTGACCAAAACACATCAGTTTTAGCCAGTATCCATCTAGACAGCCGGAGCCAATAAAATGCAATCAACTCAAAATCGCACCATTTCCAAAAGTCGTTACGTCGCTACAGCTAAAAGCTTTTTAATTTGGTGTTTTGCGCTAACAGTGACCCTGTTAGTAGTTGGTTTCCCATTAGTTGTGTTGATGGCTACTGTCGGAGCGTTACTCTCAATTACACTCCACCCAATCCTACCAGTAAGTGCAGTTTTACTAGTCGCTGGTGGCACGATTGTCCTCAATATTTTAGCAGTAATGGTCGGAGCTGGAGTCCTAACTTCAAAAGGTATCCATCCTCATGAAGTTCGCTGGTTAAGTTGGTTGCACGGTGATGCAAACCCTGTCAATACTACCACTTATGCTACTTGCCCACTCACCTGTGATATTGATTCCTAGAAATCGCACTTTTCGGTTTTTTCATCTTATCTATCTCAACCTCAGCTCGGAGCCTTATCCGAGCTTTTTTGTGTTCTTTTTTACACGATGGATAAGACTTCCTGCGAAAGTCAGGCTTTAGGCTTTAGTTGATGTAGGGTGTGTTGGGCTGCTGCCGTAA
>ENA-OFDM01000417-OFDM01000417.1-metagenomes-genome-assembly--contig:-NODE-417-length-18452-cov-10.481872_pt1 | contig 18452 bp, 16 predicted proteins | sample MGYA00153385_OFDM01 | MGnify analysis MGYA00153385
CGGAGCGCCCGCGTTCCGTGCCCTCGGCGGCTTGTTTCGTCGGCGGCGACAATAGGGCGCTGATGTTCAAATTCTTCGAGACCCGCATCCGTCCGACAGCGCCGCCGCCCGGCGCACCGCCTCCCGGCCTGCTCGCTTTCTACTGGCATTTCACGCGCCAGACGCGCCGCCTCTACCTCGCGATGTTCGCAACCGGCCTGTGCGTGGCGCTGATCGACACCGCGATCCCGGTCTTCATCGGCAAGCTCGTCACGCTGATGCAGGCACCCGACCGCGCCGCGGCTTTCGGCGCCGCCGTGCCGATGCTGCTCGCGATGGCCGCGACCGTGCTGATCGGCCGCCCGCTCGCGATGCTGGCCGACGCCCTTGTGCGGAACAACGCCGTCGTGCCGGGCGTGACCAGCCTGATCCGCTGGCAAAGCCACTGGCACGTGGTGCGGCAGAGCTGGCCGTTCTTTCAGAACGACTTCGCCGGCCGCATCGCGAACCGCGTGATGCAGACCGGCAACGCGGTGCGCGAATCGGTCGTCAGCAGCATCCGCGCGCTCTGGTACATCGCGATCTACGGCGTCTCGTCGCTGGCGCTGATGGGCGCGGCCGACTGGCGGCTCGCAGTGCCGACCCTGCTCTGGTTCGGCGGCTACATCTTCTTCTTGCGCTACTTCGTGCCGCGCATGCGCGACCGCGCCAAGCTCAGCTCCGAAGTGCGCTCGATGGTGATGGGCCGCGTGGTCGACAGCTACAGCAACATCCTCACGGTCAAGCTGTTCGCGCGTGCCCGCGACGAAGACGCGTACGTGCGCGACGTGATCGACGAGCACACCACCGCGATTGCGCAACACATGCGCGTGACGACCCGCTTCATGGCCACGCTGTCGCTGATGAACGCGCTGCTGCTCGTCGGCACCGCGGCGATCGGCGTCGTGCTATGGGCGCAGGGGCAGGTCAGCGCCGGGCTGGTCGCGACCGCCCTGCCGCTGGCCTGGCAGATCTCGAGCGTGGCCGGCTGGGTGAGCTGGGAAGTGACCGGCATCTTCGAGAACGTCGGCGTGGTGCAAGAAGGCATGGAGACGATCGCGGTGCAGCACACGCTGGTCGATGCGCCGGACGCGCGCGAGCTCGTCGTGCAGCCCGCACCGCGCGGTGGCGAAATTCGCTTCGAGCACCTGACCTTCACCTACGGCCGCGCCGATGGCAAACGCGTGCTCGACGACCTGAACCTGGTCATCAAACCCGGCGAGCGCATCGGCCTGGTCGGCCGCTCGGGCGCGGGCAAATCGACGCTGGTGAACCTGCTTCTGCGCTTTCACGAGGTCGAGCACGGCGCGATCCGCATCGATGGCCACGACATCGCGAAGGTCACGCAGGAGAGCCTGCGCGCCTCGATCGGCATGGTCACGCAAGACACCTCGTTGCTGCACCGCTCGATCGCCGCGAACATCGGCTACGGCCGCCCGGAGGCGACGCTCGACGAGATCGTCGCCGCCGCGCAGCGCGCGCAGGCGCACGCGTTCATCCTCGACCTGTCGGACTGGCACGGCCGCACCGGCTACGAAGCGCATGTGGGCGAGCGCGGCGTGAAGCTCAGCGGCGGCCAGCGCCAGCGCGTCGCGATCGCGCGCGTTGTGCTCAAAGACGCGCCGATCCTGGTGCTCGACGAAGCCACCTCGGCGCTCGACAGCGAGGTCGAGCTCGCGATCCAGGAGCAATTGCTCGGCCTGATGCAAGGCAAGACCGTGATCGCGATCGCGCACCGGCTGTCGACGATCGCGCGCATGGACCGGCTCGTCGTGCTCGAGCAAGGCCGCATCGCCGAGCAGGGCACGCACGCCGAGCTGCTGCGCTTGGGCGGGCACTACGCGAAGCTGTGGTCGCACCAGTCGGGCGGCTTCTTGCCGACGGACGGCGACCGCACGCCGGTCGACGTCGAATCGGAAGTGCAGGCGGCGCTGAGCGGCGCGGCGCGCAACGAGCCACAGAGCGCAAAGGCGGCTTGAGCGATGCTGCGCATCACCGAACTGCGCCTGCCGCTGGAACACGATGAACACGCGCTGCGACGCGCGATCGTCGCGCGGCTCGGTGTCGCGGATGCCGACCTGACCGCGTTCACGGTCTTCAAGCGCAGCTACGACGCGCGCAAGCGGGCGGCGATTGTGCTGATCTACACGGTCGACTGCGAACTGCGCGACGAGGCCGCCGTGCTCGCGGCAGTTGCCGGCCAACCGCACATCCGCGCGACACCCGACATGAGTTTCCGGTTCATCTGCCAGGCACCGGTCGACTGGCCTGCGGACCGCGCTGGCCAAAGACGCCCGCTCGTCATCGGCTTCGGGCCGTGCGGCATCTTCGCGGCGCTGCTCCTCGCGCAGATGGGGCTGCGGCCGATCGTGCTGGAGCGCGGCAAGGCGGTGCGCGAACGCACGAAAGACACCTTCGCGCTGTGGCGCAATGGCGAGCTCAACCCAGAGTCGAACGTGCAGTTCGGCGAGGGTGGCGCGGGCACGTTTTCCGACGGCAAACTGTGGAGCCAGATCAGCGACCCGCGCCACCTCACGCGCAAGGTGCTGAATGAGTTCGTGAAGGCCGGCGCGCCGGAAGAGATCTTGTTCGTCGCGAAGCCGCACATCGGCACGTTCAGGCTCGTCGGCGTGGTCGAGAAGATGCGCGCCGAGATCGAATCGCTCGGTGGTGAAGTTCGCTTCGGGCAGCGCGTGACCGATGTGTTGATCGAGGCTGGACAGATTCGCGGCGTGACGCTGCACGATGACACGCAGATCGCATCCGACCACGTCGTGCTCGCGCTCGGCCACAGCGCGCGCGACACCTTCGCGGTGCTGCACGAACGCGGCGTGTTCATGGAGGCCAAGCCCTTCTCGATCGGCTTTCGCATCGAACACCCGCAGGGGCTCATCGACCGCGCGCGCTTCGGGCCGAACGCGGGCAACGCGATCCTCGGCGCCGCCGACTACAAACTCGTGCACCACGCCAAGAACGGTCGCTCGGTCTACAGCTTTTGCATGTGCCCCGGCGGCACGGTGGTGGCCGCGACCTCGGAGCCCGGCCGCGTCGTCACCAACGGCATGAGCCAGTATTCGCGCAACGAGCGCAACGCCAACGCCGGCATCGTGGTCGGCATTTCGCCGCAAGACTATCGGCAGGACGGCAAGGCCGATGGCCCAGTGAACCCGCTCGACGGCTTGGCCTTCCAGCGCTACTGGGAGTCGCGCGCGTTCGCGCTCGGCGGTGGCACCTACGAAGCGCCGGGGCAACTCGTCGGCGACTTCGTCAAGGGCCAGCCGTCGACCGCGTTCGGCAGTGTGCTGCCGTCGTACAAGCCCGGCGTGAAGTTGACCGACCTCGGCGCGCGCGGCAACGCGGCCTTGCCCGACTATGCGATCGATGCGATCCGCGAAGCGCTGCCCGCGTTCGAGCGCCAGATCGAGGGCTTCGGCATGGCCGACGCGATGCTGACCGGCGTCGAGACGCGCACCTCATCACCACTGCGCATCACGCGCGGGCGCGACTTCCAGAGCGTGAACGTGCGCGGCCTGTACCCGGCCGGCGAAGGCGCGGGCTACGCCGGCGGGATCATGTCGGCGGGGGTCGACGGCATCGAAGTCGCGGAGGCGCTAGGGCGCTCGATGCTCGGCATCAAGCCGCCCTGAACCGCCGCGCCTCGAAACTGCGCTGCAACAGGCAGAACACCAACAGCAGCGCGCCGATCACCACGGCCGCGATCGCATCGAGCTCGAGCCCGACCGCGTGCAGGCCGAAGCCCGACAGCATGTAGAACGTGAAGACCACGCCGGCAAGCGCCGAACAGAAGCCGCTGAAGGTGTAGACCAGCACGATGGTGCGCGCCACCGGCAAGCCCATCAACAACGCCGACGGCTCGCTGCCGCCGATCGCGTAGACCGTGCGGCCGAACTCGGTGGCGTGCGCGAGCCAGATGCCGACGGCGACCATGCCAAGCGCCAACAGCGCGCTGATGGTGATGGAAGCACCACCGTTCCAGGAACCCGGCAAGAGAGGAATGCGCGCCTGCGAGATCGCGGTGTAGGCCGCATCGGTGATCCTGATCGAATCGATGCTGATCGAGTAGCACAGGCCGCGCGCGAGGAACATGCCATCGAGCGTGACGATGAAGGGCTGCAGGCGAAAGCGCTGGATCAGCCAGCCCATCAGCGCGCCGAACGCGGTGCCGATCGCGAGCACCAGCGGAATCGCCTGCGCCGCGCTCCAGTGGCGGTGTTCGACCAGTGCGGTCGAGACCATGGTCGTCAGCGCGATGACCGAGCCGACCGACAGGTCGATGCCGCCGGACAGGATCACGAAAGTCATGCCGACGCCGACGATGCACAGGAATGCGTCGGCGATCAGCAGATTCAGGAAAACCTGCGCCGAGAAGAAGCTGGGGAAGCCACCGAGCCGTAGCCGGCGGTCAGCACGAAAACGGCGAACGTGCCGAGCAAGGGCACGTAGCGCGAATCCAGCTTCATCGCCGAGGTCATCGTGTGCTGCGCGCGGCCGGCCGCACGACGAGTGCGCGCACGGCGGCGCGAAACTCGGCCGACTGCATCAGCATCACCACGAACACGACCGCGGCTTTGACCCCCATGTTGATTTCGGGTGGCACGCCGATCGAGTAGAAGGTGGACGTGAGAAAGCTTCCATCACTTCCTTGCCCTTGGCGCGCGTGAAGTCACCGGGCTGGCCGCAAATTATTCTGATCTTCGGGTCGGCCTCACGAGTGGCACCTGCTCGACCCCGACGTGCTGTGCTGGTTGGTCCAGACGCCGCCGCCGCCGGAATTCGTCGAGACGCTGCTGACGGTGCGCCGCGTGTTCGAACCCGCCGCCGCTGCGCTCGCGGCCAAGGTCGCGACCCATGCGGCGCTCGCAGGCATCGCCGAGGCCACCGACAACGACCTGCTCGCCTGCATCGGCAACATGCTGTCGCTCGCGTTGCGCGAGTCGATCAAGCTCAGCAGCCTGCACCCGAACACGCACGCGCTCTCGCTGCCGCGGCACAAGGCGATCCTGACCGCGCTGCTCAACCGCGACCCGCTGGCGGCGCAGCAGGCGACGCTGGTGCAGCTGAAGGAAACGCGCGCTGATTTGAGCGAAGTGCTGGAGCCGGGCAGCGGTTTGGTCTGAGCCAGCGCAGGACTCAGCCGCCGAACACCCCCGCCGGCACACCCGGCTCGTCGAGCTCCACCGCGAACAAAGCTCCCGCCAACGGTTGCGCGGCCAGCTGCTCGGCCGACAGCTCGGAGCGCGCGCTCGTGATGAACAGCGTGCGCAGGTCGGCGCCGCCGAACGCGCAGTTGGTGATGTGGCGGGTCGGCAAGGCGATGCGGCCGAGCTCCGCGCCGCTGACCGGGTCGTGGCAACTCACGCAGGCGCCGCCCCAGTGCGCGAGCCAGAGGCGGCCGGCCGCGTCGGTCGTCATGCCGTCCGGAAAACCGTCACCGCGGGCGAGCCGCAGCCACTCGCGCCGGTTCGAGAGCGCGCCGGTCTCGGCATCGAAATCGAACGCGTGAACGCGGCCTTCGACCGTGTCGTTGAGGTACATCGTGCGCTCGTCGCGCGACCAGGTCGGACCGTTCGTCACCGCGAAGCCGATCTCGTGGCGCACGCACTGCCCGTCGGGGTCGTAGCGGTACAGCGCGCCGGTGCGCGCCCGGCACGCGAAGTCCATCGTGCCGCCCCAGAACCGGCCGCGGCGGTCGCACTTGCCGTCGTTGAAGCGATTGCCCGGTGGTTCGGCCGGCGGCTCGTGCAGGTAGCGCGGCGCGGCATGGTTTGCGTCGGGGTCGAACAGCGCGTAGCCGCGCCGCAGCGTCACGATCAAGCCGGGCGCATCGGCACGTTCGGCGACGGCCGAGACCTCTTCGTCGAACTGCCAACTGGCGCGCGCATCGTCGGCCGGGCGCAGGCTGTAAAGGCGGCGCTGCAGGATGTCGACCCACCACAGCGTCTGGGTGCGCGGCGACCAGCACGTGCCTTCGCCGAGCGTGGCCGCGGCCTCCCAGACGCAGTGCACATCGCCGCGGAGCGCCGGCATCGAAAGCGCGGTCGGCGGGCTCACCGCCCGGCTCGCGCTCACGGGCAGGCCGCCATCACCTGCGCCACCGCCGCCGTGAGCCGCTTGCCGTACGGCACGTGCAGGAACTCGTTCGGCCCGTGCGCGTTGCTCTTCGGGCCGAGGACGCCGCAGACCATCATCTGCGCCGCGGGAAAACTCTTCTGCAGCATGCTCATCAGCGGGATCGTGCCGCCCTGGCCGATGTAGCCGCAGGGCGCGCCGTAGTGCGCTTGAGAAGCGGTGTTGAGCGCGTCTTCCAGCCACGGTGACAAGCTCGGCGCGTTCCAGCCGGTCGAACCCCAGGCGCCGGTGCGGCCGTCGGGCGCGAACGTGACCTTCGCGTTGTACGGCGCGTTGTCCTCGAGCAGCGATTTCAACTTGCATGCCGCCTCGTGGCCGTCGATCAGCGGCGGCAGGCGCAGGCTCAGCTTGAACGCGGTGTAAGGGCGCAGCACGTTGCCGGCGTTGCCGAGCGCGGGGAAACCATCGGCACCGGTCACGCTCAGCGTCGGCTTCCAGGTGCGGTTGAGCAGTGCTTGGGACGGGTCGGTCGTGGTCGGCAGCGTGGCCGTGCCGTCGGCGCCGCAAGCCCACGGGAAACGCTTCCAGACGAGGTCACCGAGGATGGCCGCGGTGGCACGCGTCTGCGCGATGCGGTCGGTCGGAACCTCGCAGTGAAAGCTCTGCGGCAGCAACTCGCCGGTCGTGCTGTCTTCGAGCCGGTCGAGCACCTGGCGCAGGACGCGAAAGCTCGACGGCACGAGCCCGCTCGAATCGCCCGAGTGCACGCCTTCGGTCAGGATCTCGACCTTGAGCACGCCGCTCACCATGCCGCGCAGGTTGGTCGTGAGCCAGAGCTGGTCGTAGTTGCCGGCGCCGCTGTCGAGGCAGACAACGAGGCCGATGTTGCCGAGCCGCGGCTTCAATGCGTCGATGTACGCCGGCAGGTCGAACGAGCCGCTTTCTTCGCAGCTCTCGATGAGGCCGACGCAGCGCGGCCGCGGGATGCCGGCTTTGTCGAGCGCCATGATCGCGGTGAGCGACGCGTACACCGCATAGCCGTCGTCGGCGCCGCCGCGGCCGTAGAGCAGGCCGTCGATGTACTTGGGTGTCCAGGGGCCGAGATCGTTGCGCCAGCCGTTGAACTCGGGTTGCTTGTCGAGGTGGCCGTACAACAAACACGTGTCGGCGCCCGGTTCGTTGCCGCCGGCCTTGGTCGCCGGCACCTCGAAGAAGATCACCGGCGTGCGGCCTTCGATGCGCACGACTTCGAGTTTGAGCCCCGCCACGCCGCGGCCTTCGACCCAGGCCGAAGCATCCCGGATCACGCGCTCGATGTGGCCGTTAGCGGCCCAGTCGGCATCGAACATCGGGCTCTTCGCGGGCACCGCGATGTAGTCGACGAGCTGCGGCACGATCTCTTCGTCCCACATGCGGCTGACGAGCTGCGCGAGCGCTTCGGATTCATCGGGCTGCACCGGCAGCAAGGGGTCGCGTGCGTTCATCTTTCGGGCTTTTTGTCAGCAGCGGGAGAGTGTAGAACTTCGGCCAACCCGGGGGCCGTCGCCTGCCCCCGGGGCGTGCTGCCTATTGCCCCGGCCGGCTCGACGGCGGGCTGAGCCAGGCCGCGAGCACCGCGAACACATGCGCCTGTTCGGGCTCGTTGAAGATCTCGTGGAACAGCGGCGCGAAGACCTTCGACGTCACAACGCCCGGCGCCGCCGCGGCGGCGAACGCGGCACTGCCGGCGGGTGCCACGCAGCGATCGCTGCCCGCATACAGCAGCAAGGTCGGCACGCGCCACTGCGCCGCGTGCGCGCGCACGAATTCGCTGCCGTCGACGATGAAGCGCACCAGCTTCGGCGTGACACGGTCGTGCACCCGCGCGTCATTGGTGTAGGCCTCGACGACCGCTGGGTCGCGCGAGATCCACGCGGGCTTCAGACCGTTGCCTACCGCGAGGTTCGGCGCGAGCCAGCCCATCACTTTGAGCTGCGCTTTTTGCGCACCGCCGAGCCCCGCATCGAGCGCAGGCGACGACAGCACCAGCGCGTCGACCTTGCGGTACCACGCCGGCGGCGGCGACTCCAGCCCACCCGCAACCATGCGCGCGGCGACCAGCCCGCCCATGCTGTGGCCGAGCAGCACCAGCGGCCCGGGGTGGCGCGCCCGCACTGCGTCGATCACGACCGCGAGGTCGTGCAGCAGATCATTGGGCCGGTTCAGGCGACCACGCTTGCCGGCACTCTCGCCGTGCCCGCGCTGGTCGTAGCCGACCACATTGCGGCCGCAGCGCAGCAGCTGCGCCGCCACGTGTTCGTAGCGCCCGATGTGCTCGCCCAAGCCGTGCACGATCAGCACCGTGCCACGCGCGTCGTCGCATGGCCATTCGCGAACATAAAGCTTGCAGCCATCGGCGGTGCGCAAAAACGAAGGGGTCGACATCGGCAGCAGTGTAGGCTGCGGGCAGGTCCATTCACCCGTCCACGCCGCTTCTTCAAGAGCACCGCCATGAACGATTTTTTCAAGCTCAGCACCGACCACGGCATCGCCCACCTGCAGCTCAATCGACCTGAGCGGCTGAACACGATGGCGCCGCCTTTTTTCCCTGCCGTGCGAGACGCGGTGCGCGCGCTGCACGACTCGGGCGAGGCGCGCGTGATGGTGATCTCGTCGACCGGCAAGCACTTCTGCGCCGGCATGTCGCTCGACGTGTTCGCGAGCGACCAGGCGATGTTCGTCACCACCACGGCCCGTGCGCGGCTGAGCTTTCAAGACGCGTTGCGCAAGCTGATCGATTGCTTCACGGCGATCGACGAAGCGCGCTTCCCGGTGATCTGCGCGATCCAGGGCGGCTGCATCGGCGGCGCGCTCGACCTGGCGACCGCCTGCGACATCCGCGTGTGCAGCGCGGACGCTTTTTTCACCGTGCAAGAAATTCACATCGGCATGATGGCCGACCTCGGCGTGCTGCAGCGCTTGGCCAAGATCGTGCCGCCCGGCATCGCGCGCGAGATGGCCTACACCGGCGACCGCATCGGTGCCGAGCGCGCGTTGAGCGTCGGTCTGGTCAACGCGGTGCTCGCGGATGCCGAGGCCACCTTGGCGCATGCGATGGCACTCGCGAAGAACATCGCCGCGAAGTCGCCGCTCGCGATCGCCGGCAGCAAGCTCGCGTTGAACCACGCGCGCGATCACGGCACCGCCGCGAGCCTGGCGCAAATGACACTGCTGCAAAGCGCGATCTTCGACACCGACGAAATGTCGCTCGCGATCAGCGCGTGGAAGGCGAAGCAGACCGCGACGTTCGACACGCTGGCGCCGGTCGCGCCAACCTGATTCGCTGGCGCGGCGACGTGCCGCGCCAACTCGCGCCTATTTCGCCTTCACCGGCTCCGTCCACCCGCCGCCGAGCACCTTGTACAGCGTCACGAGGTTCTGCACCTGCAGCGCTTGCGTTTGCACCGTCGCTTGCTGCGCGGTGAACAGCGTGCGCTGCGCATCGAGCACGTCAAAGTAGCTCGACGCGCCGTTCTTGTAGCGCAAGTCGGCCAACTTGAAGCTCACCTGTGCGGCATTCGCCACCGCCGACTGCGCACGCAGCTGTTCACCGAGCGTGGCGCGGCCGGCGAGTGAATCGGCGACCTCGCGGAACGCGGTCTGGATCGCTTTTTCGTACTGCGCGATCGCGATGTCTTTGTTGACTTTCGCGACCTCGAGGTTGGCCTGGTTGCGGCCCGCGTCGAAGATCGGTTGCAGCAGCGTGGCCGTGCCGGTCAGCGCGAACGTGCCGCTCTTGAACAGCCTTGAGAGTTCGCTGCTCGCCGTGCCGGCGTTGGCGGTCAACGAGATGCGCGGGAAGAACGCCGCGCGCGCCGCGCCGATGTTGGCGTTGGTACTCAGCAGTTGCTGCTCGGCCGAGAGCACGTCGGGCCGACGTATCAACAAGTCGGACGGCAAGCCCGCGGGCAGGTCGGCCACGCTTTGTTGCTGCGCCAGCTTCAGCGGCGCCGGCAGGTCGGTCGGCAACGGTTGGCCGACCAGCAGCGTCAGCGCGTTTTCGTCGAGTGCTTTTTGGCGCTGGGTTTGCGCAAGGCTCGCCTTCGCGGTCTCGAGCAATTGCTCGGCTTGGCGCAAATCGAGTTCCGATGACACGCCGTTGTCGAACCGGAGCTTGGTCAGGCGAAACGAGTCCTCGCGGCTTGCCAACGTATCGCGCGTGACGCGCAGCAACTCGTCGTCGGCGAGCAGGCTGATGTAGCTCGTCGCCACGCCCGAGACCAGCGAAATTTGCGCGGTCTTGCGCGCCTCTTCTGTGGCGAGGTATTGCGACAGCGCCGCCTGGCTCAGGCTGCGCACGCGGCCGAAAAAATCGAGCTCGAAGCCGGTCACCTGAAGGCCGACGGCATAGCTGTTGACGAGCCCGCCGTTCGCACCCGACTGGCGCTGCGCGACGCCGCCGCCGCCGACCGAGGGCAACTCGTCGGCGCGCCTGATCTGGTAGCTCGCGCGCGCCTGTTCGATGTTGAGGATCGCGACGCGCAGGTCGCGGTTGTTTTGCAGCGAGAGTTCGATCAAACGCTTCAAGCGCGGGTCGGCGAAGAAGCGCTGCCATTCGATGCTGGCGGCCGCCTCGGCGCCGGGGGCGCCGGCCGGCGTCAGCTCGGGCGGGTAGGTCGGCGCGACGGGCGCGGCAGGTTGCTCGTACTTCGGGATGAAGCTCATGCAGCCAGCCAACATCAGCGTCGAAACAGCGGCCGCCGTCAATGCCGACAACCTGGCCGAGGGCACCACAACGAGTGCGGTTTTCATCGTGCGCCCTCCGCGGCCGGTGGCGTACCGTGGGCGATCGACGGCGGCTCGTTCGGCCCGGGCGGCTTCGGTTTGCGGCCCTTGAACACGGTCCGCACGAAGACGAAGAACGCCGGCACGAACAGCACCGCGAGCGCGACCGCCGTGATCATGCCGCCGATCACGGCCGTGCCGATCGCGCGCTGGCTCGCCGAGCCCGCACCGGTGGCCAGCGCCAGCGGCAAGGTGCCGAGGATGAACGCCAGCGAGGTCATGAGGATCGGGCGAAAGCGCAAGTGCGCGGCTGCGAGCGCGGCCTCGATCGGGCTCTTGCCCTCGGCCTCCAGGTCTTTCGCGAACTCGATGATCAGAATGGCATTCTTCGCCGCCAAGCCGATGATCGTGATCAGCCCCACCTGGAAGTACACGTCGTTCGCGAGGCCGCGGAACATCGTTGCCAGCACCACGCCGAGCACACCGAGCGGCACCACCATGATCACCGCGAGCGGAATGGTCCAGCTCTCGTACAGCGCCGCGAGACACAAGAACACCGCGAGGATCGCGAAGCCGTAGAGGATGTAGGCCTGCGAGCCCGCGAGCCGCTCTTCACGCGACTGGCCGGTCCACTCGAAGCCGAAGCCGGCCGGCAATTGTTTGGCGAGTGTTTCCATTTCGATCATCGCTTGGCCGGTCGATTGGCCGGGCGCCGCGTCACCCGAGATTCGCATCGTCGGGTAGCCGTTGTAGCGCACGGTTTGTACCGGGCCGGTGGTCCAGCGCGTCGTCGCGAATGCCGAGAGTGGCACCGGCTGGCCTTTGGCGTTGAGCGTGTTGATGCGCAACAGGTCGTCGGGCTGCATGCGCTGCGGCGCATCGGCCTGCACGACCACGCGCTGCAAACGGCCGGCGTTCGGAAAGTCGTTGATGTACGACGAGCCGAGCGAGGTCGACAGCGCCGCGTTGACCGAATCGAAGGTGACGCCCAGCGCCTGCGCCTTGTCGCGATCGACCTCCAGCTGCAGCTGCGGTGCGTCTTCCAGGCCGTCCGGACGCATGCCCGCGAGGACCTTGCTTTTGCCCGCCAAACCGAGCAGCTGGTTACGCGCGGCGACGAGCGCGGCATGACCATTGCCGCCGCGGTCTTGCAGGCGGAAGGTGAAGCCGGTCGCGTTGCCGAGCTCGGGGATCGGCGGCGGGCTGATCGCGAAGATGAACGCATCGCGCACGCCCATCAGCGCGCCCATGCCGCGGCCCGCGAGCGACTGCGCCGAATGGTCGGCGCCGCTGCGCTCGCTCCAGTCTTTCAGCGGCACGAACGCGAGTGCGGCGTTTTGCCCGGTGCCCGAGAAACTGAAGCCCATCACGCTGACCATGGTCTGAACCTCGGGTTGTTTCAGGAAGAAGCTTTCGGCCTGCTTCATCGCCTCGAGCGTGCGTTCTTGCGTTGCGCCCGGTGGCAACTGCATGTTGGCGACGATGTAACCCTGGTCTTCGTTCGGCAAAAACGACGTGGGCAGCCGCACGAACAAGAAGCCGACCGCGACGCCGATCGCGACGTACACGATCATGAACCGGCCCGCCCGCTTGAGCAGCTTCGCGACCCAGCCTTCATAGCCCTTCGCGGTCGACTTGAAGCCGCGGTTGAACCACCCGAAGAAGCCCTTCTTCTTAAGGTGTGCGCCGGCCTCGACTGGCTTGAGCAAGGTGGCGCACAGCGCCGGTGTGAGCGAGAGCGCCAGAAATGCCGAGAACGAGACCGACGCGACCATCACTGCCGAGAACTGGCGGTAAATGTTGCCGACCGAGCCGCTGAAGAACGCGAGCGGCACGAACACCGAGACCAGCACCACGGTCACGCCGATGATGGCGCCGTAGATCTGGCCCATCGCCTTCTTCGTCGCCTCTTTTGGCGACAAGCCCTCTTCGCTCATGATGCGTTCGACGTTTTCGACGACGACGATCGCATCGTCGACCACGATGCCGATCACCAGCACCATGCCGAACATCGTCAGCACGTTGATCGAAAAGCCGAGCGCGAGCAACACGCCGAAGGTGCCGAGCAGCGCGACCGGCACCACGATCGTCGGGATGATCGTGTAGCGGAAGTTCTGCAAGAACAGGTACATCACCAGGAACACCAGGAACACCGCCTCGACCAAGGTCTTGACGACCTCGGTGATCGAGATGCTGACGAAGCGCGAGGCGTCATATGGGATCGAGTACTTCACGCCGGACGGGAAATACGTTTGCAGCTCTTCCATGCGCGTCTTCACCGCCTTCGCGGTGGCGAGCGCGTTACCGGTGGGCGAAAGCTGCACGCCGATGCCGGTCGCGGGCTTGCCGTTCAGGCGTGCCGAGGTGGCGTAACTCTGGCCGCCGAGCTCGATGCGGGCCACGTCTTTGAGTTTGACGGTCGAGCCGTCGGTGTTCGCGCGCAGCACGATGTCGCCGAACTGCGCGGTCGAGTTCAGCTGGCCTTTGACGACCACGGTCGCGAAGATCGCCTGGCCCGGCACGTTAGGCAAGTCACCGATCGTGCCCGAGGAAACTTGCGCATTTTGCGCCGAGATCGCGGCCGACACATTGGCCGTCGACAGGTTGAAGCCGGCGAGCTTTTGCGGATCGATCCAGATGCGCATCGCGCGCTCGGTGCCGAAAAGCTGCGCGGTGCCGACGCCTTGCAGGCGCTGGATTTCAGGCAACACGTTGCGTGAGGCGTAGTCACCGAGTTCGATCGGCGTCATCGTCGGATCGTCGCTCGACAAGATCGTGAACAGCAGGAAGTTCGAGCGCGCCTTGTCGACCCGCACGCCTTGCTGAACCACCGACGCGGGCAAGCGTGGCGTGGCGCGCGAGAGGCGGTTTTGCACATCGACCTGCGCGAGTTCGGGGTCGGTGCCGATCTGGAAGCTGAGCGTGATCGAGCCGCTGCCGTTGGCCTGGCTCACCGACTCCATGTAGAGCAGGCCGGTCGCGCCGTTCATCTCGCGCTCGATCACGCTGACGACCGAGTCTTCGAGGGTCTGCGCCGAGGCGCCCGGGTAGGCGACGTTGACAACGATCGCGGGCGGCGCGACCGACGGGTACTGCGCGATTGGCAGCTGCGTGATCGAGGTGGCGCCGAGCACGATGATGAAGAGTGCGATCACCCACGCGAAGATCGGGCGATCGATGAAAAATTGGGCCATGGTGCTGCCCTGCTTACTTCGACGCCGCCGAATCGGGCGCGGAGGCTGCCGACGCCCCGGCTGCGCCGGAGGCGGCCGGCCCACCGGCCGCGCCAGACGCTGCCGGTTTCCACGGCACCGGCTTCACCGGTGCACCGCCGCGCAGCTTCTGAAAGCCGTCGACCATCACCTGCTCGCCCGGCTTGAGGCCCTCGAGCACGACCCACTGGCCGTTCACCGAGGAGCCGATCTTGACCGGCCGCGGCGACACTTTGCCGTCGGCGCCGACGACCATCACCGTGTCGCCGTTGGCACCGCGCGTGACCGCCTGCTGCGGCAAGACGATGCCGGCTTCGGCCTGCGCCTCTTCGAACCGCACGCGCACGTACATGCCCGGCAGCAACAGGCCTGCCGCGTTCGGCACTTCGGCGCGCAAGGTGATCTGGCCGGTGGTCGCGTCGACCGTCAGGTCGCTGAACAGCAGCTTGGCAGGCTGGCCGTAGTCGCTGCCGTCTTCCAGGATCACGCGCACGCTGGCGCTGTCGGCACCGGTGCGCTTGAACTGGCCGCTCGCGAGTGCCTTGCGCAGGCGCAGCACATCGGTCGTCGACTGCGTGAAGTTCACGTACATCGGGTTGATCTGCTGGATGTTGGCGAGCGGCGTCACGTCGCCTTGCCCGACCAGCGCGCCTTCGGTCACGAGCGCCCGACCGATGCGGCCGGCGATCGGTGCGGTCACGGTGGCGTAGCCGAGGTTGATTTGCGCGATCTGGATGTTGGCCTTGCCGGTGGCCACGTCGGCCTCGGCGGTCTTTTGCGCGGCGACCGCGTTCACGTACTCCTGCTTGCTGATCGCATTGGCTTCGAGCAAAGGTTTATAGCGCTCGGCCAAGGCGGCGGTTTGCGTCAAGTTGGCCTGCGCGCGGGAGAGTGCGGCCTGCGCACTGGCCGCTTGCGCTTGGTAGGGCGCCGAGTCGATGCGAAATAAGACTTGCCCGGCCTTCACATCGCCGCCTTCGGTGAACACGCGCTTTTGCACGATGCCCGCGGCGCGGGCCCGCACCTGCGCCACGCGCGAGGCTTCGAGCCGGCCCGGCAGTTCGGTCGCGAGACCGATCGCCTGCGGTGCCGCCGTGACCACGCCGACCTCGGCCGGCGGCATGCCGCCACCCGGGGGCGCGCCGGCTTGCTCGGGCTTCTTGCCGCAGGCGGCGAACAATGAGACAGCCACCACGATGGCCGATGCGGCCACGATGTTCTTGAACGCGGACATGCAGAACCCTTCAGACAATAAGACGCCTCGCGCACCAGCACCCACGGGCGGTCGAAGACTCAGGCAAACGCCATTGGCCGGCGTTGCGAAGACCGGTTCGGCAGCACCGAAAAAAAGCCCGGCCACGAATCTAGCGGGTTTCGTATACGTCCATACCTGAATGTATAAGCACGGTTGATGCACCGCAACAAAACTTCGCCATGGCCCGCCGCACAAAAGAAGAAGCGCACGCTACCCGCAGTCACATTCTCGACACTGCCGAGCTGGTGTTCGAGCAGCACGGCGTTTCAGGCACGTCGTTGAACGAGATCGCGATTGCCGCGGGTCTGACCCGCGGCGCGATCTACTGGCACTTCGACGACAAGGCCGATTTGTTCAACGCCATGATGGACCGTGTGACCTTGCCGCTCGAAGCGCGCGACGAAGCCGGTGGCTTCACGGGCGACGACATCACGCTGTCACAGGTACGCGGTGGGTTCGTCGACCTGCTGCGCAAGGTCATCAACGACCCGCAGTTGCGCCGGGTGCTCGGGATCGCGGCCCACAAGGTCGAATATGTCGGCGCGATGGACGCCGTGCGCGAGCGCCACTTGAAGATGCGCAACAGCTGCCTCGACGACCTGGAGCGTGCGCTCAAACGCGCCGTGCGCACTGGCCAAATGCCCAAAGGCATTTCCCCTCGCGCCGGCGCGATCGGCCTGCTTGCGCTGTTCGACGGCCTGCTGCTGAACTGGATGCTCGACCGCGCCAACTTCAACCTGTTGCGCGTCGGAGGGCAGGTGTTCGATGCCTACGTTCGCGGGTTGACCACCTCGGCGTGAGGCCCGGTCAACCCGCGGCGGCCTTCATTTCAGGCCGCTGTAGTTCACCGGCACGAAGGTGTAGCCCTTGCCCTCGGCACGCAAATGCCCGAGCCCCGGGAACGACAGGTGCGCCGAGCCCACGAGGTAGCCTTGCTTGGCCGCCTCGGCATAGGCGCGCTTGCGTTGCACCGCAGCGTTTTTGCTGTCGGTGTCGAACGCGATCGTCACCGACGGCTCTGCGAACTGCACGGCCGCGACGTGCATCAGGTCGCCCCACAGCACCAGCTTTCGCCCGCCGCTCTCGACCACGTAGAGGCTGTGTCCCGGCGTGTGGCCCGGCGCGGCCATCGCCTTGATGCCGGGGGCGAGTTCGGTGTCGCCGTCGAACGGCTTGAATTTGCCCGCCGCGACATACGGGTTCAGCGAGGCCATCGCGCCCTGGAAAAAGCCCTTGCCTTCGGCGGGCGCCTTGTCGAGGTTGGCCTGGCTCAGCCAGAAGTCGGCGTCGCGCTTGTCGGCGCGCACGACCGCGTTCGGGAACGCCATTTTTTCGCCCGCCATCAGCCCGCCGACGTGGTCGGGGTGCATGTGGGTGATGTAGATCTCATCGACCTGCTCGGGCTGGTAGCCGGCTGACTTGAGGCTCTCGGCGAGCCGGCCGAGCGTGGGGCCGAACAGGCCGGCGGCGCCGGTGTCGACCAGCACCAGCTTCGTGCCGGTGTTGATCAAGTAAGCGTTGACCGAGGTCTCGACCGGTGACTTCAGAAAATTCCGCGCGAGCGTTTTGTCGGACTTCGCTTTCGTGGTGTTCGTCAGCAGCGTGTCGACCGGCAGCGCGACCGTGCCGTCGGACAAGGCCGTGACCTCGAATTCGCCGAGCATCACGCGGTAGTAACCGGCCGCCTGCGTCTTGACCTGCGGTGCAGCAGCGTGGGCGGCGCTTGCCAACAGCAGCGCAGTGACCGAGCCCGTGGCAACCTGCCGAAACCAGTGGGAGATTCGCGACATCGGAGTTCCTTCAAATATTGCAGAGCGGCGAGGATACGGGGATTCGCGTTTTTGCGTCATCAGCCATGGCAGGCGGCCGAAAAAACCAAAACCCGGGAGACAAGCGAGATGATTTCATCCCCGACGACCCACGGGCTGTCGGCCCTGGTGCTCGCCACCACGCTGCACGGCGCCACGCTCGCCGCGTCGACCACCACGCGCTTCGAGCCCGCCGCGCAATTGGCCGGCTCGAAGCTGCAGTTGAACGGCACCGGCACGCGTTTCACGGCGATCTTCAAGGTCTGCGACATGGCGCTCTACACGCCGCGCAAGTTCGGCACGACCGAGGAGTTGCTGGCGCTGCCCGGCGCCAAGCGCCTGCAGTTCGCGGCGCTGCGCGAGTTGCCTGGCACCGACCTCGGCCGCCTGTTCACCCGCGGCATGGGCGACAACGCGCCGCGCTAGCTGATCCAGAAACACACGCTCTCGACCACGCGGCTGATCGAGATTTTCTCGGGCCGCGCCAAGCTGATGGCGGGCGACACCTTCGCGATGGACTTCATCCCCGGCAAGGGCACGCAGTTCTATATCCAAGGCCAGCCGCAGAGCGAGCCGGTGGGTGATGCCGAGTTCTTCGGCATGGTGCTGAGCATCTGGTTCGGGCCGCAGCCGGCCGATCGGGCGCTGCAATAAAACCTGCTCGGGCAGGATAAAGAAACGAACTGAACTCGTCGGCCGCGGCGCCGAGCCGCCGCCCGTTCAGCCGCGGTCGAACTTGAACACCGCCACGCTCGCGCGCAGGTTCGGCCAGCGCCGCACCGCGGCGCCGGCCTGGATGCCGAAGGCGTCGAGGATGCGCAAGCCGTCCTTGCGCGCCAGCACCTCGAAATCGGCGAAGGTGCCGACGCGGATGTTGGGCGTGTCGTACCACTGGTAGGGCAACACGCGCGTCACCGGCATGCGGCCGGCGGCCACTTGAAGGCGGTTCGGCCAATGCGCGAAGTTCGGGAAGCTGACGATGCCGATGCGGCCGACACGCGCGGTCTCGCGCAGCATCTTCTCGGTATTGCGCAGGTGTTGCAGGGTTTCGATCTGCAGCACCACGTCGAAGCTTTGGTCGGCGAACAGCGCGAGGCCGTCTTCAAGGTTGAGCTGGATAACGTTGACGCCGCGCTCGGTGCAGGCGAGCACGTTCGCGTCGTCGATCTCGATGCCGTAGCCGGTGCACCGGCGCGTGCGGCGCAACAGCGCAAGGAATTCGCCGTTGCCGCAGCCGAGGTCGAGCACGTGCGAGCCTTTCGGCACGAGCTCGGCGATGAGCTCCATGTCTTTGCGATCACTCAT
>ENA-OFDM01000420-OFDM01000420.1-metagenomes-genome-assembly--contig:-NODE-420-length-18363-cov-3.544298_pt1 | contig 18363 bp, 15 predicted proteins | sample MGYA00153385_OFDM01 | MGnify analysis MGYA00153385
GCGAGCGGCGTGCGGGGTCAGCTCCGCTTCATCGACGAACTCGCGTGGCAGCACCCCCGCCGCGAGCTCCGCCACCTGCTCCAGCGCTGCCGAAAGCGGCAGGGCGTCGAGCGCGCCGGTCCACAGGCCGACCGTGCCGAGACTGGTCATGCCACCATCCTGCCGCCCGGAGGGGTTGTGTCACCCGCGACACGACGACCACACCAGCAGGCAAGCGGACCGGGGTGGGCCCGGGCGAGCGTGACCCATCGGGCGGGTGCCGGCCGGTACCGACGCTTGCCTGCTGTTGTGGTGATCAGTGGTCGCACAGGTCAACGCTCAGGAGCCTGGCTCGGGCTCCCGGCCGGTGACCTGGCTGGTGATGTCGTTCCAGAGCGGGACCTGAGCCCGGCTCCGTCGCGCCGGACGCTGGACCGGCGCGGGAGGTGGCGTGGCAGCCGGGGGGTTTGACATCGGCCGGAGCACCGCGGTGAGTACGTCGTCTTCGGCGGCCGGCACCTGCAGGGCCCGACGGGCCGGTTCGTCCAGGGCCTGCACCCGGCGCGCCGCAGGATCCCAGCGCAGCCGGACCACTTGACCACCTGCGAAGGCCCGCACCTCCCACCGGCCTTCTCCGACGAGCCAGGAGTCCCATTCGACCAGCTCGGCCGGATGGCCGAGGTGACCGGCGACCAAGGCCTCCACCACCCGCCCATCGACCTGGCTGCGCCGGGCCGCGGCGGCGTGATGCTCGCGCTCGGCCAACACCGGGCCCTCGTAGCGCGCGACCACCTCAACGGGCCAGCCACCGGCCACCGCGACCTGCTCGGTGGACTCCCCACAGCGGATCCGCTGCTGGATGAGCTTGGGCGTAAGGGGCTCGTCGGGCACCGGTGCGGACGAGGCCCGGCGCTCGGCCCGGCGCACGTCTTCGAGGGCAACTTCGACGGTGCGGTCGGCAACGCGTAGCACCAGACGCAACCCGTCGGCAGTGAGACCCACGACCTCGGCAACTGTCATCGCGACACCCTTGCATGGCCCGGCAGTCAGGGTGACGAGACCACCCCTGCAGGCACGCCGACGGGGCGGCCACTTCCGAAGAAATGACCGCCCCGTCGTCGGAACGCGTGGACTAGAAGTCCATGTCTCCCATGCCGCCACCGCCGCCGCCGGGCATGGCCTGGGCCTTCTCCGGCTTGTCGGCGATAACCGCCTCGGTGGTGAGGAACAGCGCCGCGATGCTCGCAGCGTTCTGCAGGGCCGAGCGGGTGACCTTGGCCGGGTCGATGATCCCGGTCGCGATCATGTCGACGTACTCGCCGGTCGCGGCGTTGAGGCCCTGACCGGTCTCCAGGTTGCGGACCTTCTCCACCACGACGCCACCCTCGAGACCGGCGTTGACGGCGATCTGCTTGAGCGGTGCCTCCAGCGCGAGGCGCACGATGTTGGCGCCGGTGGCCTCGTCGCCGACCAGGTCGAGCTTGTCGAACGCGGTCTTGCTGGCCTGCAGCAGGGCCACGCCACCGCCCGCGACGATGCCCTCCTCGACAGCCGCCTTCGCGTTGCGTACGGCGTCCTCGATGCGGTGCTTGCGCTCCTTGAGCTCCACCTCGGTGGCCGCGCCGACCTTGATGACGGCCACGCCGCCGGCCAGCTTCGCGAGTCGCTCCTGGAGCTTCTCGCGGTCGTAGTCGGAGTCGGACTTCTCGATCTCGGCGCGGATCTGCTGGACGCGCCCGGAGATCTGGTCGGCGTCGCCGCCACCCTCGACGATGGTGGTCTCGTCCTTGGTGATGGTCACCTTGCGGGCCCGGCCCAGCAGGTCCAGGCCAGCGGTGTCGAGCTTGAGGCCGACCTCCTCGGAGATGACCTGCGAGCCGGTCAGGATCGCGATGTCCTGCAGCATGGCCTTGCGGCGGTCGCCGAAGCCGGGCGCCTTGACGGCGGCCGACTTGAAGGTGCCGCGGATCTTGTTGACCACCAGGGTCGCGAGCGCTTCGCCCTCAACGTCCTCGGCGATGATCGCCAGCGGCCGGCCGCTCTGCATGACCTTCTCCAGCAGCGGCAGCAGGTCCTTCACGGACCCGATCTTGGAGTTGACGACCAGGATGTACGGGTCGTCGAGGACGGTCTCCATGCGCTCGGGGTCGGTCACGAAGTACGGGCTGATGTAGCCCTTGTCGAAGCGCATGCCCTCGGTGAGCTCGAGCTCGAGGCCGAAGGTGTTGCTCTCCTCGACGGTGATGACGCCCTCCTTGCCGACCTTGTCCATGGCTTCGGCGATGATCTCGCCGACCGTGGTGTCAGCAGCGGAGATGGAGGCGGTGGAGGCGATCTGCTCCTTGGTCTCCACGTCCTTGGCGGCCAGGCCGATCGCCTCGACGACGGCGGCGACGGCGGCCTCGATGCCCTTCTTCAGGCCCATCGGGTTGGCGCCGGCAGCGACGTTGCGCAGGCCCTCGCGCACCAGCGCCTGGGCCAGCACGGTCGCTGTGGTGGTGCCGTCACCCGCGACGTCGTCGGTCTTCTTGGCGACCTCCTTGACGAGCTCGGCGCCGATCTTCTCGTAGGGGTCCTCGAGCTCGATCTCCTTGGCGATCGAGACACCGTCGTTGGTGATCGTGGGGGCGCCCCACTTCTTCTCCAGCACGACGTTGCGGCCCTTCGGGCCGAGGGTGACCTTGACGGCGTCGGCGAGCTGGTTCATGCCCCGCTCAAGGCCGCGTCGGGCCTCCTCGTCAAAGGCAATAATCTTGGACATGCGGTGAATCCTCCCGGTCGGGACGTGCCGACCTCGGCGGCGCCCGCGACGGACGACCGGGACTTCCCGGCCTCGCTGCCCAGATCTGGCACTCGGCACGTGTGAGTGCTAGGTCCCTTGTTAGCACTCGCACCCCTCGAGTGCAAGGTGGCCGACGTCCGCACGGCGCGCCACCTTGCCGTCCCGGGTCTGCGTCCGCAACCCTGTCGACACGGCCCCCGGACCCGTCCGGAGGGCTCCGAGGAGGGCCAGTTGACCGTACGACTGCATCATCGACCCGCCACCGCACCCATCAGCGTGCTCACCATGCTCCTGGCGGCAGCGTGCGGCGGCGCGACCGCCGACGTGCCGCGGTCGGCGGCCGACGTGCCGCGCCCGGCGGCCGAGGTGCCGCGCCCGGCGGCCGAGGTGCCGCGCCCGGCGGCCGAGGTGGCGGCCCCGATCACGCTCGCCTTCGCCGGCGACGTGCACTTCGAAGGCGTCTCGAAGGCGGCGCTGTCCGGCGGCCTGGCAGCGATCACACCGCTGCTGTCGGCGGCCGACCTGACGATAGCCAACCTGGAGACGGCGGTGACCAGCCGTGGTTCTACCGCGGCCAAGCAATTCGTTTTCCGCGCGCCGGCCTCGTCCTTCACCGTGCTCAAGGCGGCCGGTATCGACGTGGTCACGATGGCCAACAACCACGCCCTCGACTACGGCCAGGTCGGTCTCACCGACTCCCTCGCTGCGTCACGCGACGCCGGACTGCCGGTGATCGGCGCCGGCGCCGACGCCGATGCTGCCTTCGCTGCGCACGTCGTCGACGTACGCGGCACACGCGTGGCCCTCGTCGGCGCGACCCAGGTGCTCGACGACAACCTCGCCGGGGCCTGGACTGCCGGGCCCGACAAGCCTGGGCTCGCCTCGGCGAAGGATGAGACCCGGCTCGTCCGGGCTGTTACCGACGCCCGCGGCAAGGCCGACGTCGTCGTCGTCGACCTGCACTGGGGCACCGAGCTGGAGTCCTGCGCGACAGCGACCCAGCGCGCGCTGGCGAGCCGACTCGCCGATGCCGGCGCGGATGTCATCGTCGGCTCGCACGCGCACGTCCTGCTCGGCGGCGGTTGGCTCGGCCGCACCTACGTCGACTACGGCCTCGGCAACTTCGTCTTCTACGCGCGCACCCCCGAGACCCAGGCCTCAGGGGTGCTGACTCTGACGCTGCAGGGCCGTCGTACGACAGCCGCGCAGTGGGCGCCCGCCCGCATCGCAGGCGGGGTCCCCGCGCCGCTGACCGGCGCCGCGGCGGCGTCCGGTGCCGCGGCCAAGGAGCGGTTGCGTGGCTGCACCGGCCTGGCCGCCGCTCCCAGCTGAGCGTCACCGGCCGGAAGGTGCGCAACCGCTGCGCTGTGTAAGGGTGACCAGGAAGACGTCGGATACAGCGGGGTACGCCTACAAGGAGGTTGGCCGTGGGTCTGAAGGACACCTTCCTGGGCTGGCCACTGCTCAAGCAGCTGACCGGCGAGGACCCGCTGGCCCGCGGCGTCGCGGCGCAGTCCAGGCAAACCGCCGAGCTCCGGCCGCGGACCGCGACCGCCGACCGGGTCGTGCAGAGCATCTGCCCGTATTGCGCGGTCGGCTGTGGTCAGAAAGTCTTCGTCAAGGACGAGAAGATCATCGCGATCGAGGGCGACCTGGACTCCCCGATCTCACGTGGCCGGCTGTGCCCGAAGGGCTCGGCCAGCGAGCAGCTCGTCAACAGCCCGAGCCGGGTCACGACGGTGAAGTACCGCGCGCCGTACGCCACGGAGTTCACCGACATCCCGCTGGACCGGGCGATGGAGATGATTGCCGACCGGGTGAAGGACAGCCGTGACCGGACCTGGCAGGACGTCGACGACCAGGGCCGCAAGGTCCGGCGCACGCTCGGGTTCGCCTCGCTCGGCGGTGCCACCCTCGACAACGAGGAGAACTACCTCATCAAGAAGCTGTTCACCGGGTTGGGCGCCATCCAGGTCGAGAACCAGGCCCGGATATGACACAGCGCCACTGTCCCCAGTCTGGGGTCATCGTTCGGACGCGGCGGCGCCACGTCCTTTCTGCAGGACCTGCAGAACTCTGACTGCATCGTCATCCAGGGCTCGAACATGGCCGAGTGCCACCCGGTCGGGTTCCAGTGGGTGATGGAGGCGAAGGCCCGTGGCGCGAAGGTCATCCACATCGACCCGAGGTTCACCCGCACCTCCGCCGTCGCGGACACGCACGTACCCCTGCGGGCCGGTAGCGACATCGCCTTCCTCGGCGGCATCGTCAACTACATCCTGCAGACCGAGACCTTCTTTCGCGAGTACGTCGTGAGTTACACCAACGCCGCAACGCTGGTGGGCGAGGACTTCCAGGACACCGACGACCTCGACGGGCTGTTCTCCGGCTACGACGACAGCACCAGCACCTACGACACGGCCTCGTGGGCCTACTCGGGAACGGGCATGGCCTCCGCCAACCCGGGCGACGCGGTGAGCGATGGCGTCCGGGACACCGGTCTGTCGACGGAGCACAGCCACGTCGAGCGCGACGAGACCCTGCAGCACCCGCGCACGGTCTTCCAGACACTGAAGCGGCACTACGTGCGCTACACCCCGGAGATGGTCGAGCAGGTCTGCGGGGTACCCAAGGAGCTGTTCCTGCAGGTGTGTCAGGACGTGACCGCCAACAGCGGCCGCGACCGGACGACCTGCTGGGTCTACTCGGTCGGCTGGACGCACCACTCGGTCGGGGCGCAGTACATCCGCGGCTCGGCGATCATCCAGCTGCTGCTGGGAAACATCGGCCGCCCGGGCGGCGGCATCCTCGCGCTTCGCGGGCATGCCAGCATCCAGGGCTCGACCGACATCCCCACGCTGTTCAACCTGTTGCCGGGTTACCTGCCGATGCCGGAGGCGGGCGCCCACACCTCACTCGCCGACTACCTGGCGAGCATTGCCAAGCCCGACCAGAAGGGCTTCTGGACCAAGGCGGACGCCTACACCGTCAGCCTGCTGAAGAGCTGGTGGGGCGACGCCGCAACCCCGGAGAACGACTTCGCGTTCGACTACCTGCCGCGTCTCACCGGTGACCACGGCACCTACCAGACGGCGTTCGACATGAATGACGGCAAGATCGACGGCTTCTTCGTGGTCGGTCAGAACCCGGCTGTCGGCTCGGCGCACGGCAAGCTGCAGCGACTGGGGATGGCCAAGCTCAAGTGGCTCGTCGTCCGCGACCTGCAGCTGATCGAGTCGGCGACGTTCTGGAAGGACGGTCCGGAGATCGCCACCGGCGAGCTCAAGACCGAGGACATCGCCACAGAGGTGTTCTTCTTCCCGGCTGCCACCTACACCGAGAAGGAGGGCAGCTTCACGCAGACCCAGCGGCTGCTGCAGTGGCGGCACAAGGCTGTCGAGCCGCCGGGCGACGCCCGCAGCGAGCTGCACTTCTTCTACCACCTGGGCCGCATGCTCAAGGAGCGCTACGCCGGCTCGACGGAGGCGAAGGACCGCCCGCTGCTGGACCTGACGTGGGACTACCCGGTGCACGGCCCGACCGAGGAGCCCGACGGCGAGGCGGTGCTCCAGGAGGTCAACGGCACGTACCTCACCGGTGAGAAGGCGGGGCAGTTCCTGCCCAGCTTCACCGAGATGAAGGCCGACGGCTCGACCTCGGGAGGCTGCTGGATCTACTGCAACGTCTACAAGGACGGGATCAACCAGTCGGCCCGCAGGAAGCCCGGCAGCGAGCAGAGCTGGGTCGCCCCGGAGTGGGGCTGGGCCTGGCCGATGAACCGCCGCACGCTCTACAACCGGGCCTCCGCCGACCCCGAAGGCAAGCCGTGGAGTGAGCGCAAGGCCTACGTCTGGTGGGACGGGGACAGCTGGACCGGTCACGACGTGCCGGACTTCCCGGTCAACAAGGCGCCGTCCTACCGCCCCGCCTCCGGCGCGACCGGTCCGGACGGCATCGCCGGCGACGACCCCTTCATCATGCAGGCCGACGGCAAGGGCTGGCTGTACGCGCCGAGCGGCCTGGTCGACGGGCCGCTGCCCGCGCACTACGAGCCGCACGAGTCGCCGGTACGCAACCCGCTCTACCACCAGCAGGCCAACCCGACCCGCGAGGTGTTCAAGCGCAAGGACAACCTGTCCAACCCCTCGGCAGGTACGCCCGGCGGCGACGTCTTCCCGTACGTCTTCACGACGTACCGGCTGACCGAGCACCACACCGCCGGCGGGATGAGCCGGTGGCTGCCCTACCTGGCCGAGCTGCAGCCGGAGTTCTTCTGCGAGGTGTCGCCCGAGCACGCCCGCGAGCGCCGGCTCGAGCACCTGGGCTGGGCCACGATTGTCACCGCCCGGACCGCGATCGAGGCCCGCGTGCTCGTGACCGACCGGGTCGTGCCGCTCAACGTCGCTGGCAAGGTCATCCATCAGGTCGGTCTGCCGTACCACTGGGGGGTCGGCGGGAACGCGCTCACCAGCGGCGACTCGGCCAACGACCTGTTCGGTCTGGCGCTGGACGCCAACGTGCACATCCAGGAGTCCAAGGTCGCCTCCTGCGACATCCAGCCGGGGCGCCGCCCGACCGGGCCCGCGCTGCTGCGCTACGTCGAGGAGTACCGCAGTCGAGCCGGCATCACGGTCGAGACCGGCAACCTCCGGCGTACGCCGCCGCCCGAAGGGAAGCCATGAACAACTCCTACTTCGGCCCGCTGGCAGACCCGGCGCACGACGCCGGCTGGCAGCATGAGCCCAAGCCCCGCAAGGGCTTCTTCACCGACACCTCGATCTGCATCGGCTGCAAGGCGTGTGAGGTCGCGTGCAAGGAGTGGAACGCGGTCCCCGAGGACGGCCTCACGTTCCTTGGTTCGTCGTACGACAACACCGGGGAACTGGGCGCGAGCACCTGGCGGCACGTCAAGTTCATCGAGCAGCACAAGCAGCTCGGGGCGCAGGAACCTGGCATCGCCGGCACCCCGGTCGGCCCGTCCGCCACCGACGTCCTGAACCGCACCGCGGACAGCGCGCTGACCGGCGACCGGTCGATGCTGGGCACCGACATGGCGGCCGTCTCGCTGGCCCCCGTCGACCTGGGCATGCCGGCGACCGTGCTTCCGGGTCAGGCCGACGGCGCCCCGCGTACGGAGTTCCGCTGGCTGATGGAGAGCGACGTCTGCAAGCACTGCACGCACGCCGCGTGCCTGGACGTCTGCCCGACCGGTGCGCTGTTCCGTACCGAGTTCGGCACCGTCGTGGTCCAGGACGACATCTGCAACGGCTGCGGCTACTGCGTGCCGGCCTGCCCGTTCGGCGTCATCGACCGGCGGGTCGGCGAGAAGGGCGTGACCAAGAACGAGGGAATCGCCCAGAAGTGCACGCTGTGCTACGACCGGATCGGGGACGGGCTGGAGCCCGCCTGCGCCACCGCCTGCCCGACCCAGTCGATCCAGTACGGCGACGTCGACGAGCTGCGCGAGCGGGCGCAGGCCAGGGTCGACGCGCTGCACACCGCCGGCGTCCACGATGCCCGGCTCTACGGCGAGAGCAGTCACGACGGCATCGGCGGGCTCGGGGCGTTCTTCCTGCTGCTCGACGAGCCCGAGGTGTACGGCCTGCCGCCGGACCCGGTCGTCACGACCAAGGACCTGCCGCAGATGTGGCGCCGAGCGGGACTGGCTGCGGTCGCGATGCTCGCCGGCGCGGTCGCGGTGTTCGCCGGCGGCGGGGCGTGAGCGACACCCGGGCCGGCGACATCCAGGCTGGAGCGACCGGCACGGCCGGGCCCAACACGGTCACCCGCAGCGGCCCGCAGAATCAGCGCGGCGCCGAGCACGCGATGACCGGGCAGGCCGGTGGGCGGCGCAAGCGCGGTGACAAGAACGCCGTGGTTCCCGACGCGGAGTTCACCTCCTACTACGGCCGGCCGATCCTCAAGGCGTCGCCGTGGGAGCGCGACATCCCGGCCTACCTGTTCCTCGGCGGCCTCGCGGCGGGCTCCTCGCTGCTCGGCGCGGGGGCCGACCTGACCGGCCGTACGGCGATGCGCCGCACCGGTCGGCTCGGCGGGATGATCGCGATTCTGGCGTCCTTCGCCGCGCTCGTGCACGACCTCGGTAGGCCCAGCCGCTTCGTGCACATGTTGCGGGTCGCCAAGCCCACCTCGCCGATGAGCGTGGGCACCTGGATCGTGACGGCGTACGGGCCGTTGGCGGGGCTGGCCGGGGCCGCCGAGCTGCGCGGTCTGCTCCCCGCCCGGCTGGCCTGGGCCGGCCGGCTGCTGGGCGCGGCGGCCAGGCCCGCCGGCCTCGCCGCAGCCGTGGTGGCTCCTGCGGTCGCTTCGTACACCGCCGTGCTGCTGTCCGACACGGCGACGCCGACCTGGCACGACGCGCACGGGCAGCTGCCGTTCGTCTTCGTGGGCTCGGCGTCGGCGGCCTCCGGCGGGCTCGCCATGATCGGCTCAGCGGTGGCCGAGGCAGGACCGGCGCGGCGGCTGGCCGTCGGTGGCGCGGTGCTCGAGCTCGTCGCCGAAGCCGTGATGGAGCGGGCGATGGGCCTGACCGCGGAGCCGCTGCACTCGGGTGCCGCCGGCCGGCTGATGCGGATCAGCAAGGCGCTGACCCTGGCCGGAACCGCCGGCACCGTCCTGGTCGGCCGTCGCAGTCGGCTGGGTGCCGCGCTGTCGGGGGCGGCTCTGCTCGGCGGCTCGGCCTGCCTGCGCTTCGCGGTGTTCGAGGCCGGCCAGGAGTCGGCCCGCGATCCCAAGTACGTCGTGATCCCACAACGCGAACGCATCGCCGCACGGAGTGTGAACGCGAGTCCCTAGGGAAGATCACCTGCGGCCGACGGGTTGAGGAGTGGTGCACATGTCGACAGCTGTGACCGGGACCCCGGCGGGTGCCAGCACACGGGGCAGGTGGGGGCTGGTCGCGGCCGCACTGCTGCTGCAGTTCGCGATCGGGGCGGTGTACGCCTGGAGCACTTTCGCCAAGGCCCTGCAGGCCGCCGGCCCGTTCCACCTGAGCAAGACCGATGCGGCGCTGCCCTTTGAGGTCACCATCGGGATGATCTTCATCGGCACGTACATCGGCGGCCGGATCCAGGACCGGCGCGGCCCTCGCACCGTCGCCCTGGTCGGCGGCGCGCTGTACGGCATCGGCACGGTGCTCGCGTCGTTCGCGCACTCGCGGGAGGACCTGTGGCTGCTGGTCCTGGGCTACGGCGTGATCGGCGGCTTCGGGCTCGGGGTGGCGTACATCGTGCCGATCGCCATGCTGCAGAAGTGGTTCCCGGACAAGCGCGGGCTCATCACCGGGCTGGCCGTCGGTGGATTCGGCTTCGGCGCCGTGTTCACCTCGCCGGTGGCGAAGCGGCTCATCGACCACGACCCGAGCATCCCCACAAAGGCGTTCCTCCCACTGGGAATCGCGTACCTGGTGATGGCGCTGGCGGGGGCATCGTTCTTTCGCAACCCACCGGCCGGGTATGCGGTGCCGGGCTTCACACCGGCCGCCGGCAAAGGCACCGGCGACGAGGGCTACACACAGGGCCAGGCGCTGCGCACCCCGCAGTGGTACCTGCTTGCCGCAATTCTGACGCTGAACGTCACCGCAGGCATCGCGCTCATCTCGCAGGCCGCGTCCAGCTTCAGCGACATCGCCGGCTACAGCACGGCCGCAGCGGCGAGCGCGGTCGGCATCCTCGGACTGTTCAACGGCGGCGGGCGCATCCTGTTCGCGGCCGCCTCGGAGCGCACCGGCCGGATGCCGGCGTTCGTGGCAATGCTGGGGCTGCAGGGGGTGTGCTTCCTGCTGCTGCCCCATGCCACGAATGCCGCGCTGTTCTTCGCGCTCGCCGCGGTCATCTACCTCTGCTACGGCGGTGGGTTCGGCACCATGCCGGCGACCGCGGGCGACTTCTTCGGCGTCAAGAACGCCGGCGCCATCTACGGTGCGATGATCATCGGCTGGAGCCTGGGCGGTGTCGTCGGGCCACAGATCGTGTCGCGGCTGATCGGGGCGGACAAGGGCTACACGCGGGCCTACACGACGATCGCTGTGATCGCGCTGGTCTCGATGGTCCTGCCGCTGTTCACCAGGCTGCCGAAGGACCGGGTGGCGGTTGCTGCCGGCCACGCCGACGTGCCCGCTGGCGCGCGTCGCTGACCGCTGTCAGGCGTCGAGCACGTGGACGACGTCGCGCGCCACGAGCGGTAGGTCCGGGCTGCACAGCCGGCCATCGACGACCGTCCGGGCCTCTGGAGGTAGGGCCAGCCCGGCAACGGTCCATGAACGCGGAGCGCGACCGCCCGGCTCGATGGTGACCAGCGGTGCCGGTCGGGCGAGCGCGTCGGCGTAGTCCTGCGGGGTGTTGATGTTGATGACCGAGTCGAGCTGCGGGTCGCCGGCTGCGAGCGCGGCATCGGCGAGCAGCGCCCCCTCGTCCAGGCGGAGCGTCCGGCAGGCGTCGAAAAGGAACGCCGGCTTGCGGTGACCCTGACCCACGAGCTTGGCGCAGAGCCCGGCGAGGTGGGTGCCGTAGGCAGCAGCGAGCGGTTGGCGGAAACCGCGGACGACCGGGAGGGCGACGTCGTACCCGGCGTGCAGCGCAAGCACCCGGCGTACGTACGCGGTGTGCAGGAACGGCAGGTCCGTCGAGCAGACGAAGGCGGTGCGAGCCCCGAGCGCGGCCGCGGCGGCCAGACCCACGGCCAGGCCCTGCAGCGGACCGAGCCCCTCGACCGGATCATCAACGACGACGACACCGGTGGGCAGCGCCGGCAGCTGCTGGCCGGGCGCCCGCACGACGATCACACCGGCTGTCGTCACCCGGTCGAGTAGTGCCGATGTCCGGCCCAGCAGTGTGTCGCCATGCCAGGTCAGGTGCGCCTTCGCGGTGCCCATCCGCACGGAACGACCCCCGGCCAGGAGCACGCCCGCAGCCGGGGCAGGGATCTCGTCGCTCACACCGGAGGGTAGAACCGTGGTTGCGGCGTACGCGGCGGTGGCATGCCCTCCGTGAGCCGGCGCCGTCCGGCGGAGCAGGAGGCTCGCGGTGCCACAAGTCGTGCAGCGGCGCAGGACGCATCGCCCGCTCGTGCTCTGCGCCGCGTTCGGCGTCCTGGGGGCCGGCGGTCTGGCCTGGCTTCGGCGCCCGGAGCCCGCGCCGGTTTATCAGCCGCTGCCAGGACGTCCGCGCCTCGTGGCGGTGGTCGGCGGCTCGATGCCGCATGGCGCCCCGGTGCAGCCGCACGAGATCGAGCTGCGTGAGGGCCGACAAATTCTCGGGCGTGACCGCGACGCAGACGTGCACCTCGCCGATCTGACGATCTCGCCGCGGCACGCGGTCGTCGAGGTCGACCACGCGGGCCGGGTCGTCGTGCGTGATCTCGGCACCCGTAACGGGCTGGTGGTCGACGGCATCCCGGTCGCGCGGGCCGAGCTGCACGACGGCAACCGGCTCCAGCTCGGTGACGTCCAGCTGGTCTACCGCGTCGACCCCGAGCGGGACGACGGCGGACGGCACGGCGGTGAGCTCGGGGAGAACATCGGGAGTTGAGCTGGGGACGGCCGACGCCCGGGGCTCGGGCGCCCCGACGGCCGCCTCGCCCGCGAGACGCCTGCGGCTTCGCTTCGGGGTCGCCGCTAGCAGGCACATCCTCAGTCAGGCACTTCCTCCCCGCCGAGCGGCTCAGCGCACCTGCACCACGGCGTCGCGCGGCGACACGACCTCGCCGATGACGGGGTAGCCGGGGACCTCACCGACCACCAGCAGCCCGCCACTGGTCTGCGCGTCGGCCAGCAGCAGCAGCTCGTCCTCGCCGACGTCGCTGGACAGGTGCGGGCGCACCCAGTCCAGGTTGCGCCGGGTGCCACCGCTGACAAAACCCGCGGCAAGCGCGTCGCGTGCGCCGTCCAGATAGGGAATGGCTGCGGCATCGAGCAGAGCCGTGACCCCGCTGGCCCGCATCATCTTGTACAGGTGGCCGAGCAGGCCGAAGCCGGTGACATCGGTGGCGGCCCGCGCGCCCGCTGCAACAGCCGCCTGCGCGGCCTCGCTGTTGAGGGCCACCATTGACGCGACTGCGTGCACGAACACCTCGCCGGTCGCCTTGTGCCGGTTGTTGAGCACCCCCACGCCCAACGGCTTGGTCAGCGTGAGGGGCAGACCGGCATCCGCGGCGTCGTTGCGCAGCAGGTGCCGGGGGTCGACGATCCCGGTCACCGCCATGCCGTACTTGGGCTCAGGGTCGTCGATGCTGTGCCCACCCGCGACGTGGCAGGCGGCCAGCCGCGCGACGTCGGCGCCGCCCCGAAGCACCTCGCCGAGCAGCTCGACGGGCAGCGTCCCGCGTGGCCAGCCGACCAGGTTGACGGCGACGAGCGGGCGGCCGCCCATCGCGTAGACGTCGGACAGCGCGTTGGCCGCCGCGATGCGCCCCCAGTCGTACGCGTCGTCGACGACAGGCGTGAAGAAGTCCGCGGTGGCCACGACTGCCGTGTGCTCGTCCAGGCGGACCACGGCCGCGTCGTCACCGTCGTCGAGCCCGACCAGCAGGTCCGCGGACGCCGGCCCGGTCAGCCCGCGTACGACCTGCTCGAGCTCCCCCGGTGGGATCTTGCACGCGCAGCCGCCGCCGCTCGCGTACTGGGTGAGGCGGTACGAGGAACTCGTGGCAGTCATCAGTCGACGCTAGCCCGCGACCGCATGATGGGCCTTGCGGTGTCGACGGCGGGGCCTGCGGCGCGCTCAGTAGTACGACCAAGGTCGTAAACCACTGCCGACCACCTCCAGCCGAGAGTGAGGAAGCCGAACAGCAACGAAACTCCGGAAGAGGTCCGATGACGAAAGCCGCACTCCTGCTGGTCACACTCGGCGTGGCGGTCGGTGCGCTCGCCGCGCCACCGGCCGCCTTCGCAGGAGGGACCGGCGCCACAGCGGGCACGGTAGCCAACTCCGGCACCGCGGCAACGGCCGCGCCGTCGCTGTCGGCGATCACCTTGAGCGCTACCGACGTCCTGGGTGGCACTTCTGTGACGGGCACCGCGACGCTGTCCGCGTCGGCGCCCGCTGGCGGCGTGGTGGTCGCGCTGTCCAGCGACAACCCGGCAGCGGCGACCGTCCCGGCCGGCGTCACCGTGCCGGCCGGCTCCCTCAGCGCGAGCTTCCCCGTCACGACGCTCACCGTGCCGAACCCGCAGTCCGCCCTCATCATCGGCACGGCCGGTGGAGTCACTACCTACGCCATCATCACGGTGCGCACGCCTTCGACCTTCTCGTCGGGCAGCATCTCCGTCCTGGCGGCGGGCAGCGGCCGAGGCAGCGTCACCTCGCAGCCCGCAGGCATTACCTGCAACTACAGCTCCGGTACGAGCACAGGGGTCTGCACCGCGTCGTTCCCGGTCGGTACAGTGGTCAGGCTGTCGGCCTCGGCGGCCGCCGGGTCGAGGTTCCTGGGCTGGCGCGGTACGCCCGGCTGCGGCGAGCCCTCGCGGATCACCGTCGCTCGCGGTACGAACATCACCTGCCAGCCGGGCTTCGCACTGAAGTAACCGCGGCGCCGTCATGAGCCGTTGAAGGACGTGACCGGAGGGCGCTGGGTAGTCCTCGGTACAGCGTCGGCGGATGGTGCCTGGGCTTGGGCCTCGGTGCCTGCCGTGGACCTATCCAGATCCTGTGAGATGTCGGTGGCCTTCCGGCGCCGCTGCCGTCCGACCGGTCACATTGCGCGACGTGCCGCGCGACGGCTAGCGTCGTGGCCGGTCGCCGGCTGCCGCGTGGTGGCCGGGGAGGCGTACGCGTTCCTGGTGGGCGCCCCGGTCTTCAACACCGGTGAGGGTCGGTATCCGGTCCTGGTGGGTTCGATTCCCATCCGCCTCCGCCAGCCGGCGTCAATCCCGCCCGGGCAGCTCCTCAAGAGCGGCGAGCACCCGCCCGCTGACCTCATCCACGTCGCCCATCGCGTCGACCCGGACCAGGATGCCGCGGCCGTCGTAATAAGCGAGCAGCGGCAGCGTTTTCTGCTCGTACTCCTCGATGCGGTGCCGCACGGTCTGCTCGTTGTCATCGCTGCGGCCGGTCTCGCGGCCGCGCTGCTCGAGCCGTTCAATCAGGTGCTCGTGGCCGATGTCCAGGCAGACGACCGCGTCGAGCACCCGGTCGGTCGCGACCGCCTGCTCGTACGCCGCCCTAGCCTGCGCGACAGTGCGCGGGAAGCCGTCCAGGACGTAGCTCTGCGGCGAGTCGGCTCCCAGCACGTCTTCCAGGACCATCGCCAGGACCAGCTCGTCCGGTACGAGGTCGCCGCGGTCCATGTACGGCGAGGCCTGCAGACCCAGGTCGGTGCCCTCGCTCACCTGGGCGCGCAGCAGGTCCCCCGTGGACACGTGCCGGGCGGCGAAGCGCTCGGCCAGCCGGGTGCCCTGGGTGCCCTTCCCCGCGCCGGGCGCGCCCAGCAGGAGCAGGCGGATGGACGTCGGTCTGGTGGCTGGCTCGGCTACGGGCACGCCCCACTCAACCGCGACCAGCCCCCCTAGGGCCAGCCCCTCGCCGATCGCGTCCTGGGTGGCCCATCCCTCCCGGTGCACCGCCCCGGTGCTCAGCCGGGCCGGCGCGGCGGATCCACCTCCGCAGGCAGGGACAGCGCGTCCGTGAAGGCCGCCACCCAGTCGGTGACGCCGACGGCGTTCGGGTGCAGCCCGTCGGCGTACTTCCCCCGAAACGGTGGGGCGGTCGCCCGCCACAGGTCGACCACGGGCAGGCCCCGTTCGGCGGCCAGCCGGCGCAGCACCGCATTGGCCGCCCGCGCACGGGCCGGCTTGAGGCCCTGCGGGAAGGTGGCGACGACGGTCCCGGGCGGTACCGCGGCGACCAGCGCCGGCACAGCGGCGAGCAGCTGCTCCAGCGGTGTGCGCCGCAGGTCGTTACCGCCCGCCACGGCGCTCACCAGGTCCGGCCGCCAGCCGGCGGCTTGCAGGCCCGACAACCGCGGCAGCTGCTCGTCGAGCAGGTCTGCGATCACCGCGCCCGACCGCGACAGGTTGAGCACCCGCCAGGGCCGGCCATCGCGCCGCTCGAGCAGCCGGCGTACCCGCCCGACGTAGCCCTCGTCGACCGACGCCAGCCCCACGCCCTGCGCGGCGGAGTCGCCGAGCACCGCCCACAGCGGCCCGTCCGCTGATGGGTCGGCGAGCAGGGCGGCGTTGCGTCGCTCCCACTCCGCGGCGTGCGCGACGACCTGGTCCAGGCTGCGGCGTAGCGGCGGCAGCGCGCGTAGCAGGAAGCCACCCCGTCCGATCACAGGCACCCCCCTCGCTCACCGCACCGCCGACAGATGACCACACTGGTCGGGTGCGGGCCCTGGACGAGACGACCTGGCGCCGGGCGGCCTTCTCGCTGTTCGCGGTCGCGGCCGGCACGAACGTGCCGACCCCGCTGCTGCTGGTCTACCGCGATGCCCTGCACCTGTCGCCGGACGTGCTGACCGCCGTGTTCGGGTCGTACGCCGCAGGGCTGGTGCCTGCGCTGTTCCTCGCCGGGCCGGCCTCGGACCGGCTGGGACGGCGCCGGCTGGTCGTGGTGTTCTCCGGGCTCGCCGGGCTCACCTCGCTGCTGCTGGTCGCAGCTGCCCACTCGCTGCCATTGCTGTTCGTCGGCCGCTGCCTGCAGGGCGCGGTCAGCGGCGCGGTGTTCAGCGTCGGCAGCGCCTGGATCACCGAGCTGTCCGGGCCGCGCGCCGGGCAGGCCGCCGGGCGGCGGGCCGCGGTGGCGATGACCGCCGGCTTCTCGCTCGGCCCGCTCACGGCAGGTGTCCTCGCGCAGTACGGGCCGGCGCCGACGACCATCCCCTACCTGCTGCATGTGGCGCTCGTGACGTGCGGGCTGCTGGTCGCACGCACCCTGCCCGAGACGGTTACCCCCCGGCCGGCCGGCGCTGCGAGGGCCGGCGGGCCCCTGGTCCTGCCGCACGAGCGGCGGGTCCTGCTCACCGTTCTCGCGCCGATGTCGGTCTGCGTCTACGCCTTTCCCAGCGTCGTCATCGCCGCCGTGCCACTGCTGGTCAGCACCTCGGCGCCCCCGGTACTGCTGACCGGCGTCCTGGCGGGCCTGACGCTCGGCGCCGGCGCCCTCGCGGCGCCGCTGCAGCGCAGGTTCGGTCCGTGGAGCGCCACCATCGGCGTGCTGTCCGGCGCCGGCGGCTACGCGCTCGCGGCGCTCGGCTCCGGCAGCGGTTCGCCGCCCTTGCTGCTGCTGGCCGCCCTGCTGCTCGGCGGCGGCGGCGGGCTGGTGCTGGCTGCCGGTCTGGGGCTGATGGCCAGGGTGGCCCGCCCGGAGCGCCGGGGCGCGCTGTCGGCCGTGTTCTACGCCTGCGCCTACCTCGGCTTCGCCGGCCCGTACCTCACGGCCGTCATGGCGCAGGCGACGACGGTCCAGGTGCCGCTGACCGCGGCGGCGCTGCTCGCGCTCGCCCTGGCCGTGCGCCTGGTGCTCGCGACCCGTGCGGGGCAGCTGCGCACACAGCTGCCGTCGGCCGTCCCGACGTAGGGTCGGGCTGTGGCCGACGACCCCCGCCGGCGCGTCCCCCGTACCGACGCGCTGCTCGCCGACTACCGCGCGAAGGACGGCGTCCTCCGTGAGCTCGCGCGGAGCTTCACCTGCGGCCCCCTCGACGTCAAGGCCGCGGTCACCGGCGCCCAGGAACGGGCGCGGTGCGGTGAGCTCGCCCCCGAACAGGTCCTCGAGGCGGCGCTGGCTGCGCTGCCGGCCCGCGCGACGACGCTGCGCCCAGTGCTGAACGCGACCGGCGTCGTGCTGCACACCAACCTCGGTCGGGCGCCGCTGTCGGCCGCCGCCCTCGAGGCGATCGGCGTCGCCGCCGGCTACGTCGACGTCGAGTTCGACGTCGTGACCGGCGAGCGGGCCCAGCGTGGCCGCGGCGCACTGGCGGCGCTGGCACAAGCCGTGCCCGCAGCCGAGAGCGTGCTGATCGTCAACAACGGGGCCGCAGCCCTGGTGCTCGCGACGACAGCGCTGGCGGCCGGCCGCGAGGTCGTCGTCAGCCGCGGCGAGCTCGTCGAGATCGGCGACGGCTTCCGGCTGCCCGACCTGATTGCCTCGACCGGGGCGCGGCTACGCGAGGTCGGTACGACCAACCGCACGCACCTGCGCGACTACGCCGACGCCATCGGCCCGTCGACCGGCTGCATCCTCAAGGTGCACCCGAGCAACTTCCGGGTGGAGGGCTTCACCAGTGCCGTCGCGGTCGCGCAGCTGGCCGGGCTCGGCGTGCCGGTCGTCGCCGATATCGGCAGCGGGCTACTCGCCCCCGACCCGCTGCTGCCCGACGAGCCCGACGCCGCTACCGCACTGCGGGCCGGCGCCGCCATCGTCACCTGCAGCGCTGACAAGCTGCTCGGCGGACCGCAGGCCGGACTGCTGCTGGGCCGCTCGGCCGAGGTGGAGCAGCTCCGGCGCCACCCGCTGGCCCGGGCGCTGCGGGTGGACAAGACCACCCTCGCCGCCCTCGAGGCCACCCTGCGCGGCCCGCAGAGCCCAGCCTGGCAGGCGCTGCGGGCGGACCCGGAGTGCCTCCGCGCGCGCGCCGAGCGGCTC
>ENA-OFDM01000421-OFDM01000421.1-metagenomes-genome-assembly--contig:-NODE-421-length-18332-cov-3.304973_pt1 | contig 18332 bp, 11 predicted proteins | sample MGYA00153385_OFDM01 | MGnify analysis MGYA00153385
TCACGGACCGGCGGGTGGCGGAACGGCTCTGCCCGCTCTGGATCGTAACCCGTGAGCAGCCGGTGCATCGTGGCACCCAGCGCGTAGAGGTCGCTCCGCTCATCGGCCAGCCCCTGGTATTGCTCGGGCGGCGCGTAGCCGAGGGACGCGCCGGCGAGCGCCGCCGTGTTGCATCCACAGCCGTGCGATATGGATATGACGCGGCTCACGCGCTAATTTTCTTTTTAACCACAAATGTTAAGCATGATAGCAGCACGACGATGGTCGCGCTCATTCGGAGATCGAAACGTGACCAAACCGCTAGCGTTCATCGTGTTCGCGCTGCTCTGCTTCTCGCAGCCAATCGCATCTCTCGCAGCACCCCTGATCGTGCCGGTTGGATCGGCGCAAGCAACGCTCCAGTTTTCGCCCGATCCACCGAGCGTCGGTAAGGTGCACGCGGTCCTCTCGCTGACTGGCGCATCCGCAGATCAACTCGCCCACACGCACGCGTCGTTCGGCACCGTTATGCCGAGCATGTCGATGAGCGGCCCGAGCGGCGTCGCAAAGCAAACTGGAAGCGGCCGATGGGAGTTCGACGCAATGCTCGGCATGGCGGCCGCGTGGGACGTGAGCGTGCAATTCACGGGCGGTGTCAGTGGCACCGCGACATACCACATCACCGTCGGAAACCGTGGCGCTGCACGGGACATGCCCGCGACGAAGACCTCGACGTCGACGGGCGCGATGAACATGGGCAATCCGAGTTTCGACGGGTGGAAAACGGCGGCGATCGCGTTCCTCATCATCGTCATCATTGGCGCTGTCGCATTCGGATTGCGCCGCCGGACGGCACCACTCTTCGTGTTTCTCGGCATAGCAGGGCTCGTCGTTCTCGCCTTCGCTTTCGCGCAAGATCGTTTCTACCATGCGAATCCCGCCGCGTCCATGAGCGGATTAACCTCAGATATGTCATCGATGTCCGACGTGCATGGGACGGCGCCTATCCCGATCACCGTTGCACGCGTAACTGTCACGGAGGGCCTCGACCCGAATGTCTCCGCGCCTGGATCGGTCCAACCGTATCTCGTGCAAGATATCGTCGCTCGGGCATCCGGCCTGCTCACCGACTTCACGGCATACGCAGGCGACCACGTTCGTGCGGGACAGACGATCGCGCGCCTCGACGAGCCCGAGCTCGGGAGTCGAGCAAATGCCGCAGCTGCCGATGCTGCAGCACAGGGTGCCGCCGCGCAAGGCGCCGCCATCGAGGCGCACCACCACGCGCCAAACGGCGTCCTTATCGCCCGTAACGATTCGGGCGCGATGCAACGCGATCTCGACGCCGCCCGCCACGACGTCACGGCGAAAGCGGAACGCGAACGGTATTGGCAAGTGGAACTCGCGCGCGAGCATCAGCTCCTGGGCGCCGGTGCGGTTTCCGAACAAGAATATAGTGACGAACGTGCGCAAGCGACGACGGCCGCGAGCGAGGCCGCAGCCGCACGCGATCGCGTCGCGAGCATTGCGACTGCGGTGAGATCGTCGCAAACAAAAATTAGCGACGCCCAAGCGAACGTTGAAATCATGGCTGCAAAAGCTGATGAAATGCAGGCTCGCGCCGCTCAAGCCGCAGCTTCCGCGGCGAGCGAAGCGACGATGGCACAGTACCGCAATGTCGTCGTCCCGACTGACGGTGTGATTATCAAACGCTTCATCGACCCTGGCGTCGTCGTTCAATCGGGCACGGTCATCGCGCGCGTCGCGGTCATCGATCGTTTGCGCATTCAAGCGAACGTTTCGCAGGATCGACTCTCCGGAATATCCGTCGGCACACCGTTGCAATCGACGTTACCCGACGGCCACGTCTTGCGCGGCCGCGTGAGCTCGATTTCACCCGTCGCCGATGCGATAACGCATACGACGACGATCGAAGCCATCGTTCAAAATCCGAAAGCGGCGCTCGTTCCCGGCGGCTTCGTCAACGTCGTTTTTCATGCAACGGGTACGACGAAGCGGGGATCGATCGAAGTGCCGTCTGCGGCGCTCGTGGGATCAGGCAACGATGCCGCGGTCTGGGAAATCGTCAACGGAGTGGCCCATCGAGTCCCCGTGCGGAGCATGGGCGACGACGGTACGACGGCGACGGTGACCGGTAAGCTTTCTGCCGGCGCGCACGTTGCGGTTGAAGGGGCGTCAACGCTCGAAGAAGGCCAAGTCGTCGAATCGCGAGGGACCTAAACGTGAAAAACGAGTCGATGATATCACAACAACGTAACGGCGGCGGTATTCCCGCATGGGCGCTCCGCAATCCATTTGCCGTCTTTGCCGTCTTTCTCGGTGTCGTCATCGCGGCGATCGCGGCCGCCCTCTTCATCTTGCCGACGCGCATGATGCCGTACGTACAGAGTCCGCTTATCTCAATCGTGACCATGACGCCCGGGTATTCGCCGCAAGAAGTCGAGACCTATTTTAGTAAACCCATTGAAGAACGCATGACGGATCTCAAAGGGGTCCGCTTCATACGCAGCCTTTCACAACCCGATCTCTCGATCGTTACGTTGCAATTTCCGTACGGGACCGATATGCGTCGGGCGCTTATCGACGTGCAACAACTCGCGAAACAGGCCGAAGGAGATCTTCCCTACGATCGCGCGAACCTCAAACCGTCGTACGTCGTCCCCGTCGATCCGCTCAATACCCCGGTGTTGCAACTCGCGGTGACAGGGGCGGGCTGGGACGCCGTTCGGCTACGCGAGTTCGTCGCAAACGACGTCGTCAACGAACTCAAACGCTTACCCGACGTGCAACAGGTCGTGCCGTTCGGTGGCGTACAGCGCCAGCTCCAAATCATCGCCGATCGTAGCGCGCTCGCATCACAGGGGTTGTCGCTCTTGGACGTGCGCGATGCACTCGATCGTCAAAACGTCAGTCGCTCGGGCGGTCTGTTGACGACGGGATCGCGCGAGACCGTCGTCCGCGGCGACCAGCGCGTCGAAGTCGCTAGCGATCTCCTCCAATATCCAATTTCCACAAGCAAAGATAAGACGGTCTATCTGCACGACGTCGCGACGGTGCGCGATGGCGCGGCCGAAGTGCGCCAAGCGTATCGTTACAATGGCCGGGATGCCGTCGAACTTTCCGTCATCGCGGACCCGGAAGCGAGCTCACCGCGCGTCGTCGCAGCCATCGACGCAAAACTCGCCGAGCTCGAAGCGGCACATCCAGGAATTCATTTCGCGAGTGCTTACGATAATTCGCGCTTCGTCGGTCAACTGACCGCGAACATGGTTGAGGAATTGATCGTGAGCGTGCTCCTAGCCGGACTCGTACTCCTCATCTTTCTTGAAGATCTTAGCGCGACGGCGATCGTCATGACGTCGATCCCGACGTGCCTTGGCCTCGCGCTGTTGCTGTTTTGGCCGATGCAATTCTCGATTAACAGCTCGACGCTCGTCGGTCTGCTGCTCGCGATCGGTCGTCTCGTCGACGATTCGATCGTCGTCATCGACTCCGTCCATCGGAAACTCGACGATGGTCTCCCGCCCGCGCGCGCGGCCGTCGAAGGAACGCTTGCGGTCATCTTGCCGATTGCAGCAGCGACCGGCGTTATGGCCCTCGCGGTCGTGCCATTGCTCATGAGCGGCGGCATCACACAGATCATGTTCGTCGGACTCGTCTGGCCGATCGTCTTCGCGCTCGTGGCGTCACTGGTCGTCTCGATCACGATCACACCGTTACTTGCGGCATCGCTCTTTCGCGGATCGCAGTCGCCTTCCGCACGCTGGCGCACGCGTCTCGACGATCGGGTTCGGTATCTGCTAACGCCGGCTCGCCGCAGCCTCGCGAGACTCGATGGGGCATATCGTCGTGGTCTGGAGTGGTCGCTCGACCATCGCTGGCTCGTGCTCGGTTCGGCTGCACTCGCAATTTATGTCGCATTGCAACTGTTGCCATTCATCGGCAGCGAGATGATGCCGCTCGCCGACACGGGTCAAGGTTCGGCATACCTCGAGACAGAGCCGGGGCTATCGTTTGCCGCCACCGATACGAAAGCAAAACGCTTCGAGCACATCCTCCTCGCACAACCAGAAGTCGAGCGCGTTTCGGGCGAGATCGGCGAAGCGCCGACGACCGGTTACGTGACGGGTCAAGCGATGAACGGCATCAATTCCGCGTCGTACCTCATTACGTTTCAACCCAAGGAAGAGCGTCGTCGGACCATATGGCAGATCATGGACGCCGCCTATGCGCAAAGCATGCGCGAGATTCCGGGCATTCGTCGGCTCGCGCTCAAAGAGATGGGTTCCGACGTCATGGCGAGCAACGACGCTCCAGTCGAGTTGCTCATCTACGGTCGCGATCAAGGCACGCTCCATGCCATTGCCGATCGCGTGGCTGACATCGCACGCACGGTTCCGGGCATGGTCCAGGTCGCAACCTCGACTGCGCTCACGCAGCCCGAGGAACGCATCGTCGTCGATCGGACGAAAGCCGCACAACTCGGCCTCGCGCCGGCCGACGTCCAACAGCAGGCGTATTACGCAACACACGGTGGATTTACGAACGAATACTTTAACCCATCCAACGTGCGTCACTCGCAAATTCTCGTACGCTATGACGCGCGCGAGCGCGCGAACGCGAGCGACTTGGCGTATGCGCAGATTACGGGAAAAGACGGTACCGTCGTCCCCTTAACCTCGCTCGCGCGCATCGAACGCGGCGTAGGCCCGACGATCATCGAACACGACGGCCTCCGACCGAGCGTTTCGATCTTGGGCTACTATCGCAAGGGCGCGAGCGGTGAAATGCTGCTCGACATGCAGACGATGATGTCGGCGCTCGCGCAAGTACCATTCCCCGAGGGTTACGGGATCGCGATGCGCGGCGATATGACCGAGATGTCGCAGAGCTTCGATCGATTGCTTGGCGCGATGAAAATCGCAGTGCTCTTTATCTTTCTCTTGCTCGTCGCTCAGTTTCGGTCGTTCGTACAGCCGCTCGTGATGCTACTTGCGATTCCACTCGAATTGCTCGGCATCAGCGCGGCGTTACTGCTCGCGCATCAAAGTCTCTCGACAGTTTCGATCTTGGGTATCGTCGTCGCAAACGGCATGGCCGTGAGTAACGCGATCCTGCTGATCGATCTCGTGGTACGTAAACGCGCTGAAGGGATGACGACGCGCGCGGCAATACTCGCTGCGGGTCCCGTGCGTCTGCGACCGATTCTGATGACGACGATCGTGAGTCTCATCGTCCTCGTTCCGGTTGCATTCTTCCCGAAGACCGGTATCGATGCATACGCGCCGCTCGCGACGGTCATAATCGGTGGGCTTACCATTTCAACCCTGCTGACGCTTTTCGTGGTACCCGTGTTGCACGAAGCCTTCGACGATCTCGCGATGTGGTGGAAGGCACGACGCACGACATCTGCCGACCATCGAAATCCAACGCTTGGAGCCGCCGGTGAATAGCGTCTACATCGCGATTCAAGGGTTCGTCTTCGCTCTCGCGACCACGAATGCGGCATTCGCAAGCCCAACGACATCCGTGCAATCTCAATCGCAGTCGGCAAGTGAGTCGCAATCGATGGTACCGTCGCTGACGCTCGCTCAAGCCGCCGATCGCGCGCGTTCTGCGAGCTTCGATGTGCGCGCGGCAGTCGAAGCCGCACGGGCGGCGCGAGCCGACGCGGTTTCAGCGCGAGCGGGACTGCGTCCGCAACTCGCGATCTCGGCAACGGCACTCGATGCGAATCTCGGTCAGCTCGGCATGCCTGTTGCATCGCAGGCCTATGTCGGCCTCATAAGTTCGCTGCCGTTGTTTACCCCATCGCTCCGATCGACGGCGCGTGCTTTAGAAATGACGGCAGATGCCGCGACTTCAGACGTTGAAGCGGCTCGCAACGACGCGTTCTTTGCGGCGGTGCAAGCGTATCGTCGCGCGCAGCTCGCGGTCGCGATCGTCGCCGCGCGCGGTGAAGCGGTTCGCGATCAGCAAGCGCATCTCGACGTCACCGCACGACGGATTCGTGCGGGAAAAGCACCACGTTATGTACTTGCCCGCGATCGCGCGGCGCTCGCGGTCGCGCTGCAAGCGCGTGAAGATGCAGCCGCCGACGGCGACGAAGCGATCAACGATCTTACGCTCGTTCTCGCGCTCGATCCATCCACACCGCCGCAGATCGCGACCGCTCTCGACGTCGCATCGCTCGACGGGACGCTCGATAGATTCATCGATCGCGCCCTCGTGCAAGCCCCGATGGTCCTCGCCGCGCAGCTGCGCGAAGAAGCCGCACGCTCGACGGTCACGGCCGCGCGTGGCGCGTATGAGCCGACCGCTACACTCTCGGCGCAATCGTACGACGGCACGTCGTCACCGCAGCTCGGGCGTTCCGGAGGGCAGGTCACGCTCGTCGCGTCCCTTCCGATCGTCGACGGCGGAACGCGATTGGCGATCGCCGATAAGGCTCGATCGACACTCGCTCAAGCACGAGTTGCGCTCGAGAAAGCCCGGGCGAGTACGCAACACGACGTGCGCAACGCGTGGCGCGAACTGCAAGCGGCTCGTGTAAATCTCACAACGGCACGAGCTGGCGCAGACGATGCAGCCGAACAGCTACGCATCGCGCGCATACGCGAAACAGCTGGCAAGGGAATCGAGATCGAAGTACTCGACGCCCTGAGCGTGGCAGCTACCGCGCGCGAAACAGCCGTTAAAGCGGTCGCACGATTCGACACCGCGGTCGCGCTCGTCCATCATGCCTCCGGCGACCTTACGCTCTAACACGACGCCACTCGAAAGGCACCATGAAGAAAATCTTCTCGCTGACCCTTGCAACCATCGTCACGGTCACGTGCGTGGCGCCGACGCTCGCGGCGTCGAGCTCGTCGCTCACCGTTGCAGCGGCGTTTCAACCAAATCCACCCAAGCAAGGCATGGAAACAATTGTCGTAACGGTGAAAGATCGATCCGGTAAACCGGTGAAGGGCGGCGTCGTTACGATCGGTTCCAATATGCCGACGATGTCAATGTCCGGCCCGACCTCGAAAGCGCGTGACAATGGCAACGGCACCTATACGGCAAAAACCAACGTTAATTTTGCAACAAAATGGACGTTCGACGTGATGGTCGCCGCTCGAGGTCAGAAAGCACACGCGCAGCTTACCGCTGACGTAAAATAAAGGACGTCACAAGTGGATGCGATCGGGCGCACGAACTTTCTCTATCTGCGTCCGATCGCATCGTGTTTTACAGCTTGATGCGTTGCTCGATGAGAAAGAGCGTACCGACGTAATCGACGCTGGACTGAACCGGGGTCGGGTGGAATCCTGCGAAGGTCGTTCGGCGTATGAGAATTTCGGTTGCCGTCTTGGGACTTTGCTGGATTTGCGCGCCGATGAAGGCTTGTCGCTGACCGAAACTCACGTTTGGCGCCCCATCGACGGCCCAGCCTGCGAGGGTGCCAAACCGACCGATACCCACCGCAATTTTCGTGCGCGTCCCAAAAGCGCGCGATAGCGTTAACACATACTGCGGAACGTCTTCCGAAACACCGTCTTCGGGATGATTTTTCGGTGCTGGGCGATGCATCTCATCACTGACGAGATCCAGCGAGATGTCGGCAATCGCCGGATGCCAAGCCGACCACACAGCAAAACGTTGAATGCGACCGAGCGTCCCGCTGGAGCCGACTTGCGGTAAAAAAAAGCCCTCAACGAATCCGACGCGCGACACGTTAGGAATCGTTGCGGCTTCAATCTGTTGCACGTTCGTATACGAGGCGTGGACTTCTAGAGGACCACCGTCAACATTATAGTGCAGCCCGAAACCTTGGCGATTTACACCGAGCTTCGTATTGTCGACGATCTGATACGTCGACTTCAGCCAAGCACCGGGCCAGGACCAACCCGAACTCCAAATATTTTCCGGCGATCCATACGGGAGAATGACGGTTGCATATCGCGATTCGAAACGATAGCCGTCGATGCCCGCGGTAACGCGACCGATTTGCCGCTGAACGCCGATATGATAGTAACCACTGGGAGCCTCGGTGCCTGGATGCCCGACACCGTTCGCGGTGTAATAGGCTCGCCCGATTTCGACGAGCGCATCGAGCGCGCGCGTCGCGTGGAAAGCTGCACGCACACCCGCAACCGTCTGGCGTTGCGCTCCAAGTGAACTTACTGGAAGTCGACCCTGCGGGCTGAGGTCCGCAACGGCATTTTCGCCGTAGAACGTCGTTGTGGTAATCGAGTCGCCGCTGGTAGAAACGTGAGCGAGTTGCGCAGAAAATCGCGTGCCGTTCCCGCGATCGAGAACGCCGGAAACCATATTGAGGCGAGCTCCCGTTCCGCCCAGGCTCGGTAACGCCGCCGATGTCGCTTCGAAGACGGCCGATCCGCGTGTTGCGATAAGGTCGACGCCGTGTAAGGGAAGGGTTGTCGAGCCTGCGTTCCACCAATCGATCGCAGGCGACCCGTTCCCAACGGTTTCGGCAGTCTGCGGAGCGAGTGCGAGTGACGCATTCGTCGATGGCGGCTGCGTAAAGACAAACGAGTCCGATTGCACGAGATCGAACCAACCGGCACGTATGCGAAATTGTCGATCGGCCGTTGCGAGCTCACCGCTCAGAATGGAGAGTCGTGACGCCGTTCCATCGTCCTGCCCTGCGTGCGTCGGGAATGCGACGGTGTAGGGTAATGCTCGCGAACCGAGATGCGGGTTGAGCGTCGGTAGAAGCGGCTCACTCCAGTACGCCGCGTTCGTGGTGCTTCCGCGCACATAGCCTCCGCCGAATCGTAGCGAAGCAGCGAACGCGTGCGCGCCATATGTCGCGGTGACAACCGCCTGGGCATGTGCGAGCACGCCGGGCACTTGAGCCGCAGAAGAGAACGTGTCGTACGGCGTATTTGGAGACAGCGGCGACCCGTTGCTAAACCCCGGACCCTCCGGCGGTGTCGTCCCCGGCCCACGCGTCGATTGGTCGACAAGGGTGGTGAATACATCCGCGCTGAGCGCAAAGCCACAGCGCACCCGGGAATCGGCCGAGCCGGAAACGGGTTGCGGCACAGGACTAGCGGTACCGCTACCCTCGACCGCAGGAGCTTTCTCCCGTGGCATACACGTTTTCGTTGTGTCGCCAGCGGGCTCACCGAGCGCGGCCGACCACGTGCCCGCTACCGCAAGTATTATCGCAAACACCGTGCCGACGAGGGTATTCCACTTCGTTAAGCCCGACAAAAGAAAGCCTCGCCCCACCCCGTTGCAAACATCTTTGATGAATTTGCTGGCGCCTCGAATGTTGCCTCGCGCTTACCCGAAACGAGTCGCGCGTTGCGCTGTTCGAGCAAATGTTGATGACCTCCGAGCACGCATTCTGATTTCTATGCGGTTTTTGCCCGCGATGCGGGAACACTCGTAAAGACGATCTGCAGGCCACCGTACTTTGGCGCCATGTGGAAGGTGCTTATCAGGATTGCGAGGCGTATACGTTTAAGCGTCAGTCCGAGTCTTTTTTGGGAGCTTGTAGGGGTGAGAGAAGTTCATCCGCGCCTTCGGTCGCAACGATTTGCCCTTTGCGTAAACCGAAACCAACGATGATCGCGCGACCGCCTTCTCGATCGATGACATCGACCGGAACCGGCGTAAAGCGATCGCCGTCCTTGCGAAATATTTGTGTGATACCAGTCGCGGCATCCGAAACGACGGATGCCGTCGGCACGACGAGACCGAAACGCTTGCCGACAACGATGCGCGCCGAGCCATATGCTCCGGGTCCGAAATCCCGTCGCGCCGTCGAAAGACGAATGAGAACCGGCACCGTTCGCGATGTCGACTGCGCGAGATTGCGCGCGATCACGCGCCCTTGCGCGGATACGGTCGAACCCTGAAGCGTGACCGTGGCCGCAGCGCCATCGCCGATTTTCTCGGCATCTGCCGGTGAAAAATTCGCGGTGAATGTCACCGGTCGATCACTCGCGATTTGAATCACCGGACTCGTCGGATCGACCGTTTCGCCGTCGTTATGCAGTCGCGCGATGACGGTACCGGAGAACGGCGCGGTAAGAACCGTCCGACCGAGTCGTGCTCCGGAAACCGCAGCACGAGCCTGCGCGACCGTTGCGCGCCCGGCGTCGACGTCGGGTTTCCATGGTTGCTGCTGCGTCGAGAGTTGTTGACCCAACACGGTGAGTTGCACTTGGGCGCTGGCCTCTTGTGCTTTCGCGGACTCGAGGTCGGTTTTCGGTGCGACGCCGAGCGTAACGAGTCGTTGCTGACGTTCGAGTTGTGCGTGCGCGATCGCGAGCTGACTTCTGGCCTGCGCGAGTTGAGCATTTGTCGCATTGATCTGCTGCGGCCGCACAACAAGACGGATCTTCTCGAGATTCGCTTGGGCTAGGGCGACGTTCGATTCGGCTGCCGACACCTCGGCGATAAACGGCTGCCGATCGAGCTGCGCTAGCGCGCTGCCCGCCGAGACGCGATCGCCGATACTCGCGGTTATGCTTGCGATTTGTCCGGGAACGGCAAATGCCAATGAAGCCTGTTCGTTATCGCCACCCGCAATCGATCCGTACGCCGAAACCGTGCGTTCGATCGTTGTGGCGACGATCGCGGCCGTTTTTACACCGCGCGGCAATTCGGCTTTTTCCGGCTTCTCCGCACCGACCGCGGCTTTCGCACCGTCGGAGGCGAGAGGGTCGGCCCCCTTTCCCAAATCTGTCGCCGCTCGGGCACAGCCTACGAAGATCAGAGCGCAAAGAAGCGACCCTGCCAAACGCATCTTCATTTATTGAGAACTCCCATCTCGAGATCGAGTGTTGCGCGCGCCGATGCGGCCGAGAGCTTCGCACTGGTCAAAGCTGCCCGAGCACTTGCTACTTGGCTCTGTGCCGTAAGAAGCTCAGAGCTACGTAACGCGCCGATCCGGTAGGCGGCAAGATCGGCTTCTGCCACGCGCCGCGTCGCACGCAGCGCGCGTGTAAGATTCGGGATACGAACGAGCGAACTCGTCGCATCGGATCGAGCGCGCAGTGCGGTCTGCATCGCCTCCGATCGGCTCGCGTCGACGCCGGCTCGCGCGACAAGCACTGCGGCATCCGCTGCAACGACATTCGAACGAAGCAGTGCGTTCGAGAGCGGTACAGTGAGCGAAATGGTCGCCGCAGGTCCGATCGACTGAGCGTTACCGGTGCGCGAGATTCCAGGCCCGATCCCAACCGTCAATCCGGGGGACGTCTCGGCCTTCACGAGGAGCGCCGTGGCTTGAGCGGATCGCAACGCTGCGAGAGCATTAGCGACACCCACGTCATTCGCTACAGCCGCCGCGACAACCGTATCTGCATCGGGAACGGGGTCCGTACGCTCTGGCATTGCGATCGATGCGGCGGTGCCGGCTAGCGGAACAAAGTGAAGCAAGATCCCGCGTGCGCCATCAAAGTTCGCTTGCGCGGATTCGAGCGAAGCGGAAGCCACGGCAAGCGCGGCGTCGGCCCGATCGACATCGAGCGCCGGCGCAACGCCCTGCGTGCTTCGTATCCGCGCAACGGTGAGGGTGCGCCGTGCGAAGGCGAGATTCTCCGCGTCGATCACGACCTCGGCTTGCGCCGCTGCGATGCTGAAGAATGCGGCGATGACGGACTGCAAGGTCGCGCGCCGGATTTGTGCGAGCGTCACCCCGGCTTGCACGAGTTGCGCTCGAGCCACCTGTATGGCACCCAAGCGTCGCAGCGAGGATCCGAAATCGAGCGTGTATTCGATGGCTGCTTGATACTGTGGAGACGTTCCCGATTGAGGCTGGGAAACGAGCATCGTCGTAAGGCCCGTCCGAGGTTGACTCCGCACGCGCGCTGCAAGACCCGCCGCATCGTTTACCGCAGCCACTGCTTCTCGTGTCGAGAGTTGCGCCGCCGACGCGATCGCATCCGCGAGCGTAAGCGGCGCGCTCGATGCACCGAGCATCGCCGGACAGCCGGCAAACACGAGAGCCGAGAACAAGACGTTACGCACCAACATTCGCTCCCACCTCGCGCGGTTCGAACGGCGGACGTAGCGGTCGTTCGAAACGCCGTCCTACATCGACGAGCACCGTGAAGATGACCGGGACCAGCACGAGCGTGAAAAGGGTGGAGAACGAGAGACCACCGATCACGACGATCGCGAGCGGCTGTAACAGTTCGCTCCCGCTGCCGATGGCGAATGCGAGCGGCACCATGCCGAGCAGCGCGGTCAATGTCGTCATGAGGATCGGCCGTAGACGTACCCGCGCCGCATTGATCAACGCCACTTCGAGTGGTTCGCCCGCCCGTTCGTTCTTGGCCGCGTATTCGAGAAGTAAGATACCATTTTTGACCACGAGACCGACGAGGAGAATCACGCCCATGAGTGAGGATACATTGAGCGTCACATGCGTCAACCAGAGAGTAACGACTGCCCCGAATGCAGATAGCGGGACGGCACACAAGATCGCGAGCGGCTGCAAGAGCGATCGAAATTGCACGACCATAACGAGAAACACGATTGCGACCGATACAACGATCGCGAGTGCGAACTGTCGAAACGACTCTTGCTGGAGTTCGTACGAGCCGCCGATCTTATATGTGTAACCGGGCGGCAAGCTCACTCCATCGAGTTCTTTGCGCAACTGATCGACAATCGCGCCGAGATTGGAACCATCGATTTGGGCCGTTATGCCGATGTATTGCCGACCGTTGATTTCGGAGATGTCCGATTGCGGTGGCGATTTTGTAAATGTCGCGAGACGCCCGAGGGGTGCTACGTTGCCTGCGGGCGTCACGTAGGGAAGCAAAGCGAGCGATGTCGGCGACGGATCGACGGGAATGTCGTACCGGATCCGAATGGGGATCGTCAACGGATTCGCGATGACTTGCGAGACGACGCGTCCGCCAAAAATTGTCGCCTCATCCTCCGCAAGCTGGCCCGCACTTACACCGAGGGCACTTGCAGCGGGATCGGCGCGAACGACGATGCTCGGATTATGATACGTGACGCCGCTGAAGACGCCGGCAACGCCTGGTATTTGGCCGAGTCGATTTGCAATTTGCGTCGCGAGCGGCACGAGCAGCGACTGTTCGGGACCGAAAAGCCGAATTTCAATCGGTGCTGCCTGATTTGAAAGATCGTTCAGCGAATCTTGTAAGAGTTGTCGATTCGTCACTTGCGCCTTTGGCGCGGCAGCGGCAATTTGTTCGGCGATACGGCCCATAATCGTGCGAATCCCGACCCGCCGTCGATCTTCGGAAGAACCGAAACTCAGCAAACTCGCCTTCGGCTTCAGCGTCATGCGTAGCGTACCGCCATTAACGCCAGCGGGCGTATCGGTGTTGAGCAGCGTGAGACTCGCACCGATGATTCCTGCGCTGCGATGCAAGGCTCGGTCATCGTCGATGATCCGTTCCATCTGCCGTTCGACGCGCTCCGTCTCGGCGAGTGTCGTTCCAGGCGGAAGTGTGAAGACGGTTTCGAAAGCGCCTTCGTCGAGCGCCGGTAAAAAGTCCGACCCAAGGGATCTGCCAACGAGAATCGTGACCGCGAGGATCAGTCCCGCGCAGCCCAAGATGAGCCCTTTTCGTCGCATCGACCCGCCGAGCAACGGCACGTAGCGGCGCTCGATTGCATCCACGAGTGGATTTCGCTTTTCAGGCTCGGCGCGTAGAAAACGTGCTGCGAGGTTCGGCGTGAAGAGAAACGCTAGAACGAGCGATACGACGAGCGAAATGGCTAGCGTCATTGAGAGCGCTTGGAAAAACGCTCCCGCGACGCCCGAAAGGAGCGAGAGCGGAGCGAAAACGACGATCGTCGTGATCGTCGACGATGTCATCGGTCCTGCGATCTCCGCGACGGCTGCAAGGACACCTCGTTGCCGATCCTCGCCGCGGCCGAGATGCCGATGAATATTTTCGACGACGACGATGGCGTCATCGATGATCAACCCAACTCCGACGGCGAGGCCTCCAAGGGTCATTAAGTTGAGGCCCTGCCCGACGAAGAACATGAAGACGAAGCTGATGACGATGGTTAGGGGAATGACGACGGCAGCGATAAGCGTCGAACGCCAATTACGCAGAAAAAAGAACAGCACGAGGGTCGAGAGCACGAGTCCGACGATGATCGCGTCGCGCAGACTATCGATTGCATCGGCGACCAGTGTCGAGAGATCCCAAAATTTACTCACGTGGATATCGCCCGCGCTCGGCACGACCGTCCGCATTGCGGCTTCAACCGTGCGTGAGACCGAGACGTAGCTCGAGCCAGGCTGCGGAAAGATATTGAGTAAGACGGCCGTGCGTCCGGCTGACGTCGAGGTGACGAAGCGTGGACCAGCAGCTTCGGAAACCGTCGCGACGGCTCCGACGGTGAGGACGCTACCGTCTTTCGACGGGATGGGTATTCGCGCGACGTCATCCGTGCTGTGCGCCATGCCGCTGGCGAGGATCGTCGACCGGACGTAGTCGGCGTCGGCATGCCCGACGGAGGCGATCGCATTCGTCCTCGTTATGGCCGTTGCAACGTCGTCGATCGTGACGGAATGGGCGCTCATGCGCGCCGGATCCAACGCCACGAGATATTCGCGCACGTCTCCACCGAGCACGTTGACCGCAGCGATTTCCGGGAGGCCGGTCAGTTGGGGCTTGATCGTGAATTCCGCCACTTCGCGCAGCTGCATTGCGTCGAGCTTCGTTGAGGTCAATGCGTACGTTGCGACCGGAAATAAGTTCGACGTAATCTGTTGCACGTGCACGGCCGTGCCAACCGGAAGGCGGGCCTGCAACGCACCGACCACGGTCGATACTTTTTGCAAAGCCAGTGCTCCGGAGAGCTGATGCGGGTCGAACGACGCATAGATATCGGCGACCCCTTGTGTCGATTGCGCTTTGACTTGCTGCACGCCGGGGAGCGTTGCGAGTTCTCGTGACAGCGGTCGCGTCAGGCTCGCTTGGACGAGGCTCGGCGCGAGGTCGCTATTTTCTGCACGGACGTTAATTCGCGAGAATTCGAGCGGCGGATAGAGCGACACGGGAAGTATCGCAGCGCAAAGCGCTCCCGCAATCGAAAGAATGATGACGATCGTGTAAATGGCGAGACGCTGCGCAAGCGCTGCGCGCAAGAGACGAATCATGACACGGCTCCACGGAACGACGTCGTTCGGTAACGGCCGACGACTCCAGGCGTCAGGAGCCGACTACAACACTACGAACGAACGTCAGAAATAAGAACGGAGATCGTGGGCATGCGGTGGAGCGCGTTCGCCGAGATGTCGTGCGAGGGCGCAATTTCTCCGATAGGCAACCGAGCGTATGCGATCGGTACATCGTGTAACGTTATGCGTATAGATATCGAGAATCGTGATGAGCGTTCTGACGAAAGCGACGACACGATCCAAAGTTCGATCGAGCGCCCGCATGAAGGCAAACAGGCCGACACATGCGAGCGCGCAGAGCACCGCATGAATGACGAGCGCAATGACGAGTGGGCCACCGAGCCAATCCCAACCGCGTGCTATCTGTCCGGTCTGCTCGATCTGACGGGCACTTTCCATCGCGTATCGAGCGACGAGGGCGACCGCGTACGTAGCGCCAAGCGCCGACCACGACCACCGCGACGAAATATCCCGTGCAGCTTCTTCGATCCAGTCACCATCTGAACGAAGGATCGAGAGCTTTTCCAACACTCTCGTGAGGATGCAAAGGAACACCAGGCCGACAACGACGGCCGCCGTGCATACGGCACTGCGTTGGTCGGGGACATTGAAAATCTGCCCGAAAAGCCCCATGCTGGCAGATCCTTCGATCGTCCAATCGCTTAAAAGCGCCGACAGCAGAGCCGCGGCCACAAAGAACAACATGCGTCGAAACCGACGGGACCCTTGCATGGATCGGCCGTTCGTCCGCGTCAGGCGAAGCCCTCGAAGCTAGCAGCAGTCGTCGCCGATCCAAGCCTCGCGACCCTCTTTGACGAGAAAGTACGTGATCGCGAGAGACGTAACACGATCGAGCCAACGATGACGACCGCCGACAGGTAGCCGCAAGTGATCGCCTCGACTGCGTCTGCGCGAAGCGGTCGAATTCAAAGCTGTTCGGTGACGCGGATCTTCGCACGCGAAAGGATCACCATCGTCGGTATGGCGATGGCGGCCACGAGCAATCCCGGGAGTGAAAACTCTGCGCTTTGATGTTGCCGGAGTCCCCAGGCTGCGCCCGCCACGACGTAAACGGCAAGGGCAAATAAAAGTGCCCCGGCGATTTGTCCAGCCCGACGCTCCGCAAATTCCGAGAATTTTTCACCACGCTTAATTTCGACGGTAAGGCGCCATATTTAAACCCCGCTGACGCGAGCTCGATGACGCCGTCGAAGCCAAACGCGACGAGCGTGAGGTTATGCGCCGCTATCCCGGACCAGAGCGCAACCGCCGCTTCGACGGACATCCACCAAGAGTCATCTACTCCAGCAGAAATGCTTGTGCAATGAGTGTTGGGCGCGGGTTCGTGGCCGAGCTTATCCGAGTGTCGTTCATTGCGTTCGATCCCGTCGTATCGTTGAGCTCGATGTACGACTCTTGCTCGCCTTGAGTCGACGCAACCGTGCCGCCGCAACTTTCTCGATCGTCCTCGTCGAGTTGATCAGTTTTAAAAATGAAGACGGCTGTAGATCCGCATGAAAAGCACGATTGTGTAATATCGGAAAGCGAGTCGATTCCGATCTCTACCAGCAAGACGAAAAAACCCGGCGTCATGGGCTTTTCGTGGAGCCGACGAGCAGATTCGAACTGCTGACCTGCTGATTACGAATCAGCTGCTCTACCAACTGAGCTACGTCGGCACGAGCGAGCAAATCTGGACTCAAGCGCCGCGCCATAGATTCACGCGAGCGAGGCCGAACCCTCCCCGGAGATGCGGCGAAGAATCGGCTCGAGGAGAATTCCCTGAATCACGAGCGTCGCGAGGACCGTCGCAAAGACCCCATCGACGACGATCGCTCGGCCCGGGAGTGTTTGAGGCAGCGCGAGCGCGAGCGCGAGCGAAAGCCCGCCGCGCATGCCCGCGAGAAAGATTGCCGCCCGACTCGCCAGATCCGTCGCTGCGACGAGTGCGAGCACGGCGCGCGTTGCGAGCAACGCCACGATTCCCACCACGGCAAAACCGATCTCGTGAAACGCACGCGGAACGTCGATGAGCAGACCGGCAGCGAAAAAAGCCGTCGCATTTGCGATATACGCAAAGCCCTCCCAGAACGCGTCGAGATCGAGTCGCGCCGCGCGCACACTCGCGGCGCCCTGTATTTGCGTCACGAGCGGCAAGACGGGTTCGGCGAGCCGCACCGCGAGCGCGGCCGTCGCCGTCGCCGTCGCGAAGATACCCGAGACGTGCGCGAGCAACGCGACCTGGTACGACCCGTATGCGAGCGCGACCGTCAATGCAATCGAGAGCGGCGCGAAGCGCATCCGCGTCCGTAGCGCGATGATGGGGATCGCCGAAAGCGCGCCGAGCCCGATCCCGGCAACGATCGTGCCCGCAAGCGAGACCGAGATCCCGTAGAGTACGACGGCAACGCCGTCGTTTGCAATCGACTCGGCGTCGGCGATCGCCGTGAGCAACGTCCCCGGGAACGCAAGCAATAGCGATATCGATGTTCCATGCCGCTTCGAAGACGAGCGGCGGTAAGAGTCCGAAGAGCGACGTCGGCCCGAATACGAACGGAGGCCGTACGTGTGCGATGGATCCGAGCGCCGTACCGCAGGCGCCGAGTGTTACGGCCGCCCCCAGCAGCGCGACGAATGTGAGAGACGCGGGAAATTCGATCAGTCGTATCCGCGATCGAAATCGGCGGCAGCGAAATCGTGGAGCATCGTATACGGCTCGTGCACGAGTGCGAGTGCCGGCCGCGAAAACCACACGCGTCGCAAATGCAGCGTATCGAGCACGCGCACGATCGTCGCCTGTGCGGGATCGAGATCCGCACACATGCGCAGCGCCGCGGCGATCGCCAGACGCTTCGTCGGCATCACCATCGGCATGCGTGCGTTGCCGGCAGCCGTCGTCGTGAGCGCGTTGAGATACGTCGGCAACGGATCGTAGACCGACGCGAGTTCGCTCGTGACGACGTCGGCGAGGCCGACGCCGTTACCGTTGCCGTCGTCGCCTGCCATCGCGAGATAGACGAGTCGCGTCACATCGGGCCCACCGGAGATCGCCGTGCTCGGAAAGCGCCCCGTAACGTTGGGATCGCCTCCACCACCGCTCACGCTCTTGCCGACGCGATCGACGACGGCAATGGTTGACGGCTGCTTGCGTGCGGCGGCTTCGGCGACCGCCTGCGCGATGACCCGCTGA